>TBL_comb47_HYPODRAFT_10001068_pt1 | contig 36060 bp, 23 predicted proteins | sample TroBogypolimnion_40_FD_10682 | JGI IMG/M metagenome (IMG submission 10682)
GGCGGCTTCGCTGGACGCCGCCGCCGCCGCCATTGCGGCTGCGCTCAACGTTTTGGGCCTGCGCCGTGTGGTTATCACCGGCAGCCTCGCCGAATTGCCTCCCGCCGTGATGCGCCATCTCGCGCAAGCCATTGAACGCGGTGCGATGTGGGCGCGATTCGGGCAGGTGGAATGCGTAGCCGCTTCCCGCCGGCGCATCGCCGGCTTGGTAGCCGTGGGAATTGACCAATTTATCGTGCCGGACCGGGAACCAAAATACCCGGCAAAGGCGAGATCGTAAAATAACATTAACTAATTAGCAAAATTAAACATACCTATGAAAAGTGCGTTTCCTAACATCACCGCGATCCCTTACGAAGGAGCAGCCTCGAAAAATCCGCTGGCCTTCAAACATTACAACGCCGACGAAATCATCGAAGGCAAAACCATGCGCGACCATCTGCGCTTCGCGGTGGTCTATTGGCACACGTTTCGCGGCACCGGCAGCGATCCGTTTGGCGCGGGCACGATGCAGCGCCCGTGGGACGACGGCACTGCCAGTGTGAAAAATGCCCAAAACCGCGTGCGCGTGGCGTTTGAATTTATTCAAAAACTCGGCGCGCCGTATTATTGCTGGCACGACCGCGACGTCGCGCCGGAAGGAAAATCGTTAGCCGAGACAAATAAGAATTTCGACGCGGTCGCGAAAGTATTGAAAGAAGAACAGAAACGCACCGGCGTGAAATTGCTTTGGGGCACGACAAATGCGTTTTCGCATCCGCGCTTTGTCCACGGTGCCAGCACGAGTTGCAATGCCGACGTGTTTGCGTTCGCCGCCTGTCAGGTGAAGAAGGCGATGGAAGTGACACACGAACTGGGCGGCGAAGGCTACACGTTCTGGGGCGGTCGCGAAGGCTACATGACCCTGCTCAATACCGACATGAAACGGGAGAAGGAACATCTGGCGAAATTTCTCCACCTCGCCGTGGCGCACAAGAAGGCGATTGGTTTCAAAGGGCAATTTTACATCGAGCCGAAGCCGAAAGAACCCACCAAGCATCAGTATGATTCCGACTCTGCCGCGTGCCTCAACTTCCTGCGCGAATTTGATTTGCTCCCGCATTTCAAACTGAATATTGAAACGAATCATGCCACTCTGGCTGGTCACACGATGCAGCACGAACTCGAAGTCGCGGGTGCGGCGGGCGCGCTGGGTTCGATTGACGCGAACACCGGTGACGAGCTGCTCGGCTGGGACACGGATCAATTTCCGACGAGCATTTATTTGACGACCTACACGATGTTAAGCGTTCTGAAATACGGCGGTTTCAAGACCGGGGGCGTGAATTTCGATGCGAAAGTTCGCCGCGAAAGTTTCGAGCCGATTGACTTGTTCTATGCGCACATCGGCGGCATGGACGCGTTTGCGCGCGGTTTAAAAATCGCGGCAGCCATTCGCAAAGATGGACGTCTGGCGGAATTCGTCAAGAACCGCTACGCCTCGTGGGACACCGGCATCGGCGCGAAGATCGAAGCGGGCAAAGCCAGCTTCAAAGACCTCGAAGCTTATATGCTCAAGAAGGGCGAAGCCGCCGCGAGCACCAGTGGTCGCCAGGAATATCTCGAAAACCTGATCAACGAATTCATCTGAACCGTAATTTCAAGCGGGCAACTTCGGTTGCCCGTTTTTTTTATTGCAATATTACTTAACATTCCTAATAATTTCGCAACCACTCAAAAAACTCAGGTCATTTTGACCCGATTTGTCGCATAAAAATAAGCACACGCCATCGAATTATATGAATATCAACCTCAAGCAATATGAAGTCTGGTTCGTTACCGGCAGCCAGCATCTTTATGGTCCCGAAACGCTCAAGAAAGTCGCCGAGCATTCGCAGGAAATTGCCAAGGCGCTCAATGTCGCGCCGGCCCTTCCGGTAAAAGTGGTTTTCAAACCCGTCCTCGTCACGCCGGACGCCGTGACGGAACTTTGCCAGGCCGCGAACAATGCCGCCAAATGCATCGGCCTGATCACTTGGTGCCACACGTTTTCGCCTTCGAAAATGTGGATCAACGGCCTCAAGCAGTTGCGCAAGCCGGTGGCGCATTTGCACACGCAATACAATCGCGACATCCCGTGGGCGACAATTGACATGGATTTCATGAACATGAATCAAGCCGCACATGGCGACCGCGAACACGGTTTCATCTGGAGCCGGTTGCGGTTGAGCCGCAAAGTGGTCGTGGGTTTTTGGCAGGAAAAAGCCCCGCAGGAAAAACTCGGCGCGTGGGCGCGTGCTGCCGCCGCGTGGGCCGATTGGCAGAGCGCAAAATTTGTCCGCTTCGGCGACAACATGCGCGAAGTCGCCGTGACCGATGGCGACAAGGTTTCCGCGCAGATCAAGTTTGGTTATTCGGTGAACACTCACGGCGTCGGCGATTTGGTGCAAGTCATCAGCGGCATTTCGGAAAAGGAAGTGGACGCGCTGTGCAAAACTTACGAAGCGGTTTACGAAATGGCCGGTGATTTGCAAAAGGGCGGCAAGCGTCACAAATCCATCCGCGAGGCCGCGCGCATTGAACTCGGTCTGCGGAAATTTTTGGCCGACGGCAATTTCAAAGGTTTCACCACGACATTTGAAGATTTGCATGGTCTCGTGCAACTGCCCGGTCTCGCGCCGCAGCGGTTGATGGCGGACAACTACGGTTTCGCCGGCGAAGGCGATTGGAAAACTGCCGCGTTGGTCCGCGCGATGAAAGTCATGGCGAGCGGACTCAAAGGCGGCACCTCGTTCATGGAAGATTACACCTATCATCTCGCGCCCGGAAACATAGTGGTTCTCGGCGCGCATATGCTCGAAATTTGTCCAAGCATCGCGGATGGCCGGGCGTCGTTGCAGGTGCATCCGCTCGGCATCGGCGGCAAAGCCGATCCGGCACGGCTGGTGTTCAACACGCCGGCGGGGCCCGCAGTCAACGCCGCGCTGATGGATTTTGGCAATCGTTTCCGCTTGCTCATCAACGAGGTGGATTGTGTGAAGCCGGAGCAGCCGATGCCGAAATTGCCCGTGGCGCAAGCCGTGTGGAAGTGTCGTCCGAATTTTGAGGACGCGTGCGCGGCGTGGATTTATGCCGGCGGCGCGCATCACACTGGTTTCAGCCAAGCGGTCACCACCGAAATGTTGGAAGATTTCGCGGTCATCGCTGGCATCGAAACGGTCGTGATTGACGCCGATACGAAGCTCCGCCAATTTAAGCAGGAACTGGTTTGGAACGATTGCGCCTATGGCCTGAAGAGTGGCTGGGTTGCCTGAAAATCAAATCCATCCTCGAAGAAAAAATTTTTCCCCCAATGAAATTGAAAAATTATTTTGCCGCCGCTGTGTTGGCGTCGGCCATTTCAACTAGCGCGCAGCCGGCGAAAATCACCGTGGATGCGGCGCATCCGGCGCATCCGATTTCGCCGACGTTGTGGGGTATTTTCTTCGAGGACATTAACATGTCCACCGACGGCGGTATTTATCCGGAACTCGTCCGCAATCGTTCCTTTGAAGATGCGGATAAGCCGGAGAACTGGAAATTTACCGCCGTGGGCGACGGCTTGAGCGAGGTGTCCGTGATCACCGCTGATGAACATGGCCAGCCGGCCGCGCTCAATCCCTTCAATCGCAAATCGCTCCGTCTGAAAGTGGACGGCGCGTTCACCTTGCAGAATGAAGGTTATTGGGGAATGAATATTGTTGCCGGCGAAAGCTACACGTTGAAGCTCGCGGCACGCGGCGAAAAATTTAACGGCAAACTCACCGCCAAAGTCCTGAACCGCACCGGCAAGGTATTGGCGAGCGGAGACATTTCCGGCGTAGGCGGCCACTGGAATTATCACACGCTGGATTTGACGGCCGCAGACGGCGATCCGCAAGCGAAGCTGGAAATTGCCGGCGACGGCCACGGCATTTTGTTTCTCGACATGGTTTCGCTGCTGCCAAAAAAAACGTGGAAAGATCACGGCTTGCGCCCCGACCTCGCGGAATCGCTCAATCATTTGCATCCGGCTTTCGTCCGTTTTCCCGGCGGCTGCTGGGTGGAAGGTGATGATTTTGCGCACATGAATCATTGGAAAAATACCATTGGCAACATTGATTCGCGCACGCCGCTCTGGAACATCTGGGGTTACAACGCCACGCACGGACTGGGTTTTTTTGAATATTTACAAATGACGGAAGATCTCGGCGCGGAGCCGCTTTTCTGTATCAACATCGGCATGTCGCACAAAGAAACTATCCCGATGGACCGTCTGACGCAATGGGTGCAGGACGCGCTCGATGCGATTGAATATGCCAACGGACCGACGAATTCCCTTTGGGGCGCGCGGCGCGCCGCCGCCGGTCATCCCGCGCCGTTTAATTTGAAATACATGGAAATCGGCAATGAAAACGGTGGTTTTAACAGCTACGTCGAGCATTGGAATTTGTTTTACGATGCCATTCGCGCGAAATATCCCGACATAAAATTTGTTGCCGACGGCTGGGATAAATTCGGCAGCAAGCAACCGGACATCGTGGACGACCATTATTACGACTCGCCCGAATGGTTCATGCGCCACGCCGGACAATACGACAAAACTGATCGCAATGGCCCAAAAGTTTTCGTCGGCGAATATGCCGTCACCAAAAATTGTGGGCTGGGGAATTTGCGCGGCGCGATTGGCGAAGCCGCGTTCATGACCGGCTTGGAACGTAATTCCGACGTGGTGGTGATGGCGAGCTACGCGCCCTTGCTGGTGAATTTGAATCACCGTGCGTGGAATCCGGACCTCATCAATTTTGATAGTTCCAAGTGGTACGGCTTGCCGAGTTATTATGTGCAGCAATTGTTCGCGGCGAATCGCGGGAGCGTTTCTTTGCCGACAACGGTCGAGACACCGCTGGCCGAAACCGCGCCGCCCGGCGGCCGGATTGGCGTAGGCACTTGGAACACGGCAGCGGAATTCAAGGACATCAAAGTCACCGCCCCAGACGGCCAAGTTTTGTTTGCCTCCGATTTCAGCCAAGATGCGAAAGCGTGGAAACTGCTGGGCGATGGCGCCGAATGGAAAACGCAGGACGGCGTGCTGCGCCAATCGGCGGAACGCGAATTCATCCGCGCGCTGGCCGGAGATAAAAAGTGGACCGATTACACGCTTACGCTCAAAGCTCGCAAAATTTCCGGGGCAGAAGGTTTTCTGATTTTGTTCCGCATCGGCGGTGACGACGAGCGGACGTGGTGGAATATTGGCGGTTGGGGCAATACGCTGGACGGCATCGAAGCCGGCGAAACGTTGGATTCCAAGCCATCTCATATCGAGACGGATCATTGGTACGATCTCAAAGTCGTGGTTAGCGGTAAAAATGTGAAATGCTATCTCGACGGCGAAATTATTCACGATTTGAACTATGACAGCGGTGGGAAAATTACCAGCCTGTATGCCGTGGCCGCCACGGACGATCCCACCGGCGACCTAATTGTCAAAGTCGTCAATGCCAGCGCAGGTGCGTTGGCCACCAGCGTGGATTTGACCGGAGCCAAAAATCTGACCGGTTCCGGCACTGCCACGCTGCTCACCTCGGAAAGTCCGGCGGACGAAAATTCGCTCGAAAATCCGACCAAGGTTTCACCCAAAACAGAGCCGGTAAAATTCAGCGGGACGAGCCTTCAGCGAACGTTTCCCGGAAATTCGTTCACCGTGTTGCGTTTGCAAACGAAATAAATGGTCATGCGATTTTTCGGAAAAACAGTTCGCCTGCTGGTCGCCTGCACGCTGATGACGGGTGGCGTGCTCGCCGCCGCACCGGTGCCAATTAAAGTTCCTAGGCTTGCGGAACCGTTTGACTTGGCGGAAGTGCGGCTGCTGGACGGACCGTTTCGGGACGCGATGCTGCGCGACAAAAAGTATTTGCTGGCGTTGGATCCGGATCGGCTGTTGCATAACTTCCGCGTCAACGTCGGCCTCGCCTCCACGGCACAGCCGCTCGGTGGGTGGGAAGAGCCGCATTGCGAACTGCGCGGCCACAGTCTGGGGCACTATCTTTCGGCGCTGTCGCTGATGTACGCCAGCACGGGTGATGGCGAATGCAAGCGCCGCGTGAATTATATCGTCGGGGAGTTGGCAAAATGCCAGCGCCAGTCGCCGGCGGCTGGCTTCCACGCCGGTTATTTATCCGCGTTTCCGGAATCATTCATTGACCGTGTCGAGCAGGGCAAACCGGTTTGGGCGCCGTGGTATACGTTGCACAAAATCATGGCCGGGTTGCTCGATGCGCATCAGCATTGCGGCAACGCGGAGGCGCTGACCGTGTTGACGCAAATGGCGGACTGGGTGGCATTCCGGGTGGATCGACTGCCGCCCGCGCAGATGCAGCAGTCGCTGAACACCGAACACGGCGGCATGAATGAAGTGCTGGCCAATCTATATGCGGTGACGGGAAAGGCGAGTTACTTGCAACTTTCCGCCGCTTTTAATCACGCGAGAATCTTGGATCCGCTCGCGCGCGGCGAAGACCCGCTGAACAACATTCACGCAAACACGCAGATTCCCAAAATCATCGGCGCCGCGCGCGAGTATGAATTCACCGGCGATGCGCAATTCGCGACCATCGCCCACACGTTTTGGGACAGCGTCGCCTTGCATCGTTCTTATGCCATCGGCGGCCACAGCGATCACGAATTTTTCTTTCCCATCACTGATTTCGCCAAACATCTCAGCACGGACACCTGCGAGACGTGCAATACCTACAACATGCTCAAGCTAACGCGCGAGCTGTTCGCGCTTGAGCCGGACGCAGCGAAAATGGATTTTTACGAGCGCGGTTTGTACAATCACATTCTCGCCTCGCAGGATCCGGAAACGGGCATGTTTGTCTATTTGATGTCGTTGCGGCCGGGTCATTTCAAAACCTATTCCACGCCCGAAAATTCTTTCTGGTGCTGCGTCGGCACTGGCATGGAAAATCACGCCAAGTACGGCGACACGATTTATTTTCACGATGCGAATTCCTTGTTTGTCAATCTGTTCATCCCGTCCGAACTCACTTGGGCAGCTAAAAAAGTTTCCGTGCGGCAAACAACTCGTTTTCCGGCAAGCGATTTGAGCGTGCTCAAAATCACGGCGCCGCAGCCGGTTAAATTCGCCTTGAAAATCCGCCATCCGAGTTGGGTCACGACCGAATTTTCCGTCGCGGTGAACGGCAAAAAATTGGCCGCAGATTCCGCGCCCGGAAGTTATTTCACGGTAACCCGTGAATGGCACAATGGCGACGAAATTGCAATTCATCTGCCGATGAAACTGCGTCTCGAAGCATTACCCGGCGTGAGCAATATCGTGGCGGTCTTGTATGGACCGGTAGTTTTGGCTGGGGAGCTAGGCACCAATGCGATGCCGAATCAGGTCACCGCGCACCAGACCGATTTTAGCCATCTGCCGGTGCCGACGGTGCCGGCGTTTGTCAGCGCGCCGGATTCCGTGCTAAAAAAATTCCAGCCGGTGGCCGGACAGCCGTTGACGTTTCGGACGCACGGGCTGGCGCAGCCGCAGGACGTGAAGTTAGCTCCCTTTTACCGAGTGCAGCGCGAACGCTACACGGTTTATTGGAATTTACTTTCAGATGCGGAATGGAAAACACAGCGCGCCGCCCGAGCTGCTGCCGAAGCGCGCCGCATTGCGGAGGAAGCGCGTGTGGTGGACCGGGTCCGGCCCGGCGAATCGCAATCCGAGACCGATCACAAATTACAAGGCGGCGAGACCCAGAGCGGCGATTTTAACAATCGGAAGTGGCGGCACGCTGCCGACTGGTTTAGCTATGAATTGAAAGTATTGCCCGAGCAGCCGGTTCTGCTGGCCTGCACGTTCTGGGGCAGCGATGACGGCGCGCGGGAATTCGATGTGATCGTGGACGGAAAAATTATTGCCACCGAAAAGCTGCACCAAAATCATCCCAACGAATTTTTTGACGAGACCTTCGCGCTGCCGGCGGATCTGACGCGGGGCCGGTCGCATGTCACGGTAAAATTTGTAGCGCATGCCGGGAATCTGGCCGGCGGCCTTTTCGGCTGCGGTATTTTGCGCGCGGCGAAATAATTTATGAAACAACTACTTGCTTCCACTTTCTTGCCGGCGGCGATTTGGCTCGCGTCCGTCTGCGCCGCGTCAGCGGAACCCGCCGCCATCACGGTGCAAATGAATCAGCCGGGCGTGCCGCTCAATCGCGGCATGTGGGGCGTTTTTTTTGAAGACATCAATCTCGGCGCGGACGGCGGCTTGTATGCGGAGTTAGTCAAAAATCGTTCCTTTGAATTTCCGGATGCGCTGATGGGCTGGCAAATTCTTGGTGCGACCAATGGATTATCCATTCTCGACGATCAGCCGTTCAGCCGCGTGCAACCGCATTATGTCCGATTGGCGAGCGGCACGGGCATTGCCAACGAAGGCTTTCGCGGCATTGGCGTGCGGGCGGGGGAAAAATATGATTTTTCCACGCAAGTGCGAACGGTGGCCGGTGTGCCGGAGCTAAAGGTGCAACTCGTGGACGCGGACGGAAAAATTCTGGCGGATGAAACGGTAAAAAGTATTTCCGCCTGCTGGCAGTTGAAAAAAATTACGTTACGTCCGAGCGCCTCCTCCGACAAGGCTCGTTTGCGTGTGAGCGTGGCGGGTCACGGGGCCGCTGATTTGGATATGGTTTCGCTGTTTCCCCGCAAGACTTGGAAAAATCGTCCCGGCGGTTTGCGCGCGGACATGGTGCAATGGCTGGCGGATTTGAAGCCGGGCTTCCTGCGTTTTCCCGGTGGCTGCATTGTCGAAGGACACACGCTGGCAAATCGCTACCAGTGGAAAACCACCATCGGCCCGGTGGCGGAGCGCAAGCTCATCATGAACCGCTGGAATGACGAGTTCAAACATCGGCCCACGCCAGATTACTACCAGTCTTTCGGCCTCGGCTTTTTCGAATATTTTCAATTGTGCGAAGACATCGGCGCGTCCCCGCTACCGATTTTGAATTGCGGCATGGCCTGTCAGTTCAATTCCGGCGAACTGGTGCCGCTGGATCAATTGGATCCTTACATTCAAGACGCGTTGGATTTGATTGAATTTGCCAACGGCCCGGTCACCAGCGAATGGGGCGCCAAACGCGCGGCGCTCGGCCATCCACAGTCCTTTCATCTGCAAATGCTAGGCGTCGGCAACGAGCAGTGGGATCAACAATACATCGAGCGCTACGCCAAATTTCATCAGGTGCTCAAGGCCCGGCATCCGGAGATCAATCTTGTATCCGCCGCCGGCCCGTCGCCTGACGATCAACATTTTAAGTATGCCTGGCCGGAACTGTGCAAATTGCACGCGGATATTGTGGACGAACATTGTTACGCGAAACCAGATTGGTTTTTTGACAACACGCATCGCTACGACCACTACGACCGGCATGGTCCGAAAGTTTTCTTCGGCGAATATGCCGCTCAAAGCGACAAAGTTGTCAGCGTGGAAAACCGCAACAATCTCGAATGCGCCTTGGCCGAAGCGGCGTGCATGACCGGTCTCGAACGCAACGGCGACGTCGTGCGCATGGCCAGTTACGCGCCACTCTTCGCGCACGTCGCCGGCTGGCAGTGGAAGCCGGATTTGATCTGGACCGATAATTTGCGCAGTTTTGGCACCCCGAATTATTACGTGCAAAAACTGTTCGCCAACAACGCCGGCGACGTTACGGTGCCGGTGAAAGTGGCTGCGCCGACGGTGCCTCGGCTGTTTGTCTCAGCTGCGCGTGATTATGCGGCTGGCGAAACGATTCTTAAGGTCGTCAATGGCTCATCCTCGCTCGTCGAGGCCAATTTGAATTTTGCCGGCGCGCAACAAGTGGAATCCAAAGTCACCGCCTACACTTTGACCGGCGAGGTGCAGGCAGAGAATTCTTTCTTGGAGCCGAAAAAGATTTGTCCGGTGACCTCAAAAGTCAAAATCGAAGGTCCGCAATTTGAATATATTTTTCCGCCGGATTCGCTCACCGTGCTGCGGCTAAAAGTTTCCCAATAAAATTATGGCAACTCAATACACCATTGGTCTGGACTACGGAACAAACTCGGTTCGCGCGCTCATCGTCAATGTCGCCAACGGCGCGGAAGTGGCTGCCGCCGTGTGGACTTACGCGCATGGCACGCAAGGCGTCGTTTTGTCGCGCGACCCCAATTTGGCGCGGCAGCATCCAGCGGATTATCTCGCCGGGGCGGAAATCACCATCAAGCAGGCACTTGCCACCGCGAAGAATAATGTCAAAGGTTTCAGCGCCGCGCAGATCATCGGCATCGGCGTGGATACGACCGGCAGCACGCCATTGCCGGTGGATGCAAACGGTCAGCCGCTCGTGTATCAGAAAATATTTGCGAATCATCCCGCCGCGCTGGCGTGGTTGTGGAAAGACCATACCAGCGTTAATGAAGCGGCGGAAATCACCGCGCTCGCAAAAAAAATACGCCCGCAATATCTTGCCAAGTGTGGCGGCACCTATTCGAGCGAATGGTTCTGGAGCAAACTGCTGCATTGCCTCCGCACCGCGCCGGAAGTTTTCAACGCCGCGCATTCGTGGGTGGAACTTTCCGACTTTGTTCCCGCGTCGCTCACTGGCACGGAGCATCCCGACCAATTTATCGCAGGCGTTTGCGCCGCCGGCCACAAGGCGATGTGGAACGCGAAATGGGGCGGTTATCCAGATGAAAAATTTCTCGCCAAGCTGGATTCGAAGCTCGCGCCACTGCGTTCCCGTCTGACGCCGCGCGTGCATCCGATTGACCGCGCGGTCGGCGGACTCACGCCAACGTGGGCCAAGAAGACCGGTTTGACGGCGGGAATTCCCGTGGCGGTCGGCGCGTTTGATTGCCATCTCGGCGCGGTCGGCAGCGGTGTTACGCCGGGCACGCTGGTGAAAATCATCGGCACCAGCACTTGCGATATTTCCATCGCGGCGAACACCAGCAAGCTCGCGGATGTGCCGGGCCTGTGCGGCATCGTGGATGGCAGCGTGCTGCCGGGATATTTTGGATTGGAAGCTGGCCAGTCAGCGGTCGGTGATTTGTTCAACTGGCTGGTTAATTATGTTCAACCCGGCGGCGAAATAGCCGGTTCGCATGAACAACTCACGAAAGGCGCGTTGAAATTGTCGCCCGGCGAAAGCGGTTTACTCGCGCTGGATTGGAATAATGGCAATCGCACGGTGCTGGTGGATCAGCGGCTCACCGGTTTGCTCGTCGGCCAGACGCTTTACACCACGCCGGCGGAAATTTACCGTGCGCTGATCGAGGCGACAGCGTTCGGCGCGCTGACGATCATCAACCGGTTTGAAGAATACGGCGTCAAGATTTCGCAGATTGTAAACTGCGGCGGCATTGCGGAAAAAAGTCCGCTGGTGATGCAGATTTACGCGGATGTGACGGGTCGGCCGATGAAGGTGAGCCGCTCGGCGCAGACCTGTGCGCTTGGTTCTGCCATCGCGGCGGCGGTGGTGGCCGGGGCACATAAAAATTATGCCACGGCGCAAAAGAAGATGACGGGCTTGAAGTCCGTGATCTATAAACCGAACGCCAAAGCGCATGCGACTTACCGGGAGCTTTACTCGCTTTACAAGGAATTGCACGACGCTTTTGGCACGAAGGAATGGAACGGCAATTTGTATGGCGTGATGAAGAAGCTGATTGAGATTCGTAGTCGTGTGCGGAATTAAAAATTAGCCATAGAGACACATAAAACACAGAGTGAGCATTTAATTTTTATCTCGGTGCGCTCTGTGTCTCTGTGGCAAATCACAAATTTATTATGCTCGAAAAATTAAAAGCGGAAGTGTGCAAGGCAAATTTGGATCTGGTCGCCGAAGGTTTGGTTATCCAGACGTGGGGCAACGCCAGTGCGGTGGATCGTGCAAGCGGCGTGTTGGTCATTAAGCCAAGCGGCGTGCCGTATGCGGAAATGAAACCGCAGCACATGGTTTGCGTGTCGCTGGCAACCGGCAAGGTCGTCGAGGGCAAACTTAAACCCAGTTCCGACACCGACACGCATTTGATTTTATATCGCGCGTTTGCCGACATCGGTGGCGTGGTGCACACACACAGTCTTTATGCAACGGCGTGGGCGCAGGCGTGCCAGCCACTGCTGGCCTACGGCACGACGCAGGCGGATTATTGGTATGGCGATGTGCCGTGTACGCGGAAATTGAAGCCGGCGGAAATCAAAAACGATTATGAAGCGAACACCGGCGAGGTTATCGTGGAAACGTTCCGGAAATTAAAATTTGATCCGCTCCAACATCCGGCAGTGCTAGTGGCGAGTCACGGGCCTTTCACCTGGGGCAAGGATGTGCATGACGCGGTCCACAATGCGAGCGTGCTGGAATTCATTGCGCGACTGAATAGTGAGACGCTGCGGATTAATCCCAAAATCAAGCCGATGCAGGCAGCGTTGCTGGACAAACATTATTTGCGGAAGCACGGGAAAAACGCCTATTACGGCCAGAAATGAAACGGGCTTTGCTTATTTTCGTTTTGCTGTGCGGATTGTCGGGGCCGGTCTTCGGTTTTGCGGCGGATAATACCAATTCCGTTTTTCTTTTTTCTTTTTTTCGCGAACCGAACGGGCAAGCGGGACTGTGTCTGGCGACGAGCCGGGATGGTTTACAGTGGACGGAGTTAAAAGCGCCTAATGGCAAATCATTTTTATCGCCGCAAGTGGGCGGGCGACTAATGCGCGATCCAAGTTTGCAGCGCGGGCCAGACGGCGTGTTTCATCTGGTGTGGACGACGAGCTGGGGGCGACCGCCGGTGTTTGGCTACGCGAGTTCGCGCGACTTGGTTCACTGGACGGAGGAGCAGGCGATTCCGGTGATGGAAGCGAATCCGACGGCGCAAAATGTCTGGGCACCGGAATTGTTTTATGACGCAGAAAAAACGCAGTGGCTGGTTTTTTGGGCGACTACGATTCCGGGGAAATTTCCGGAAACAGAACAATCCGGCGACAACAATCACCGGATTTATTATGTTACGACCAAGGATTTTACCAATTTTTCACCGACGAAGTTGTTGTATGACGGCGGCTTCAATGTGATTGATGCGACGCTCTTGGCGGCCAAGGGAAAATATTATTTGATCGTGAAGGACGAAACCAAAAATCCGGTGAAAAAACATCTGCGCATCGCGGTGGGGGCGACGGCAGAAGGGCCGTTTGGTCCAGCCGGACCGGCGATTTCGACCGATTGGGTGGAAGGGCCGACGGCCATAAAAAATGGCGGCGAATACTATATCTATTTTGACCATTACGGAAATCCGAAATACTATGGGGCCATCAAATCCACCGACCTGACAACGTGGCAGGATATTTCTGCGTCGGTAACTTTTCCGCGAGGCATCCGGCACGGAACAGTTTTGACAGTGCCGGAGACCTTTGTGCAACAAATCCAAAATCAACAACCGTAAACATCATTACCATATGAAACCAATACTCACATCCACATTGGCGGCTGGACTGCTTGCCGCAACTTTAGTAGGCTGCGCTACCATGTCTTCCACCACGCAATCCTCTACGATAACAAAGGCTGGTTTTGGCAAAACGCCCGATGGCCAAGCGGTTGAAATCTACACTTTGCACAATGCCAAAGGTGCTGAGGCGCGCATTCTGACTTACGGCGGTATTGTGCAGAAACTAACGATGCCGGACAAAACCGGCAAGTTTGCCGACGTGGTGCTCGGCTATGACACGTTGCAGAGCTACATTGACAAGACGCCTTATTTCGGCGCGTTGATCGGCCGCTACGGCAATCGCATTGGCGGCGCGAAATTCACGTTGGAAGGCCAGACTTATTCCTTGGCGACTAATAACGGTCCAAACTCGCTGCACGGCGGGCTGAAGGGTTTTGACAAAGTGGTTTGGGGCGCCAAGGCTTCGCTCAGCGCGCGCGGACCGCAACTGGCCTTGGCCTACCTGAGCCGCGATGGCGAAGAAGGTTTTCCGGGCAACCTCGAAGTTGCCGCCATCTACACGTTGACCGATGACAACGAGTTGAAATTGGAATTCACCGCCAAGACCGACAAAGCCACGGTCGTCAATCTGACGCACCATTCCTATTTCAATTTGGCCGGGCAGGGGAACGGCGACATTCTTGGTCATGTGGTCTACATCAATGCCGACAAAACCACGCCGGTGGACAGCGGCCTTATCACCACGGGCGAATTTGCGGATGTCACCGGTTCACCGTTTGATTTCCGTAAGCCGACCGCCATTGGCGCGCGTATCGGCAATCCCGACAAGGTGTTGCAATATGGTCCCGGCTACGATCACAACTGGGTCATCAACAAGCCGCTTGGCCAATTTGGCTTGCAGGCGCGCGTAGAAGAACCAACCAGCGGTCGCGTGCTGGAAGTTTGGAGCGATGAGCCGGGTCTGCAATTTTACGCCGGCAATTTCCTTGACGGCTCCAACATCGGTAAAGGCGGCGTGCCTTACCAGATTCACACTGGCTTCTGCATGGAACCGCAACATTATCCGGACTCGCCGAACAAGCCCAACTTCCCCTCCGTGGTGCTTCAGCCCGGCCAGACGTATCACAACCAGATTGTCTATAAATTCAGCACGAAATAATCAGTTGCCTTCGCCAAATAGAAAACTATGAACGAAATAACCAACAGCGTGGCGTCGGCCACCAACGCCGTCGCCGCGTCGCTCGTGGCGCCGGTAGCTCCCGTGTTCAACGGTCTCGATTGGGCGGTGATCGCCTTGTTCGCCATCGGCATGATCGCCACGGTGGCGTTCTCGATGCGCAAAAAAAACGAGTCGGGCAAGGACTATTTCCTCTCCGGTCGGGACGCGAATTGGCTGCAAATCGGCTCGTCGATTTTCTCGTCGAACATCGGTTCCGAACATTTGGTGGGTCTCGCCGGTGCGGGCTTCGTCACGGGTATGGCGATGGCGCACTGGGAAATGCACGGCTGGCTCATCCTCGTTTTGGGTTGGGTCTTCGTGCCACTCTACGATCGCATGAAGGTTTTCACCATGCCGGAATTCTTGGAACTCCGTTTCAGCCGTGGCTCGCGGAATGTGCTGAGTTTGCTGACCATGGCCAGTTTGGTGCTGACCAAAATCGCCGCCACCATTTACGCAGGTGACGTGGTTATACGCACGCTGTTGGGCGTGGAATCGGTCAACTTGTTCGGCCAGAATGTTGACATCTTCTGGGTCATCGCCTTGGGGCTGGCATTTACCACCGGCTTGTACACAATTTTCGGCGGCATGCGCGTAATCATGTACACGGCGGTTTTGCAAACGCCGGTGCTCATCTTTGGTTCACTCGCGATTTTGTACGTGGGCCTGCACAAGCTGGGTCACGGTAGCCTGATCGAAGGCTGGAACGCCACCAAACTTGCCGTCGGTGATAACATTCATCTGATTCGCTCCAATGCCGACCCGGAATGGCCGTGGCTCGCGGTGCTGCCCGGTTCCGCCATCATCGGTTTTTGGTATTGGTGTACCGATCAGTATATTGTGCAGCGTGTGCTCGCCGGAAAAAATCAGCAGGAATCCCGTCGTGGTTCTATTCTGGCCGGCTACTTCAAACTCACGCCGGTGTTCATTTTCCTGATTCCCGGCATGGTGGCCTTTGCCTTGACGCAGACGCCCGGCAGCGGATTCGCCACCACCGGCGACGCGGCGTACACCTCGCTCGTGGCGCAGATTCTCCCGCACGGCATCAAGGGAATCGTTGCTTGCGGCATGATCGTGGCGCTGATGGCTTCGCTCGCGTCCAAGTTTAACGCCTCGGCCACGCTGTTCACGATGGATTTTTACCGCGAATGGTATCCCAACGCTTCCGGCAAGACCGAAGTTTTTGTCGGTCGCGTCGCCACGGCAGTGATTGTATTTCTCGGCATCTGCTGGGTGTTGGTGATCAAAGCGTTGCATACTAACCTTTACGAATATCTCCAAAACGTCCAATCCTATCTCTCACCCGCCATCGCGGTTCTGTTCGGCGTGGGCGTGTTTTGGAAACGCGCCACGGCGCCAGCAGCGCTGTGGGCTTTCGTGGTGGGCGTCGGCGCTGGGTTTGCCCGGTTAGCGACGGACTTGGTGATGCGCACGGACGGCGCTACGGTGAAAGAACTTAAGCAGCAACTCTACAAACACGTCATCACGCTCGACCAATACAATGCCGGCATCGCCCCCGTGCAGGCAAAGTACGGATTGCTCTTCACGTTCTGGAACATTCACTGGCTGTATTTCTGCCAAGGATTGTTCGTGCTGACCGCCGTGCTGATGGTGGTCATCAGTTTGCTGACGCAGGCACCCGATCCGAAGACGGTGAAATACACTTGGTACGGCGCCACGGCGGCGGAAAAAGCGGCCACCCGTGCGAGCTGGGGTACACTAGACGTGGTCTTGAGCTTGATCGTGCTGGTTGCCGTGGTCACGTTCTACATCAAGTTCTTCTAAGCGCAGCAAAACTTTGACCGGCGGCCATGTTTCGACATGGCCGCCGTTTTTTCTAACCTTAATAAATCAGGCTGCGTTGGCTAATTTCTGCGTCACGATCTCGGGAGGCAAACCATGCAGTCGCAAAGTTTTGTGCCGCGAGGTGTGGCCGCGCAATAACTCCACCTGACTGCGGGAGCAATCCAAGACGTCCGCCAGAAATTCCACCAACGCCTGATTAGCCGCCGCGTCCACGGGCGGCGCGGTGACTTTGATTTTCAATTCCTCACCGAGCGGCTCGCCGATTTCATTTTTGGAAGCACGCGGCTGGAGCTTGACGGACAGCAACGTTCCGCCGGTCGTTGCGCGGAGGTAGGACGGTACCACAAGGATTTTTCAGCCGATGGCCAGCAGTTGAACCTCGAAAAGCAAGGTGGCATTCGGCGGAATGGCTCCGGGGTAACCTTGGCGACCGTAAGCCAGCTCCGGGGGAATAGTGAGCTTAACCTTGTCGCCGATTTTCATGGTGGCCACGCCAAGGTCCCAGCCGGCAATGACTTGCCCGGCGCCGAGAACGAAGGTGAACGGCTCATCGCGGTCCACGGAGCTGTCAAATTTCTTGCCGTCCATGAAGGTGCCGGTGTAATGCACCGTCACGGTGTCGCCTTTTTTCGGGGCGGCGCCGTTGCCAGCGATGAGTTTTTCAATTTTTAATTCGGTGGTTGCCATAGCGGAAATTTTCCTCGCGATTTGCGTGCGGGTCAATAACAGGTTTGCCTACGTCGCAAAAAAAACGCGCAGCCTAAGCTACGCGTTTTTGTAATTTGTTGGTCGAGCGGCGCAGCAACGCCGCCGGATGGCTGACCGATAGCTAAGCCCAACGATCACACCGTGTACGTGCTACTGGCAGTGGTGCCGCCGCGGCCGGTCCAGTTGGTGTGGAAGAATTCGCCGCGCGGTTTGTCCACGCGTTCGTAAGTGTGGGCGCCGAAGTAATCGCGCTGCGCCTGGAGCAGGTTGGCTGGCAAAACGGCACTGCGGTATTGGTCGAAGAAGTTCAGCGCGGTGCTGAAGGCTGGCGTGGGAATGCCTTTTTTTGCCGCCGTCGCCACGATGTTGCGCCAGCCTTTTTGCGAACGCTTGATTTCGCCGCGGAAATAATCGTCCAGCAGCAGATTCGAGAGTTTCGGGTTGTGGTCGTAGGCTTCCTTGATTTTGCCGAGGAATCGGGAGCGGATGATGCAGCCGCCGCGCCACATGAGCGCAATGCCGCCGTAGTTGAGATTCCACTTGTATTGCTTGGCCGCCTCGCGCATGAGCATGTAGCCCTGGGCGTAGCTGACAATTTTCGAGGCGTACAGTGCGTCGCGGATGTCGGCGATGAACTGTTTCTTTTTGGCGGGATTGGCGGCAATGCTCGTGAGCGCCGGGCGCGGGCCTTTTAATTTCCGTGCCGCCTTGACGCGTTCGTCTTTCAGCGCGGATACGCAGCGGGAATAAACGGCTTCGGCCATCAGCGTGATCGGAATGCCGAGGTCTTGCGAATTAATCACCGTCCATTTGCCAGTGCCTTTCTGGCCGGCGGTGTCGAGGATTTTGTCCACCAGCGCGGTGCCGTCTTCGTCTTTTTTGCCAAGAATATCGCGGGAAATTTCGATGAGGTAGCTGTCGAGTTCGCCGGTGTTCCATTCGGCGAAAACTTCGTGCATCTCCTGCGCGCTCATGCCGAGGCCGGTTTTCATGATATTGTACGCTTCGCAGATCAACTGCATGTCGCCGTACTCAATGCCGTTGTGGACCATTTTGACGTAATGGCCGGCGCCGGCTTCGCCGACCCAATCGCAGCACGGGACGTTGCCCTCGACTTTGGCGGAGACGGCTTGGAAAATTTCTTTAACGTGCGGCCAAGCAGCAGGCGAGCCGCCGGGCATGATGCTTGGGCCGCGCCGAGCGCCTTCCTCGCCGCCGGACACGCCGGTGCCGATGTACAAAAGCCCCTTGCCTTCCACATATTTCTGGCGGCGGTTCGTGTCATCAAAAAGCGAATTGCCGCCATCAATGATGATGTCGCCGGGTTCGAGCGCGGGAATCAGTTGCTCGATGAATTCATCCACCGGTTTACCAGCCTTGACGAGCATCATGACGCGGCGGGGTTTCTTTAGTTTGGACACCATCTCCGCGATCGAGTGCGCGCCGAGCACTTTGGTGCCCTTGGCCTCGTTGGCGAGGAATTGATCCACCTTGTCGGTGGTGCGGTTGTAAGCGACGACGGTGAAGCCGTGGTCGTTCATGTTGAGAATAAGATTCTGACCCATGACGGCCAGACCGATTAATGCGAGATCGCCTTGCGGTTCCATAATGTGTCAGTGACAATACAAAATCTGCCGTTTGTCGCGAGTAAATTATTTTAGTTGGTGGCAGCTTGCGGTTGTGAACGAGCATCGCCACCCCGCGATTTGCCTTGCAGCTGTAATATGCAAAGTGTTGTTCTCGGCAGTGACGAAGTTTTTTCGCAGTGCCATTTTCTCAAACAGAATTGCAAAACACGATGGCGCTAGACGCGGGAATTTCGCTACACTGACGCCACCGTTTTTTAACTTTATGAACCAATATCTTCCTCTGGGAAAATTTTCTTTTGGCATGGGCGACCGGTTTGGTCATCAAGGCCGCGCACAATTACAGGCCTGCGTCATGGCCACGAAACTGGGTGCCGAATTTATTCCCGTCTGGAATAAATCCAATCGCGAGCATACTTTTATCGGCACCGAACCGGCCAGCCTGCGCGCGGAGGCCGATGCGGCGGTGCAGGCGCTCGGCTGGAAAAAGCCGTATCATGTGGACGCGGATCACATCCGCCTCGAAACCGTGGATCGTTTCCTCGCCCCGTCAGATTTCTTCACCATTGATGTCGCTGATTCCATCGGCAAGCCGGCCGCCGCCGCTGCGGTGCAGGCGTTTGTGGACCGGCATCCGGAATTGGTCGGCAACTTGACCGTTCCGCATATTGCCCGGCCGCTGGCCATCACGCGGGCAGAGGTGGAACGCGTGGCGAATAAGTTCCTGCTGGCCGTGCAAGATGCCGGCAAAATTTACCGCCATATCGTCAGCGCCAAAGGCGCGGCCACATTTATCACGGAAGTTTCCATGGACGAAACGGACAGTCCGCAGACGCCGCCGGAATTACTCATTATTCTCGCTGCTTTGGCTGATGAAAAAATTCCGTTGCAGACCATCGCGCCCAAATTTACCGGCCGCTTTAACAAGGGCGTGGATTACGTCGGCGATGTGCGCCAGTTTGAGCAAGAATTTAACGAAGATCTGGCCGTGATTGCATTTGCCATCCAACAATATGGCTTGCCGCCCACGCTCAAGCTCAGCGTCCATTCCGGCAGCGACAAATTTTCCATTTACGAACCAATGCGCAAAGCGTTGCAGAAATTCAACGCCGGCGTACATATTAAAACCGCTGGCACAACGTGGCTGGAGGAACTCATCGGGCTGGCGGAAGCCGGCGGTGATGGTTTGGAAATTGCCAAGGAAATCTATGCCTACGCCCGCGAGCATGTGGACGAATTTTGCGCGCCGTATGCGAGCGTGATTGATATTGATAAGGCCAAACTGCCGGCAGCAGCCGTGGTGAATGGTTGGACTTCCCGGCAATTCACGGACGCGCTACGGCATGACCAGCAGAATCCGGCCTTCAATCCGAGTTTTCGCCAACTATTACACGTCAGCTTCAAAGTCGCGGCGAAGAAGGGCGACCGCTATCTGAACGCGCTCCAAAAGCACGAGGCCATCATTGCCAAAAATGTGACCGAGAACCTTTTTGAACGCCACATGAAACCGCTGTTACTTGGAAAGTAAGCAAACCGGCTCGCAACCCTGAAGGAAATTTGTAGCTTCGGCCAAGTTCGTTCTGATCAAAAATCTGGTTCGCTTGCCAGATAAGGCCTGATTAGTTGACGACGGAATTTGTCGGAAGGCTGACCGAGTTGGTCCCGGCGGGAGCTGGGGCTTTGGGCGCGGCAGTTTCCGCCGGCAAGCCCAATTGCGTCCGCAAGACAGCACGAGCGGCGAAGGGTAAGCCGTGCTCGATGTCCAACAGTCGTTGCAACACAGTTTTCTTCAATGTATCCAGCGGCGGCAGCGGAATGCGGACGTCGCCACGCGAGCCGGCGGTTTTTTCTGTGTAGCGCTGGTGCACTCGCATGGCCATCCGCAGGAGATTTTCGTACCGGTCATCCTTGCCAGCGGCGAGATCAAAATAGGCACGGAGGAGCAAGCCTTGTACCGCCGAGGTAACGCGTTCCTGAGAGGTCTCGCCGATATCAATTTGCACCACGGCCACGGCGTATTCGTCCAGCGTGAGCGTTTTCGGCAGTGAATCTGGTTGGTTTTCGATGATGGGTTTGTCCGGATATTTGTCGCCGAGATATTTGAACCAGCGATTGGCCTCGGCCAGTCGGTTGTTTTCGTAGAGGAAATAAACGGCGTCGCGCAGAAAATTCCGGTGCGCCTTGGCGATGTTGTCGCGCATTTCAGCATCGTCCCGCATCATCTGTTCGTAAGCCTCGTTGACGTGGGTGACGAGTTCGAGATTCGGGCCGAGCGAGTAACCGGGGCCAAAAGGATTGGACAAAATGCGGCCGTGCTTGAAGGCCTGGTAGATGGACTGATAAATAATACGGCGCAATTTGATGAGGTCGTCGGCCTTGACCTTGTCCGGATTTTTTTTCGCCGCGTCCAAGCCGAGCGCGCCCCAGTAAATCGCGTGCGCTTCAGGCAGCCGCCAGTCGAGCGGACCGTATTGGTCATCCACGGTTTTGGCAAAGCGCGCATCGAGCTTAAATTTGTCGCGCAGGATTGCGGCGTTGGTGCGAGCGGCGACGTCCGGCGGATTCAGCAGCGCTTCAAAATTGGTTCCGTCCGGGCCGAAAAAGGGCTTCATTTCAATTGCCCATTCGCTTTTATAAAACATGTTCCCGTCATCGAGGTTGGCCCCGACCTTATGTTGATAAAACCAAGCCAGCTCGCGGTAGATGTCCACGCTGCTCGGATTAAAACGCAGGCCGTCGTCGCGGAGCAGTTCGATGCCGCGTTCCACCCAGCGCCAGCGGTCGGAATAATCGCCGGGGCCGTTTTCCTTGAATTTCACCGAGATGTTGTAGGCCATGTTCCAACCTTGGAATAACCATACCTGGGCGAACGTCGGCTCCAGTTTTGTAATCCAGTCGGCCAGTTGCGCGGCCTCAAAAAATTTGTCGTCCTGCTGCAAATCATTGGCCCGGATCCAGAGAAAATTGGAGATCAATCCGCGGAATCCGCCGAGCGCCACGGTAGTGAACGCGAGCACCGGCGGAGCGTTTTCGAGCGCGGCGGCGTGGGTTAGTCCCAGCGCGTCACGGTCATGGTTCAACGAGTTTTGCAACCGGCCGGAGGTGAACAGCAACGCGGCGGCCAGCAGCAAAAGTAGAATTTTTTTTAGGCGCGAATTCATTGGGTGCCTTGGGCCGTGGCTAGTTCGCGCCGGTTAAATAGAGCAATACCGAAAATTCCAAAACCACCGCCGAGCAGCAGAATGATTTTTAGCACGGCCGTGCCCAATTCTGTCCAAGTGATGCTGCGGCCCGTGCTGAGCGAATCAATCGGCGAAAAATCACGTGCCAGACTGACTACCGACAATACACCTTTGAATGCTGGAATCAGAACCAAGTCCGCCGCCGAATGGCCCGCTTGACCGGTTTCTTCATTTCCCGCAGCCACCGAGCCGGATTCGACCGATTCCGCCAACGTGCCGCTGGACAACACCACCAGCATCATGGCCAGCGCAAAAAATGTCGCCACCGGGAATGAAAGAAAACTTGCCGCCGCCAATCCCAGCGCCGCGAGTAGCGCCATCCAGCAAAAAATAATGCCCAGCCCGCGCGCAAAATTCAGACCGAAACCGCCTTCAGGATAGAGCACTTCCATTCCTTCATCGAGCGGGAAGAGCAGGGCAGTCTGGTTGGGGTTGACAAAGGAAATTGTCAGCACACCGTTATCGTCAAACAAGTCCGGCGGAATTTCAAATTCATGAAACGTATCCGGTGCCAAGCTCATTGGGTTTTCCGTCCGCCAGAAGCGGGTTTTTTCCGGTATGCCCACTTGCCACAGGGCGAGAAAAGTGCCGGACGCGCTTTTGTTGGCCGTGTTGAATTTCACGCGCAATTGGAGCGGTTTGCCGTGTAGGTAATTTTTTGCGAACCCCAGATCAATCACCCAATCGCGTTTATAACTGGGAGGGACGAGTTGAAAATCCGCCTTCACCCGCTCGCGAATCTGCCGACGAACTTCCGGCACGTCCACTTTGTCCACGGGACTACTCTTGAGCCGGTTCTGCAAAATACTTTCGGTTTCGGCATCAATGTCTTTTTCATTGCTGGCTTCTTTGGCTGAGCCACGGGCCACCAATACCTGCTCACGCAATTTCTTCTGCTCGGCCGCCGGCAATTTTCCCGCTCGCCATTGTAACAATCCGAAAATGCACGCGCCCGCCAGCGCCAACAACGCCGCATTCAGAGTCACGATGCCGAACCATTTGCCCAGCCAGATTTGCCAACGCGCCACCGGCTTGGTCGCTACCACTTGGATCTGGCATTCCTCAATGTCGCGTGCTAGCGTACCGCACGCGAGCCAGAGCGTAGAAAGACCAAGCAGACCCGTGACGGCGCTCAGCGTGTAGGTCAAAATAATTTGGGTGAAGCCTTGCGCCGTGCCATCGTCCTTGATTACCAAAGGCAATCCGACCACCGCAAGAATCAGCAACACCGCAATAACAAGAAAGAGCTTAAACCGCAGAGCGGCTTTCCACGTCAACCACGCAATGGCAAAAATTCGTTGCATCAGGACTTCATCCTTGTCGGCGTGCGTTTCCTCATTCGCGCTTTACTTTTTGCCGCCCAGCAGCGACGAGAGTTTTTCATTCGCCTTGGCCAAATCCGCTGGCTTGGGCGTTTCTGATTTTGCTGCGGCAGTTTCCGTTGGCGTCGCCGGCGTGGTTGGCTGGACGAGCGCCGCGAGCTTGCTATTGTCTACCGCTGGAGCGGACGAGGCGCCGGCAGTTAGGTCCGGCACGGGAGTTGCGGTTTGTGGCAACGACAGTTTTTCCAAAACTTTTTCAGTATCCGGCTTGGCCTGATTGCCGCGCAAATATTCGGCCACCTTTGCGCCGGACTGCGCTCCGCTGGTTTCATTGGCCGCGCGGGCTTTGGCCACCACGTCGAGAAAATAACTTTCAAGGTTTTGCGTTGGATTGTCCACGCGCACTTCGCCGGCGGAAATATCCTCGCGAATCGTGGCGAGCACTTTTTCCAAGGTGGCGCGCGGCAGCACCGGCGTTGTAATGCGCAGCGTGTCTGGGGTGGCCAGCAATTCTTTCAACGTGCCGGCCGCCTGGATTTTTCCACCGTAATAAATGACCACCCGGTCGCAAACATCTTCGACATCCGACAACAGATGGCTGCTCAAAATCACGGTTTTGCCGCGCCGCGCGAGCGCGACGATCAAATCCTTCACCTCGCGGCAACCGATCGGGTCCAAACCGGCGGTCGGCTCGTCCAGAATTACCAGATCGGGATCGTTTATCAGCGCCTGCGCCAGCCCGATGCGGCGCTGCATGCCCTTGGAAAATTCACCGACGGCGCGGGTTTGGGTTTTGCCGAGACCAACCATTTCGAGCAACTGCTCGGCGCGATTGTCGCGGTCGGCTTTGTCGAGATGAAACAAGTTGCCAAAAAAATCCAGCGTCTCGCGGGAATTCAAATACCGATACAAATAAGATTCTTCCGGCAAATAACCGATGCGCGCTTTGGTCTGCACATGGCGCGGTGAGTGCCCGAAAACCTCAATGTGACCCTTCGTCGGATTCAGCAAGCCGAGGAGCAGTTTGACCGTGGTGGATTTGCCGGAACCATTTGGCCCGAGCATGCCGAAGACTTCGCCTTTGCGCACTTCAAAATCTACATTATCCACCGCGCGCGCTTTCGGGCGGTTCCAAAAATCTTTGAACACCTTCGTCAAGCCGCGCACGGACACGACGACTTCGGCGTTTGAGTCATTTGTTGATTGAGAATGAATTTTCCTTGACGGTTCAGGTTCGGGGGCGGATTGGGAATCTGTTATTGAATCGCTTCCAGTGGTTGTGTTAACAGAAAATGAAACCGATAAATCTCGCGTTTTAACTGTCATAAGTTTCGGCCTCCTTACTTAAATAATATTAAGCCAAACTGGGTGTGAGCTGGCCGGAGCTTTTTTGCGCCGTTTCCACCACCGCCGGTTGGAAATGTTCCAGTTCCTCACCTTTGCGCACGAGGCGCGCACTGTTGAAAATCACGATCAGCGAACCCACGTTGTGCAAAATTGCCGCGACAATCGGGCCAACAATGCCGAACGACGCCGCGCTTAAGCCGACGATTATGAACACCACGCCGAATAGAAAATTCTGGTTGATGACCGCCCGCGTGCTGCGCGACAGCTTCACTAAAAACGGCAGGCGGCGCAGATCGTTGTTCATCAGCGCAATCGTCGCGCTGTGGATGGCTACCTCGCTGCCAGCCGCGCCCATGGCGATGCCAATGTCGCCCGCCGCGAGGGCAGGGGCATCGTTGACGCCGTCGCCGATCACCGCAACTTTATAGCCTTTCGCTTTCACCGCCCGGACAAACTCCACTTTATTTTGCGGCAGACAATCGCCCTTCGCTTCTTCACAACCAATCTCAGCCGCCACACGGGTTGCAACCACTTGCCGGTCACCGGAAACCATGGCAATGCGGCGGACACCGGCGTCTTTTAATTCCGTCAGCGCTTCTTTCGCCTCGGCACGGGTTTGATCTTGCAAGCCAACCCAGCCGACGCACTTGCCGTTTTGCGCGACGAAAATCAGGCTCCAGCCCTCCGTCTCGTTCAAATCCACGGATTTTTCAAAGCTCGCATCAATGCCGTTGTCCTTGAGCCATTGCGCCCTGCCAACCAAAACTTTTGCACCATTGATTTGCGCCTTCACGCCGCGTCCGGCGGTTTCGGAAAATTCTTTCGGCTCGGCCAGCGGCACGCCGGCTTCGCCCGCGAGATTGGCGAGCGCTTTTGCCGTCGGATGGTTGCTATATTTTTCGGCGGAGGCGGCAAGTAGCAAAAGTTCGGCGGGCTTTGTGTCGCCAATGGGCGCGAGGCGACTGACAGCAAGCTGCCCGGTCGTGAGCGTGCCCGTTTTGTCGAAAACGAAGGCGTTGATTTTTGCCGCCGCTTCAATGTCGGCAACGTTTTTGATCAAAATGCCCAGCCTTGCGGCAGCGGATAATGCGGCAACCATCGCCGTCGGCGTCGCCAAAATAAAGGCGCATGGGCAGGACACAACGAACACCGCGATAACACGGCTTAAATCATGGGTGAACGCCCAAACGAGTGCGCCGATGACAAGCACCAGCGGCGTGTAAAAACCCATGTATTGATCCACGATTTTTTGGATCGGCAACTTAGTTTTTTCCGCAGCAATAATCAATTCGCGCACGCGGCCAAGAGTGGTGTCGGTGCCGGCGCGGCTGACTTTGATTTCCAAAACCCCGGTGAGATTTTGCGTGCCCGCATAAACTTCGTCGCCGGCTTTTTTATCCGCCGGTAAGGATTCGCCAGTGATGGTGGCTTGATTGAACGAGCCTTGACCATTCACAATGACGCCGTCGGCAGCGACATTGTCGCCGGGGCGAATGCGGATGACATCGCCAACCGCGAGTTGACTGGCCGGCACATCTTCTTCGCTGCCATCTTTCAAAATTCGCCGTGCTTTAGTCGGCGTGAGTTTGATGAGCGATTCAATCGAATTCCGCGCGCCTTCGGCGGTGCGGGTTTCGATAATTTCACCGGTGAGCATGAAGAAGGCAACAATGCCCGCCGTTTTGTAATCGCCGGAAGCGAACGCCGCGAGTACGGCAATGGCGACCAGTTCGTTGATGCTTAGATTGCCGCGCCGCAAATCCTTGACCGCCGTAACGATGATGGGAAAACCCAGAATCAGCGAACCAATCATAGCGCTGCCGCTTGCGATCGTGTCGGCGGAATCGAACAACCAGTCCACAATGAAGGCGTTGAGAACGAACACGACGCCCAGTACCGCCTGCCAGAGATGCACGACGGAATGTTCGTGGTCATGTCCGCAGCCGCATTCCGGCCCGTGCTCGTGTTGGCTCAAAAGGGAGGTGACCTGCATAAAATAATTTTGCGCTTACGGATTCGCTGCGGATTTTTGCTGGGGCGGCTCGCGGTTTAATTGCAGCCGCACTTCGCGCGGTTTGCCGTCGGCGCGCGTGGGCAAGAAAATCTTGTCCTGCACATTGGTCAAAATTTGAGGCATGGCTTTGGCCAGTTCTAATTGCGCAAAGAGATGCGGATTCGTTTTATAATTCGCCAGAAGATTGGTGAACGCTTCTGCATCGGATGCCACCGAAGTGACAAAGCGCACCCGGGCGGATTCGGCGGCGTTGGTGATGGACGCGGACTTGGCGCTGGCCTGACTCATGATGCGATATTCCTCGCCTTTGGCTTCTTCCAGCAATTTTACGCGGTTCTGCCGCGCAGTGGTGACCTGCGCAAAAACATCTTTCAACTGGCGCGGTGGTGCGCTTTCCACCTGCACTTGAATTTTGTCCACGGCCAAGCCGAGTTGCTCGCGCTCGGCAAGCTCGACGATGCGCCGGCGCACGGCCGTCTCGAATCCGGCGCGGTCGCGCGTTAAAATGTCATCCACATTGAAGCGCGCGGCGGTGACGATGAGCGCGTTGTTCGCGGCGTTCTGCACGGCGTTGGAAATGCCGGCGAGGTTGAACTGGTGATTCGTGCCGCTGGCAAAATTGAAAATCGCCGTGCGCGGGTTGTCAATGTTGTAGGAAACCGTCGCGCGAGTGTGAATGATGTTGCGGTCGGCCGTGACGACGTAGCCATCAATTTGCGGATTCAGCGAGGCGCCGGCGGGGGGTTCGGTGCCCGCCGCTTCCATTTCCGGCGTGGTGAGATACCAGCCGACGGTGGATTTTACGGTTTGGTTTTCCGTGATCGGAATGCGCACGACTTCGTCAATGGGATACGGTAGCGACCAGTGCAGGCCCGCGCCGAGCAGCATTTTCTGATCTTCCCCCAAGGGCTTGCCAAACCGGAGAATCACCGCTTTTTCCTGCGGTCCAACGGTGAAAAATCCCGCGCCGAGGATGACAAACACCAGCGCAACCATGGCGATTTTGACGATGACGAAGCTGCTGCGCAACGCCTCGGCCAAGGCCTGCGAACCGGCGTCCTGCGTTTCGGGCGCGGGCGGAGGGGCGGGATGTTCGTGGTCGCTCATGGCTCAATCACTTCGTGGACGGATTCGCCGGCAAGTTTTGGAACAGGCTGAACGGCGGCGTGCGCTCGTCAAAAATCAGCGTGGCTTTCTGGTTCAAGGAAAGCTTTAGCGCTTCCAATTGCGATTGGAAAATAGCCAATTCCGGATTCTGCTGGAACACACTCAGGGTCTTCGCGGCTTCGGCCACGCCTTCGCCCTCGATACGCGTGGCGGCGGCCTGCGCATTCGCCAACACGTCGGCGGCTTGGCGCTCGGCGGCGGATTTTATTTTGGTCGCTTCGGCCTCGCCTTGGAACTGCGCTTCGCTGATGTATTTGGTGCGCTCGGACTTCATGCGGTCAAACACGGCCGTGGTTACATTTTCCGGCAGGCCGAGTTTTTTAATGCCCAAAAACTCAATGCTGATGCCATAATTGTGCGATACGAGCTCTTTTTGCACGCGAGTTTGAATTTCATTTTCAATGGCTTCCAGCTTGAGCTGCGTCGGATCAGAATTGACAAAATCCGCCAGATTATTCGTGCCGATGACAGCCGCTTTCGCACTGCGGAGCATTTGCTCCAACTGTCGCTGCGCCGCCGCCACCGAACCGCCGGCGAATTTGGGGAAAAATTCTTTCGCATCAGAAATTCGCCAGCCGACATAAACACTCGTCAACAGCATCGTGCCGTCGGCAGTCAGATTTTCGCTGAATTTGTCCTCGAAAATCTGCACGCGTTGGTCGAACCGGTACACCTGCTGGATCGGCCACGGCCATTTGAAATATAAGTTGGGTTGGTCGATGTTGTTCGCCGCCGGTTTGCCGAAGGTGGTTAGCACGGCCACTTCCGACTGGCGCACTTGGAAGGTGAACAGCAGCAGCGCAAAAATCACCACCAGCACGGCGGCAATGATGACGGTAATCAGGTTCTTTTTCATGGGGTATTCGTGATAGAAAGGTTCAGCAGGTCTTCGCGGATTTTGTCTTCCAGATCAAAGATCACCACGTCCTGCGTGTTGGTCGCGATCAAAACATATTTCCGCGCGTTCTTCGTGGCGGCGGCGAAACTCTGCAAATACAACCGTTGCCGGTACACTGCCGGTGCGGCGGCGAAGGCCGGAATTTGGTTTGTGAACAGCGCCGCCTCGGCGAATTTCGAGGTGACGAGCTGCACTCGCCGCGCGGCGGCGACGTTTGTAACCGTGAACGCCTGCGCGCCGGCTTGCGCATTGGTGCGAATGGCCGCTGCTTCGGCGTCGTAAATTTTCGCAAGGCGTGATTGCTCGGCCCCGACTACTTTTTCGTAAGTCGCGGCGACATCGCTCGCGGTGGGCGGATGAATATCTTGCAGGCCAACAAAAATTATTTTCGCGCCGAGCGAGCGTAGCGCCGCCGCTCGCTGGATGCGTTCGCGCAGCGTGTCCGCCGCCTGCAACCGGCCCTGCGACAGGACTTCGTTCAAATCCGCGCCGGCAAAATAATGCACCACTTCGCGCGTAGCCAAATCCTGTAGCAACGTGTCCGGCTCACTGTTTTTGTACACCCAATCCGTGACGTTGGTAATTTGAAATTGAATCGGAATGCTGACCGTGATGAGGCCGACGGCTTGAGCTTTGTTCGCATCCTTGCCCCCCGTAGCGGCGGTGGAAATTTGCGCGCGGTTAGCGACGATGAAATTTTCTTCTTTATTGTGGCTGATCGTCCACAAGATCGTCGTCGCGGCTTCGCTTTGCGCATCGGGTGTGTAACCGACGGCGAATGATTGAATCTGCTCTGTGCGGAAGCGGTAAATTTTATCCGCTGGCCACGGCAACTTGACATGCGCACCGGGGCCGAAGACGCCCGCCGGTTTGCCAAAATGTTCCAGCACCGCTTGTTCGCCGGTGTCCACAAACACGACCGTGGTGGACAGAATCAGCGCCGCGAATTGGATGAGCAGCAGGGTCGCCAGATTTTTTTGCGCGGCTTGAAAAAACCAAGTTTCCGAAACTTTGAAGCCAAACTGATAATCCAGCGTCTGTGCGGCGGTGGTGAACAGGCTTTCCGGCTGGGCAAAAATACCGACCACGCGGCTTTCGTACAGCGGGCGGGCAATCTTGCCCTTGACGCGCGGACGATAAATTTCCAGAAGCAACGTCAGCAGATTTTCCACCGCCATGAATCCGAGCAAACCGCACAACCCGCGCGCGATCCACAAATCAGCGTGCGGAAATTTTGCCACCCCGCCGGCGATGCCCAGCGCGACGAGGGCGCAGACGTAGGCGCCGGCCAGCAGGAAGCTGGCACCCGGGCGGAGCAGACGGTGATTTTCCAGCCGGGCGATGGTCACGGAAAACCGGCCGAACAAAAAGAGCAGCAGCGCAAAAATGGCGAAGAGCGAAAGCGCCGCCGTGGCGTTGGTTTCCTTGATGCCCGTGGCGGTTTTACCGGTCCAGTTCCACAACAGCCAGGCGCCGCCGGCTTCCAGCAGGAGCAGCAACACGGCAAAACCGGGCACGAAATATTTTTCAAATTGCTGCCGCGCGTTCTGCGCCGGAAAACTTCCGCCGTCCTTGCTTTCAAACAGCGAACTGCCCCGGCTCCGAGCGAGTTCATCCAGTTCCAACTTTTCCAGCCGCTCGTTTTCTTCGAGGCGCATCTGGAACCAACTGAGACCAGCCACGAGCACGCCGAGGCCGAGGAAGATGGCCGCCGTCTGTCCTGCCAGCGTGCCGGCGAAAACGGTGACGCCAAAGCCGGCGAGAAAAATCAGTACCGCGACCGCGAGGTTCACCAACCCGTTTTTTTGGATGTTGCGTTCCATTTGATTTCAACCGCGAAAAGCGCCAAGCGCGCGAGCCGTCTGCCGGCGGGCATGCCCAGTCGTTTTGGTGGCTTCCGTTGTGTTCATTTCAGCTTAATTCCCGTTCCTCAAACAGCGTCACCCCGACGGCGAGCGCCGCGCCGGCATAACAAATCACATATGCCAAAGCTTTGCCGACGTAGGCCCATTGAAACGTGTTCTTTCCCGTTTCCAGCGCGTCGGCGAGCCAGAAAAGCTGCCAGTTTGGCAGCGCCGTGTAAAGCGTCGAAGCCCACCAACTGCCTTTTTCCGCAGGCAGTCCGAAGAAATAATCCGACATCAGCCCCACGAGAAAAACTGCCGAGCAGACGGCGAGGGTCGCGATTGTGTCGAGCCGTGTCGAGCATGCCAGTGCGATGGCGGCCAGCACCCACAGCGCGAATAAAATCAAAATTCCCGCCGGCAAAATGCGCCAGTCTACGGTCGCCTGTTGGCCAAGGCTTTGCATCTGGTGGGTGAACTGGAAAATCACAAACGTGGCCAGCGTGGTCGTGACCACCAACGCCAGCACCGCGTCGCTCACAAACGGGCGGCGCAGGAAAAAATTGCTAAAACCCGCCAGCGCGTAGGCCAGCAAAATCGCACCGCCGAAAATGCCGAGGTCCAGCAAATTCGTCGAGCCGTACGCATCGAAAGCCATCCAACTCGCCAGCAACACGCCGATCATGTTGACGTAGGCCAGCACGGTCAACGCCGCCGCGAGACCGGCAAATTTGGCGAGCAGAAATTGCGCGCGGCCAACCGGTTTGGACAATACCGCCAGCGCCGTGCCGCTGCGGATTTCCCGGGCGAGCGAGGCGGACGCGCTGAGTACCGCGCCGAACAAGCCGGTCAGCAACATGACGGCCAAAGCGCTGGTCTTGACGAGTTTCATTTCGTCGCCGAAGGCAAAGTAGTAGGGGACCGCGAGAAAAATTTCAAACATCACCGACCCGGTCAGCAGCAGCAGAAAAATCGGCTGCCGGACCAGTTCCATGAAAGCATTGACCGCGATGTTGCGAAATTGGCGCATCAGTAAATGAGTCGTCAGTTTATGCGGGACAAAAAAAATTACCAGTGGTTATTCTGCAAACGCACAAACTATTCTTAAATCACCAAGCAATGGAGTGGACAAGAGAAGGTTTCGTTCAAAAGTAATTGGCTTGCCGGTGGCTGGGATTGGTTGGGCTGCGGCTGGTACTCTTTCAGGCGAAGTCGCTGCCGCCTGCGGAAAGAAAAACGCCGCCACAGACGGCTGTGGCGGCGGTGAAATCTCCTTTCCTTTACGGATGCGCAAGGCGAAAGAACTGGCTGCCGGTCGGGGTGATGAGGTTCAGGTAATTAGTCCCGCCGGTGAGCGTTGGGCTGCTGCTCGCCGTCCAACTGGCGACGGGCGTAGTCAGATTATTGTTCTGCACCAAACTCCAGCCGGCGACGTTTTGCCAGAATACCGTCACCGTGTTGCCGCTGTGGCTCACATACAACGTCGGCGCGCCGGGCGTTTGCACCACGCTGAGGAGCGACCAGAAACCGCCGGTGAGGGAGTAAGGCCCGCCGGTCAGCGGGGGGCTGGCATCGTGCTGGCCGAGGGTGCCACTGACCGAGTAAGTGCCGCCGGTGCTGGTGCCGCCGCCGCCGGCGATTTTATACCAGTCCACCGAGTAACTTTGCCCCACGGCTGAAAGACAGCAGGCGGAATGAAGAATGATAAAAGCCAGCAGCAGCGCAAGCCGGTTGACAATTTTGGACTGCGGTGGCAAGCGGAGCGCGACCCCGCTTTCACCCGCCCCAAGGCTTGCGCCTGGATGGAAGCCATCGGCCGCACGAAAGCTCCGTCGCTGCTGCGCTCTGCCGGAGCACTCCAAGACGCTCCACGAATTCCGTTGGCCGGCTCCCAACTTCCAAGTTTGCCTTTTCATTTGGCACCTCCGATTTTTTCCACCATCAATTGTTCCAGCTTTGCCAGCCGCGCTTTCAATTCCGCGTTCTCGGCGCGGGTGGCTTCCAGCTTTTCATTCAAGCCCTGGATCGCCGCCAGTTCCACGCCGTCGAATTCCAGCGTGGTGATGCTCTTGTCGTCGCGGCCGGGGTAGAAGGCCTTTTTGAACGCCTGCGCCATCGGGCCGATGTTCGGCACGTCCGAGTCTTTTTCCCACTTATAATTCCATTGCTGCACCGGCACGGCCGCCAGCTTGGCCAACACTTCCTCGCCGTTGACGGCTTGGAAATTCTTCTTGGCGTTCTGGTCGGAAATGGTGGCCCAAGACGTTGCGCCCGCAGCGAGGGAAACACCGGCGGTCATACCGCTGTTGGAATAGAGCCGGTAGCCACCGGCGGCGCGCATCGTCACGGTATTATTGCCGAAAGAGGAGGCTCCAATGTTCGAGTCGCTGTAATCAGACCAGACAAAGCTGCCAGTGTGGGTGGCTTGAGATCCAAAGCCCAGCGCTGTGGAAATCACGCCGCTGGCGGTCGTTCCGTTGCCCATCGCAGTGGAAACCAGACCGCTGGCGAGTGTGCCGTAGCCCATCGCGGTGGCATAGTTGGTGGCGGTCGTGTTGTAGCCCATCGCGGTGGAAGCATCGCCGCTCGCGGTCGTGCTTACGCCCATCGCGGTGGAAGCATAGCCGCTCGCGGTCGTGCCGGCGCCCATCGCCGTGGAATCTTGACCGTAGGCGGACGCGTTGTCGCCCATCGCCGTGGAATTAGTTCCGTGGGCTTCCGTGTAGTAGCCCATCGCCGTGGAAAAGGAGCCTTCCGCCCAGCTCCAGCAGCCCATCGCCGTGGAATTACTTCCTCTGGCGGTTGTTAGGTAGCCCAACGCGGTGGAAAAATCACCGCTGGCGGTCGTGTCGGAGCCCATCGCCGTGGAAACCGCACCTCTGGCAGTTGTGCCGTAGCCCATCGTGGTGGCATTTTCACCGCTCGCAGTCGTGGCGGCGCCCAACGCGGTGGAATAATTACCGCTGGCGCGCGTGTTGATGCCCAGCGCGGTGGAGGAAAATCCGCTGGCGGTTGTGGTATCGCCCAGTGCCACGGCGGCATAGCCACCCGCAATGGCATTGGTGCCCAGCGCCACGGTACTGCTGTTTGTCGCTTGCGAATTAAGGCCGCCCGCCAGGGAATAATCACCTTGCGCCAAAGTGCCTGCGCCCAGCGCAGTGGAATAATCGCCGCTGGCTGTTGTGTTGTTGCCTAGTGCGGTGGAGGAAAATCCGTTGGCGGTCGTGCTGTTGCCCAGTGCGGTAGAAGAATAGCCGTAGGCGACTGTTAGTTTGCCCAGCGCGGTGGAAAAATTACCGCTGGCCGTCGTGTAGTAGCCCAACGCGGTGGAAAAATTACCGCTGGCGGTCGTGCCGTTGCCCAGCGCGGTAGAAACAACGCCGCTGGCGATCGTGCCGCCGCCCAGCGCGGTGGAAAAATCGCCGCTGGCGATCGTGGAACCGCCCATCGCGGTGGAACCAGTGCCGCTCGCCGTCGTATAATCACCCAAGGCGGTGGAATTATTACCGCTGGCGGTCGTTCCGTTGCCCAGCGCGGTGGAACCATAGCCGCTGCCATAATTGATCACCACCGAAGCGGGCAAGGCGCTCACGGGAATGGTGCCGGTGAGGTTGGTGGCCGTCAATCCGGTCAGGCCGGAGCCGTTGCCGGAAAAGGTGCTGGCGTTGACATTGCCATTCACATCCAGCGCGCTGGCCGGATTGGTTCGGTTGATGCCGACGCCGCCCCGGGCGCGGATGAGGAATTGGTCACTGGCCGAGGCCGTAAAATTGGTGGTCTGGGAATCGGCCCAGACAAAGTCGCCGGCAAACAGCGCGCGGGCATTTTGACCGGCGGCCAAGCTGTAAAGACCGGCGGCGGTGTTGTTCGCGCCACCGGCCACCACGGCGTAATTGGTCGTGGCTGTATTATTCATGCCGCCACCCACAAACGCGCCGACGGCATTGGCGCCGATGGCGTTGGTAAGCCCGCCGGCCAGCACCGCCCCGACCGCGCCGGTGGCAATGCTGTTGCTCACGCCCCCACCGAGCACGGCTTGCGCGGCGGCAAGCGAGTTGCCCAAGCCCGCGCCCAAAAAGGAATCCAGCGTCGTGTAAGTCCCCTGAAGCTGGTTCCCCTGACCGCCGCCGAGGAAGGAATAGGTGACTTGAGAGTTGATGACATTGTTCGCCCCGCCGCCGAGAAAATCGTAGGAGGCATAGGGCCAGAGGCTGTTTTGGGAACCGCCACCCAAAAAACTGTCGGTGACCAAATTGCTGATGCCGTTGCCGAAGCCCGCGCCGATGAAAGAGGCATTCCCGCCATTGACGTTGTATTGTCCCCCAACCAACACCGAATAAGGCGCCGACTGGCTGCCGTTAAAAGTGGAAAGCAATTTGTTGTTCATGCCGCCACCCACAAAGCCGTAAGTGCTATTCGTGCCGATGGTGTTATTCCAACCGCCGCTGATCGTCGCATTATAAGACCCGAATTGGATCGTGTTGTTGCCACCACCGGCGATGGTGGCTTGCGCGCTGTTGGCCTGGATGATGTTGACGTAACCGCCCAAAACCGACGCCCCCGGGCCATTGTTGTAAATACTGTTGGCGTCGCCGCCCGCAATGACGGCATAGGGCGATCCCTGAATAAAATTATTCGCCCCGCTGCCGATGAAACCTTGACTGGAGTTGTTAATTTGATTTTGCAAGCCGGCACCGAGAAACGCGTAGGAGCTGTTCGTAAACAGATTTTGATACCCCCCGGCCAGCACACTGAAAGTGGAGCCGGATTGGATGGTGTTCCCATTGCCCCCGCCGAGCACGGAGAAAATCGCATTGGTTTGAATGGCATTCCATTCGCCACCCCCGATAAAAGACAGGTCCGAGGCCAGCGTATTGCCGGCACCAGGCCCGTAGATGGTATAGTTGGATGAGCCGCCGCCGGCAATGACGGAACCATACGTGCCGGGCGCAATTCGGTTGGCGGGAGAACCGCCAATGACATTGACCAAGCCCGCATGGCTGGCATCGTTCGTGGTCGGTTCCAGCCGCAGGGCGCGGGTGTTATTCACCCACACTTCCACCGGCTGATTATTCGTGCTGCCAATGATTTGTCCGCTGGCCACGGTGTTTCCCCCCAGCTGCCAGAAATTTCCCGCGCTCAATCCATTCAAGCTCACGGCATTCACGTTGGTCACATTTGCGCCATTCCCGGTGAACGTGCCACTGAGCGTGAGGCCGTTGGCGTTGTTCGTCACCACCGCCCCCGGCAGTTGCGCCAGCCCCAGCGTGCCGCTCAACTGCGCCGCGCTGACCGCGCCGACGAGGTTGCTCGCCGTGTTGGCGAACATCGCGTAGAAAGCCGGCGTGAGCCGTTGGCGCGGGGTCAGTGTGGCGAACGTCCCGCCGCCGTTCGTGCGCACGGCCAACTCCAGCCAATACGGCTTGCCGTCGGGAATCCC
>TBL_comb47_HYPODRAFT_10001069_pt1 | contig 36029 bp, 24 predicted proteins | sample TroBogypolimnion_40_FD_10682 | JGI IMG/M metagenome (IMG submission 10682)
ATATTGTTGCTATCGTTTACATAATACTATTAAATTGTAATTAAAAAGCATTAGAATACCATTAACATTTGTATTTAATAAGAAATATAAATGTTTATTAAGAAGTTGAGTAACTGTTAAAGCCTTCCATTCAATTTGTTTTGTTTTTTTTACACAACAAATGCCGTTTTTATTTACGCCCCAACATGAAGTTATTTTTTCGTTTTCATTATTCAAATATTCATCTGGATTGAACCGAATAAATATAATTGGTCGGTGACCAACATCTTGTGACAATTCCATAATACGGCGATTTTCACAAGAACAATCGTAATCTGTATGTTGATTCTCATCAATTTCCACGATAATTACTTGATATCCCAAATCCAAGATTAAATCGGGGCGGCGACGGCTGCATCCGTCTTGTACTCGCTTGTCTGCGACCCATGTGAATTGGGGGAAAGTTTGCGTGATAAAATCAGCGGTGCATTTTTCTTTGGTCTTGTAATTTTTTGTCACGGGTCTGTCGGGAAATGTATGTATGAAACAACGAATGCAGTAACCATTATATGCACTTTTAGCCACTTGGACGTCACATAATGGGGTTATACAGGTTTTATCAACAATGTTTACCATGTCAGTTTTTTTGTGTTTCGCACAATACAAAGTCTTTTTTTCTCCGCGAAGATTAAAGACTGATATTGTTTTACAGCCCTCTTCTATACAAGTTCTAGGGGCGACGTAGAACATATCAGTTTTTTTATGTTTATTACAATACAGTCGCTGTTTTAACCCGATCAAATTGTAAGATGGTCTAGTATCACATCCATCTTCCATACATTTTTTGGCCTTAAGATTTACCATATCAGATTTTCTATGTGTCGTACAGTATAATGCATTTGTCTTTCCGGGAATATTCCAGCACGGCGTTACTTCACACCCTTCTTCTATACAAGGTTTATCCTTAACATTGACCATATTTAATTTTTTATGCTTCTCGCAATACAGTCCATTTTTTTCACCAACAAAATTGAAACATGGCCTGGTATCGCAACCATCTTCTATACAGCCTTTGCTCTTGACATTTACCATATTTAATTTCTTGTGTTTCCCACAATATTTCGGCCTTGTTTCTCCTTTACAATTGTATGTTGACTGAATTTGACAACCTGCTTCTATACAAATTTTGTCCTTAATATTTACCATATTGTATTTTTTATGCTTCATACAATACAACGCGTTTGTTTGTCCCTTGAAGTTGTAACTTGGTATCGTCATACAACCATCTTCTATACAAGGTTTATCATAAATATTGATCATTGTGTTTTTTTTATGTTTCGCACAATACAGCATCTTTGTTTCTCCTTTAAATCCAAAGCTTGGTCTGATATCACAATCTTTTTCGGCACATTTTTGACGCTTTTGTTTTTTACACGGTTTGCATAATATAATACTCATTGTATACTAATAGTTTAAATTATGTTTTTATATTATTCAATTTTTTCATCGCTCAATAAACAATGCCATAAAAAAAGATATAAATACTACTGGTCAATATAAAATATATGCCATCGCTTGGTATTGATTTAGGAACTTGCTATAGTGTTGTAGCGGTTTATCAAAATAATAAAGTTGAGATTATTGCCAATGACCAAGGTAACCGAACAACGCCGAGTTTCGTCTCATTTATGAACGACGAACGATTAATCGGAGAAAGTGCGAAAAGTGCTTCTGCAAGTAATCCTCAAAATACAGTTTTTGATGCAAAACGATTAATTGGTCGTAATTTCAACGATCCCCAAGTACAATCGGATATCAAAAACTTTCCCTACAAAGTAATCAATAAAGACAATAAACCATACATTGAAGTGGAATATTTGAATGAAACTAAACAATTTTCTCCAGAAGAAATCGGAGCAATGATATTAACCAAAATGAAGGAAACTGCAGAGGCATATTTGGGCGAAAAAGTTACAGATGCTGTTATTACGGTGCCAGCGTATTTTTCAGATGCGGCGCGTACTGCGACACGCGATGCGGGAGCTATTGCTGGCTTGAATGTATTAAGAATTATCAACGAACCCACGGCAGCAGCTTTGAGTTACCGACTTGATAAGAAATCATCTGTAGAGCGAAATGTGTTGATTTTTGATTGCGGCGGTGGAACCCATGACGTATCCATTATAGCAATAGAAGATTCTGTACTTGAGGTGAAAGCAACAGCTGGAGACTCATGGCTAGGTGGTGGAGATTTTGATACCAAATTGGTAGAATATTTCATAGAAGAAATTAAACGAAAACACAAAAAGGACATCACCGATAATAAGCGCGCCGTTCGCCGACTCAGAACTGCTTGTGAGAATGCCAAGAAAACATTATCTTCATCAAGTTCGGCAGGAATTGAGGTTGATAGTTTAGTAGATGGAATTGATTTTGTAACCACTATTACACGAGCCAAATTTGAAAATTTATGTGATGATTTATTCAAAAAGACAATGAAACCTGTGGAACAAGTTTTGCGTGATTCAAAAATCAGTAAAGACAATATCCATGAAATTGTTCTTGTTGGCGGTTCAACCCGTATTCCAAAAATCCAGGCTTTATTAAGTGAATATTTCAATGGAAAAGAGTTGTGTAAATCAATCAATCCTGATGAAGCGGTCGCTGCGGGAAGTGCCATTCAAGCCGCGTTACTAAGTGGTTCAATGGATAGTAACATTTCTGATTTACTTCTTTTAGATGTTTGTCCATTGAGTTTAGGATTAGAAACGGCGGGTGGTGTAATGACAAAATTAATTAATCGTAATACCACAATTCCAGCCAAAAAATCACAAACTTTTAGTACATATGCGGACAATCAACCGGGCGTTTTGATTCAAGTGTTTGAGGGTGAACGCGCATTGACAAAAGATAATACATTGCTTGGAAAATTCAATTTAGAAGGAATTCCTCAAATGCCACGTGGCCAACCTCAAATTGAGATAATCTACGATATTGATGCAAATGGAATTTTAAATGTTTCTGCAAGTGAGAAATCTACTGGAAAATCCAACAAGATTACAATTACAAATGATAAAGGACGATTGAGTAAAGAAGATATTGAACGAATGGTTGAAGAATCTGAACAATTCAAAGCAGAAGATGATAAAGTACGTGCCAAATTGGAAGCAAAGGGTTCATTGGAGAATTACTTGTATCAAATCAAGAGTTCATACAAGGAGACGAAAATGAGTGATGATGATACTGCGGCACTTGCGGCAAAAATGGAAAATGTTCAAACTTTATGTGATACACCGACATCTGATATTGAAGATGGAACGATTTATGAAACGGCACGTAAAGAATTGGAGACATTGTGGAGTGATATTTTGACAAAAGCACAGCAACAACAACAGGATGCATCTGGTTCTTCCACTGCATCGGTTCCAGTGGAGGGGACGCAGCCAGGTCCAAGTATTGATGAAGTTGATTAAATCTTGAAAAGAAGAATTACTTTGAATCAATATTCAACCATAATTCAATATAATGACATATACATGCGCAAAAAAATTGACCTACATTTGATACATTATAAGAGACGGTTCATTCAGTTAATTCATTTGATATTCATATAATATATTCATTATATATTATATATTATACAAGGACACTATAATACGTTCATGTTTCCAAAACCGCTGTTTAAATGGGCAGGCGGGAAAACACAATTATTGGAAAAAATTGTTGACTATATACCAAAATCTATTCAAAGTTACCATGAACCGTTTATAGGTGGTGGAAGTGTTTTATTTGCACTATTGTATGAAATTCGGTGTGGTAATATTATATTGACAAATCAGGTCTATGCATATGATGCAAATGAAACACTTGTACATTTCTATAAAAACGTACAAACAAATCATGTAAAAGTATTGGAAAAAATTCTTGAATTAAAGCATGCATACAACAAATGTCCTGTTACAGGAGTTATCAATAGAAAACCATCCACATTGGAAGAAGCAAAAGTTTGTAAAGAAAATTATTATTATTGGATACGTTCACTTTATAACAAACTTGGACGAGAAGAAAAAAAGTCAACCGTTGGTTCAGCAATATTTCTATTTCTAAACAAGACATGTTTTCGTGGTTTATTTAGAGTCGGACCAAATGGATTTAATGTTCCATATGGTCATTATCACAATCCAGAAATTATAAATAGAGACCATATCCAAAACATTCACGACTTGATACAAGGTGTTGTATTTGAATGTTGCGATTTTACTACAAGTTTAGCAAGAGTCACAGTAACATCGGATTTCGTATATATTGACCCACCATATGTCCCTGAAACAAATACATCGTTTGTGAATTATACAGAAAATGGATTTAATGATGAAACGCATAAACAACTATTTGAAATTTGTCATAAATTACCATGTCAATTCTTATTGAGTAATTCCAATATGCCAATGGTTAGAACACAATTTGATACTGATGAATACAATACTGAAATTATTGAGTGTAAACGAACCATGAATTCAAAACATCCCCAGACAAAAACACAGGAAGTACTTATAGAGAGAAACATTATTGTCGCTCATGTTCAGACGACGACATAGACTCTCAAAGTAAAATCATCATCGTTCAAAGTAAAATCATCATCGTATTTGTTTTTTATACCGACAATTCATTAAATTAATTCTTTCAATTAAATGAATTATTTTCCAAAATAGCGTTTTTTTTAGTTATTCATCCAGTTAAGTATGTTAAAGCTTGTTTTTTTTCTAGTTCGTCTAGCCAAATGTCTGCGTATCTTTCGTTTGCTTTCAAGTTGACGTTGATGTGGAGAAAAGACCTCATTCTTTCCAAGTCTAGGTCCAGGTCCATGTCTGGTTACGGATTTTTCTTTCCAATACACTGGAGAATCTGACTTCGGCGGAGACGAACTGAATTTCATTCTTTTGATACTTTGTTCAAGATTATTATTATTATTTTTACTTTTACTTACATAATTATCAATATATCGTTGTAAACTATCGCTATATGAACCTGATCCATAATTTTCTTTGGATTGAGATTTAGATTTAGACTTGGATTTGGATAATGACGGATTTTTCACATCAATCAAATATTTTGCAATATACATTGCAATGGATGTTTGGCAAATATCAATATCAGCCTTTGTAATATAAGATTTTATGTGATTATAGACAGGATTTTCATTCAACTCTTTATAATACACATCATGGACCGTTTCACTATAAAAAGAATCTTTGATTTTTTGTATAATGACAAATAAGAATAAACATTGTATTTCATGAAATTGTTCTGCATTTTTCGGTTCTTTATCTTGGTAATAAAATGCTAAACTACGTTCTAATGCTTCCTTATAAATGAAAGAAAATGCAAAAAAATCAACAATAGAATAAATGAATCCAATTGAAAATGATGAATTTGTCGTTGTTGCTGAATGTTTTTCAAAAATACCGCGTATAATTGGTATGATTTGTCGTGTCACATTTGCACTTATCGTTCCTATTTCATAAGGAGGTGTAATGAAATCTTCTTTACCTCGTCTCAAATTTGGCCGCGATAAAAAGTTTGAACAATGAACTCTTACTATACTTGATACAGGAACATCATCGGCCGTTTTATATGTAAGCAATGATTGATTAAATGAAATTAATTTTTTCAAAAAACGACCATATGATTCTTCACTCTTCATTTTTAATTCTTGTTGTTCATGTGCTAATCTTTGTAATTCTTTTGCTCTATCTGCATTTAATTTATCAGATTCTTCAGCCGATGACAACAATTTCAGTGCATCTGAATTTGCATATAATTTGATAACATTGATTGTATATTCTATATAAGAATTCATATAATTGGATTTATCGTATTTTTTAAATTCGTCAAGTTCTTGGTTTATTGTCTGGCATTGACTTTTCATCTCTTCTTCTAATCTATTGAAAATAGTCGGAAATCTTTTATCTGTTCGGAATTTCTTGTAACAATCTAAACGACCAGGTATTTGAGAAATTTTTGATTGTAAAATATTACATTTCACCTTGTCTGGAACAAACATATTTCCGTTTAATTTTAATAATACCATTCCTGATTTCGCTGAACTACCATTACAATCATCATGCGCCCATAAATAATTCGCTTTTGTAATCATATCCAATTTCTCATGATTTGCCGTTTTATATCCGGGTTTTCGCATAATCTTATTTGATGTAATCATTCCAGTTAGCATTACTGCTCTCAGTGCAGGTAAAATATGTTCACATGCTTTTGATTCATTACCAATGACACATCCACATAACCAACATGTGGTGGTTTTGTTATTGAAATCTATTCCGGCACGATGACATTGTGCATCTGCCGTAACTGGTTCAATATAGTCTCTTATAGGCCCTTCTAATTTATCACGCCATATATACTCTTTTACTTGAGTTGGTGTCCAATTTGTCAAAAAATTGATATTATGAGTAGATTTCGTACTAATTGCATTTGTAGCTAATCTATGATATCTAATATTGTTGTTGTTTTTTTCCATGTCCTTTCCCATTTGTTCCGCCTTTCGTTTTATCGGCATCGGGTTGGGTGGTGTACTAATACTATATATACATGTATACAGTTATTCATTCATTCATTGATTGATTCATTGATTTATTGATTGATTCGGAAAAGATTCAAAGAATTATTTCTTCAAAATAAAAATAATTCTTGCTAATTGGTTTGTATTATATATCTTCGTTTCTCACTGAAAAGTAGTGCATGATTTCGTTAAGCAAGCCTTTTGGGCAAGCCTTGGTAGGAATAAGAATACCATTTGAATCGGTGGTTACATGCAACATTGGGTCATAATTATGCCGAATCAATATCATCCATCGGTCGTTGTAACGCCTGTCCTTTTTGTGGCCATGAAAAAAATGCCGTATCACACCAGGAACATACCCAAATTTCAATGTTTGTGCGACTTTTTGAAAATCGGTAATTTGTTTTTTATATCCCGCCGAAGATTTGGAATGAACTGAAGTCAATCCTTTTTTAAGTAAACTCAGCATCATAATATTATCACCGCTGCCTAGGATGGCATTTTGGAATAACGCGCAGTTTGGAGCCGAATTTCCTTTTTTTAATTTATCATATGCAGAACGTGTCATTGCCCATGCATATCCTGGATGAGCAAAATCTTCAGAACCACCTGAATTGTTACCATCTTGCATTCCACCGCGTTGTGTATATTGATAACCAGCGCTGCTAAAAACACGGAGCGTTTCAGTTTTCGCGCCCATATCAATACAATGACTAAATAGTTGTACAATATCGCATTCTCCATTTAGAATCTTGAGTGTATCCTGCGCCCAATGTACATTATCAAAATCCAAATCTGCATCTACCCAAGCCACCGTTTTCCATCCGGGTGGCAGAAGCTTGGCGATTCCAGCATTGATCATTGATTCTTTATGCCACAATGGTACAGGAGCAACAAGCTGCAAATGACGAGGATTTTTTGAATTAGTCATTACAAATTTTTGACCAGGATAAATCATTTCAACCATGTACAATATAATATCCTTGTTTTGTTCCATTCTTGTCATGAATTCACGAGTAAGTCTATATCTTGTCTTGAATTCACATGGATTTGAAATCACTGCAACAACATGCAACTTTTTTTCAACGGCTACATTCAATTTAATGGCGCTTGAGATATTGACTAAATGATTCTTTGGAATGATGGTTGGTTTTGTGTTGCCATCGTTTCCATTAGATTTTTTTGATATTTGCTGTTTAATTTCAATTGAAGTTTTCATTTCTGCAATAGGTAATATGGCATTAAAGGCATTAAAGGCATTAAATGAATTGAATGCATTTGGGGAATTGGAGTCTTTGCGACCATCACTATCATCTTTATTACCATCATCAATAGCTTCATCTTGATTTATCATTTCTCGTCTTCGTTTTCCATCTGGTTGTTCTTGATTCAACATTGAACTTTCATGTGCATAATTACAATGATTAAACATTGAACCATCTGGGATATAATCGTGATAATTATGGTAATCACGATTAAACATTGAACCATCTGGTATATAATCGTACTTATATTCGTAATTAATCAAGTTAATACCATTAATATCATCTGCTAAATATTCATGAAAGTTTTGCATGTCCGCAGTTAGTTGTTATATAATAGCATACGAATACATTCAACCGTTTTCGCCGCCACGATTTTCAATTTTCATAAAAAAACAAATAAATATTATATGAATGTTTATTATACGTGCATTTATTTTGTGATTATTTATGGCTAGTGAAATATCAGTCCAATCCAAAATAATTCAATTATTCTCATCAAATAAAACCATTTTTACCGAAAAATTCTTTGAATCACGCATTGATGGACGCCTTGTTCATTTACCGTCTGCTCATATTACATTTCATCTAAGTCATCAACGATTGACGGAAATAATCACTCACGAAACGGTTTCATTATATGATGCGATTTATATTTTATTTTTTTTATCTCATCTTCGTACATATTTCCATTTTTGTACCGATGAATATAAACAAATTAATTTAGAATTGGTAAGAATTGAAAATTTCATATTAAACGACATTATAACACGACACGATTCAATCAAATCAAAGAATATAAAAAAATTGGTTGATTTGGATGAAATTATCAGTATTTCAAGTGCGTTATCTACAAATGCCGCCGATTCCAATTGTCCTCATCGTACTTGTAATAATAAATTGAATCTATCCAATCATTTGAATGAATCAAATTATTTAATCATGAATTGGAATTGTTACATTATCCAACAATTTATTTTTACCTTAATTGATAAAGGAATATATTTTTCCAATGGAACAGTCATATCAGCTGAATCTGCGTTAGACGACGACTTCAAACCAGAATATCTATATCTGAATCGTTGCAAAACATTATCCCTGGATCGTTACCGGAACCCAAATGTATAGGATGGAATATTTGGGGAATGGGACTGGGACGGTGCCAAGTCAATGTATCGGGTGATCGTGGGAATTTATGATACCACGTAATTCAAGAATGATTTTTTCATCATCCGTCATTTTTTGAAATGTTAAACCGTGATTGAAATTGAATTTCATAAATCTCGGTACAGGACCGACTGATTTACATGTAATTATTATACCACCAGTCTCCGACGGTTCCCATGAACAACATATTCCACCATTTGTTAGTTTTAGATTATCGGTATTTAACCACCGAATAAATCGGCCCGACCGCAATTTATCAATTTCGTCTATCCAACGATATTGTCCACGTATTTTATTATAATATTCCATAATTAATGGATTTCCAACCAAAAATGTATCTTTTAATACTTGATGTGATATTTCATTTATTTCCTTCATCGTGTATCCATCATCTCCAAATCCTCCACCTTTTCCCCCATCACCCCCTTTCCCCCCTGTTTCTTGGCTCGCTCCGCCCATGAAAACGTTTGAATCATTATAATCAATATGATGTTCTAATAAATCGGCTTCTTCTTTTGTAACGTACATAGATAATTGGTATGTTGTATTGGTATAGTATGGTATGTTGGTAGGTTTTGTTTGTTTGTATATACACATGTATCTATTATCTATATTATCTATCTTTGATTTATAATTTATTTAATTGCTTGACATTTCGGGGTGACGATGTAATTGCCTTTTTTCCATAAATAATTTGAATTACGCAATCTTTCTCACTCACGTCAACCTACGGTTGACAGTGAATACCATTGAAATTGGAATTAAACTTACAAAGTTTTTTCAAAACAAAAACAAGAAGAATCAATAATATGTTTACATTATAATTGATTGAATAAATGTTCATAAATAATAATAGATTATTTTAGTTCATATTCTTTTATAGAAATTTCAATACTCACATGAACATGCACGTAATATGCTCTTACATGGGGCTTCGCCCCCCTTATATTATTATCGTCTATTACGTTCTCTTACGGGCGCGAAGCGCCATATACGAGTTTGTATAGACAAGTTCATATTCTTTTATAGAAATTTCAGTACTTACATGAACATGCACGTAATATGCTCTTACATGGGGCTTCGCCCCCCTTATATTATTATCGTCTATTACGTTCTCTTACGGGCGCGAAGCGCCATATACGAGTTTGTATAGACAAGTTCATATTCTTTTATAGAAATTTCAATACTTACATGAACATGCACGTAATATGCTCTTACATGGGGCTTCGCCCCCCGACTCAGGTTTATGAAACAAAAATGAACATTGATAACAAGAGTATTTATTACAAGGGGTTTCATGAACGGGACACGGAATTATTTATAGATGGATATACATTTTCTATAAATAATTTGATTTTCTGAATAAATAATTTCTGGTCATATGGACACGATTACACAAACTTTCTCACTCACGTCAACATAAAGTTGACAGTGAATACCATTGAAAATTGAATGTAAATTCCAAAAAACGATTAATATCGTAAACTGTTCATGTGATATTCATAAATAGGCTTTAACAGTTACTCAATACCTTTATAAACATTTATGTTTCTTATTAAATTCAAATGTTTTGTGGTTTTGTTAATAGAGCCACGATATCGTTAAAGATGGGTTTAATTCTACATTAAACGGGGACCTTATGGATTTAAAGTTTTACCAGTTTAAACAAAGGTTGTTATTCAAAGCAAAATGTCTTAACAAGACCGTATTTGAGGTTGATGAGCCGTATACTACCAAGACATGTAGTTTTTGCGGTGAGTTAAACGACCCTGGTAATTCTAAAATATATGAGTGTTCCAAGTGTAATAGATCTATAGGACGTGATATAAATGCGGCAAAGAATATCCTTATTAAGGGTATTTTTGAGAATTTATTAACACCTAAAACTAAATGATCTAATAAATCATCCGTCTGCGTTCATGGGCGGTAAAAATACTAAGTAGATCCGTTAGGAATGCGATACATTCTTAATTTTCCTGCGGGAAATTATTCACCTTGTACGAAAATATAAGGAATTGATAGGGTTTATAAGGGTTTCATGAACGGAGAGATGGAATTTAACTCAAATTCGCCAAACGAATAAGAATAGGAGCAGTAACAGTGCGTGTAATAAGACTGAGACTTGATTGTGTGGTTTCATTAAAGAATCCATTTGTAAAGTTTGTAGTCTGAGTGAGTGCGGCAACATTCGTAGGACCGATATTGTTGACAACATTGGTATATGATTCCAATGCAATACCTAGATTCAAAGTTACAACTAAACCAGCAGGGATAAAAATCAAATCTCCGGCGATAAAGCCGTCTTCCACACCATAATTATTATTATTTGACGGATCAGATGCCATATTGTTACCTGAACCAGTTCGGTTTCCAAAACAATCGGTATCCACAGCATAACGTATTAATTTGGTAAGATTTGATAAATTAATATTTCCAGCTAGATTTGTAATGGAAGCACCTGAACCATCTGTTGTGGCATCTGAGGTACTACTAATAAGAGTATTTACCGCACTTGCATCAAATACACCACCATTCACAACAAATGTTTCAGCACCACTAAATAATGTAGCAAACCCACCAGCATAACCAAAATAAGTTTTTACATATGTCATATAATCACTGTACAAAGTAGAAAGATTTCCAACAGAAGTAACTTGAGATGCCTTCATTCCTGCAATAAATTGTCCTGCTGAAATATTCAAAAAATCAGTACCTAGACTCCCACCTGACGCACTAAACGTAGTGGATGTAACATAGTGATTACTTGCATCCTTGGTAATTCCAATTAGACTATTTAAAGTTCTTACATCAAATGTTACTTCTAGAGCATTTGTAGTATCATAACTGCTGATATTTGTTTCAGCATTGAAAGTAATTGTATCAAATACGCGGGTAGTACTGAAACCGCCTACACCAGTAAACGCATTATAAACACCAGCATAAACACCATTTGCGGGAGTGGAATTGACAGACGTCATTGTATATATATACACAATGGCTATATTTTATAGAAAACGTCCATCAATGCTCAAAATTCTCCTCAAAATCAATTTCTTCAATTTCCATACAACATTTTGAAATTCAAACAAAATGAAAAATTTGCACTATTCATTTCCAAAACCCGCCCATGATCATCTAATATTTGGACTTTTAAACGCGATATTTCTACGGGACCAAAATATTTTCTAACAACTGTAAATTGACTTAAATCATTTTCCAACATTACAGTGAAATAAGCACTTTTTATTGGAATTCGTGCTAGAATATCTTTTTGTATGAGATATTCACTAAACGCAACAATAAAATAATCATTGACATTATTATTATAATCATCCACGACAAGATATACATAACGAATTCCAGCAGGATCAGGTACAGCCTCGGATATATATGAATTTGAACCAGTATACAAATATTTGGTAAATCCTAAATTCCAACCAAGTTTCGTTGTATTTGGGACATTTCCTCCTGGATTCCCAGTTATATCCATTGAAAAATCTAAACTAATCTCTTTGATACTTGAAGCTAAAGTACCAACGGGTCTAAGATTCAACTTTCCAGAACCCGAACCCGTTGCTGTAATATCCAGTAAAAATCCAATATATTGAAACATTCTATTTGATGCAAGAGCAAAACTATTATTCAATGCAGTTACAAGATCTGGAACGGTATAATTTCCATCTGGAATAATAAATATTGCAAAATCAGATGCAGTTAATGCGGTTGATGCCACTACATAAGTTATTTTTACATACAAAAAATTATTTCCATATGTACTTGAAATAGAATAAAAACAAATTGGGAATTCAAATGCCGATAATTGCATAGATACGACATTTTTCAATTTTGTTGGTAAATTAATCACAAAACTACTACTAGACGTTTTTTCATAATTTGGACGAAATCTAGTATCAATTAGTAATGACTTTTCTATTGTCTGATTTTTTAGTGGATTTAATGAACCTGTGGCATATTCTTGATTAAATGTCGCGACATGAACATCTTTCGGAATACTAATAATATCACGGACTCTTGAACCATTGAAATTATGTTCACCTGTCAATGGATAATTGTTATTGAATGCCGATGTAGAAGATGAAGATGGGACCGACGAGGATGAAGATGACGAAGACATGGATGCTGACGACGATGATGACGATGACGATGACGAAGACGAAGATTCAGCTACCGAAATCAATATTTGTTGCGCACTTGCTAAAAAATCACTCAATCCATGATTATGAGATTGAGGATGTGTATCCAAATATTTGGATTGGATTTCTAATGTGCGAGTTTTTATATCAGTTTCTGTATAAGGTGGACGTAATTCATAAAAGTTTTCCAATTCAATTATTGAATAATTTCTTATATTAAGTTCTCGTTGTTGTCCTTGTCCTTGTCGTTGCATTTGATTGGATTGGTTCATCATATTCATTGATTTATTGATTTATTATTGTATTGTATATACCTTTTTACATTTTCGGTATATTAAAATTTATCTAGTTACACCGTAAGGATCTATATTTAATTGAGCAAGTACAGCCATTAACAAATTCAATTTATTGGGGTCAAACCCAACACCCATTGCAGGTACTCCATATAAAATTAAATAAAAATTGAATATTGGGGCTAAATAAATGGTTTGTGTTATATTCATATTACTAGTTCCACCTCCCAATGCAATCATATCATTTTTACCAGCCAAAATATCATTCACTTGTTGATTTAATTGTAGAATCTGAATTGATGATGACAATTTTTCTTGATACAGTTCACTTGCATTTAATGAACCTGTTAATGATTGTGTTACAATTTGAACCATTGTTCCTAATGTAGGATTTTGAATTGTTGCTTCATAAATCTTTAAATCGGATAATAGTCCAAAATATGTTGGTAGATCGGTTGATATGGATGGATAATCTTTATTTTCTAAATAGGTGGTATAATTTGTCATACAATCATTGATATTTGCAATTACAGATGCGGAAAAGTTTAATTCAGAATTTGATGCAACTGGATAGAAGATGGATTTACTATTTGAAGTACTTACAAGATTTGTTAATAATGATTTACTCATTTTTGGCTTGGTTTGGTTTGGTTTATGTAATATCAATATATATCGCCACAATATTGCATATTGTCATGGTGTGTTTTATGTTCATCATCACAATATTTATTTCTAAAAGTTGACCGCGTAATGGTTTTCAACCGCACTATCAGGTTGACCTAATAGTTACATTTCCACTAATTGCACTTCCACTAACACCATATAAATTACTTGTAATAGTATTAGTGACGTAACAATTATAATATGCCCCACTAGTTAATCCAGTAATTGTTACTAATGAACCCGAGGTTGAAATACATGTTCCAGTAACGACATTCCCAATTGTATTGTATGCCGTTCCAATATAATTTTGACTAGATGCAAAAGAATTTATACCTGAACTAAATTGCAATGCAATTGTTCCAGTGATTGGACTTGTACCACTCAAATTATATACTGGTGCAACCACGGTTTGACCCGTCAATCCAACTGTATAACTAGTATTTCCAGATAAATTTGTTACCACTAAATTCACTGGTAACTTATTTGAAGACGAGGTTGCAATTACATAAGTATTACCTAATTCATTCCCCGTTGTAGTAGAATAAATATGTGCGCCATAACGTGCAGAATTTATATTGATTCCTTGAGTAAAACTTATCATTGCAGATGAACCATCTCTAGTAAATAATACACTACTTGGTATTATTTGAGGAGCAGTCAAAACAGATATATTTCCACTTACAGCACTTCCACTTACTCCAACTAAACTATTCACATTATTCGTTACAAAACAATTATAAAAAGCACAACCACTTAATCCTGTAATTGTTACAGGAGAAGAAATATATGATACGGATGGAGTAGCAATTGTACCTGTAGATGATGCAAATGGGATACCCGTTCCAATATAACTTTGAGTTGATGCAAAAGTATTGATTCCTGGAGTAAATGCCAATGTCACACTTCCACTAGCCAAACTCGTTCCACTTGTTATCACGACGGGTGCAGCTACTGTCTGTGCTGTAAGTGAAACTGTATAATTACTATTTCCAGATAAATTCGTTAATACTAGACTTAATGGTAAATTATTTGAAATTGCCGATGTTGTCAAAAAGACATTTCCAAGTTCTATACCAGTGATACCCGATAAAATATGCGCACTATACAATGTAGAATTAGTATTTGTACCTTGTGTAAAACTAAATCCAACAGATGAACTTGTTTTTGTAAAGACTAAACTACCAGGTACAATTGCAGGCGCACTTAAAACAGCTACATTTCCACTGGTTACTGTACCACTTATTCCATATACACTACTTGATGCGATACTTGTTACATTACAATTATACATTGCATTACCACCACCCAATAATCCAGTGATTGTAATTGGTGAACCTGATACGGTTGATGAAGAAATTGATGCACCAGTTACAGAATTTATGGCAGTTGCACTATAACTTTGATTATTTGCAAAAGTATTTATACCGGCAGATGTAAACTGTAATGTTACATTTCCACTAGTTAAACTTGAACCTATTATATTACTTACTGGACCAACTACAGGTTGGCCTGTCAATTTTACTGTATAATTACAATTTCCAGATAAATTTTGTACTACCATATTTATTGGTAAATTATTTGATGATGAAGTTGTTGTTACAAACGCATTTCCTAATTCAATCGTAGACGATGAACCACCATTATTGAGATAAACATGACAACCATATTGTGTCGCATTTTCATTTGGACCTTGAATGAAATTTATACTAATTGAATTATTTGTTTCTGTCAAATTAACACTACCTGCAACGATTTGTGGCGGAGTTAAGATTGCAACAGATGAACTACTTGTAACATTTCCATTAATACCACTCATTGTTGTTACTGAACAATTATATAATGCATTTCCACTCAATCCTGTAACTATTACAGGTGAAACTGAGACAGGAAGGCATTGAGTGATTACTGTATTACCCATACTATTAGTTGCTGTTCCAATATAACTCAAATTTGATGAGAATGAATTGATTCCAGGTGTAAATGCCAAGCTACAATTTCCAGTCAATGTTGTAGATATTGCACTCAAATTATATACTGGGGCTACGACCGTCTGACCTGTTAATGCGACACTATAATTAGTATTTCCAGGAAGATTGTTCATCAACATACTTAATGGTAAATTATTTGATGATGCCGTTGTTGTCATGGATACATTTCCAACTTCAAGTGTTTGGCCACCACTTGCACCAATAATATTGAATAAATGGGCAATGTATTTGGAAGAATTAATATTTAAACCTTGTGTAAAATTTATTCCCAAAGATGAACTTGTTCTAGTCAATGCACAACTTCCTCCAACAATTTGTGGAGTATTTGACAACGCTACAAAAGAAAGATTGTATCCTGAACTACTCTTGTATCCAGTACTATTTATTGGATAGAGTATCAAATTATAGGATGCATTTGGAATCGTATACGATGTTAATGGGAGCGATGAACCCGCCGCACTGTAGAGATTACCACCAATAAAACTTTTACCAGAAGAAGCATCATAAACGGCTGCATTGGTAAAAGTACCAGCTATAGTTAAATTCAAACCCGAGTCTATAGATGCACTAATAATTGAACCTGGACTTGTATAAACAAATGTATTCCCTTGAACATTTGTTGCACCACTAGAATTAACCGCAGTTATTGTTAAATTATAGACATTATTTGGTAATGGTAATATTGCACTCAAATCAATACCTATTCCTGATAAAACACTATACGCGACACTAGTTACTAATGATACATTACCACCACCACCAATACCATAATTGTTTGTAATTATTGCACTAGTATAGGTACCATTTACTACCAAATTATTGGTTGTAGCATTTAATACAGAAATATTGGATACCATCGCAGGCGATACACATGAAACAGTATATCCAACATGGCTTTGATATCCAGCACTATTTATAGGATAAATTATTAATTTATATGCTGTATTGGGTGTTGTAAATTGAGATAATAAAAGACCATTTGACATGATTTGAGACGTGCCATTTGTTAATGGTTTTCCTGCTGAAAGATCCCAAATCAAAACACTAGTAAATGAACCTATTACTTTTAATATAAATGATGAATCAACGATTGCACTAGTAATTAAACCAGGACTTGTATAAGTAAATGTATTTCCTTGAACTGTTTGACGTCCGGCCAAATTGATAGGATTAATTGTTAAATTATACACATTATTTGGTAATGGTAATATTGCGCTTAAATCAAGACCTATTCCTGATAAAACACTATATGCGGCGGCACTAGTGACTATTGTGGTCGCTCCATTGTTTGCATTGTTTGTAATTACTGCACTAGTATAGGCACCATTGACTACTAAGTTATTGGTTGTGGATGTTAATACTGAAATGTTTGATATTGTTGCAAGAGATACACACGATACATCATAACCTTCAATTAATTGATTTATATAACCGGCATTATTTATTGGTAGAATTGCAAAATTATAAATTTTATTTGGTGCCATATAATTAGATACATTGATACCCTTGGAAATTTCAAAAGGATTATAAATTGAACCAGTAGTATTACGATTAGTAGAAATATCATAAATTGCAACATTGGAAAAATTACCAATTGCATAAATATTAAATGACATGTCCATACTAAAAGATGTAATATCACCACGTGTAGTGTAAGAAAATACATTTCCTTGAACCGTTTGGCGTCCTGCAAAATTAATCGGATTTACAGTTAATTGATAAGATGTATTTGGAATAGGATACCAAGGACTTAAATCTAATCCTGTAGATGATAAAGTTGTATATGGAAATGTACCGTTTCCACCCGTACCGGATCCTAACAGAGTTCCATCAGATTGTGTAATTAATGCCTTGTCATATCCACCATTTATCTGAAGATGATTTGTAGTATCTGTTCGTATAGCGATATTAGAAAATGCGGCAAGAGATACACATGAAACATCTACACCTTCACTTAATTGATTGATATAACCCACCATATTAATGGGTAAAATTGCAATTGTATACAATTTATTTGGTGCCAATAAAGAGGTTACATTGATACCATTTGACATATTTGTTGCATTATAACTTGTATCTTTACCTGCTCCAGATAAATTAATATTGACAGAACCATCATACAATGCAACTGATGTAAAAATTCCAGTTGCATATACAATATAGTTTACAGTATCCATACTAAAAGTTGTAATACTACCACGTGTAGTATAAGAAAGTGAACTTTTAATTGTCGTGTTACCATTAACGGTACTGTTACCATTCACTGGAGTCACTAGTACGGGTGCTGCTGCCGCTGTCATGAATACTGGTTCTGCTGCTGATGTAGTCATATCATCAAACAATTGCGCGGCGTCTCCTTCGCCCCCTTGTCCCCCTTGTCCCCCTTGTCCCCCCAAAAATGATGGGAATGAAGATTTAGTATTTGCAGTTAAATTAATAAATCCTTCCGATTCATAACCTGCACTATTGACGGGATTAATATGAATAGTATATGTTGTATTCGGTTCAGCAAAATAAGAATACAAATCTACTCCTGTCATTGCAAGGTCATTATATGACCAATATTGGTCAGCTACCAATGTATCATCATCTAATCGGATAGCAGCCGTTGTAAAATATCCTCCAGCAAAAACAAAATTTGTTGGAAGAATAGATGCACCTGTTAATTGTGCCAAGGATGTAAATGAAAGATCATATCCTAATCCTGGCATACTTTGATAACTTGCATCATTTACAGGATAAACTGTTACCACATAAAATGTATTTGGAGTTGTTATAAGTGTTAATAAAATTCCATTTGAAATATCATTTGGTTCATAATATGTATTACCTAATTGAACATTACCACTATAAAGAGTTGCTGTATTAAATATTCCAGTAGCATATAAAATATCAGATACATCAATACTTCCACCTGTTACAATTCCAGCAGTTGTATATGAAAAATTTGTACTTTCAAGTGTTTGATAACCCGCCAAATTAATAGGAGTCATTGTAAAATCATAGGTAGTATTAATTGCAGGAAATAATCCACTCAAATCTAATCCAGTAGTACCAAGTATACTATATGGATAATATCCATTACCTACTAATGAACCATCATTTGTATTTGTTAAAAGAGCCTGATCAAATTCACCCATTGCAAAAACATAATTTGTTGAATTTATTAATGCACCTACACTTTTTAAATTTGCAAGTGATACAAATGAGACATCACTACCACCAATTTGACTTTGATGACTTGCATCATTTATTGGATAAATTCCAAGTACATATGAATAATTACCTTTAATGAATGAATCTAAACATATTCCATTTGAAATATCATTTGTTGAAAAAGTTGTATTTGTCAATACATTGATACCAGAATTATCAATTACGGCAATAGTATTAAAGATTCCTGTAACACGTAGAATATCTGAAGTATCAATACTAAAATTTGTTATAATACCATCTGTTGTATAATTAAATGATGTACCAGTTGTCATTTGAATCCCATTAACATTAATTGGATACATTTCTAATAAATATGTTTCATTTGGTCCGACTGTTGCAATTGGCATTGATGCAGCAATATCTATTCCAATCGTTGATAAAGTTTGATATGAAAAAACCGTGCCGCCCCCGCTAACAACAACAGGTGAATTGTTATCAGAAACATTGTAAATCACAGCATTAGTAAATATACCACTAGCCGTAATGAAATTATTTGTTGCTGCATTTGCATTTGCATTAAAAATTACAGCCGGAGTTGTTACATTAACTACACTTCCTGTTGGAGTTTTGATTCCAATAGAATTAACAGGATAAACATTCAAATTATATGTAGTATTGAGATTTGGTAGAATATTACAAATTGGATAACCATTACCATTTGCTAATTGTGAATATGATATATTATTTCCACCAATTTGAATGCTACCATTAAATATTTTAGCAGTTGAATATACCCCCATAGCAATAAGATTATTATTGGAATTTATATATGTTGCTGCCAATGTAGAAAGAGTTGTAATTGATATTATATTTCCGTAAGCGGATACAAATGAGGTATCATTGATTGGAGCTACTGTCAGAGTATATGTGGCATTTGCCACCGTTAAATAAGGTGTTACGTCTATACCAGCAGCAAGTGCAGTAGGACTATAAATTTGGCCTGTTAAATTTGTAAATGCATTTATTATTTCAGCACTATTAAAATAACCAGTTTGACCAGTCGCATATACTGTATATTTTATGGGCCATAAATGAACAGTTGACCATGCATTTTGTAATATTGCAGCCGTCGTAAATGTTCCTGTTTGTGCGCCTGCAACTAATGGTATACCATTTGTACCTAATGGATAAACGGTCAAAGTATTTGATGTATTCGGGATTAAATATTGCGATAAATTAATACCATTTGATAATTGTGTTCCAGTATAGATTTGATTACTTATATTTGTTGAACCATCATAAATGACTCCCGTTGCAAAACCACCAATTGCTATTAGTTTATTATTCATACTATTAAGGGTAAGTGATGATACTTGAGATGCATTCAAATTCGTTAATCTAATTAAAAGTGGTACTTTTATTGTTTGAGAAACACCAGATTTACTTCCACTATATGATGTACTGTAATTTAATGAAGAGGTTGTACCAGATGCTATTATATTTGCTACATTATTTGCTCCAATATTGGTGTAATTACTATATGGTGCAGTTGCTATACCAAGTTGTAATGTTACAGTAAGACCACCTGGAACAAAAATGATGTCACCATCTAAAAATCCATCGGCTACACCATACCCAGAATTACCCGAGGGATCAGAACTACCTGACCCGCTACGATTTCCAAAACAATTTGTTGCTACAGCATAACGTAAAGTTGAAGTGATATTACTCATTGAAAATGAACCTGATACATCAACTTCACTACCCGAACCATCAGGTCCAACATATGAAAGTAAGTGAACAAACGCACTTGCATCAAATATACCATTATTATATGAAAAAGTTTCAGCACCATTAAATAATGATGCAAATCCACCTGCATATCCAAAATATGTTTTTACATAATTCATAAATCCACTATATAATGTACTTAATCCGCCAACAGAAAGAACTTGATTTGCAATTGTTCCATTGGCTAATTCATTTATAGAAAGATTGACAGAATCACTAAATCCTACAAATGTATTTGTATTAATATCATATGAAGATGATAGAATATATTGATTTTTGGCATCTTTTATAATACCCATTTTATTATTAAACGCAGCTACATCATATGTGATTTCTACCGCATTTGTAACATCATATGAAAGAATAGGGGTAGTATAGGCAGTTTGAATTGTATCAAATGATTGAGAAACACTAAATCCACCCGACGCAGTAAATGCATAAAAACTACCAGATAATGTACTAGAATTATTTGTAGGAAGTAAGTTTATTGTGTATTGAGTTGCCATCTATTCTATTCAAGGTTTGTCTGTCAATAAATAGATAGATGGATGGATAAGTACGTGTGTTGTGATTTGTGGTGTATTGGTGTATTATATACTATACAAACACTTGATTTGTATTTTGTATAGTATTTGGATAAAAACTCCAATTCTCATCTTATGCCATATAATCGCTCATTTTTTGCCCTATCAAACATCCACTTATTAAACGTTTTTTCTTTATATGGAGATTGAACTGCAACGACATGACCAGCATCGTCGCCGTCGCCATCTTCATCATCAAATTCCTCGCCATAATATTCCAAATGGTTTTCATCATGCCAATTCCGTTCGTTTTCGTGTCTATCTCTATCATCAATAATATCTTGTTGATATTGTCCAAATTCATTCTGAATCAATTTAGCTTCATGTTTTGTTGGCCGATAAGAAAACATGTGAGATAAAAGTTCAATTGGAATTTTATGTGCTTTGGTTACAATAGATAGCGGCAATGATGCTGATGCTACTGTTACAGGTAAAGCGGTAGCGACATTTTGTCTAAATGGAGTTTTGCGATATGTTTTTCTATTTCCATTTTCATGCAATTTAGAATTTGAATTTAAACTTACATGATGATGTTTTCGTACTGTTTTTCTTCCACTTTTTATTCCAAGTTTCATGCTTTTCCCGCTTTTCACATTTCCCCCACCTGCCCCACCTGCCCCACCTGCCCCACCTTTTCTATTTTTATGCGACCTTGGACGTTTTCTCCTGTTATTCCGTGGCATATAATATTACACGACAAATTTCTCCAAATTTACAACAACTTATATACGACTGATACTACTGGTACCACCATCGCAGTGACCGTTGTAGTCTAGCACAGTCAAAATACAAATTTGCGCGTAATATGACGAAGAACATTGTCTATTTCAAAATATATGTTGTACATTTTTTATCATGTATATTGCGACATTGGAGCATTGGATATAGTAAAGTCGCAATTAACCAATATATTATTCAGTGGTTTATACAAACATGTGGACAAGATTCACGTTTTCCTTGCTGGAAAGGAAGAACACATTAATACGATTGAAAGTATGGTTCTAGGATTTGGTGATAAATATTCCATCGCCGAAAAAGGAATTAATGATACTACTTATGAACGATTTACCCTAGAAAAAATTGCAAATTATGTTACTAATGATGACAAATTTTGTTATATTCACAGTAAAGGGGTAACACACGTACATGATTACAATAACCACAAATCAAATAGTGTATGGTGGTGGCGAACCTATATGGAATACTTTCTTTTTACAGAATATGAAAAACGAATTGCAGAATTAGAAGAATGGGATACTACTGGAGTTAATTGGTATGACGATACGCCTCATTATTCTGGTAATATGTGGTGGTGTCGTGGTGATTATTGGTTGAAACTTCCACAGAGAATTGGTGCGGCATACAACGACCCTGAATTTCATATCGGCAAAGGAAACGGAAAACATCTATTAATAAGACATTCTAATACAGATCATTATATGACAGTCTATTATCCAATAAATTATTTGGATAAATCTGTTTGATGAAATATATATTCATTGAATAAATTCATAACTTTTATGGGAGTATATGAAGTGTAAGCATTCCAATCATTATTATCATTATTATTATCCCTTTTTAATAAAATATTGTTGATATTCCTAAAAATGTTTTTTAATTCATCCTTGGTTTTATAAATTATTGCACGGTCACCAAGAATTCTCAAATGTTCATTCATTGCGGGACTTGGACACGTAATGACTGGTTTATTTCTAGATGAAAATTCTGCAACTGAACAACCAAATGATTCACCTGCCTGTCTCCCATGAATCATTACATTGCATGTATTAATAAATTTTGTTTTAAATAATAAATCTACATTTTGTTTCAAATGAATTATACGAGGATGTGGTGCATGAAATGACGAGTCTATTCCCATAAATAAAAAATAGACATTTGGATCTGTGTCTATATATTCATTTATAGCTTCATGTGCAATTTGTAAATCAAATGCTTGCGGTGCGCCGTGACATCCAAACACAGTTGCCGTTTTTGGTATTTGTAACAAATCTGATAATGTTTCATTACAATCTGGTAAACTTACCATATGTGGAATGGTTGGAATTCTGCTGTTGTTATAAATTGAGATATAATAATCACTTTCATGACCATTTAGATAATAAACACAATGTTTGATGGTTTTACATTTGCCCCAAATACCTTTATTCTCAAATTGGTAAATGTCACCGAATGCGCCATGAGTAAGAGTATAGAAAAAATCTAAGTTCTTTTCTTCTATCAAATTCTTCATTTCAATTATATCGTCAAGTTGAAAAATTTCAAATCGGTCGGAAAATTTTGCATATGATGTACGCATAACTGGAAATCCAAATTCTACTTGTTTTTGAGGCGAAAGATGAACAATGTATGATTTATTGCCCAATATTTCTTCATTATAGTGTGCGTAATCATAAATTGCAACCTCGGTACCATTCGGTGTGAAATGTCGGACAAAAAATGCAACATTAAGACTAAGACGGGATGACATTATATTTATAATATATTATTCTTTATATTTGCATTTGCATACCATTGACAATGAATATGTGCGCGGTAAACATAAACATAATTTTATACATTGTTTCATATAATGAAGATTATAGATTGCTTTGGATTCTACAATGAATTAGATTTACTCTACTATCGCCTGAAACTTTTATACGACGTGGTGGATGTTTTCGTCATATGTGAATCAACAAAAACATTTGCAGGTAATGATAAAGAGCTGTTTTACGAAAATAATAAATCCCGTTATCAAGAATTTGAATCAAAAATTGTGCATATTATTAACGATGAACTGATTTCAGACCCGAAATATGCATGGTATAATGAAAATCATCAACGCAATTATTTAAACGTCGGAATACAAAAACTCAATTTATCTGATGACGATCAAATATGTATATCTGATTTGGATGAGATACCAGATCCATTAATTCTTGGATATTTCAAATATTGCAATAAACAGTTTGATCATGTTGCCTGTTTAGAAATGGATTATTATTATTTCAATTTAACAACCAAGTGTTCCATAGAATGGGTAGGTTTTGTAATACAAAGTTATCGTTATTATAAAGAAATTGGTTGTTCTCCACAGAAACTGCGCATGGAGTTACCTAGACAACCAGCTATTGTTGGTAGAGGAGGATGGCACTTAAGTTATTTTGGAGATCCTACATTCGTCAGTAATAAAATACAACAATTTGCGCATCAAGAATATAATTATAAACAATTTACAAATATAGACTTGATTGAAAAAAGGATTCAAGGAAGACAAGATTTGTATGGAAGACAAGATTATATATTTGAAAATATACCAATTGAAAAGAATACATATTTACCCCCAAATTACGATATTTATCTGACCAATTACTGCTAATTGATACAATTGCTGCATCCGATTTACCGACGCTGAAAGATATAAAGAGAGAGTGCGTCGTTTTAACATACAGATGAAAATTGTTTATAGACTAAGTGAATCCGCAAACAATAAAAACCGTCCGCACTACTTTGACAAAAAAGCGCTCTTTGTAGATTTTATTAAAAAGTTTATTTCATGTCGTCCGTCCAACTCTATCTATGTAATTGCGGACAATGTTTCAGATGAAACATTTCAATTTTTGACTCAATACGTAAATCCAGAGTATATTACAAGGACTTCACTTGGAAACTCACAATCATTTCTATTCGGTGCGCAATTAGCCGCCGATATATTTGATGACGATGATTATGTATATTTTGCAGAAGATGATTATATTTATACTCAATCCGCAGCGGAGATAATAGAAGATGGCATGAATGTGGGCGATTATATAAGTGGATATGATCATCCAGATAAATATGTTCATCCCACTCTTGGTGGAAACCCGTATGTGAAAGATGGTGGAGAAGAAACTCGGGTAATATTGAGTAATCTATCGCATTGGAAAATTACCAATAGTTGCTGTATGACATTTGCAGTTTCTGTAAAAGTATTGCGGGAGGATATAGATGTTTATAAACGCTTTTGTACACAACAATCTCCAAACGATTTCGCAATGTTTATTGAATTGTTTCGCACAAAAGGACGAAAAATAATCTCTTGTATTCCTGGAGTAAGTACTCATGCTGAAATAGAGTTTTTGACCCCATTTATAGACTGGTCACTCCAGTTATCATAAATGGTATATTATATATTATCCATATTTATCCATAATCATGTTTATTATCAATCGTCAATGTACCGGTCGGCGGTTATTATTATAATTTCTAACATTATAATAATAAATATAATATTCCACGTATTACACCGTCCGAAAAGAAAAATGGGACAAATAATTTCTAAAAAAAGAAAATTATCGCTCATTCTTCCGTTGGACAAAGGCGGAGTGAAATCACAAAATATTTTGGATTTTTACAACGAATATATCAAGGACGAATACAAGGATTATTTGGTGATAATGGATAATGCTGTAACACATAAATCCAAAATAATAAGACAGGTAATTGAAGAAACCGGAAATCATTTGACTTATTCTGTTCCGTATCATCCCGAAACCAACGGCGGTATTGAAGAATTTTTTAGCCAATTGAAACATTACATCAAAAAAGAAAGCCCGAATACCTATCAGGACATTGTAGATTGTATCAAACGAATATTGGTAACAAAAATAAGGAAGACACACCTATATAACTATTTCAAACACTTATATAGAAAATATGACTGATTACTGTATATTGTCCCATTTTTCTTTTCGGTCGGTGTAATCTATTTTTGGAGACGTGGATACCCATGATGTTTATATCCCGACGGAGCTACTTTCAACTCAATTTTGGTGTCCCTTATTATATCACTCGTGTACAAATTCTCTAGAAATATGGGAATGACACTGCTATCATTATTACATCCATCCAAATATTGAAAACTAGATCCGTTGAAATGAATGATACATGGAGTATTATTATCCAAGGTCTTGTTGTAGATCCGTTTATTCATAAAATAGAATTCCTTCCAATTAATAAGATACATACTTTGAAAAATATTACATTGATAATCAATTCCTACATTTATTGGTTTCCAAAGTTCGCCAATCAATTGGTTCATGTAATAGGTCATTGCATATCCACCATCATATAACTGATGTACAATCTTCTCTCGTTCATGCTTTGAACACCAACTGTGCCATTTTAAAATGGCACGTTTTGTTCCAATATACCCTCCTGTATTAATATATCTAAAATTTGTTGAGAGGTTTTTATGAATAAATTCGTAAACACTTTTAAAATGTGGATGGTTTTCTGGATAACCTGTCATATTCAATTCCGTACTGAATAGTAATTCAAGTCCAGTTGCTTGGAATTTTGACAATATCTCATGTTCTGTTCCTGAAAAAATAACATCATATGCGTCTACAAAACATACAACATCATCATCTCTTATTATGCAACTAGGTTCATTCAACATGGTTTCCACATCTTCTATTTTTGAAATATAACCACGATATGTCTTGGTGCTATCAATGACCTTAATATTATTCCCATACAACAGTGCAGAATCCAACAAGTCTTTACACCGAGGGATGTCACTACCAAGTGTTACACAAAATATTTTTATATCAGTAGTCGCCATGTATATTATATTACAATAGTATGTGTTTATATTCAATATTGTATCCGTGTCGTTCAACGGATCATTAGAATTCATTAGCCGGGCCGTTGGTGCTTTTTTCCATAAAATTGATTTGATTTTGCGATACATGTGTATTTCAATAATCAGTCATCAGTTATCAGTCATCATCAGTACCCGTCATCAATCAATCAAGTAACTATATACAGTTTATTGTTGTTACTATCATACAATGTCAAAGAATATCTTTTATAATGGGCGTCAGACCGATATTAGTGGTGCAGCGTTGATACTTAATTTCCATGATAAAGAAAAAATGGGTTCACCAATAAGAATTGCAGTTGGGAGAGAATCACAATTTCTGTCGGATTTCTTTGTAGCCGAGAGCGTAGAAGGATCAAAGTTGCAACGTTTAGGACGATGGCGAGTTCCAGATGATTTTTGTACAGTTAATACTAACGATATCATGCTTGCTGCCAAAAAACATTTCAGTGATTTAACTTGCAGAATGAATACTACATTGAAACATGTGATGCAGAAACCATTGAAACCATTACAATCGCACGGTCAATGTAATGATGATGATGACTTGGTCAAGTTTGGGATAATTATTCAAATATTCCAAACACATCCAGAACTCTCCGCGATTGCACGCAATGATCCAAATGCTAAACATCAAAATCTGATTCAATACGATACACCCGAATTTGAATTAGATCCAATTACCAAGAAATCATATCTTGCCGTTAAATTCAGATTATTAACTGCACGTGCAAAATATGGAGTTGTAAAAGGTGGCGTCAAATCGGAGGTGGATAAGAATAGTCGGGATACAATTATTCGCGAAGTTGGTGAAGAATTGGGAATTCAATTAAAAGATAACCAACTTGAATTTATTGGAAATGTTGTACACGATGGACGAAGAAATGGTGCGGCACGACCTTATTCAGTATTTACTGTTACACTTGAATCTACGGAAATCAAGAAGAAAATAAATCCGACAATTCATCAACGTATTGAAAGGTGTTATGGAGAATTATTTGATGTTCATTATCAATTCTTGAATAATCTTGTAAATAAAGATGGAACTCCTACAGAGTTGTTATTGAAGGAATATAATAATCTTTCCAAAAATGCAATTTTGGCCTTTTGGAAATCTCAGTCTCGTCACTCTCATATCAAAGTTGTCAATCCCGCTATAATCGCAGTAGAGAAAATCGTTTGTTAGGCCTCGTGATTGTTTGTTACCATCTGTCTGCTTTGTCTCATATACTCTTTGTTTGTTTATATTGTTGTCCATGTAATAAATAAAAAAGTGACATATTTGCTTTTTTATTTATTTATTTGTTTGTTTGTTTATTTATTTATTTATTTATTTATTTTGGCGTCCGAGTATGTATAATGTTTGATGGTTGTTTAATTTATTAACGGAAGGAGTCAACTGTTGATTGTCCGTGGCCACGGCCGCGTTCAATTATAAATATAAATCTTCTTAATGTATAACGAACGAACAATCATCTATTTTCAAAAATTATGAATGTATATGAACGCATTATGAAAAATGTTTTATTTTTTTACGATATCATGTTCAAATCAACAAATACCGATTTAATAAATAATCCAAAAGATATTCTACAAATGCAAAAAAGTGGAATTAGATCATTACTTTCAGTACAATATAAATATTCAATCCCGATTTTTATTATGGCATACTCTATTGAATTAATATTGATTTTTGTATTTTCACATTGCGAGTATGAACTTTCAACTTCATTAACAACGTACTATATTATTCCAATAACTACAAGTATTGTTGCAATTGTATATAATGGAATTTATACAAGTTCATATTGTTGGTTTATTGGATTAAATAAAAGTATTGGATTTGATTCATGGATACTTGCTTTATTTTCAACATATATTTTTTCATCTATATTGGTGAAATCAATGATTGCATATAATGATATCAATTACTGTATGAATTATTACGGCAGCCTATATAATCCTTACAGTGTTTTAGATTGGATTAATACTTATCCTGCATTTGTTTATATTATGGTAACATTGACACCAAAACGACGATTATTTTTGAAAGATTATAAATATTGTTTTTTAGCAATTTTCATAACGATTTTTCAATCAATCTTTTTTTATTCACCAGAACCAATTTCAAGACTTGTTGCGTTTATAATTGAACTATTCTATTTAGTTGCGTTTCTCCATATTTTAGGAAAAGATTGTCTAATATCAAGAAAAAATTGGAATAAAATGGATCAGAAATTAAGTTCATTATCCACAGATATTCAAAATAAAGTAGTTTTTATTGGATTTAGTGTCATTCTTATACAAGTTGTAATTATCAATTATACCATTATTCAAAATCATAGTATTTTATCACAAGAATATCAAATTCTTCTTTGGGATTTTGCAAATCTCTTTTTATCAACTTTTTTCATGTTCACTTTACAAACGAATGCTATTATAATTAATGATAATGAATTATTGACAAAGATTATGTTACATCCAATGCTTTTAGATGAAATGAAAAGTTTTACAAACTATTTATTACATGATATAAGGATTCCATTAAATACATTACAAATGGGAATTGAATTAATCAAAATAAATAGTAACCGTGCTGCAATATTATCAGCTCCTGATGCAGATACGATTGAAGTATTGGAATATATGGAAAATTCCATCATCTATATGAATTCTACAATTAATAATGTTCTTGCTCGGGAAAAAAATAAAAATCGTAAAAATCACAATAATCATGGCCGTAATAGTCAGGGTGATCGCAATAGTAGTGGTCACAATAGTAGTGGTGGCAATCGCGATGCGGGTAATAATAGTGGTAATAGTGCGGGTAATAGCGAAGATGTTGATGTCGTTGTTGTTTCTCAAAAATCACATTATATTGAAATTGATATACGACATTTACTTGTCCAAATTATCCAGAATTTAAAAAGCCAATTAGTAGAACGTAGTGTTACTATTTCAGTTTTTATGGAAGAGAATGTCAATGTTCATGTTATTGGAGACCATTATAAAATAGAACATGTTTTAATAAATGTCTTGAATAATGCTATCAAATTTTCAAATACTATGTCATTGGTACATGTAGTAGTATCAAATTCAAATAATATTAGTAATAATGTCACAAACACTTCAAATAGTAATAATAATATTAATATTGATTATCAGTTTGCTATTACCAATACTGGTGCGGGCATTACTCCTGCAAATATTAACAAGATATTTCTTCCATATGTACAATTAGATACGAGTCAACGACAAAAAGGTTTTGGTATTGGATTATCCATTGTAAAACAATATGTACACGACATGTCGGGAAAAGTTGAATGTACCTCAATAATTGGAGAAACTACGACTTTCTTTATCACTCTACCATTAAAACCAATAAAACCATTAAAACCATTCAACCCGTTCAATACATTGAAACCATTGACAGAATCACTTAAACTAATATTACCACGATTGAGTCTAGTACGCATTGCCCCCGCACCTCTTGTGATTGCTAATGCCCCGATTATCCCCATTATCCCCATTATCCCCATTATTCCGACTATCAATATTGAAATTATTGTCGCTATAGTAGATGATGTTCTTTCTAATGGAAAAATGTTACATAAACTGCTTATACAATTTGGCATTAATGCAAACATTTTTACAGACGGAAACGACATTTTGAACATATTAAAAAAAACTATGAATTATCATGTCATTTTTTTAGATTATAATATGCCGATAATTGATGGTATTAGTGTTGCAAAAGAATTACGAAAACTGAAATATCCAAATTTAATTATTGGTCTTACTGGAGAAGAAGATGAAACATTGTTGAATGAGTTTTTGAATGCCGGTGCTGATTTTATTATTCAGAAACCATGCAAAATTGAATCCCTTGCGTCAATTGTAAATTATATTAATTCAAATGGCTACAAATCTGGAGATGTAACCAAACAAATAGTCAACAATTTATCCGGAATTGATGGCGCACATTGAACTATATAAAAAGAGACGGGTACAATACTTTATTATTATTAATGTTAATATCCGTATTTCCAAAGAACAACGTTTTAAACGATATATCATTGGGTTATCGCGGTGGTATTCTTATTGTATATCTTACCCGAGCCGAGTGGGAAGAAGATTGGGTAGTCCAGGATATATTTTGCAATTATGACCGAACTGTTATAGTTGGAAACAATTCAGAATTTGACGATATTAATTTTTGGCAAACCATTTGTGACCTTCATCCAAGTATACCAATATTTATTGTCTTTAATCATACAGTAGGATTTAATAAAATGATGCAAATTGTAAAACAAGTAAAACCCCATGGATTATTCCAAATGTCGGATGAACATTTCTCGGAGCTGCATTATCTACATCTATCTTACTTTACAAAAGTAATGTTTCGTCAACACCGAATTCCACCTGAATTACAAAAACAATACGAATATTCAAATGTTTTTTGTATTCCTCTAGCATACATGAATGGTATGTTGGATCAAAAATCTATGTGTGAAATACTTGCAGGTAGCACGGTACCTAGCTACAATCGTCGTTATACGTGGTCTTTTGTTGGTGCGATAAAATCTAATAGGCAAGATATGATAAATGCTTTTATCAATGCTGATCTAGGCGAGAGTTTTGTCCATTCTAGCGGTGGAATGAAACCATGTGATATGTACAATAATATTTACAAAAATAGCGTTTTTGTTCTATCTGGACGCGGAAATGCTAGATTAGACTGCTTCCGACATTACGAATGTGTCATTGCAGGTGCAATTCCAGTAGTAGTTGGGACAAATAGTGAATATAATCCAGCATTGTGTCATAATGGTATTGCACCATTTGTACATGCAGAAACAATAATTGATGCAGTAGAACAATGTAAAATACTTTTACAAAACCCAGAACAATTACAGATGCGACAAAATCAATGCAGATTATGGTTATTGGGCGCAATAAAAAATATTCATAAAAACATTGATGCTATATTATAATCTTTGTCTAACTAATCTATACTCTTGCGTTCTCCCACAAATCAGCGGGTGTAGTAACAATTCGGACAAATATTGGGTATAAATGTGGTGAGCAAATCTGAACTATTCGGCTACCGCCAATTAAATGCCAATTATCGCCACGTGAATATACTGCAGCAATTAAATTCCCACGATAACTACTATCTATGATTCCGATGGAATTCGCCAAACTTAATGTTGTATTGGCAATACTTGGACGTGGATATACATAATAAGAAGTGGGAAAATTATTATAATACATTACTGCTTTTACATGATGGTCAATAAACGTGACTCTATCCGCCATACATTCAATCGCATCTGGTACAACTAAATCAAATCCACATTCACCGTAATATTCAGTCAGTAGTTTTTCATTATGTGTATATACACGTCCTTTATATGTAGACAATGTATCTACATCATCACAATATAATTTCAATATTGCCATGGGACGGTCAATTGTGTATTGAGATTGTTGAATTCCCAATTCATTACATAATGCATTGCCAAATTTTATTACACGGTTCATATTATATGGATTATGAATATTATGGAATTCAAGATAATCAATAACATGATTGAATATATCTACTATACTTGGTTCAACATTTTGCAACTGATTAATAATCTCACTGAAAATGAAATTTTGAAACAATTCATCTTCATATTGTTGTAGAGATGGTTGATGCCATGGCGGCATCAGAAGCGCGTTTGGTGTACAGGTACCACTACAACTTGTTAATGATTCCAAGTCAGAATCCAAGTCATCTTGACTACTTATACTTGAATCTTCATTATTATCAGGTTCATCATCATTCTCATCGTTGCTATCGCTATCGTCGTATTTCATTATATATTGTGGTACACTATATTCTTTTGATATTTATTGGAAAATTAAGATTTTGTTCAATTTCAAAAGAATGTACAAAAATAAACAATAATAATAATAAACAAGTAAATAATAAATTATAAGAATACTAATAAAATTGAAACATATAACATAAATTATTCTAGTTCTCTTGTACGTTTACATATTAACATTAATTAATAAAATCTATATAGAATACATTTTATTAAGAAGCAAAGAAGCAAAGAAGCAAAAATGACATCGTCGTCGTCAAATGATAGTAGTAATAGCATTGTTATTGATGATATTGTGATTGTTAATGGCCGAAAATATGAAATCAATATGGAAATTGCAATTTCAAAGCATACAAATATCTGTATTAATCCATGGAAAGAAAAATTATTTCACGGAGATTCTATAAAATTGTCGTCGTCGTCATCAACCACCATCACGACTTTAATACATTCACCGACAAGGTCATCATCATCATGTACAATGATTCCAGGTGTTTTGATACTAGATGGTGGTTGCCGCACTTATGGAAGAGTAAAAAAAAGACTCTTGTATAAATGTATTCCCGATAATCCACATCTGCCAGTATTTCTGATTCCTTACCAAATACCGAATTCTTTTGGAAAACACAATGTTAGTAAATTTGTATTATTTAGATTTGCAAATTGGAATGATGAACATCCTCACGGAATACTTGATGCAGTATTGGGGAATATTAATCAAATGAATGCATATTACGAATATCAATTATATCGTAAAAATTTGCATCCATCATCATCATCATCATCATCATCATCCTCCATCATTGCATTTAATTCAAAAGTCAAATCATCATTACAATCATCATCGCTATTTATTACATCCTTTCTTGAGAACAACAATGACAAAAAAATACAAATTAGAACAGATATTGAAGTTTTTACAATTGACAATGAAGGTACAATGGATTTTGATGATGCGTTTAGTGTATGCAATTGTTGCAATAATGGCGGAAATGTGGGCGGCCATCGTGTATCCATTTATATTGCAAACGTAGTATATCCATTACAACATTTTGATTTATGGGATTTTATTGACCGAGTTTCAAATATATATTTACCGCATATGCGATTAACTATGATTCCTACTCAATTTGTCAATGAATTCTGTAGTCTTGCCACGACAATCCCACGATTAACAATTGTATGTGACATTTTCATTAATAAAGATGGAATCGTTCAGAATGTTATATTTGGACAAGCTTTAATTTCTGTTGCGCGAAATTATACATATAATGAAATGGAGAGTAATCCTATTGATGCATACATTTTATTACGTCAAATTACCAATGATGTGATAGGAAGTAATCGTAATAGTAGTGGCAGTGGTAGTGAACTACTACCACAAGACGTTGTTGCATTTTGGATGAAGCAATTCAATATTCTATCGGCACAACAGTTACTACAAACTCGTGGTATTTTTAGAAAAAATGGGATACCAGGACAAGATGTTGTCTCTACTCGTATTGATATTGATAATGGTAATTTTGTCAAGATTGATTCTGAAACTGACCGTATAATTACAAATTGGAATACAAATTCATCCGGACAATATACTCTCTATCCAATGACCGGTTCAATCAATAATTATGTACACGCGACAAGTCCTATTCGGCGTTTATCGGATTTGGTGAATCAAATTCTGCTTTTAGAAAAACTTGGTTTTCCACTTACCAATGCAATGAATTCATTTGTTGAAAAATGTTTTAATAATTTGGAACATATTAATATACAATTACGTAATATCCGGAAAATTCAAATTGATTGTGAAATTTTGGCAAAATGTTTACTATTACGAGATACAATTGCAAATGGACGATTATTTATTGGTGTTGCATTTGAAGAAGAAGAACAAGAACCAAAATTAAAATTAAAAATTATTGATGAGACGACTGAGGACGATACTGAACTATCTGAAATATCCTACACATATATGATTTATATTCCTGAAATAAAATTCTTATCCCGTATAAAGAGTAGAGTAAAATTAATGATGCAATGTCAATATAAATTTCAAATTACAATGTTTGAAGACAAGGCCAATTTTAAACAAAAAGTCCGATTACATCTTGTATGATTGTATTATAATATATTATTTGCTCACTAACTAGTTTTTTATTGTATTATTATTGATTTAAATTATTGATTTTTTTTATTGTAAAAAAATGAATTAAAAATTATTCGCAGGATTTAATATAATCAATATTAATTCGTACACAAATCAACCCAACCTCATTAATAGGTACCCCATTTATCAATTTATCAATACATAAAAACAAACTGTATCCCATTATAACGAGTACTGTTGGTTTTTATATATTATGGTCTTTTATCCATCATGTATCTAGTAATTTGTATGTAAGATTATGTACACAACCTACCATTATTGGATTCTTTCAATCTATTTATCTTGCACCAACACCTCATTGTCAAGCATTAAGGTGGGCTATATTTAATGGTGGCTCTCAAATCAATTGTGCATGGACTCTCTATGGGACATATTTAATTACATTTCTACTCTACGGTACTAGAAAAAATAAACCCGTGGTCCAAGAAAAGCCACAACCGCCGCAACCCGAAGAAAATTCTCTACAGCCGTAAAAAATAATAAATTATTTAGAAAGTCCAGATATATATTTTTGCAGATGTGTAGTATTATATATAAATAAATGTCAGCTCTCGTAGAATTAGATGATTTAATTGAACATTTACTTGTAGCATGTTCTGAAGGCTTTAACAGTTACTCAACTTCTTAATAAACATTTATATTTCTTATTAAATACAAATGTTAATGGTATTCTAATGCTTTTTAATTACAATTTAATAGTATTATGTAAACGATAGCAACAATAT
>TBL_comb47_HYPODRAFT_10001071_pt1 | contig 36006 bp, 50 predicted proteins | sample TroBogypolimnion_40_FD_10682 | JGI IMG/M metagenome (IMG submission 10682)
CTGATTCATGCCCGACCTGGGCCAGGAATGTCGCAACCCGGGCGTCCGTGTTGATTTCATATTTTTCCATGGCATCGTTAAGCGGATCCGCGTAGATCTGCGCCCGGGCCAATGGGCATCCGTACATGTCGGCAAGTTGTTGTGGTGTGATTTTCATTGTCATGATCAATCCTTTTTTACTCGAGGAGGACAGCATTCGGATTGACACCTTCTCCTATCCTCCCAAAGCAAATCAAAATCCTTTTCGTTATCAGCTTTATGATCGGCAAGGTCCTTGTCATTTTCAGCCTTATGCGCTGCAAGGGCAGTCTGCCACTCTGTTCGCGTTTCTTTGATGCTTCCCTTTAGGTCGCGCCACATAAGCGACATGATAGAGGCTATCACGACCAATAATGCAATGACCGGCTGCGAGTCTTGAGGAGAGTGTTGCGCTATTTTCTCCAATACTGCTAAAAGCTGGCTAATCTGTTCAGGTGTCACGGTTCAATCCCCTTTCCGGCCGCTCCAGGCTGGGAAGATAAATTCAGCAATCTTCCCAGCCGCAGACCTTACAGTAAGAAATATCAGTCAAGAGACTTCCACACTGTGGGCATCTCATCAGGAAGCGGCAACCTGGTCACCTGCAGGAGGCAACGGTAAAAAAGTGAGGATTGGCCAGCCTGACGCGGCATCCTTCTGCAGCGCCGCGATGATCTCATTCGGATCATTGGCGTGGCTGGTATCGATGGTCACCGATTTGCCGCCGATCTGTAGCGCGAAGCTCTCAGCGGTGGGAAGAAGAGCCTGAGCGACATGCAGCCCCTCAACTATCGGTACCGGCACTCCTCCGACCATGGCAACAACAGAAGCGGCCAGGGGGATAAGGGTGTTAAGGACTGAAACTGTGGTCTGAATCGGAGTCGGGGTGGTATTTGCCTGGTCTGTCATTTGGTGGTTGCTCCCTTGATCGCCTGAAGGTCTGTCAGGAGATCTGTTAAAGTTTTCGCTGACGCATCTGCTTGTGTCATATTGCCCGTCTGCTCGGCAAGCACTAACGCATCGTTCGCTGCTTGATATGTAGACGGTACTTTCTTGTAAAGGTTGGACGCCTTCAGGCAGTCTGCAGCCGGGATCATCCCCTGCTTGCAGCCGAGGTCTATCCCCTGGAATACAGTTATCGCATCCGCTTTGGTGTTGATCAGGTTGTTCGCCGCATCCGCCATCGGATTCCCGACTGACGGGGTGCAGGCTGTCAGGGTGAACCCACCAAAAAGAAGAGCCACGGACAGGATCAATAGAACAATAAGTGTTTGTTTCTTCGTCATGGTTAAAGCCCCTCCTTTGGGGCCGGTGGTACTGCTGGTTGAGGAAGAGGAGGCGCAGGGGTATCAATCGCTGTTGTCTGGTTCCCTCCCTGAGGTTGCCACGCCATCAAATGATAGCCAAAAAGAGCAGTGATACCATATTGCAGATAGCTGACGAAATTATTCGCGTCCGCTTTCCCGCAAATAACCAGGGCGCCCCACATAAAAAACAAGGCAGCGCCAGCATATAATTTCATCTTGTCATCTTTCATTTTCGCCTCCTTAATTTTAAAATTACGATATCAAAATATACTCATTTATTCAACGTCATATTGGATATACTTAATCTTAAACTTTATATTATTTCACAGTCTCTACAGGGAAGTTCATCATCCACAGATGTTCCGGCGTAAGGCGCTTGATCGTCTCAGGCCGATAGGGTAACGCCCCTCCCTTCTGCAAAGCCTTCCCGACGAATTCTGAGCACCACCACTTTGATTCATCTTCCCAATCGTGATGCAAACCAAGGCCAAGAATGCCCCACCAATCATATGGCTTACCGATATTTCTCCACGCCCACGAGATCGCCGCTTTTGAATCACAGGGGATCGTCATGATGCAAGCATTCTCAGCGATGGAGATCCTTTCCGACAAGGGGACCAGGGCCACGCCTTCAGGTGCATCCGCACCAAGAACGCTCTTGCCGACGATAATCTCAACATGAGACCAACGGGACCAGGTGATAGCCCGAATAAGCCAGCTACCGACAATTTTCCGACGAGTAAAAAGTATCCTGATTTCATCCTGCATAGATTACCGGCCATCCCCCGGAAAAATCATAAGTTGAAGGGTTCGCTGAAGCCCGCATTGCAGCGTTATGGGTTTCAGCCTGGGCAAAGGTTGCTTGATCCTGGGCGGCTGCGGCTGCAAAGATCTGCCCGGCGAGGGTCTGTGTCATGGTGATGAAAGATCCATCCATCGTCTTCCATTGAAGTCCGTTCGGGATGTTGGCACCCATGAGAACAAGGCCCAACTGCTGGGATCTGCTGAAGGTGTCAGAGTTGAACCATTTTCCAGCTGCCTGATATCCGCCTGTTTGCGTCCTAATGTCTCGCATGGCTTTGATCTTTTCCCACATCTGGTCAACTACAGAAACCGGATTAAGGAATGCCTGATATCGAGGATCAGTATCGGGAATCGCAGCCTGATTTGGATAGACATTAGGATCTTGAGGACAGCCAAAAACTGTAGATACGGCTGTCTCGGTCGAGTCGGTGAATTGGACATAAACCGTTGCCATTGTTAGTCTCCTTAGATTGTATAACTGCTGATATTAAGCGTAACACTTGGAGTCCCGGAGCCTACCCATATTTCATAATAAAGCGTCTGCGGGGTGAGTAGAGATAACGAGGAAAAGGAAAAACTCTCGCCCCCTGCTGAAACTCCGCTTGAGCTTGCCATTTGCTGCGCTCCTACCCCCAAAACAGATGCAGCCAAAGCAACGTAAGTCGAGGCGTTTGCTGTATTATTGCTTAATGTCCAATACCCTGAAATGGTTTTGGCATTCAACGGAACAGCCGATGCAATTGACAAGGAAGTCCATGCACCTTGAAGTGTAGAGGTGTTTAAAACTGTGACATTGTAGATTGATATTAATCTATCAAGCTGCAAGCCTATTACAAATTGGCTTGCAGCATTAGTCGGCCAGACAGAAAGCAGGGCAGAGGCCGTGTACCCTGCTGGCATATTCGCACCGCCATAAACATTCGGAGCATTAACCGAAGTGGCATTGTATCCCAGGAGTGCAACATTCTGCGTGGTTGGGTTGTAAATAGCATAGACAGCGCAAAATCCAGATACCGGCCCAGCAGCCCCGGTGTCCATATATCCGGCACCTGGACCGCCTGCCATGTTCAGCGTTTTGTTCAGGTTTGCAATCTTGTAAGCAGTCCCGCCCAGGGCGGTTTCCAGGATGACTTCATCCGCCGTAAAGGTGATTGATGTTGCTGCTGCTGTGAGGCTGGCCTTCAGATTCCTGGCTGTTCCGACCACAGAAAGCGGCTGGCATACGATCCAGTATGAATTCGTGGAATCCCTCATCATCAGGAGGCCTGTGGCTGTATTAGCCCAGGTCATGAAAGGAAAAGTCGTGGTGGGAGCGGATGCCCCGCTGTTTTCTGAGACAAGAGCGGCCAGGGCCGCGTTTATCTCTGCCAGAACTGTCGCCCCGCTTCCGTCAGCGATCGTCATTGTTGCTTGTGCCATAATTCTCCTTTAATAAGCTGCGGCCAGCCAGTTGACTGTACGGGCGACACCGATGCCGCCATTTAAAATTTGAATCGTTGCCCCGGATTTTGTCTGAGCCGTCAGGATTACATCATCGCCCTGAGAACCACTGACGATCGTGACCTGGAGATTCGGGGCGACCTGAAAAGGTGTTGCATAGGTAATGGAAAGCCCGCCAGCTGGGACTGAAATCCCTGTTCCCTTGTCTGTCCTGTCAGGAACATCGACCGTGAAGACAAAGGAAGTCAGGATCGCCACGACTGAAGGATCATTACTATATAGATAGGCTCGGAAGCGTATTTTTCTGGCTGTGTATGATCCAGGAGTGAAATCTTGCCACGCCCCGTATGTCCCGGTATTGTCAGAAAGCGCTACCTGCATCCGAAGGCCAGCTTGTCCTGAGTAATTTCCTGCAATGCTGGCAGCTGCTTTGACATCAGCGATGGTACTGAAAAGCGAATACGGGTTATCTGCCCTGGCTGTATAGGCAATAGACAGGTTGCAGATCTGGGAAAACCCGAGATCGACCTCATGCGCTGTCGGAATCTGGTAATATCCGGAAGGAGAAACGCCACCGAAGAAGGCTACATCTGGCTGGGTTGAAAGCTGGGAAATCGTAGAGAAGTTTGAAGCTCCTGCAAGCTCCACATTTCCATTCACGATAGTCGCACCACCAGAGAATGTTCCGAGAAGCCCTGTCCCAAATTCGTCAATGGTTGCCACTATATTCTTGGTAATGCTCGATCCGACAATCACCACTGAAGAAGGGGAAGCTGAATAAGCATAAGGGCAATGTGCCGCCACCCAGTACGTACCATCTCCATCAGCTGCAATCGTGGTTGTGGGTGTGCGGCCAAGCACCTGGGCAGTCGCCCACGCAGTACCCTTTCTTATCTCATAATCGACAGCCCTGACCGGATCTGTGACGGAATCCCAAGCCAGCATCGCCAATTGTCCACGCCATGTCACGATCAGATTGTTGACATTCGCCATCGGTGCCTTCAGGGCAGATCCGGTGACTGTGTACTGATAGGCCGGTACATTTGCAAGCTGCTCGGTTGCGGCGCCATAAATATTGAATGATTGAAACTTGAAATAGAGCGGCTTACCCATCATGGTCAGGTCAAGCGGGTTTCCCTTAGCGATGGCTCCGTCTACTCTGACCACGATATCGCCGACATTGTGGGCCGTTGCTGCTGAATTGTAACAGCCACGCAGAAGGCCTGAAAGGGCATAGGCATTCGATCCGGTCAAGCTTGCGCCCTGGTAGGCTATGAATTCAGGTGGAATCCCAGGAGTCAGGATGGCGAGAAGGGTGGACATGTTTGCGGCATCGGTTGCGGATCCTGAAGTCAGCTGACCGCCCAGGCCATCAAGCAGAACAGCAAGGGAAGTATCGCCTGAAAGCATCCCGGCTGTCAGATGTCCGACCCTTGATGGTGTTGTGGCCTGCCCGATTTGGTTGTAGCTGTTCCCATCATTGGAGGCCCAGATATTACAGCCACCCCAGGCTGTCCCGGCCTTCCCTGTTACCGCGATCCAGACTTCAATTCCACTTGTGCCGGCCACATCTGCCACCGGCGGTTCAAAGAAGGCAGGAGTGAAAACGCTCCCAGGGGCGATATTGTAATTTGCAGTATATCCGGTGCTGCCTCCCGGTGTGGCCTGTACTCTGCTGGCTGCTCCAGGTGGCGCATCCTCAGCGGTGATAGCCAGAGTTCCTGTATCGTCTTCTTCGACGATCAGGATTCTTACCGGCTTGAGATTGAGGCCGAGAGCCGTATCTGTGATCGTGACGATATCAGTCGGCTCAAGGTATGCGTAATTCCAACCAAGATTGAAGATATACTGGTTGCGGATATAGACAGACCTCGCCAATATCAAGCTTGCCGCAGAATAGGCTGCGTTCGGATCGGTAATCTGGTGGGCCGTGATCTGATCCATGGGGATCAATCCGAATGTATCGATCGATACTTGATCCTGGACGGTACAAATCTCAGTATTGAACTCGTTGTTGATATTCAGATATTCGAGCGAGATTTGATTGAACGCGTCAGATGTTGTGTTGGCGGTTGTCGGAACAGCGTTCCTTTTCACCTGAACCGGATCATCGCCGGAGCCACCTATGATAAAATCATCATCCGTCAGATTTATAAGCGTCGAGGTGGGCGCCGTATAGGTGTACCCATATCCGGAAGCGTTTTGATCGCCATAAGGAACAACCTTCAACACACCTTCGGAAAAATAGACACCTGTATTGAGAATCTGCATCAGATCTGTGAGCATCTGGGCAAGCGTATCTTGTGTATCGTAACAAGGAGACAAAAATAGGCCCATTGCCCCGCAGTAATTCTGGAAAGATGTTAAAGATCCGATTTTCGTTGAAGAAAACCCGGCTCCATAATGGGTATTGGTCAGAAGATCGTAAACGATGTCTGCCGGATTCGCCCCGTTGTATCCATAAGCTGCATTTGCAAAATTTCCGTATACCTCGAAGCTGAAAGCAGGCATTGAGGTGTCGGTATCGAGATTGAAATTCGCAGCTGAGACGTAGGCTATTCCGGGATAGTTCAGGCTCTGGCTCGGGTGCAAGCTGTCCATATACGGCCAAGTGGACTGCGGATAAGTCCCATACAAACCCGACCAGACCGTCTGATCGATTACTTCACGGGTTTTTCCTGCCCACATGCTTGGAATACCGGAAATCTGGCCTTCGCAAAGAGCCATGACAAAAGAAGCTGTGTACGTCCAGGATGTCTGGGAAGATGTAACGCCCCCGCCTCCCTTGCCGCCACCCCCGCCATTGTTGGTAACATGGGGAACAGCGGTGAAATCTCCATACCAGAGAATATTGCCGGTTACTCTGCATCGGCCATAGGCCAGCGGGATAGGGTTTCCCTGGCAGGATGTCTGCATCTGGATAGCGGTCTGGACAGGATCGACCGTATTGATAGGAGCTGATCCGCCACCACCCATTATTTAGCCCTCCAGAAGGAATGAAGCCTTCCTTTCAATTCCGAGCCTTCAGCTGAAGCATAGACAACGCCCTGCCGGTAATAGGCGTGAATGACTAAGGGCCAATCGACAACGATGGCAGCATGAGACGCGCACCGGCCAAACTGGAACATCGCTATGTCTCCCGGCTGCGGATCTTCGACCTGGTCGCAATATTGTCGGAGGTAATTCAGGAAGCGTTCTCCTCCCTGGTGGAGATGCCAGTCGGGCGGATAATCCTCAACCTTCAGATCTGGGCCGAGTCCTGTTTCTCGAAAAACTCCGATAACGAAATGAGCGCAATCCACCCCGACACCCTTTATCATGGCCTTGTGGTGAAAAGGTGTCCGAATCCAGGACTCTGCTTCTATTAAGATCTCGTCGGATTTCATATTGCAGTTTCCGGTACCGGGATAAATGGCATCCCTTTGAATTTTGTCTGGTTACCGAACTTGGTCTGGCAGGTTGTCAGATTCTTGTCGCAGCCAGGGTAGAGAGTCATCGAATCCCCGGATGAAGGGGCATTCGGAAGCGGGTTGTAGACCAAAAAACCGCCAGAACCGGAAAATTTGATGGTTCTCTTTAATCCTGCCAGCACTCCTGTATTCCAAACCACGTAACCCATGTTGAAAAATCCCTGAGCCTGGACTATAGAACAGTTGATAGACGAGACTGTAGATCCGCCAGAATCAGATGCACCGACCGCGTAAGCTGACCTCGAAACTCCGCAATCCGTGTCATAAAGGGAATACATGCAATTCGCTTGATACAGATTCCTGGGCATCTGAAGGCTGAACTGCGACACATCAGAATTGATCCTCGCTTTCATCCCTGCCCGGGCGATTTCTAAATCCGCAAAAAGGCCAGAAAAGATATTTATGGTTCCGACAACTGTAGGGACCGGAGAAAGATAAGCCCTTTCGAGCTTTAGACTCGCCCCGTCAAAAGCTCCGCCAGCGGCCGCGGCCAACATCGCCAAGCCATTCACCAGATCCGTTGACTTCGGGTAGATCTCGACATCGAGCGTATCGACTTCCAGACCAATGACGATCCGAGTCTTTGACCGTTTGAAGGTTGGTCCGGATGACGAAAAAGTATTCCCCCCGGAAACGAGATCCATATCGAAATCCGTGAACCGCAGAACAGTCCCGTTGATAAGCGTAATCGTGTAGAGATCGGCCAGGGTGAATTCAGTGCTGTTCTGCATAAGGGTGAGCAATGCTCCGGATATTGTCTTCATACCTATACCTTGTTGCCGGGGGCCCCAATGAACTCCAGCTTTTTCAGATCCCAAAGATCCTGCATGAAATTATTAAAATCAGAGGCGTCTTGCAGGAATCTGCACCGATAATAATAAGATCCTGACCAGGTGAGAGATGCGCTCATAGCCGGGGCAACTGTAAAGGTGATCAGGCCGGCCGAGCTGACGGTAAAGTCAGTGCCAAGCGTTTTCAGGACTCCATTGACATAAACAGAAGGATTCCCGTTCAGGTTCTGAACTGGCTCGGCAAAGGTGAAACCGCCGGCGCCTAAAGTCCGGGTAAGTTGAAAAGCAGTGGTCGATCCGTTGCCTTGACCAAAGCTCATCAGTGTGACGGAATTATCAAGCGGTACCGTATAAAGGAAATTATCCCACTGCCCTTTAACCAAAAGGAAAAACCCGATCAAGGTCTGAAGGTCCGCACCACGGTTGCCACCTTTAAGGAACTCAAAAGCAAGACTGATCTTCCAAAGAGGATAAGCCGAATACGAGGTCCGGAGTTCCTTCATGCTGACAGCCCGTTTTATTGCCGTGGCAAAGGTGGGACTGATCACCACATTCCAGGCCAATCCAGGGAGTGATGGGAAAACGTTTTGACTCATTGATCACACCCTTTGAGGACTGAAGTTCCGAACCTGCCGTTTCAATGCGTCAGAGATCGCGCCAGAATTATTCATGAAAAGCTGCTGGACGCTCTTGGCGTCGATCGCATGGACATGAAGATGTGTATCCCCTCCCCCACCTAATCCTCCGCCTTCACGGACATTCTGCGCAAACTGAGAAGGAACAATCATTTCTCCTTTGTGAATCTTGGTGATCATGTCGCCGGGGACGTCCCACGACCCGACCGCATGGCCACGGCTGCCGAGCACCATCGCCAGCATGGCAGCAAAAGCAGCAGCAGCCAGGATCGGACCGACGTAAGGATATCCTGCGACAGATCCAGCAGCCTTGGCCGCGACCACCGGGGCCGTTGCCGTGACCTGGGCGTCTGCTGATGTCTGGGTGGAAATCGCGGTTGCAGTGTTTGTCGCCTCCGCCGTCGCCTCGGTTTCGATCAATCCCGTCTTTTCCAAGATTGAACGCAAAACGCTTCCGCTCTTGGTCAACGAGGTCATGTTCAATTCTTTTGCAGCCCACTTTATGACCTGCTGAGCGCACATCTGGATAAACTCAGCCATGATCGATTGAAAGATATTATGGAGTGCCTTTTGAGCTGTCGTGGTTCCTTGAACAATGCCGTTAACTGATGTGGCAATTGCATTGGTGATAGGGGCAAGCATCTGATCGCAGGCTTTCTTCTGCTCGACCAAGATCTCATTATTGATTTTTTGGACTTCCTTGGCATATGTCCTTTCAAGGGTTAGTTTCTCTTCCTTGAGCTTGGCGTAAGCGACCAAGTCATCTTGATAAAGGGTCATCTTTTTGTTGAGCGCATCCAGATTGATCTGGAACTGCTGTGCAGAAAGATCCCTTTCCCCTGCAAGTTCCTGCTGATTGGAGATCTGACCAAGGTCCAGCTTCTCTTTTAGCTCATCTTTCTTCTGCTCGATAAGGCTTGTACTAAGATCTTTCTGAGCGGTTATCTGCTCTTCATCCAAGGATCTGGACTGAAGAGCCTGGGCCTTGTGGATATTAAAAAGCTCATGCTCGATGGCTCGGCGGATGGCTTTTTCTTTTTCGCCGTCGCCCTGGACCTGGGCAAGTTTCTCCGTCCAGAATTGCTCTTCCATCTCTTTCGAGTCTTTGAAATAGCTGCCTTCGGCCTCTTTCATCTGATCAAGCTCGTTCTTCCATTCCTGCAGGCGTTTATCCTGATCCGCCTTCCCTTTCTTCTCTTTCGGCTCGACAAAGGTCTTGTTCCCGCCGGATTGCTTCAGGGCATTATCTTGACTTGCCGGATCTTTCCCCGCTGGCGCCGGAGGAAAAAGCGCGTCCTGGATTGCCTTCCCGGCCCGCTGAGAATCCTTGATGATCCGATTCATCGAATCTTTTATGATCTTCTCGTTTGCGGCCATTCCCTGTTTCCAGGCTGCTTTTACGCCGACCCAATCTCCTTTGAGAGCGGCCATAGCTATTTTCGCAAGGGTCTTGCAATTCTCTTCAAAGATACGGAAATAATCTCCTATTCCTTCAAAGACGAGCTTGCAGCCGTTCTGAAAACCGATCAGCCCAACTTCAACGACGCGGATCGTCGAGGTGAAAACATTCAGGGATTTCACACCGCCGCTTTTAACGAGGCAGTCCTCGATAGTCGTTTTGATGCCGTTGAAAGTTTCTTTGATGAAAGTCCAAAAATCGGAGACGATTGCGCCGACGAGTTTAAATACATCGCCAAGTTGCCCGATGATATTGATGAGTCCGGATACGGCATCTACGCCTTCGCCTTTGAACCAGTCACCCAGGGCGACAAACATCGGAAGAACATCCTTGCCGACGGCGATCATGATCGCATCCATGGCGATACTGACTTCATTCATAGCCATTTTATAGGCTTTGGTCTGGGTAACGCCCTCATCGCCAACGTGCATATTGTAGGCAATCTGAATCCGTGTGGCTTCCGCCTTCACATCGTTGTTCAGCTTCATCAGCTGAGTCATTTCGTCGGCCCCGCGACCGAACATAGCCTGGGCTGCCATATTCCGGTCGGTACCTTCCTTGTAGTGCATCATGGCATCGAGAGCGGATGTCATGAGATCTTCCTGGTTCTTCAGATTCCCGTTGGCGTCACGGGTTGAAATCCCCATATTTTTCAGGGATTGCTCGTTTGTCCTCAGCTGTCTGTCAAGCTTTGAAGCTGCGCCAGTATAGACATCAGCAGAAGATCCTATCAGTTTGAGCCCTATGCTTAATTGGCCGGCTGCTTCGCTTGTAATTCCCAATTTTTTGGAAAGCTGTGATACTTGAGTATCAAAGGAAGTCACTGATTGAAGTGCTTCCTTGAACATAGCTCCACCAGCCAGAATCGCCGAAAAACCCATCAGCACACCCTTGAACTGGCTGAAGCCTTCAGTCAACTGACCGAGGGGCCCTGCCATCTGGCTAACGCCGTCCTTCAGGGCCTGACTCGCTGCCGCAATTGCCTGCTGGGCTTCCGATGAATCGCCGCCGATCCTTACATCAATATCGTTTCCCATTTCACATCATCCTTGAGGGAACGCATCAAACAAACTTCCCCCGTTTTCATCGAGACAAGATACCGGATCCGTCACTTCATTTTCGTTTTTGATAATTCCCCAATATTTGCAAATCGAATTCAGCAAGAGATACTGGGGAGGGTTGAGCTTGTGAAATCTTGCTATTTCTTGAACGCGAGGAATGGTCATGGAGTCATCAATATACTCCCACGTCCAACCCGGAAAGCAGGTCAAGAGGTAGGAGTACAATTGACCCCAGTCTATTGGTTCCCCGCTATCGCTCCCCCCGCCGGGGCACTCTCCAGGCCCGACAGATTCATGACTGCCTGAGTGACGGGAACCATATTCCGCATATCGACCATGTTCTCAACATCATCCTTGGTGATGTTTGGATAATTCCGAGAAAGAGCCGAGCGGATGATCTCAATACAGGTATCAAGATCTTCATCTTCCAAAGATCCGAGTTTCATCGTCTTGATCCTTGGAAGAAGGGTACGGATCTGCTTCAAGGACAAAGCTGGGACGGTCATTACTTCCTCGCCGAGCTTGATTTCTTTTCCGTCTATCATTCGTTCACACTCCATGTCATGACTTGGCCGTTGCCTGGATCGAAGGCTTGCATATCGAACTCAGGTATTGCGAAATCCTCATTCTTAAACCCGATTGCCATCTTCTGAGGGATTGCCATCGGGAAAGAAAATGAGGTCATCTTTCCGAGATACTGAACCGTCAAATCGAACTTCAACGTTGGGGCATAACCCATCGGCAAGTTTTGGACGGTCTGTTTAGATGCGGTGGTGAAGTTGGCGTTTGTGTACTGATAGTTGATCAGTACCGTTAATCCGGCGTCAGCAGAAGAGAAGGTGTATACGCCGGTAGACGTATTAACCGAATATTGACCCGCTGCAGGGGCGGAGGCGACGCGCTTCATCGGCATGCCGGTTGCCACATACATGCAACCGAGATCAGCGACAAAGACCGCCCCGTTGCCGGTTGAAAGCTGTGAACTCGGATAAGCCACAACGGAAGAAGCGGAACACGTACAGGTGACCGTCAAGCCGGTTCCTGTGCCGCCCGTGGTCGCGCCCGATGCTGTCGGCGCAACCGTATAGGCACCAGAGTTGAGGATCTGAAGGCCGGTAACGACACCAGCTGCTGCCGTAACAACTGCCTGGGCCTTGACCGTTGATGTACCTGTCGAGACCGTGATGATATCACCGGTGACATAGGAAGTACCGCCAGCGACAATCGTCATGCCCGTAACGCCACCGACAGACGCCGGAGGAACGACCATTCCGATTGTGTCAGAGTAGTTCGCGAAGATACCGGGAAGAAGCGTCTGACCAAAAAAGAGCGCATTCCAAGCGGCAGCGAAGATCCGCGCCGGTTTCACCTTGATTCCCATCTTCACCTTGCCACGGCCCACAGCCACGGCAAACTGATTCTGGCCGTAAAGCTCCTTGATGTCGCCGGACAGGTCAATCTGACCGTCCTGGAGAACCATCAGAGGGATTGGAGTCGGGTTCGCGATCGAATTTCCCCAAGCGTCCTGCAGGGGCGTGGCATACATATTCCCAGCCCCGAAAGCATATTGAGACATTGTTTTTCTCCTGTTAAGCTACTTTGATTGTAATAGGGATGATGGCCACAGCCTGGTCCCCCAACACACCTTCGTCTGTTACTATCGCCCCATCGATCCAGGCATGCTGCGCCAGGCCGCCGAGCGTCTGTTTGTTGCTCACCGGATCCGGAGCAATTGAAGCAGCGACCGCATCGACAAGCCCGTTTATGATGGTTGACGGGGCGATCGTTTTATCCATCTGGGTGTGAGCGTAGATAAAAAGGTCGAGAGTGAGCGTCCAAACCTGATTTAATCCTGGGTTTGTTGACGGAATTTCCTTTTTCTGGTTTTGGAACAATGCTGGCTGGGATCCTTGAGGAACGTCGCCCCAGTGAACGATTCTCCTGGAAGTTGTGATGAACCCTGGGGTCGATGACACAAGTGCGAAAAAAGCCGCATAGATCTGTTCACGATTCATATTCCGAATGCCTTTTTGGCTGAATCTCGCACAGCCTGTTCAATTTTCGCTTGAATTTCAGGAGCCATCTCATTCAAGGCAGAGCCCAGGAATGATCTCGGGCCATAATGCTTCACGCCAGGAGGATGCTTTTGGAAATAACGAGCCTTTGCATTCTCAAGCATCTTCCGAGGGCCGCCCCGCGCACCAGCGCCGACCTTCCGGTCAAAGCCAAGCTCCCAGAACCGACCATAGCTGACGTTAGTCCCGACGATCCCGACGAATTTTCCGCCATTTGAATCAAACGATGGAGTGACACTCCGGCTCAAGCGGCCGGTCTTTCGGTTTAGCGACTGACCGGATAATTTTTCCTGTTTGACCTTCTTGGTCAGATCCATGGTCAATTTCTTGATGCAAGTTTCCAGCTCGTCCCGTAAGTTGCCTGGGAAAGCATCGAAGTTTGCAATGACGGCATCTGAGCCAACAAGCCACGCCCTGATCATGGTGTGATCACCCTCTGGTAGTCCGAAAGAACGGATTGAATCGCATCTGAAAGCCCCTTCTGGCTATACGACACAATCTCACCTCCGATGTTCTTGCTCACCTGTCCTATTCTGTCCCGCTCCCTGTAACGCATAGACGCAAGCTCGATGCAGGCCTGCTCGATCTCAAAAGGAATCACTGAATACCCTGCCTGGTATTGGATAAAAATATTCTGGTATCCTCGAGTAAATGCGTATGTCCCACCAACAAGCATGATCGAAAACTGATCAAAGACGAATCCTGGGGGATCGAGAGAGCCAGGAGGAGAAGGCACAGAAGGCGGGATCACATTTCCGTCAATGGTCAAAGAAGAAACCGAAATAATCGGGTAATTTTTAAGAACCATAGTCACGCCGTCGCTGCCGTCCCGGTAATCCGAATATGACGCAACAGGGATCGTTCGATTCAGCCACATCTGGATATAGTTCGATGTTGCTGTGATCAGCCGGGAAAGCAGCGTATCATCGTTCGCATTCGTGACGTTCAGCCACTGCTTAAGGTTGGTCAGTGTCGTGAGATCTGACGGATCAGCCATCTTTCAACGCTTCCAGCGCGGCTATCTTCTGGGTAACGATCAGCGACTCTTCCAGGTAATTGTCGACATTTGGGTCAGAGTAGAGTTTATTTTTTGCCTCTTCGACCTCTGCCTCGGCTTTCGCAATTGCCGGAGCCTTTGCATCGTCCAGGAGCTTTTTTGCAGCTGCCGCGGCCTCCATTTCTTCACGAACCCGCTGGGCTTCTTCAGCGTCCGCCTTTTCCTTCTCAGCCTGGGCGACTAAATCTTCCTCGGATGCTTGATACTCAACGAGTTTCAGACCATGAGAAGAAAGATCGTCTACAGCTTCAGCCGGAGCAAACACACAACCGTCAACGGTCTCAAGATCCTGGCCACGCCATGAACAGCCCGTCATTCCTTCTGGCATTTCCAATTTTGCAAACATTGGTTTTCTCCTTTTTCGACTTTAATTGAGGGGCAACGCCATGTTAGACGTTGCCCTGTTCCTGAACGGTCAATTATCAGCCTGGGGAAATGTTGCTGATTATACCAAGAGCAAAAGGAGCATAGACGGCCAGGACTTCTTCAGCGTACACGCCGAATTCCTGAGCCCTGGTCCGGAGCGGCCAGTCGATCTGGTAATAATCCTGACGGACCTTGACTTCGGCCACATTCGGGACGTTGTTCGATTTGTACTGCATTGGAAGATCCTCACACCAACCGATGATCGTGCCGGCGGGAAGCGCCGGATGGATCATGACAGGGATCTTGATGCCGCCGTTCATTGCAAACGGGTTGAAGTAGTAGCCAATTACGCCACCAGCAAGCATCCCCTCATATCCGCCACCCGGAGGAGTGAAGATCTGCAAGAGAGGAGCGCCAGAAGCTCCAGCCAGACACTTATTGGAAACATCGTTCAGCTGCTGGGCGTTCATCCAGAGCACGGTCGGGCTGACCTGATAGTTGTTCCACATAGTGAGGAGCATCAGGTCAATCTCGTTGACAGTTCCGCGTCCCGATGCGGTGAGTTTGGTTCCGGTCCCGGGTGTACCAGTTGCCAGCATGTTGATGTATGCGCCGGAACCGCTCTTCAGCGCAGCTGAAAGAAGTCCGTCAAAGGCTAAAGTGGCATTCGCCGAATTATCAGCGGTGATGGCCGTTGCAGCCTGATAGATGCCAGCAAGAGGCAAACCGAAGGTGACGCTGTTTGTGGTGGTGATCGCTTCCAGCTTCTCGCTGCCTGCCGTTCCCACATACCATGCATAGCCGACAGCTCCCTGAATGGCGGTGGTGCTACATGAAAGAAGCTGCCCGAGGGTGATTGCCTGGGTCGCATTTGCCGACTTGTTCGATGATCCACCGTTCAGCGTGTAGGTGTTTGCATCAGCGCCGGTGAAGGTTGTGGAGGTTGGTACTCCGTTCGCCAAGGAAGCGCCGCGGTATCCCTCTCCGGTCAGGGCAACAACGATGACGGAATATGTCGCTGCAGGAAGGGTCATGCCCGAGCCGCCAGCAGAAAGAGTCGGGGTAGCAGGAATGCCGAGAGAGATTGAACGATTACCGAACAGAAGTGCGTTTTCTTCCTTCAGCATCATTTTCTGAAGAACGCGCATTGTGCCGGTTGCCCGGATATCCTCATAGGTCTGAGCTGAGTTGATTGCCTCAAAGGTGATCTGATCTTCCTCGCCGATCGTGCAATAAGAAGCTGCCTTTGGAGTGACGGAATAGCTCATACGGGCAGTTCTCTGACCCTCTTTCGCCCATCCCATCGCATCATAACCAGATCCGACCAGGGCCGTGATCACATTCCAGTTTGTTGCGGTGCCCAGGCCTCCGCCGACTCTGGGCAGCCTGTTTCTGATCGGGGTATTGATCGGGACCAGATTTTTTGAAGGTGCCTGCAGATCATAGGCGACGAGGCCTGTTGATGTGCTGACCGTCTTGGCTATATCGTCGTTGGGTGCGCCAAGTGCCCCTTTAAGCATGTCAAGCGTTTGCTGTGTAATTTCCATCCTGTTCTCCTTGAATTGAATTTGCTTTTCAGCGCCCTTGGTACATCTTCTTGATTTGGTGTTCGGCCTTTTGCTCAGGAGTCATCTTTTCAAACTCCTCGGTAGCCGCTTTTTCGATAGCGGCGGCATCGTCATCTTTGCTGACGGAAACTGTCTTTGTGATTGCCTTTGAAGGGGCCGGAGCTGCCTCGAGCTCAGCCACCCTTTTCTTCAAGGCTTCGTTTTCATCAGCCTTCTTCCCCAATATCGCGAGCGCCACCTTCTCCTTCTTTAAAGAGTCAGCAGCGGCCTTCTTGAGTCCTTCAATTTCCGCTGCGTATTCAACATCGCCGTCATCGGTTTCATGGGAAATCATAGCTTCGACATGACCGGCTGCAGCTGCAAGGGCGGCTTTCAGATCATTGATATGACCCATCGTCTCTTTGCTGAACTTGGCACCCACCTTCTTCAGATCATCAGCCTGGGCACCCATCATCACGACATCAGGATCCGTTGAAGCAGGGACCATGGCCTGCAGGCTGGCTATCATCTCGGAAGACTCTTCCGCTGCCATTCCCTGAAAGATCGAACAGCCCTCGACAAGCCAATCACGGAGCCTTTGAGGGATAGGTGAGGAATCGCCTTCATATTGCGATTCCCATTCTGCATCGCTGGTGATCCAGGAGATTGAAGACAAGACGGAAGCGAGATCCGAGACGGCATACATGCCTTTTTTTAGCGGTTCGCCCTGGGCGACAATCTGCGGATCCACTACCTTGCCCAGGTCATCTGCATCTTCCGCTTTGTAGCAGGTGAAAACCGCTTCCGGGTTTGCAGGCCGGTCGACCAGGGAAACTTCAACAAGCTTGATGGCCTTGATGACGGACTTATCAAGCTCATCCCGGCCCAGGACTTTACCACCAATACTGAATCCCTTGTAAACGCCGGTCTGGACTTTCTTGACTGCAAGAGGATCGACAATATGAGCGCCGAAGTTGGTCTTGCCCGTGTCATCCACTTCTGCTGAAATGGCGGTCCCGGCCGCAATGTTCTGATGCATCTCTCTGACCGCGCCAAACTTCATGTAATCCGGCAAAGCGGCCTTCATCGCATCAGCTGTGATTGTCTCGCCATCAGAGTCGACCGCTTCGGTGGAGGCATATCCCCACACCTTGATCGTCCCGTCATCTTGCTCCTCAGTCTTGCTTATTGCTGCATATAGCTTTTTCACTCCGTATCCTCCTCGTCGTCATAATCAGTCTCAGGCAACACGTCGCACACGCATCTCGGATGCAAAGGAGGACCGTCGCCACCATCGTTCGGGAAATCATCATCAATACCGACGGTCACTCCGTCGATCTCTTGGCATTCTTCGCAGCACGTAGGGGCCGCGATCCACGTCTTGCCCTGGACAACTCCGCTTGCCTTGTAGGCATTCAGATTGCCGTTGACGTCTGCAAAGGCTGTTTCTGTCCTGGCGATCGTCTCAGCCCGGGCATCACTGAATGCGTAATTGTCGGCGATCATGTCGGCGAGCTCGTCATTGCTCAGACCATCTTCCATGGCCTGCTGGATATCGCTTCTCAGGTACTCGCGAGTGCTGTCAGTGATCGCCCACTCTGCATCCGGATTTTCCACCAGCTCACCATCAACCCATTTCATGCCGACAAGCTCTGCGGACCGCTGCTGGGCATACTCAACGGCCTTTTCATTCACCAGGTCAGTCATCTCTTTTGGAATATCGCCAATCCCCAGCTGCAGGAAGGCTTCACCTGAGCCGTCCTTGCCGATGATCTCGATGATCTCCTGGACATCAGATGCCATTTCGTCCCATCCGTTCAGCTGGATATTCTTTATGATCAAAATGAGCCTTGCCTCATCGTCGGCAGATAGCTTCTTTCCCAGAGTATCAATAACCTGACTTGCAACATCCTTCGCCTGCGCCTTGAAGAAGGATTTCAGCACGTTTTCCATCTTCTGCCTTTCGCCCACAATCGCAGGGCGTTCCCTGTCGATGTGGGCCACCTGTTTTTTTCCCTTTGTCACTGCCCCCTTTTCTTTCCCCTGGGCAGCAGCAGCCGTACCTTCTTCCTTCGAGGGCACATTGGTATCGGTGGTTTCAGGAACCTGGACAGGTGCATCCGGAGCGGCACCAGGAGCGGCAACCACGATAGGAGGCGGAGGCGGTTCTGGTTCTGGCGGGGGATTGATGATGTCCTTTAAAAGAATCGGACCTGTTGCCGTGTAGATCATCAACTCGTTGCCATTAGGGTCAGGATCAAGCCCATCGATAGCCCTGGCCTCGTTGATGGTCATGGATCCGTTCTTCATCTTGGTATCCACAATCTTCGCCTGGATCTCAGGCTGCATCGCGGTTTCTTCTTCCCAGAAGAAGCCCAGGTCAGGAAAACCAAGATATTTTCCAATGATCGTGTTGGCCAACTGCTGGATCCACAGCATGATCGGCTCAAGGCCTTCGGAGATTGCCGCTTCCTGAGCCGTCTCAGCTGTCGCACGATTCATCTGCTTCGTGAAAGCTTGAGGGCTGATAGAGAACGCAAAGCAGACGATCCGAGCAAGCCATTCGTCAAAGTCATCCTTTGTAACGCCAGCCTTGGTCTCTTGTATTTTAAGGCCGCCCGGGACAAACTTTGCGTGACTCCTGGCTGCCGTGTTTCCCTCAAGGAGAGAATCCCAATATTTCTGAAACTGAGCTATCTGATCAGGGTTCCAGGTCTCAGGGACACCGATCAACGCCTCGGGGATATTCCCTTCGGTGTAATATTGAAGCTGGTGAAGGGATCGACGAAGCGCCACGTTTACAGTGAAGACGATCTGCTCGACCGGCGAATATCCATACACCTTATGAGTGCGGGGATTTCTCGGCATGTAAATCATTTCATCCGTCGAATAGTCGACTGCTGGCATCCCCTTTAATACTTGCTGGTACGCCACCTGTGGAGCTGCAGGAGTTCTTCCTGACTGATCGACAATACGCTTGATCGTCGATCCGTCGATAGGGTCGAATGAATACGGCTGGCCGCCAACAGTCGGATGGACGTAAAGAGTTGGAGCGTCCAGGACAAACAGATCCTCGAGCAGCATGCGCAGCCAGGTCGACCAGTCGTGCTCTTTGTCTGGAAGCTGCAGGAAGTCGTAAACTGTCTTGCAACGGTCATCTGCCTGGGCTTTCTCGTCCTTCGGCTTGATGTTCCAGGTCATCTTTGCAATCTGGTCTTTCCTGGTCTCGATGACCAGGCGCAAGACGTCGCAAGTCTCTGAAAGCGATCGCATCTGAGTGAAGGTGATATTCTCGCCATCTCTCGGCTGTCTGGACACGTTCTGCATCACAGGAAAGTCGAACTGTCTGCCGATCGCAGCGTCTTGCGCAACAGGAGCCAACGGATCACCCGGGCCGAACCAATCAGGCTTCTTGCCGGTGAGAATATATTTGACGCCGGTAGTCAATCGCGTGATCAGCCCGGCTTCAATTGGTTTCTTGTTCGCCATTACGCATTCCCCTTCGCTTGATTGGCATAGAAGTCAAGAATGCCTGTTGTGTTGTCGGTAAACATGCCGAATGCTCCACCCGCTGCATCTGCGTCGTCATCGTGCTTTTTGGGATTGCCGTCGAAAGATTCAAGGGAGCAAAACACGGCTTCATTCCAGTCGCCCCTGACAAACAGCACATTCCCGGCTTTGCATTGTGCTGAGAACGGGCCGAACCTTGTCACCTTGTCGCCACGCTCAGGCCTGGCCGAAACGGAGTATCCGGACAGATCAAGAACCATGTCTTTCGCCTGTGCCTTTCCGGCCTGCCCTGGATCTTGAGGCAACCCGATACGAACCGAAGTTCCGTCACTGCTCGCCAGATTTTTCAAAGACTGACGCACCTCGAATGGCCCCACTCGATCTCGGTAGACATGCTTCACATAGAATCGTTTGGTCTTTCTGCAGCGTCCCATTCTCCAGCCGACAGTCCAGTCCGGATCATTGGTACCGTCATACTCAGTAGCGGCAAGATCCCAATATCGGACCTCATCGAGATCAGCCGGCGCAACATCGACAACTGATACCCATTCGCGCCGGAAATAGAGCCCCGCTGCAGGACGGATCTTCCAATTGCCTCCAAGCAATCGAGCCTGGGTCACGACATCCAGCGCCTTAAGGTTGGCAAGGTACCCAGGGTCTTTCTTGAGAAGCGCAGGATTGTCATGGATTGTCGATGGAATGAACGTGAATGATTTCGGCTCACATTCCGGGCCGTGCTGGTCTATAAGTTCCTGTCTGGAGGCACCCCATGCGATTTTGTCATTCACTCGACAGAACCAGCGGATCACGCCGCCGCGCTCTTTTATTGGATATCCTGTCTCCTGATCAATCCACCACGCGATAAGTTCAGCGACGAAGGAATCAGGATCCGGGTTACAGGTGCCGCGGATATAAGGACGCACTCCACAGGTTGAACGATTCCGGGAAAGCATATAGAAGAATTGATTGCGGGTGAAATGCGTCAACTCGTCAAAGCAGTTCTTGTTGACTAATCCAAAATCTGTTATATAATGCGAAGTGTCTTCAATAGTTAAATCAACAACAAATCTTTTCCCGCATGGCTTTATACTCAATGAATCAAGATAAACATCCTCTTCCGCAATCAGTTCTTTCCCCGTATACGGGTGGACATACCGTAATTTACGGAGGATATGTCTTTGAGCTTTGTCCTGATCACCCGAAGGCAAACCATTTTGGATTTGTCGTACAACATCGATTAGTAAAAGAGAGGGAGTCCGGTTTCTACCTTTCCCCACACATGCAAGTGCACCATAAAAACGGTGATAAAACTGACAATTCTCCAGAGAACCTTGAAATATTAAACCGTTCAGAACATATGAGGATGCACAGGAAAAAAGATTTCGAGAAAAAGCATACGCCCTTGACGCAAAAGATAGTGAAGGAGGCTCTTTTTCGAGGTGGCTTAAAACACGCCGCGGCCGTTCTTGGTTGCCACACAGAGACAATTCGCAACCGGTACCCGGACCTTGTTTCTCCTTATAAAAGGAAAAGCCCGACGAAAATTGACGATCCCGAGATAATTGAAAAAGTATTGTCTTGCGCCAAAAACGAGAGAAAAAGCGTGAGAGATACCGTCCAAGAAACTGGAGTTTCTTACCGCACCATAATGAGAATTTGCGACAGGAACGGGGTCCAATGGATTGCTCCATTCCGAGGGAAAGGTGAGATTCATTCACAATATCGTCGTAAGACTTCCATCCCGAGTCCGTCAAAATCTTGTGAGTGAACGAATGCTCCTGAAACTTTCCGTTTCTTGCTTTAGCCCTTACACAATTTTCTAAACGCCGATTTCCTTTCCATAAAACCTTCTTACTCCCTTGGAGTGTACGTACCTCGTCACCTATCTCTATTTCTGACAGAGCTTTTTTTGTTCCATCTGCCATGCTGATCAAGGTGTCTTCAGCGCAACAGATCAGCGGAACTTCCGCACCTTGCCAATCGAGGACGGATGTTTCCTGCTCGAGGTGTCCGATTGCAACCTTGCCGCCTTTCGGAAATTGATATGTCAGGTTGGAAATGTTCGGCTTTCCACCAGCCAGGGAAAGAATATTTCCCATCTGGTCCCAGGTAGATCCAGGCTTCTTTGCATCCGCCAAAGTCCGACGAAAGATGACGGTGTAAAAACCTTTATTCCCCTGGACGTGTCGCAAAGGCTCAAGGAGAAGCGCCCAGCTTTTTCCACCACCAGCCGCACCGCCATAGATAGCGATATCAGCTGATGTGCTGAGGAAAACAGTCTGTGCGCCTGCTTGCGGCCTAATCTCCATCATTGTCATTTCTGCCATTGTCAGGAAGGAAGATATGAACAAAAGCTGATTTTGTTGTCAGGGTTCCCTCTAACTCAACTCTTTCTTTGAACATGCCGAGGTGTCTGGCGATAAGCTCAAGGGCTCTGATCTTGTCGTTGGTCTTGAGCTTCAACGTGCGGCCATTCTCGCTGAAGGATTCAGAGACCTCAGAGACAAAAGCCGCTTCTTCATCGGTAAGCTCTGAGCTTTCGCGGAGTGAAACGCCACCAGGTCCCCACTTCATCACTGCCCGAGGATCGCCGAACCCAATCTTTGCCAGTTCGTTCAAGACACGATCAGAGGTTATCTCAGTTCGCTTCTCTCGATCGGCCATTGCCTTCTGGATAGCCTCTGCTATCTCAGGTTTTCTCAGGATCTCATATCCAATAGAATCTGCTCTCTTGGCGCTATACCCTGCTCTGATTGCAGCCTGGGTAGCGTTGAGGTCAACGAGGTATTCGGCAACGAATAATCGCTGTTTTTTTGAGGTGATTCCTTTTCCGGCCATTGAATATTCCTGAAAATTATAAAACTTTTTTCAAGATAACCATGGCCGGGTAAAAAAGTAAATGTACTTTCTAGCTTTTAATTCTATGATATTATTTATCCATACTTTTCAACACATACAGACTATTAAATATGGATAAATAATCGTGAATGCAGCTTGGGAATAAAATTGAGAATAAATTCTTTGAAAATTGCAGAGAAAATCGCCCTCAATTTGGTAAAATCGCCCCAATTTTCTTCAATTCATTTTCAAGTTCGACCAGGGAATTTTTACCGACAGCTTTGAATTTTAAAATCTTACTCCTCCCAGCTTCAAGAACCTGCAGGATGGTAGTGATCCCGTTTTTCGACAAAGCGTTCCGCATCCTGGCGCTCATCTCCAAATCATCCAGAGAGGTTTCCTTTGGCTGCTCATCGCTTCCGGATCCGGAAGCCTCAACCGTGGAAGTCTTATGGATGATGTTTCGAAAAAACCCTCTCATCTCTTCTTTGTCCTCTTCGTTTTCAAGTTGAAAAATTATCCTCATAACTCCCTCTGATTTGATTTTTGTACTGTCGCATGTTCGGCCGCTGAGGCCGACCACACAACATCATTCCGCATGAGTTTTCCCTCACAGCTGGGACAAAGGCTTTCCGAAGGATCTACTTCCTTGGAGCATCCGGCGCATAGATTGCTTGGTAACCGCTCGGTCATTGGGTAACCTCAGCATCGCCCTGGGCAAAGAATTTTATCCGGTCCTGTTGACTCACTGCCTCGTCCATGGACAAGTCACCAGCCAGCATCCTCTTGATGATTTCAAGGTGCTGTAGATTCCTCTCGACTTCTTCCGGCGTGAGATTCACTGTCTGCTCAGCCAGTCTTTTTTGATTCAAATCCTGCTGCAGCTGCTGTGATGCAGCCTGGAACGCACTTTCCTTGAGTTCGAGGAGCTGCTTGATTGTCGGGAAAAAACTCGTCTCACGCTCCACCATATCGGCAGCCACCAAAAACTGCTCATTTGAGAAAACAGGAAGGAGATGGTGCATCACCTTTCCGCAGAAGAAAGCCAGCTCTGCTTCAGATTTTTTCCCGCAAAACATCACGTTCCAACCGACAACCACTCTTTTCACCGTTCTTGGATCAAGCCTCATCTTGCACCCCCAGAAGTTCTCTTGCCTGTTTTTCCTTCAAAGACATCGCCTCGGCTCGCGATCGTCGGGCGGGGCTCTTGTTTCTGGTTTTCTCCTTTGTCGCGAACTCCTCGCCTTTGAGAATCCAATTTTTCCAGGCAGCGGTCCAATTCATTAACATTTTTCCATCGGAGATAGACCGATTCACAAAAAGTTCTGTTTCCGCATCGATGTCGATCGTGATTTTCTTTTCGTTCGCCCAGGAGAGCATTTCATCTGAAATCGAAAACTCTGGATCGATGGTGGTGGGGAAAAGAATTTCTTCGGGTGCTGTTGCTCCATCGGTTTGCACTGCCTCTCTACTGTCTTTTAGAGTAGGTACTGGTACTGGTACTGGTACTGGGGTAGTGCGTTTCGTAGTACGTTCGTCGCACGGCGGTAGTACGCTCGTACATCTCTTATATTCTTGATACTGTTCTTTCGTGATACCCTTTATCCCCATACCTTTTAATTCGTTGTAAACTTTACTATTTTCTTTTGATAATCGAATAAATCTGTTTTCTTCGCTCCTTTCCTTGGACTCAGCGACCCATGGGTTATGCTCAATCCAGTCATGGACACAAAACACCCCTTCTTCCACGTCGATCCATTTCCCGATAATCGCATCAAAAAACTGTCCAGGGTTCCCCCTCCAATCAGCGGCGAATTCGATGTCGTCAGGATCCATATCCGACAGGATTCCATCCGGCTTATTATTTGCCACCCAGGCCCAAAGAATCTGAAGGCTTCGTACTCCTTCTAAACCCGTCAATTTGACCAATTTGCCTGTTTTTGGATGTGTCCAGAAATTCACTGCTATGCGGATATCGGTATTCATCAATTATCTTCCGATGGCTTTTTTAAGGTTATTTAAAGCGTGTATCAGATCGCCCTTTGCTTCGACAATCTTCTCGGTTTTACGTGGTGTTGCGGCGTTCACGTGCCAATTCGTATCATTGACGATACGTTCTATTTCTTTGAGGGTTTCTCGATATGTCATAAAGTCATCCTAATTTATGTTTATCCCTACACGGAGCACAGGCACCGCCCACAAGCCTCAGAGAATCACATTCACACCACTCGCAGATCCCCGGCTCGCCTTGTGGTATTGCTGCTGCCTGGTAGCGGACCTTTCGGAGGGCTATGGAGTCGAGCACAGCGTCACGTTCTTGTTGTTGGTCTATTTCGTCAGACATTCCCTTACCTCAGTCCCAGAGGGGATCTCTTCGCTTGCAATGCGTTCGTATACGTCAACAATGTGTTCATCGCAGCATGCACCTTTCCCCCTGTAGAGGATATTTGACGGTCGGCCGCAATGACATTTAGGGAATTGATCGGTTATATGGCTATCAAACCAAGGCTGGGCCTCCTTGCCGAATTCCTCGGATTCGTCTGGAATATGCCCAGGGCCACACAACTCATTGTGTATCCAAGCCATTGCCTCCTCTGCGCCCTTTCCGTGTTGCCATTCAATCCACGCTGCCTGCATAGTGACTACGTGGTTGTGTATGATGGTATTTCCTGTCCTGAGTGCCGATTTTAATTTTCCGACCGTCTCTTCCTCGCTAAATATAGGGCGGGTGTTCCAATCTTTTATCCAAATCTTCTCAAAGTAAATCGGACAGTCTTCATTGAAGCATCTGACCGTCCCAACCCGTGATCCAGGTTCAGGTAATGCCCCACAGAAGGGGCATGGTAGTGGTTCTTTCATCGCCTTCCCCTTTTTGAATTCGCCTTCTTGTGAGTGACAACATAAAGGGAAGCCTGGTGCCTGATCATTTTGTATGCCAGCCGGTCAATGGTGCCACCGGGGAGCGTATCTATGATCGCCCTGAAAAGAAGCTCAGCATTTGCATCGTGCGCTTCTGCAACCTTTTCCAGTGAAACACCTGGGACAAGTCGAGGAAACTCGTCAGAGATGATTATTTCAACACTCTCAACCGGATCTACGCCCATCTGCTGGGCCTTCATGAGTCTTACGGTTTTCATATTTTCGGGTTTCATGTCATTTCCTTATGCGAAATGTGGTAAAAATTTCCTTATGCTCTCATTGGATGCTGGGCGAATTTCAATCCCATATAATTCTTGTAATCGTTTCTTTTCTTTCGATGTGGCGGCGCAATCACGTAGGATGCCTATAACTTTATCGTCAACTCGGAATTCAGCGAATGTCACGGGTTTTGGCTCCTCCCCCACATCTGACAGTTTATTGCCCATATAGATCCTCACTTTTTACACGCAAACACCGGGATACCCGTCAGCTTCCGGACTTCCCGCACAGCGTGATCCTCGTTTATGTTATCATCCGACATATGCATCAGATGGATCTCTTTAACCTGGCTCATATCATTGGCTTTAAAAAGGTCCAGGACATGATCGAGGCCGAAGTGCGTCCGGATCACCCGATCGTACCGGCTCTTGTCGATCGCGCCGGTGTTTAACCTCTCCTGCAGGATGGCCAGGGAATAGTTGCACTCGACCATGATGTGAGTGAGACCAGTGAACCGTTGGAGTAGGTAGGCCGTATCGGTAGCGAAGAGCAACTTGTCTCCCCCATTGCTGGCTATCAAGAAACCAAGCGGCTCTTGGCAATCATGGACCGTATCGAATGGCATAACAGACCATGATCCTACCCTGAACTGCTCACCGGCTTTAACGATATGTAGACGGTGAGTGCTTGGAAGGTTTTTCAATTCCGAGGCGGTACCCTGGCTCATGTAGACATCAACGCCGTACTTCATAAGGTCGTTTATTGCCTTGGAATGATCACCATGTTCATGACTTACAAGGCATCCGGACACGGTTGACATTTCAAATTTCAGGGCCTCTCTAATCTTGGAGATCGGGACACCACAGTCCAGGAGAAGGGAGCTTTTCCGGCTGGTTATCCTATAGCAGTTCCCGGAAGAGCTGCTATTTATGGATTGGATGTCGATCATCAGAAATCAGGTCCGCCAGTTGATGATGTATCGGGATCCTCTTGCTCTGATTCCTGTTTTTCCTGTTTTTCGGCATCATTTGAGGGGATATCTTCCTGTGTAGCCTCTGGCTTTACGTCAATAATCTCACCGTTGGCGTTTTCGTTATAATCTTCCTCTACTTTAGCCTCCCGAAAGGTTGATTCGTTCTGCAGCATAGTCTGGTAGGCATCGTCAATCTTCTGGCTGTCGATCGTGATGTCTCCATACGCGGCCCGCTTGACGGTCTTGAGGGCCATCTGCTCAAACCATCCGTCAATCACCTCTTTCTCTCCGGTTCTCTTATTGTTCTTCCAAATATCCTTCTCGCCTCCCCAGAATTCGGCGCTGGCGTTTTTCGGCTTTCGTTTCATGATGTCTTTCAGGCTCATAGTGACCAGCCTGTTTTTTTCCGGCTTGGTATGGAATTCATAGTAATAAAATCCACCAACTATCTCCCCGCGATCAAAAGGATTGACGATATTGAGCTCAAAGCTCTCGATCTTGTTATTTCGATCCTTCTTTACAACCTTGAATTGATCGTTCGAATAGACCAGGTCGACAATGATATTGTCCGGAACGTCCAGTCCGTATTTATAGGATTTGAGTTCAAGGCCCCGGTAACCAGGGATGAAGGTAATATCGTAAAGTTTGGTCGTATTGTTTTTGAAAGGGATCATCGACACATGATTCTTTTCAAGCGGATCCCATCCGATTCTGGCAGCCGACACAACATTCCTGGCCATGCCATCCATATTGATGGTGTTCCAGTTAATTGGAAGCGGATCCCGGTATTCTTCTTTCTTCTTCAGTCGCTTTTCCTCTGCCAGCTTAAGAACAGAGTCGACGGCCATGAAGTAATTCTGGGCCAGCCGTTTTTGATATTTTGTCAGGGCAATTTCGCCAACATTGGTCCCGAATTCGTTCACCACCTTGAGCATGAATCTTTCGGAGGTGGATTGCTCCTGTTTGGTTAAATCTGTTATTGGTGCGGTCATGGCGTGGATCTCCTTATTGTTCAATAGCAAAATTTACGGTGAGGTCTTTGTGGGCTTCGCTGACGACCAGGCTGATAACCTGGGTGTCCATCTTGGGTAACGAGGTGATGCTCTCCCGGTTGTCTACGATGATCAACGGGCGGAAATTATGGTGTTCTGAAATAGTCCGGATGATGTCAAGACCGGCCTGAATCCGCGCCGCATTGTTAAGAGATCCATACGGAACGCCGTCGACCGTCAACACGCAGGTGTCGGTCAGGCCGCCGTTGATCTGCTCTTCGTACATTTTGAAACGGACGAATTTGAATTTTCCGTTGATCTTTTCGTCCAGCATGGACACCTTCTCTCGGGTGAACGTCTCTATCAGGAGGAGGGCTTTTTCAAGCTCGGAAAACTCATCTGCCAGCTGGCGCTCTTCTTTCTTTAGGTCCCGGATCCGGTCTTCAGCCCTGTGTAATGCTTCAACGGCAGAGATGTGCTGGTTGTTAAGGGCGATCTGCTCTTCAATAACGGCTTTTTCTGCCTCGGCCTTTTCGACAAGAGAAGAATTGCCAGCCTGCAGGGAGGTGATCTCCTCTTCGATGGCCTCTTTTTCCCGGACGGCGGTTTTGTATTCAACAAGGTCGGTGAGGTCGGGAGCTGCTGATCGTGCACTATCGATCTCACTCGTTATCTTGGTTTTTTCAGCTGCTCGTTCTTCGATTTTATCCTGCAGGGAGGCAATTTCTCCTTGCAGGGCGAAGTTTTTCCCTGTCAGCTCATCAATAGTTTTCTTATTCCCCTTCCCTTCCGAGTTCAGCTTTTCCAGAGTGGTAGATTTATTGAGGTTGAATTCCCCTCTCGCCTTTTCGAGTTTTTCTGGTGGGAGCTCCTGGTTACAGGTAGGGCAGACGGAACCTGTGAAGGTCAAGTCGTTTACCCGGTACCACTCCTTTTTGATGGAGTCGTTCTTCTCTGTAAGCGCCTCGATCGCCCGGTCATTCGATCGAACCTTAAACAATAAATCTTGCAGTTTTGTGGTATAGATTCCCTCCTGATCTCGCATCGCGTCAATGATTGACCGCTTTTTTGAAATAGCGGCCTCGGTCTGGTTGGAGAACGTTCGCTTGATCTGGCCGATGATCTCTTCCTGCTTCATCAGCCTTTCCCGCATGGTGACAATTCCGCCGCCAGCCTTGATTGTGGCAATCTCCTGGTTCTGCTGGTCCAGTTCGGCACGCAACTTTGTCAATCGGTCGATGATCGCCTGGGGATTCGTCACAGCCAGGGCGGTTGGCTTTGAGCGCTCAGCCTCATCAACACGCCCGGGTAACTGATTCAGGGCCTCATTGATTTTCCTTCTTCGGCTGGAGACGATCGCTTTGTATTCGTCACAGGTTTTACCATCGAGAATCGGGACCAGGGCGGCAAGATCCGGATGCAGGCTGATTACCTCTTCGTCGGTAACGTTCCCGCAGACCTCCAACAGGATTTCCCGCTGCTTTGACCATTTCAGCCCGGCAAAGGTATGAGGGTTGGTCAGCAGCTTGAATAGCGTTTCTTCGACGCCGATCGCGGCAACCTTGTCCTGGTATCCACCTTTTGTTATCGGTACATCGTTGAAGTAATATTCAGTCTCGTGGCCGGTAAACTCCTTGATGGCGGATCCACGCTTCCTTGTGTATTTCTCAACGTAGATCTTTTTGAGCTTCACCGAAGTTCCATTGATAAATGTGGCCTCAACTTCATGGTCAAGCATGGGGAAGGCAACACCTGTCGAATCCAGGGTTTTGATTTCGAATTCCTTTGAGCCCAGGGTGTCTTTGTCAAAAAGAAGCCAGGAGATGCTGTCGGCGATCGTGGTCTTGCCGGTGGCGTTGTCGCCCAGGATGATGATATCCTTGCATCCTGCGGTCAGGGTGAAGTCCCTGATGCCCTTGAAATTCTTGATTCTCAATTTGTCGAGTTTCATACGATTTCCTCGATCGATATAAGGTTGGCAATGGTGAACGTTCGCCAGGCTCCCTTCTCCAGGTCAAAGACGGGAAAGTTGGTTTCAGAAGGCGGCTTGGCCGTAGTTCTCTCAACGTTTTCCATGGTTACTTTCGGAAGAAGATCAGCGTGGCGGCTGCAAATCATTGTCCGCTCGGTACCGTCTTTCTTAGTGAAAACGATTTTCAGCTTCTTGTTTACGGAGAATTCTTTTTCCAAAGATTCTCGCGTGTGATTTTTCTTTTCCATTTTTTCAACTCCGTGGTAGATTTATTGATGTTTATGGTTGGTTTCTTCCGTGGACCGGTCGTCAGTTCCCGCTGATGGCCGGTTTTCTTTTGGAGCGCGGGGATGATCCCGCATCAATCTTCCGCGTGAAATTGAAGGATCTATGGTTCTGATAACCCGAAGATCCCATTCGCACGCGGCCTCTTCCTTCACGCCAGATTCCATAAGCAGGAATACCGCTATCGCTGCATCTATTCCAAATCTGTCTTGGCTTTCAACAAGATCCGCCATGGCTCTCACGTATCCGCTCGCGAAACCCTCGTCAGCGCTCTCTTGATGCCGTAAGACCTTTGGAGGAAGCGCGATTTCCTCCACCGCTTCAAACCCTGAATCTCTGTCTGCAAGCTCCTGAACGTACTCGGTAAAGTTAAGCCCTGCTTTCTTCGCCTGGGATTTGAGTTGAGCCTTTGTTGTCGCCCTTAATTTGGTTGTAACAGTTGGCGTTTTCCTGTCTTTTTCTTTCATTGTTACACCTGGTCTTTAGTAACGATCTCGATCCTAATCGGCGGGTATTCCGCCTCGACCTGCTTGATCTTGTTTTTGCACTCCTGGGTTATCATTCCTTTGGTGTCAACAAATCTAACCGTCCCATCTGCCAAGAACTCAATGAAGTCCACCCGGTAAAACACGCCACCAGACAGACGAAAAGGAACCTGCATCAAAAACAGGACAACTTCTCCGATCCGCTTTCTGATCTTGAGCTGCTGGTAGTAACGCTCCTCGAGCTTTGAATCGAAAACGATCCCGTCGCTCTCGACCTTTACGGCGCTATATTTATGCTTCAGGTATTTCATGGCCCAGGTCATCCTTTAAACCTCAACCTCAATGTTCAGCATCCCTGCGATCTTGATAAAAAGCTCTTTAACGAGGCAATACTGCAGGGCGTAGGGGTCATTCTTGGCCGCTTCAAGGCAGACAGCCTCGGTCTTGGATTCCTCCGGGCAATACCGCAGGGCGTCGGGGTCATTCTTGGCCGCTTCAAGGCAGACAGCCTCGGTCTTGGATTCCTCCGGGCAATACCGCAGGGCGTAGGGGGAATTCTTGGCCGCTTCAAGGCAGACAGCCTCGGTCTTGGATTCCTCCGGGCAATACCGCAGGGCGTAGGGGGCATTCTTGGCCGCTTCAAGGCAGACAGCCTCGGTCTTGGATTCCTCCGGGCAATACTGCAGGGCGTCGGGGTTCTTCTTGGCCGCTTCAAGGCAGACAGCCTCGGTCTTGGATTCCTCCGGGCAATACTGCAGGGCGTAGGGGTCATTCTTGGCCGCTTCAAGGCAGACAGCCTCGGTCTTGGATTCCTCCGGGCAATACTGCAGGGCGTCGGGGTCATTCTTGGCCGCTTCAAGAACCGCTTCAATAGATAAAATTGCTGCAAATTTAATTTTCATTTTCTCTCCCTTTTAAGAAGCCCCCGGACAACCCAGGGGCTATTCGATTACCAATCGTTTTCTTCGTTCGATGGGTTAAAACTTCACTTACGGTTACATGGCATCCTCCTCTTGGTTGTTATTGGTCGGTTTCTCTCTTCTCTCCTCCAAAATCTTCTTCACACTTTCTTCCGCCCCGCCGATGCAAAGCGCAAAACACGATCCAGACAATGGTTACGCCAACCAGAGCGCAAGATACGATTGCCAGGAAGACCATGATCACCCTCTCAGAAATGGAGCCAGCAGAAAAAGTGTAAAAGCCAGGGCGGCGATCTGGACATAAGCGCCGACAAATCTTTGACCGGCTGACGGCTTGCCAAGCCTCAAATACCCTCTATCCGCATGATTGATCATGGCTTCTCCTTATTTTGTTAGATAGTGGAATACAGTTATGACAATCAGGCAGAGGACTACACGGATCAGGTTGATGACCGCCCTTTCGTCTCTGTCGAAATCCCTATCTGCGTAGTCGATTCTCATGCTTGAGCCCTCCGTTTAGATGAAATCTTTAACTTCGCTCTTTCCTCGCGCTCTTTGGCCTTCCGCTCTATATTCTTCTGCCTGTAATGCTGAAGGACATCCCCTCCTGAGGCCAGAACCATATTAATCTCTTGGCGAGTTGAAGAAATATCCTCTTCACGACTGGAAAGTTCGATTTTCTCCTGCCGGTCCTGCGCAATATCGGCCACCATCCGCTTGAGGCTGACTATCTCAGCCAGCAGCTCAGAATTTGAAGGTTCTTTTTTCGAGTCCATTGTCTATGGCCTCCAAAGGTGTAAGGTGAGGATTTTTCACTGCTGAAGGGATGGTTTCAGCCACCCTGTCGTGTGATACAATGCAGACCGAAGAGATCGTTATCATGACGATGATCAGGAAGAGCCATTCTTGAAATCTCATTTCACCCGCGCCTTTGCTTCTTCAGCGGTCATGAGTCCTTGATTGACCAGGGCGGCCAGAATCTTCTTTGACACCCCAACACCCCAAGAACCTCGTGCGCCGTTAATTACGGACAAGGTGGTAGAGTAGGAAAAACCATTAAGGGCGGCCCATTTCCTTACGCTCAGATCCCGGTCCCAAATTTTTATACAAATTTCATTCATACTCTTGCCTTTGTGTGTCTTCATGTGCTACGGTTGTGTTATTGTGTATCGTATGCCTATAAAATACCCCAAAGGTAACCCATATGCAAGATAAAAACGACCCCAATGTAAGAAATATACTTTCAGAAGTAAGAAGACACTTCAAATGTAAGAATCTTACTGACTTGGCAGATTATATTGGTGTTAGTAAAAACACTGTTTACGGGTGGATTGGTCGGAAAAGTATCGGTGATCCCTCTCTGATTATCGAGAAAGACAAAAGGATCAGCGTAAAATTCTTGCGAACCGGAGAAGGTGGGTTAATAGCAAATCAAGTAAGCAAGTCGATAAAGATCGAGAATGAGGATTTGCAAGATAGGGCAGATAAAGGGCAGGAAGAAGGTGGAGTAGTTATTGATTCACGTCTGATTCCAATGGCAGTCGAAGTCTTAGAATCAGATTCAATTTGCAGTCCAGCCCTGGCGAGTAATATCAGGGCATTTCATAAATCCATAAAGAACGAGGAAGAAATGCACGGAATGAAAGAAGAAATGAATGAGATGAAGAGGGCAATTGTTGATCTTACTAAAGAAATCCGTGCACTCAAGGTTCAAGAGCCTATCGACAAAAAAGAGACTAAACAAGCGAATGGCTAAATTGGGACTTCGGGTCATTGTATCGGCAAAGAAGGAAAATCCTGAATACCACATTGTAGATAAGAAGAAAGTATTTCGAAAATAGAATAAAAATCCAAAGGTAATCATGATGAAACAAAACTTGATAGTGGCTGCATTAATACTTTTATGTTCCTTGCTCTTCGGATGCGGTTCACCGACTCCCCAGAATCTAACTCCTGAGCAAAGGAAATCAGCGGTTATCCTCGCCCCTAAAGATAAGGTCTGGAAAGTGCTCATCTCAACCATTGGGATGAATTGGACTATTCAGACGATGGACAGAGAAAGCGGCTTACTTACTACAAAAGATGGAGTCGTGGGTGTGGGGTATAACAATGCAGGGATGGAAGAGTTTGTTTACCCGCCCCAAGTCTTCATGGGAACCTGGAATGGAATGCGCATGAGCTTGAAGATCCTTGCAGTTGAAAACGAACCTGGGAAAACAACAGTGACGATTAATGCAGCTTATGCTGTCTATGAAGATAACGTCATGCACTCATGGGTCCAGGCAAAATCAAATGGATCTTTTGAAAACCAGATGCTGGCAGGAATCGAGAAAAAAGTAAAAGAATAACTTCCAAGGGGACCCAGATGAATTGGTTCGGCTTCTTAAAATACCTAAAGGGTGCCCCTGGTAAATCTGAGCCACTCAAAAGCTCCAACGTCCTCGGTCTTCATTTTGAATATCTGCAATCGATCGAGGCCTATTATAAGAATCGGGAAAATCCAGCTTCTAGGGAAAAGGCTATAGAGGCTTGTCGTCAACAGATCAATATTGCTTCTGCAGCAGTGAAGGCATTAAAAGAAGAAAACCTGTGGCCAGTCACGCATAAAGGATATGAGCAGCTTGCTATTATTTTCGAGAAATCTGCCCAATTTCAAGAAGCCATTGATTTATGTTTTCAGGCTAAAGATCAAGGGTGGTCGGGTAATTGGGACAAGAGAATAGAGCGCTGCGAGAAGAAAATGAAAAAGATAAGAGAGTAGCCCAGGCGATGCTGGTAAAGATGATCCCTCTTGACTTATTGCTATATTGTAGTTACAATAAAACATGAAAATCGAATATGACCCCCAGAAACGGCAGGAAACACTCGACGATAGAGGCATCGATTTTGAAGATGCGCCTGCTGTTTTCTGTTCGTCTCGCAAGATCACATGGAGGGACAACCGTCAGGATTATGGAGAAGAACGATTGATCACCATGGGGGAGCTTGCCGGAAGGTTAGTCATCGTTGTTCACACCGAGAGGGATAACGCCACAAGGATTATCTCCATGAGGAAAGCCAATGAAAGAGAAAAGCTCTGGTTTGAAAAGCAATTTAAAGAAGATTGACAGTCATATCCTTGGCGAAGCGGATTACAAAGATATTCCGGAACTGCCCGAGAATTTCTTCACAGACGGTCAACTGCTCCTGGACGGTCAGCCAGTTAAACGTCGCAGGGGAAAACAGAAAGCTCCGGTCAAAAAACAGTTGACCGTGAGATTGAATTCTGATGTTGTTGACTTCTTCAAAGACCAAGGAAGAGGATGGCAAGCAAAGATCAACAAGGCCCTCGTCGATTACGTGAAGGCGCACAAACATACATAGCGACCCTTCTCCCGGTAAAGTACATCCGGAGGTTGCACCACAATGAGCGCCCGACCTCACAAGACAAAAAATTAACGGGCTAGGAGTCCATCATGCTCGACGGTCAAAGCATCAACATCCCCTGCAAGAATTGCGGAGAAAATACGCCGCAAACGGTCGGATGGCTCAAGTCTAACGGAAAGTTCACTTGTGCTTGTGGAACTGTCATCAATGTTGACAGTTCTGACTTCCTTAGAGAAATCAAGAAGGTCGAAGATTCTCTTGATGATTTCAAGGCGAAGGTCGGAAATATTAAGATCAATCTTTGATATTTTATCCATGTTTTCCCCTTATCAATTAGTTATGATTCATGCCAATATCATAACCACTGGTTATAGAGAAACGCAAAACAAATGAGCGTAAGAGAACACCCAACAAAACCAGGGCACTGGATAATTGACTGTCGCCCCTCCGGATACATGGGAAAAAGAGAGAGGCTTGTTGTCCAGGGCAATACAAGGGTTCAAGCCCTGGATATCGAAAAAAGTATAATGCGGCGCCATGTTGATATGCCGTCCTCTGCTACAGCCAAGACGATCGCGGCAATTTATCCCATTTGGATATCCTACTATAAGGCAAATCGTGCGCCATGGAGCGTTGTCAACGTAGAAGGATGCTGGAACAGGACGTTGCGTAATGCGTTTGGAAAGCTGCAGCCTAAAATGCTGACCAGGTCGATAATTGAGCAGTACAAATCGTCAAGATTGACTGCAGGAGTAAAACCAAGGACCATCAACAAGGAAATCGCTTTTCTATCCGGAATGCTCAAATGGGCCCAGGAGAATGACCTTTGCGATCCGCTCCCATTCCTCATCAAGGGTTTCCCTGCTAAAATGATTGTCTCTCCGAAGCCGAGGCCGTTAAATCAAGAACAGATAACCATGATATATAACGAGATGCCCCATAATCTTAAGCTGGCATTCCTCCTTATGGCCGACGCCGGGCTGAGGCACCGTGAAGCCTTAGGGTTAAAAAGAGAGTCTGTCGAGTTTACCCAGGGAGTTATCTTTGTGACGGGCAAAGGAGGAAAAGAAAGGATCGTCCCGATCACGACCGATCGACTAATGAAAGAACTCGAGTTAAAGAAGGACGTGACGGGATGGTTAACTGTGAACTCAGTGACCGAAAAGCCATATCTAACAATTGGAGTCCAATTGAACGAGGCTGTAAAAAAGGCAGGACTCGATAAGCATGTATACCCTCATCTCCTCCGTCACAGCTTTGGTACAAATGCGACAATGGCAGACTTCTCTTTGTCGTCCTTGCAGTCCATCATGGGGCATAGTTCAGTAAATACGACAGGCCTCTATCAACATTTAGCAGGAGAATATTTGAGGAATGAAGGCAGGAAATTGAACTCTATGGTACATAATGTTTGTCCACATGGAAAGTTGAATATTCAAGATAAGTAAATAATATTGTTAATTTATTTGCGTTCACTTAACGAATAAACAGTTCATG
>TBL_comb47_HYPODRAFT_10001072_pt1 | contig 35981 bp, 31 predicted proteins | sample TroBogypolimnion_40_FD_10682 | JGI IMG/M metagenome (IMG submission 10682)
TATAGTGGCCCCCGAATTTCAGACAGTGAATTAAGATGGTAGCCTGCCGTAAAAAAGGAGCAGGTGATGAGTGAAAGCCGACGTAAGAATTTCACGGGCGAGTTCAAGGCGAAAGTGGCGCTTGAAGCGATCCGAGGCGTCAAGACAGTGAATGAGATTGGTCAGGAATTTGGCGTGCATCCGACGCAAGTTGGTCAGTGGAAGCGCGAACTGCAAGAACAAGCTGTCAGCCTGTTTGATGTGAAACGCGGCCCCAAACCTGCCGATCCGTCTGCCAGCCCGGAGCGCTTGTATTCTGAAATCGGGCGACTGAAAATGGAATTAGACTGGCTCAAAAAAAAGTCTGGGATCTGCCTGTAGAGGAACGCAGAACTTGGGTTGCCAGCGTAGAACCCTTGGCGCTCACACGGCAGTGCGAACTGGCTGGCGTTAATCGTTCGACAGTCTACGCGCTCCATGTGGAGCCCAAGCCGGATGAACAGGAATTGGTGTTATTGGCATTGATTGACGTCGAGTACACAAGCCGCCCGTTCTACGGCAGCCGTAAGATGCTGATTCATTTGCGGGGTTTGGGCTATGTGATCAATCGCAAGCGCGTGCAGAGGTTGATGAAGTCGTTGGGCTTGGCTGGCATGGCGCCTGGGCCGAACACCAGTCGCCCCCATCCGGAACACAAGGTTTATCCATACCTGCTGCGGGGCGCGCTAATTACCCGTCCCAATCAGGTGTGGAGTACAGATCTCACGTATATCCGGCTGCCGCGAGGATTTGTGTATCTGGTAGCAGTGATAGACTGGTACTCTCGCCGGGTCTTGTCATGGCGGCTGTCGAACACGATGGACAGCGGGTTTTGTGTGGATTGTTTAGAGGAAGCATTACAGAATTTCGGCAAGCCTGAGATATTCAATACGGATCAGGGTAGTCAGTTTACCAGCGAGGCATTTACGGGTGTGTTGCTGAAAAAGGATATTGCAATCAGTATGGATGGACGTGGACGGGCTCTGGATAACATCTTTGTGGAGCGGCTTTGGCGCAGCGTCAAATACGAAGATGTGTATCTGCAAAGATATGCCACGCTGCCGGAGTTGCTGTTTGGATTGACGAATTACTTTGCTTTTTACAACATGGAAAGAACGCACCAATCACTCGGCTATGACACACCAGATCAGGTCTATCGCACGGGCAGTGGTGGTGGAGCCAGAATTGTGGACAAGTTCAATACGACAGGAAAAACGCTTTTAGAAATCGAAGCAAAAAACCGGGGCAGCGCTGTTCAGCTGCATGAAACAGGCAACCATCTTAAACTCGACACATTATTGTCTTGACTGAGGGGTCCACTTTACATTGCGAAGCCCGTAGGGCTGCGGCAATCCAGTCAATTCACGTCGGCTGTGCCTCCTCGCAAAGACGCAAGCTTGCTGATATGCCGTTATTTTGCCAATCTGGAGCCGTGTTTGATCGGCATGGGGGCTTGTGGAAGCTCGTATGTTTAAACCGGTACGAACACAGCCGGACTAACTCCGAAGAATTTACCCAGTTTTCCAGCCAGTGTTGCGCTAATTTTCCGTTTCCCAGCCAAAATAGCCGATAAATTGCTTTGTGGTACAACGCTAGCCAAGTCTTCTTGTTTTAATCCACGCGCTTCCATTAAAAAACGCAAGGTGTCTTTAGGCGCAGCAGCCTCAATAGCATAGTGTTCCTGCTCATATCTGGACACCATGTCACCAATCAAATTAAGCAGGCCATTCAGTGGGTGATCTTCATCATCGCCGGTAGCGTCCAATAGAGAATTCATCAGCGCAACCATTCGATCGTAGCTCTCCTCGTTTTGGATAGGACGCAGATGCGCCATTTCATCAAATGCCTGCCAGGAAGTTTGAATACCTTGAATATCAAACGGGGTATGTGTCGCGCGCATAATTAGCCTTTGCCTTTTCGATAAAGCTTGTTCCAGTTGTCGTACTCCCTGTGTGTCATCACTTTATGCACAAAGACCTTTTTGAACCTGTATCTGACGATAACCACTAAGCGATAGTTGTTTCCGGCCACATTAAAGATGGTAAAGGGCGCCACATAGTCAGCGGAGTTGAAAAATTCTCGAACATGGTTAAAGTCTATAAACTCTGCGTGCTCAACAACCGTATGCCATTCGCGCAACACTTTTTCTGCTTCGGGGTGTTTCTGCCAGAACTCACGAGGCATTTTGATAGATATAATGTGCATGCGAGGATTATATCGAATTGATATATTTGGTCAAGGGTAATAATTATCGCAATGTGAGAATTGGCAAAAGTGGGCGTCCATGTATGCAAGGGTACCGTTGGCCTCGCAAAGACGTGGAGGCTGGATTGCCGCGTCGGCGCTGCCTCCTCGCAAAGACGCCCGGTTTCTGTCGTTGCGAGGAGTTTACGACGAAGCATACATGGACGCCCACATTTGCCAAGCTTTCAATTCATGATTTTGATTAGGTAAAGATTGCAGCCATACATCCGGATTTTGTATGAGACTTATCGCCTCTATCCCTGATGGAATTCGCTGATTGGGGCTCTATCAATCCAGCGCACTTCGCGTGCCTTGCTTCTTTCGAGCTATCCCAATCACGGTCTGACCAGTCTCGCCATCATTTCATGATTGCCTGTGCAATCGGTGGTATTGCTCCTTCAACTCGTTAAAATTGGTTTTACTAACCGCCTTGATTACATTCCGGCAACAACGGCTGCCGGTGTGTAATCGGGGCGGAACATTCGATCGTTGGCCAACAGCGCCCATACGATCCGCGCATTCTTGTTCGCCAGGGCGACCGCAGCTATGTTCTTGTTGCGCCGTGCCATCAGCTTACCCAACCAAACATTCGGTTCAGCCTTGTTCTCGGCAAAGCGGATGACGGCTCGCGCACCGTGGATCATCAAAGTGCGTAAATACGTGTCGCCACGCTTGCTAATACCCAGCAGAGTCTGCTTGCCGCCACTGGAGTGCTGTTTGGGTACCAGTCCCATCCATGCCGCCAACTGACGACCATTCTTGAACTCCCGTGCATCACCCACTGTCGCGACAATCGCACTGGCCGTAATCGGCCCCAGCCCCGGAATCTCTGCCAGCTTGCGGCTTGCTGTATTCTCGCGATGCCACAACTGAATTTTTTCTTCCAATTCTTTGACCTGACGATCCATCTCTTTCAGATTTTCAGTCAGCCTTTCAAGCAAGTTGCGCATCGCGCCAGGTAACCCGTTTTCACCGTCCTCCAGAATCTCTGGCATCTGCTTGGTAATTGAGCGTATGCCCTGCGGAATGACGATTCCGAATTCAGCGAGCAAGCCTCGTATCTGATTGCCTTGTGCCGTTCTGGCCTTCACAAATCCCTGCCGTGCACGGTGTACCGACAATATCGCCTGTTGCTCAACCGTTTTTATTGCCACAAACCGCATATTCGGCCGGGCAACGGCTTCGCAGATCGCCTCGGCATCGGCCATATCGTTCTTGTTCGTTTTAACATAGGGCTTCACGAACTGCGGTGCCATCAGCTTAACCGTGTGACCATAACCTTCCAGCTTGCGCGCCCAATAATGCGCACTACCGCAAGCTTCCATGCCAATCAAACAAGGTTCCAGATTCGCAAAGTAACTCGACATCTCGGCGCGCTTGAGTTGTTTGCGCACGGACACCTTACCTCGCTCATCAACACCGTGAATCTGGAAAACAATTTTTGCCAAATCAATGCCAATTGTTGTAGTCTTCATTTCGGATGCCCCTTTCTATTTGAGTGGTTGTTTTACAGCCTCTACTTTGGCACTTTGATGCCGTTTTAGGAAGTGGGCGTCCATTCCATTAATCCAGCCCGGAAAAATAGGGTTTTTTGAATTCTCTGGATTGCCGCGTCGGCGGTGCCTCCTCGCAAAGACGGTCAGAACCTGTCATTGCGAAGCCCGAAGGGCTGCGGCAATCCAGTCAGTATCTGTCGGCTGTGCCTCCTCGCAAAGACGCAGAGGCTGGATTGCCGCGTCGGCGCTGCCTCCTCGCAAAGACGTTCAGAGCCTGTCGGCTGCGCCTTCTCGTCATGACAGATCGCGACGCGGAGCATCAATAAAAAAGTTGCATAAATCCATGAAGTCAGGATAATGGCTCAAGCTTTTATTTTAGTAATTTCACAAGGAGACTTACCATGAATAAATTAAGTGTGTTGGCTTTAGCTTTGGTCATGATGTTTTCAGTTAACGTGTTCGCCGAGACCGGGACAATTGGCAGAACAGTCAATGTTAATGGCACTGTTTTCAACAGCGGAGATGCCTACACTGCTCATGAAGTGCATACATACAGTCAGGCATTTACGTTGAACGGTCAACAAGTCGCGGCTGGCACTCAATTGGATGCTGTTTTGGTGAATGGAACTTGGGTTCCTGTGAGCAGCACTGTGGGTGGTGCAGCGGCAGTCGGCGCTGGAGTTGCCGGTATGTCTACAGGGGCAATTGTTGGTACTATCGCTGTAGTTGGTGCTGCAGTTGCGCTTGCATCTGGTAGCAATAATGTAACCTTCACGACTGTAACGCAGTAAATTTTGACAGTTTAGATAGTTTAAGAAAAGTCTCTTCGGAGACTTTTCTTTTGTGTATGAAGATTTTATTCTTGATCACTACCGGGCATGGAGTAGAAACCACCCCTGATAATGAAACTCGCCATGCCCGTTCCCTCTTTTCAACTTTCCCCCGCAAGGGTGGGAAAGGGAAAGTGAATCGCTACGCGAGTTTCACGTTAAAGATACCTGATTGGCCGCACGGCTCAGCGACGTAAATTAAGTTGAGTAGGGCGGCTGGTCGCCATAGCGAGCGCTGAACCTTATAGCTAATCAGGAATATGATTGAATCAACGTTGAATAAGATGGCTGCCTGGCTCGGGATGTGCGCTTTGCTGAGCGGTTGTGCCGTCGATCCTGCTTCGCAGGCGATGAATGATCTTTATCGATTAATGCATACAGAGGGTGGCGCTGCGCAATTAAATCCCTCGTTGAGTTATTTGCGTCTACAGACGGGCGGGCGCGAGATTTTTATGGCGCTGGGTTATGTCGATCAAACACCCGACGGGCCTGTAGAAGTTTGGTATAGCGGTGAAGCTGATGTGTTGCGGCTACGCGATGGCCGGGTCATCGGCGCGACCATGAAACGCGGCGTGAACTGGCTGGCCGTTTCTTTTTCTCATCTGCCGCAGTGGGACGCGGTGGGGGGCGAGTCCTGGTTTGATCGTGTTCGTGATGAGAGTCCGGGCTATCGTTATGGGATCGCTGAAAAGCTGCGGATACGTTCTATTGCGGCCCCTGCAGATTCTCAATTGAAAAATATTCCACCGGCATCGCTTAGCTGGTTTGAGGAGTCCGTGCAGGGTGATGCCGGCTTACCTTCGGCACGTTACGCCGTCAAATCAGACAGTGGCGGTCATCCTAGCGTCATGTATGCTGAACAGTGCTTGTCGAGTGAGTATTGTTTTTCCTGGCAAGTATGGCCCTCTTCCAATAAAGGCACGCATTGAATTCCAGATTTTCGAGCGCTAAGTTGTTCAAACGCAAACTGATCACTGGCTTGCTGCTGCTCGCTGCATCCGGGGCTCAGGCAGGTGTCGATGTCGAAATAGAGAAAGATGCCCGCTTGAGCCAATGGCTCAATGACAGCCATGTTGCCTTGAAACAGTATTTGTTACAGCTACCTCAGCCGCTTCCACAGCGGGTGAATGCCGAAATACCCTATTTGCCCGGCTTGGTATGGATGGTGCCGGAAGAGGTGCAATCGCAACTTCGCATCAAGTCGCAACTGTTAGCACAAATTCAAAGTGTTGACGTTGGATCTGATATTAGCCGCATTGATGCCCGGGGTCTTGGCGCTTTCATCGCGGCCTTGCCGGTCACGGGGCGCGTGGTCGTTGAAAAGACCGATCCCCGCTGGCTGGAAGTGAATCCGCAGCAAGACCCATTTTTGAAAAAGGGGCAGCGAGTCGTCATTCCGGTCCGTCCGACTTCGGTCACCGTCGTTAAAGGAGATGGCTCCCTCTGCCAGGTGACTCATGCTGTCGAACTATATGCCAAGGATTACGCCCGCCGCTGTGATGCGGAAGGAAATCCACACACGGTTTGGCTGGTGCAGCCGGACGGGTTGATACAGCGTGCAGGCGTGGCAGGCTGGAATCAAACTAAACAAAATTCTCCGGCACCCGGCGCGTGGATCGTCGTGGCCGATGCAAAGATTCCCTGGCCTGAGGAGATCCTGTCGCAAGTGGCAAGGCTGCTGGCTACACAGGGTGTTGCGCCAGACCGATTGTCAGGTTTGCCTGTCAGTGATTCGGCTCGCAGGCTGGTCGCAGCGAAGGCGGCACCTGATAAAGATTTAACAAGCAGAATAGGGGCGGTTCCTGATGTTGCGCTTTTCCCGGTTGATTCGGGGCCGGTTATACTGCCCGCACCCGCCAAGGGGAGGGACTTGTTCGGGAAGCCTGAGCGGCCGCGCGATAATGCACTGACGGCCAATGACTGGGGGCTGATAGGGTTGATACAAACCCCGTCGGCGCGTATGGAGAGCGCGGGAAATGCCGCTATCACCGTGAATAACGTTGCCCCCTATACACGCATGACCGGCAGTATGCAGTTGATGGATTGGTTTACCTTAGGCGTGCGTTGGACCGATATCTCCAATCGTTTATACGGGGCTGCAAATTTTTCCGGGAATCAGTCTTATAAGGATAAAAGTGTCGATGCCAAAGTGAAGCTGTTGAATGAGACGGCCATGTTGCCCCAGCTCGCGATGGGATTGACTGACTTGGGCGGGACGGGATTGTTTTCCGGAGAATATCTGGTCGCCAGTAAACGGACCGGCGATCTGGACTGGTCGCTAGGCTTAGGCTGGGGATATTTAGGTGCACGCGGCAATCTGGGCAATCCGCTGTCGGTATTCGGTTCTCAGTTCGGCGTGCGTCCAGCTAATACGGTTGCGCAGGGCGGTACGGTGAACAGTTCTTCCATGTTCAGAGGCCCGACTTCCTTGTTCGGCGGGGTGCAATATCAAACCCCCTGGGAATCTTTGATCCTCAAGCTGGAATACGACGGTAACAACTATCAGAACGAGCCGCTGGCTAATCCACAGAAACAGAGCAGTCCGTTCAATGCGGGTGCGGTCTATCGTGTCAATCCAGGTCTCGATCTTGCCGTGAACTTTGAGCGCGGTAATACGCTGGGGATGGGGCTTAACTTTCACGGTGATTTGAGTAAGTTTTCTGTGCCTAAGATCAATGATCCGGACAGTGAGCCGATCGCCGCAATCTATCCTGAACAGGAACCGGACTGGCAAAAAGTAACGGCGTTGCTGGAAGAAAAAACAAGCTGGCACGTGCTGCAGATTAAACGGTCGGGAAGCGAGGTGATTGTGCGCTTTCAGAATGCGGATGCGGCGAACTGGAATGGTTATGTGGATCGTATCGTCTCTGTATTGCACAAGTATGTACCCGGACAAAATATACTGGTATTCCGAATTCAATCGGAAGGGCAGGGCTTAGATTTGCACGAATTTCAGGTCGATCGCCATGCCTGGGTCGCCGCTCACACCAGCTACATTCCGATTCATCGAAAGCAGGCTAGCGTATTCGAGAAACCCAGTTTTGGTGGCTATGGATTACAAAAAACCGATGTCCTGATAGACAAATCGCCCGAGAAATTTTCCAGTAATATGGGTATGTACCTCGATCACTCGTTCGGCGGTCCGGAAGGCTTGTTGTACAGAGTCGGTGTGGGCGCGCGTGGCAACTGGAACTTCCGCTCCGATACCTGGTGGACGGGGTCGCTGCAATACGGCTTGCTCGACAACTATAATAAATTTATTTACCCCGCTTCCAACAGTACCCTGCCTCGCGTCAGGACCGATATTCAACGCTATGTCAATACCTCCCCGGTGACCATGCCGGTGTTTCAGTTAACGCACGTCGGCAAACTGAACGCCAATAATTTTTACAGTCTATACGGCGGTATGTTCGAGAGCATGTACGGTGGTGTGGGTGGCGAGTGGCTGTACCGTCCATGGCAAAGCCCCGTGTCTTTAGGCGTGGATATGAATGCGGTGCAGCAACGCGGATTCGCTCAGGATTTTACCTTTCTGCCCTATAAAACGGTCACGGGCCATGTCAGCTTATATTGGGAAACCGGTTTTGAGGATATCAATGCGACGGTGCATGCGGGTAAGTATCTGGCTGGCGATATCGGGGCGACCTTGGATTTATCCCGCTCATTCAAAAATGGCGTGAAGATGGGTGCATTCGCGACCAAGACCAACGTGTCTGCGGTTCAGTTCGGCGAAGGAAGTTTTGATAAGGGTGTGTATGTCAATATACCGTTCGATGCCATGCTGACGCGTTCCAGTTCCAATATCGCCAGCATTACCTGGCATCCGTTGACGCGGGATGGCGGCGCGATGCTTAATCGAGAATTTCATCTATTCGATCTCACCAACGGACAAAGCGGCGATTTATTGAAACTCAGTCCCTGGTCGGATGAAAGGAAAACGCAGTTCGGCGATGCGGACGATACACTGACGTATTCTGGTCCGCGTAAATCTGTTTATGCTGCGGCAAAGAACGATTTGATGAATGCGGGTCGTTTGACGACGACCAGCCAGTTCTGGGAGTCGATGTTGTGGATGGGCGGCATCACACTGGCATCCAGCGTTCTGGATAAACCAGCGGATAAGTTTGCTGTTAGCCACGGCGCAGGGCCTACCATGACGAGTGTTGAATCCTTCGGGAACATGCTGCCGTTCCTGGCGCTGGGCGCTTCGGGGATGGCTTTTCTCAGTGCTGAACCAGAAGGTAAATTAGCGACGACGGCATATAGTTCGCTGGCGGCGGGCGGGATCGGGCTGGCTGGCACGCTCGGGCTTAAATATCTGATCGGCCGCGACCGTCCTTTGGCGGGTACGGGCCCGTCCAGCTTTAATTTTGCGAGTGCTAATAACGGGAATGCCTCCATGCCGTCAGGGCATACCACAATCATGTGGGCGGCGATCACGCCTTATGCCAAGGAATATGATGCGCCGTGGTTATACGGCTTGGCAGCGGTCACTAATGTGGCCCGTATAGGCGGACGTAATCACTGGTTCTCAGATACGGTGGCCGGTTCCTTGTTCGGTTATGCAATCGGTGATTTCGTCTATCAATCGCATCACAATGAGCAAAAACGCGGGATGAACTGGTCAGTGTCGCCTGACGGCGTGACCGCTTACTGGAAAATGGATTAGTCGGTCCGGCATATGAACAATAAGGGACAGTCTTTCGTTTTTCGCATGCGGTATGCGCTGAGTGGCATCAAACACACTTGGCAGAATGAAGTCAGCTTCCGTACCCAAATTCGTCTGGCTGTCTTGGCGTTGTGCTCGCTGTTTATACTTCGGCCCCCTATGGTGTGGGTGGCGCTTGTAATGATCATGGTCTGTCTGGTGCTGGCACTGGAGTTGGTTAATACGGCGCTCGAGCAAGTTCTGGACGGATTGCATCCCGGACAGGCAGAGTTTGTCCGAATAGCCAAGGACTGTGCGGCTGGTGCGGTTTTTGTGGTCAGTTTGGCAGCATTGTGTATCTACGTCATGATGCTCATTTTTTTGCTGCAGGTTTAGGAAGTTGCTGATGAACAAGGAAGTACTCTACGACAGGCTGATGAGGTTGCCTGTATTACTCTTCACCGGATTTTTCTTTGTACGGGAACTGCTCAATCTCGGCACTTTTTTGGCGCGCCCTCCACTGGCATTTGACTGGCACTTCATGTTCGCATTGTCGGCACGTATCTCGCTGGTGGTGTTTTTGGGCTTATTGATTTTCTTCCATCTAATCCGTTCACGGCCCGTTAACAAGGCAACAGGGTGGGAGCCCAAGATATCTGCGTTGCTGGGATTGACGCTGGGCAATGTGCTTTTGTTGCTGGATCGATCAAATTCCTCACCGATATTGGATCTCGTCTCAACGACACTATTGCTCACAGGGAACTATTTGTGTGTGGTGGTGTTATTGCATCTTGGTCGCTCTATCAGCATCATGGCAGAGGCGAGAAAGCTGGTCACCAGCGGGCCCTATCAACTGGTGCGTCATCCGCTGTATCTGGCAGAGCAAATTGCGATCATCGGTATATTCCTGCAATTTTTGTCATGGCAGGCGGCGCTGGTGATTTTGGTGCATTTTGTATTTCAAATTCGCCGCATGCTCAATGAGGAGTGTGTGCTCAGCGATACTTTTGCTGAGTATCGTGAATATGCGGCTAGAACTGCGCGTTTGATTCCGGGCGTGTGGTAATGGGACGTTACCGGATCTATCTGGTGTCAGCCGTGGGCATACTCGCCCTGGTTGGCATGGCGATGTTCTTGATGAACACTATCCGTTATTACCCATTTGTTCAGGTTATTTTCCCCGATCAAAGTGAATTGATTTTTATCGATTTACCCTGGGGAGATCAAAAAAAATGTTTCGAGGCGAATCAAAATATTAGCGCTTCGATCGAAAAAAATTGTAGTCTGTGCAAGCTGGTAAGCCGTTGTGACAAACAATTAGCGCCCTCGTTGCAGGCCGTTTTGACCGATAAGGCAAGTCATGATTATGTTGTACAGTCAGGTTCGTTGCGCATCGTTGTCAAAGCCGGCAATGCCGCTAAGGAGTCGTGCGTTGTCATGGCGCAGCAAATTACCCTTGTGAAGAAGCAAGCTGCCCGGTGTGTGTTTCCGGTGTTGTAACAAGTTTTTCAGTCGGGGGTTGTAATGTCGTTGTTGAAACGAATTGGCAAGATCCCCCTTATAATACGGCCTCATGATCGCCTACCTCATCCGCCGCATACTCTACGCCATTCCGATTCTCATCGGGGTGAATCTGCTCACCTTCGCGCTGTTCTTCGTGGTCAACACGCCGGACGATATGGCGCGCATGCAATTGGGTGTCAAACGCGTCACCCCTGAAGCCATTGAAAAATGGAAGCAGCAGCACGGTTACGATAAACCATTATTAATCAATAAGATGGCTGATTCATCGGCTAAACTGACCGACACTATATTTTGGCAAAAATCCGCCAGCATGTTTGTGCTGGATTTCGGATTTTCGGATGACGGGCGCAGCATCTCGCGGGAAATAGTCACCCGTATGGGGCCGAGTATGGCGATAGCCCTGCCGACTTTTCTGATTGGACTGATTTTTTATGTGAGTTTCGCGCTGTTGATGACCCTGTTTCGCGCCACCGCATTGGATATCGCAGGCGTTGCGCTGTGCGTGGTGCTGATGTCGGTGTCCGGCCTGTTCTACATCATCGGCGGGCAGTTTCTGATCAGTAAGTTGTGGCATCTGGTGCCGATTTCGGGTTACGCGGGCGGCGCGGACGGCTTTAAATTTGTGGTGCTGCCGGTGGTGATCGGCGTGATCGGCGGCATCGGATCTTCCAGTCGCTGGTATCGCACCATCTTCCTGGAAGAAATCGGCAAGGACTACGTGCGCACCGCACGCGCCAAGGGCTTGTCCGAACTCTCCGTACTGTTCTCGCACGTGTTGAAAAACGCCATGATCCCGATTTTGACTGGCGTGGTGGTGGTAATTCCGCTGCTGTTCATGGGTAGTCTGCTCACCGAGTCGTTCTTCGGCATACCGGGCTTGGGCAGCTACACGATAGACGCAATCAATGCGCAGGATTTTTCGGTGGTGCGCGCGATGGTGTTTCTGGGCTCTTTGCTGTATATCGTCGGCCTGATACTCACCGATGTATCCTACACGCTGGTCGATCCACGGGTGAGGCTGCAATGAGTTTTACGCCGGTGATCTTGTGGAGCGATGCGCTGGTGTTTCTGCTGCTGGCAGCGGGCGCGTTAATGACCTGGTATGTGCGTCGACAGGAATATTTGCTGCTGCCCTGGCGCAGGGTGGCGAAGAGCAATGTGGCGATGGTATCCCTGCTGGTGTTGTCGCTGTTTTTGCTGGTAGGCATGTTAGATACCTTGCACTACCGCGTTGCGCTGAAAGACAAGAGTGCCGGCCAGACCGTGTATTCGCCTGAAGTGTTGAGCGTGTTCGATAAACTGGTGGAACCGCTGCGCTTACATACCGAAAAAACCTATTCCGCGCCAATGGCCAAGACCCTGTATGCGAAGGAGAGTGTGACCGATGCGCAGGGCAACGTCGTGCGTGTCTATCCCAAGTTGCAATATACCGGTGATGATGGTCAGGTGATGAGCCGGGCGGTGACCGGTGCGTTGGCGGGGCTGCTGGCAGGTGGAGGGCTGGTGTGGCTGTTTTCGTCATTCCCGCGCAGGCGGGAATCCAGTGGTATAGAAAATCACCGTGTAGCGGTTCAATCAAGTGCGCGGCAATGGCCGCTTATGATCGCCACGCTGATCATCGCGGGCCTAATCGGCATGACGATCAATTTAGCCAGCGTCTACCATGTGCTGGGCACCGATAAGGTAGGGCAGGACGTGCTGTATCTGTCGCTCAAAAGTATACGCACCGGGCTGATTATCGGCACGGTGACGACGCTGGTGACGCTGCCGCTGGCGCTGTTTTTAGGCGTGGCGGCGGGCTACTTCAGGGGGTGGGTGGACGATGTGATCCAGTATGTCTACACGGTGTTGAGCTCCATCCCCAGCGTGCTGCTGATCGCGGCTGCGGTGCTGATGATGCAGGTGACGATAGACACGCATCCCAACTGGTTCGATACGGCTGCCTCGCGCGCCGATCTGCGCTTAGTATTTCTCTGCCTGATACTCGGTATGACGAGTTGGACCGGGCTTTGCCGTTTGCTGCGCGGTGAGACACTCAAATTGCGCGAACTCGAATATATACAGGCGGCGCAGTCGTTCGGCGTGTCGTCCTTGCGTATCTTGTCGCGCCACATCATGCCGAATGTGATGCACATCATTTTGATCGCGCTGGTAATGGATTTTTCAGGCTTAGTGCTGGCCGAGGCGGTGCTCTCTTATGTGGGCGTCGGCGTCGATCCCTCGATGATCAGTTTCGGTACCATGATCAACGGCGCGCGACTTGAAATGGCACGTGAACCGATGGTCTGGTGGGCGCTGGCAGCGGCTTTTAGCTTCATGCTGGTGCTGGTGCTGGCGGCTAATCTGTTTGCCGATGCGGTGCGCGACGCTTTCGATCCGCGTATGAACAGGACCTGATCTAAGTTGGTTAGGGATGTCAGGTTACATTTAAAAAAATCCAATCAACTTCGCCGGTGGCAGCCCGGCAGCTGGATACTTTCTTTTGCATCGCCAAAAGAAAGTAACCCAAGAAAAGGCGACCCCGGTTTGCCGCGCTTTTGGCGTGCCCTCGATAGTCTGCAAACACCGGGGCTGCGCAACTCGCCCTAGTTGGGCGCAAACAACACGCCCAACTGCGGAGCTCAAACAGTGCTCGCCTAACTCCACCGTTGTTTGCAGATTATCTTCGGCGGCGCACAAGGGCTAATGGTGATGCTGAACAGGTTGCGTAGGGTCTTGCATTAACACATGAACCCCTCAAAACGGCAGTGTCAGGTGCGGGGCGGCGAGTTGAAATACGCGACGAAAATCATCCTGTATGCGTTTGAGGGCGACTTCGCTGTCGGCTTCAAAGCGCAGCACGATGGCCGGGGTGGTGTTGGAGGGGCGCGCCAGTCCGAAGCCGTCTGCATACTCTGCCCGTATTCCATCTAACGTAATGATTTCTTTGGTGTTTGTGAATTTTCCTGATTTTTTAAGGGTCGCCATCAGTGTGTGATTCTCGCCTTCCGCCGTATGGATGTGCAATTCCGGTGTGCTGAAAGCGTCGGGCAAAGCGTTAAGCTCGGCGCTAGGGTTGGCGACACGGCTTAATATTTCCAGCAATCGTGCACCGGCATACAGTCCGTCATCGAAACCGTACCAGCGTTCCACAAAGAAAAAGTGCCCGGTCATTTCCGCTGCCAGCAGTGCACCGGTCTCGCGCATCTTGGCCTTGATCAGCGAATGGCCGGTCTTCCAGATGGTGGGGGTGCCGCCATGATCACGTATCCAGTCGAACAGCAGGCGGGTGGATTTGATATCGAAAATGACTTCTGCGCCGGGATTGCGGCTTAACATATCGGCGGCGAACAACATCAACAAACGATCCGGATAGATGATCTGTCCCTCTTTGGTGACTACGCCCAAACGGTCGGCATCGCCGTCGAAAGCCAGTCCCAGTTCGCTGTCGTTGTTCTGCAGCGCGGTGACTAAATCCTGCAAGTTGGCAGATACCGACGGGTCGGGGTGGTGGTTGGGGAAATTGCCATCCACCTCGCAGTACAACTCTTCGACTTCGCAGCCTAATTGTCGATATAAATCAGCCGCATACGCGCCACCTATGCCGTTGCCGCAGTCGATAGAAATCTTCATCGGACGCGCCAGCTTAATAGCTAAGACGATACGCGAAAGATAAGCCGGGCCTATGTCCTGCTGAGTGTACAGGCCCGCGCCAAGCGACAGATCGTTTTGTTCGATGCGGATGCGCAGCGCCTGAATATCCTCGCCCGACAGCGTCTGGCCTGCCAGTACGACTTTAAGTCCGTTGTAATCGGGCGGATTGTGACTGCCGGTCAGCATCACGGCACAGTCCGTTTTGAGGTGGAAAGCCGCGAAATACACCATGGGCGTGGCGACAGCGCCGACATCGATCACGTCGATTCCGCTCTTGAGGATGCCACGCGCTAGGGCCGCGATAAGCTCAGGGCCAGACAGGCGACCATCCCGTCCTATAGCGATAGTTTTTTGGCCTCGCGCGACCGCTTCCGAGCCGATGGCGTGGCCGATCAGTTCTACAATGTCCGGCGTCAGTGTTTTCCCTACGATGCCGCGTATGTCATAAGCCTTGAAGATTTGTGCCGGGATGATTTGCATGGTTTTACTTGTACCTGATGAATTGGCGAGCTGTGGCGTGGTCATTTCGATTTTACTATTATCGACCCGGCAGGAAAATAGGGGACAGACCACGGTTTTTTAGGGAAAATAGGGGACAGAAAATAGGGGACACAGAAAATAGGGGACAGACCACGGTTTTTTCGGGGGAAAATCGGAAAATAGGGGACAGACCACGGTTTTTTCGGAAAATAGGGGGCACGAAAAGGAAAATAGGGGACAGACCAAGGGAAATAGGGGATAGACCACTTTTTTAACTTCTGATAAATAGCAATAAGTTACAGGAGCACATCAAACCGAAAACCGTGGTCTGTCCCCTATTTATTCAATTTACATCAAACCGAAAACCGTGGTCTGTCCCCTATTTATTTTCTTAACCGAAAACCGTGGTCTGTCCCCTATTTATTTTGGTCTGTCCCCTATTTATTTCCTATATTCTCCGCGTCTCCGTTTGATTTAGATTTTGATTAGCGTCTGGATTTTTTGCCATACCAGATCGGGGGTGAGGTGGTTCATGCAGTTGAAATGCCCCAGCGGACACTCGCGCTTGAAGCACGGGCTGCATTTGATGTCCAGTTTGACAACCTCTGCCTGCGCCGATAATGGCGGGGTGAACTGCGGACTGCTGGAACCAAACAGCGCTAGCATCGGGCGGTCGAGTGCGGCGGCCAGATGCATCAGTCCGGAATCATTGCTGACAACTAGTTGCGCTAAAGAGAGTAGGGCGATGGCGTCATTCAGGTCGGTGAGGCCGCACAAGTTGCGCGCCGCCGGATTGCCTAAAGCGACGATATTCTCTGCCACTTCACGGTCTTTGTTCGAACCGATCAGCCAGACGGCAAAGCCTTGCTGGTGCAATCGTTGTGCGGTCTCGGCAAAATAGGAGATAGGCCAGCGCTTGGCCGGGCCATATTCGGCACCCGGGCAAAAAATAGCTACCGGTTGCTTGAGCGATAAGTTCAGCTTTTGCAGCGTTGCATCGCGCTGCGCTTGACTTGCGATCAGCTTCGGGTTGGCCAGCGGGCGCGGTATTTCTCCCAGCGGTGCTTCTGCCAGTTGCGCGAAGCGTTCCACCATCAGCGGCAGAACGGTCTTGTCCAGTTTGCGAGCGTCGTTGAGCAGGCCGTAGCGCGCCTCACCGATGAATCCGGTGCGGGACGGAATTTGAGCGAAGAACGGCACCAGTGCCGACTTCCATGAATTGGGTAATACGATCGCCTTGTCGTATTTAGCCTCGCGCAGCTGCAGGCCGAGTTCGTAGCGTCCGCGAATGTTGAGTGCGCCGTGCGGGAAAGGATTGACGATGGCCTGATTGACTTCGGGTAAAGCATTGAGCAGACCTGCCGTCCAGGCGGGCGCTAACACGTCGATCTGGCAATCGATATGACGCTCTTTGAGGCGCATCAGCATCGGTTGCATCAGCATGCAGTCGCCCACCCAGCTGGGGCCGATGACAAGAATTTTTTGCATTCAACCGTCCTGTTCAGACTCCCTCCCACGATGGCGGGGGAGGGGTTGGGGGAGAGGGGTTAGTGATGACCCTTGGGCATGTCGCCTTTGAACTGATACTCGGTGCTGCAATACGGGCAATGTGCCACGCCGTGCTCATCCAGTCGCAAGGCGACTTTAGGGTGAGAATTCCACACAGTGGCAGATTGCTGCGGGCAGGTCAGCGGCAGGTCATGCGCCGTGATTTCAACGTGTTTACGGGTAACTTGATTCACGGTGCATCTCCTTTAAACGGGCAAGGTGTTGCCCTTTGATTATATATTTTGTCATGCCCGTTTCCTTCACCCGTCCTCTGATAAATCTACTAGCCATTCGACTAATCTATCAAAAACGATAGCCAAGTCGCTGGTTATCCCGCGAAACGGGCGAGGGGATAAGGGTACGCTGCGCGAGCTTGTCGTTATACGTAGTCGAGCCAGTCGGTATGGTTTGGATGTTTGCCTGCCACGCAGTCGAAGAAGGCCTGTTGCAGCAAGGTGGTAATCGGGCCGCGTGAACCTGCGCCGATCTGGCGTTGATCCAGTTCGCGGATCGGGGTTACTTCAGCCGCCGTGCCGGTGAAGAAGGCTTCTTCTGCACAATAGATCTCGTCGCGGGTGATGCGTTTCTCGATCACTTCGATGCCCATTTCTTTGGCCAGCGTGATGACTGAGTCGCGGGTAATCCCTTCCAGACAGGAGGTCAGATCCGGCGTGTACAGTTTGCCTTTCTTGACGATAAAGATGTTTTCACCGGCGCCTTCAGCCACATAACCGTCCACATCCAGCAACAGTGCTTCATCGTAGTTGTCGTTAGCGACTTCCTGATGAGCCAGAATCGAATTGGCGTAAGTGGTGACCGACTTGGCGCGGCACATGTTCACATTGACATGGTGACGGGTAAAGCTGGAAGTCTTGACGCGGATGCCTTTTTGCATGCCTTCGTCGCCCAGATAAGCGCCCCATGGCCAGGCGGCGATGGCCACATGGGTGGAGAGGGTCTTGGCAGCGATGCCCATCGCTTCTGAACCGTAGAAGCAGATCGGACGGATGTAGCAGGATTCGAGTTTGTTGGCGCGTACGACTTCGCGATGCGCTTCCATGATGGTTTCCGGATCAAACGGCATTTTCATCTGGAAGATCTTGGCCGAATTAAATAGTCGTTCGGTGTGCTCCTTTAGACGGAAAATTGCCGTGCCGTTGGCCGCCTTGTAAGCGCGCACACCCTCAAATACGCCCATGCCATAGTGCAGGGTGTGGGTCAGCACATGGGTAGTGGCATCGCGCCAGGGCACGAGTTTACCGTCGTGCCAGATAAAACCGTCGCGGTCGGACATGGTCATATTCGAATTCCTTAGTATGAGTCAGTTGCAAAAGGTGGATTCTAGCAGCCTGACGGACTTTTTGCATGTGTGCGAAGTTCAAACTGCTGTTATGCTGCGATCCGACGATCCGGTCGCATGATCTTTTTATCAAATCAGGAGAAATTGTATGAGTAATCAGCCTTATGAAGTGTCCGTGATGGAGGGTGAAACCGTCTATTTATGTCGTTGCGGAAAAACGAAAACAGCACCATTTTGTGACGGTTCTCACGGCAACGAGGGCGTGACGCCATTGGCTCACAAGGCGGATCAGGACGGTACGTTGTGGGTGTGCGGTTGCGGTAAATCCCGTAACAATCCCTTCTGCGACGGGTCGCATCAAGGCTAATAGTTGGGCGGGACCCCATCAGAGTTCGTCCCGCCAAGCTGCAAGATTTAGCCGAATTTTCCGGTATCTACATATTCCTGCGAAATCAATGTCCACCAGTCGGTCGCCAAGCCGTGTTGAACATAGGCGTAGGGCAGCCAGCCGTAGCCTCCGTCACCCCATCCACTACCCCACGAATTTCGTATCAGCAAGGCACCGGTGGTGCTCGCCGCACCTGCAGCCGTGTTTTTGATCTGCAAGCTGTCGTTGTAACCGACCGCCATGATCGCATGACCGCCCACCACCTTGTCGCCGGCGACCGGGTAGGGGATTGCACCTTTGTTGGCGATGCTGGCTTGAGTGTATGAGTTGTAGACGGTGAAGCCGAACATGGAAGGTAGTCCTGCGGCCAGATTAGTTTTGATGCTGGTCAATAGTGCTGCGGCTGTCGTTCCGGCTGGATCCAGACGGTAATAATTCAACGCCTGATAGTTTTGTCCGAAGGAATACAGAAACGCGCTCGGCTCCATATCGTAGTTGGCGACGACATAAGGCCAGTAATCTTCCGGCGGCAGGCCAAACAAGACTAACGCCTCCATCGTGGTACGCAGATAAGCGCCGGTATCGCCGTTGGACTTCATCAGGTTGCGGGTTGCCTTGTAGACAAACAGGCGGGATGCATCGATGTGGCGTCCAAAGGCGCGGCGCTCGTAATATTCGACCATACCGACACCCGCATGCGCCGTGCATGCCCCTAAATTGAGCTGATTTTCGACCGGCGAGCACCAAGCGCGTAAATCTGAACTGGTGGCCAAGGCTGGGGCGCTTTCCATTCTTCGCCTTAATGCGGTCAGTTTGGGTTTGATTTTGTCGTGATCTTCTGTGTAATCGGTGATGCTGGGCAGGTCGGGTAACCAGCCTAGACTTGTGATGTATTCTGACATGTTGTGTTCTCCTTGTAAGTTTGAAAACGACTGCCGGGAGTGGCTTTCACATTACGATAAGAAGGCGTGCAAAACAATATGTCTGATGGTCTAGGCCAAAAGTAATAGATCGGCGGAAGCAGGAGTGTGCCGTCCGACGCAGCTTATCTGGAAAAAATATTTTTAATCAAGAGCGTGGATAGCCAGATAAAAAATGCGGCGAGTATGCCTATACCCAGGTTGAGTAGCGCATTTCCGGAAAAATGGAACAATTCGCGCAGCACAGGCAAGCTTAGTACCAGCATGAGTCCGCTGATGCTGGCCAGTAAAATCCAGCGCAGGGTCGGATTCACCGGTGAGTTGATTTCCCGCACCGCCCGATTGCCGAAGATCAGTGCAATATTTCCGCCGACCATGGCTGAAAATATCAGGGCGCGCAGGGTGTTTTCATCTGAAATGTGTAGTTTTGCCACCGTGTAAAGGGCAGCGATGATGGCAAATGCCGCACTCCCTTGCAGCAGGCTGACAGCCAGTCGTCTTCCGCCAAATAAGGTTTCATTTGCCGATCTGGGCGGGCGGTTCATGATGTTGGCCTCCTCTGTTTCGGCTTCAAAAAATATTGAGCAGGCGGGGCCGATGATCAGTTCTAAAAACATGATGTGTGCGGGGAGTAACAGGAGTGGATCGCCCAGCAAGACCGGCAGCATCGCCATGCCGACGATGGGCAGGTGGACGGCCAGCGTGTAGCTCATTGCGCGGCGCAGATTGTCGTAGATGCGTCGCCCCAGACGCACGGTGGTGACCAGGGAGGTGAAGTCGTCGTGCAGCAATACCAGTCCCGCCGCTTCCCGTGCCACGTCGGTTCCTCTTTGCCCCATCGCAACGCCGATGTGTGCGGCTTTCAGGGCGGGCGCATCGTTCACGCCATCGCCCGTCATCGCGACGATTTCTCCGTTGGCTTTGAACGCTTCCACCAGACGCAATTTTTGTTGCGGAATGATACGTGCAAATACTTGAATATATTTAATTTTTTCTTGTAATTCGGTGTTGGATAGGTCACCCATTTCCACGCCTGTCAGTATGAGTTCTGCGGGTAAGCCCAGTTCGCGGGCGATGGCCTGTGCGGTACGCGCATGGTCGCCTGTGATCATTACCACCCTGATCCCGGCATTACTGCATTGCAGGATGGCGTCTGCAACTGCGGGGCGTAGTGGATCGTGCAAACCTAACAGGCCAACGAAAGAAAATTCGATATCGTGTTGCAGTTCCGGCCAGCTTGGTGGATCGCAAGGCGGGATTCGGGCTCTGGCAACGCCGAGTACCCGTAGGCCGCTGTCGGCCATTTTATTGGCGACATCACCGATTGCACTGGCTTGTTCGGCGGATAAATGACATAGGTCGATGATCGCTTCCGGCGCGCCTTTGGCGGCCACCAGATGATGTTCATGACCATCGCCGCGCCAGACGTGAGACATGGCCAAAAGTTGTGGCGTCAGGCTGTATTCGTGAATAATTTCCCATGCGTCATGCAAATGCTCACTGCCGGTTAAGGTGCGCCGTCCAAGTTCTTGCAAGGCGCGCTCCATTGGATCAAACGGCTCGCGTTCGCTGGCTAGGATGCCGAATTCCACCAGCTCATGCCAGGGTTCCGGGAGCGGACTTTGATGGTCAACGCTGAGCATTTTACCGTCGCAATACAGTTTTTTAATGACCATGCGGTTTTCTGTCAGCGTGCCGGTCTTGTCGGTACACAGCACGGTGGTAGCTCCCAGCGTTTCGATCGCATCCGAGCGGCGGGTGAGTACCCCGTGTTGCGAGATGCGCCAGGCGCCCAGTGCCATAAAGACCGACAGGATGACCGGAAACTCTTCGGGTAGGGTGGACATTGCCAGACTGATACCCGCCAGCAGCGCGTTAAGCCAGTTACCACGCGTGTAACCGTAGATCAGCACCAGACTCAGGCACAGCGTAATAGCAATCGTGGCCAGTCGGCGCACCAGTCGGCCGGTCTGGATGCGCAGGGGGGAGGTGGCGGTTTGCGTCTGTTCCAGCGATCGGCCGATTTGCCCGAGGGTGCTCTGCCTGCCGGTTGCGGTGACTTGTCCGATGCCGGCGCCTTGCACTAGCACAGTTCCCGCGTAGACAAATGGTTGGTCATCGCCGCCGGGCTCCGCAGCACATGATCCTGCGGTAGCAGCCTGTTTTCGCACCGGTACGGATTCGCCGGTCAGCATGGATTCATCAACGAGCAGATCGTTGCAACTGAGTAGCAAGGCGTCGGCGGCTATGCGATCTCCTTCGCTGATGAGCAGTAAATCGCCCGGAACAACTTCACGTCCTGCAATGCGCAGTTGACGGCCATCACGTCGCACCTGCGCGCGCGGACTGGATAAATCGCGCAAAGCTTCTAATACTTTTTCGCTTTTTTGTTGTTCAAACACGGTCATGACGATGATCAGTATGACGAAACCCAGCAGCATCAGCGCATCTGAAATGTCGCCCAGCAGCAAGTAGACGCCGCCGGCCGATATCAGCAGCAAAAACATCGGTTCACGCAATATTTCGGCGGCGATTTGCCACAGGCGACGAGGTTGATGCGGTGCGAGTTCGTTGTATCCGAATTTCTTCAGGCGCAGCGCCGCTTCGGCTGTCGTCAATCCATCTATCGCTGTATTGCTTGAATTCATCAGAGTTCCTTGGGGTGAGGATACTGCGGGCAATTCTGTCAGTCTACCCCGTCTGTCGGATTGATACCTCGGCACGAAGTTCAGTCAGGTCAGAAAAAATTCTGCAAATTAATGCGTTTTCGGGTAAATTTCACGCCAGATGCAAGGGAACTTTTTTAGATAGAGACTATCTCACCGCATTTGAAAATAATATTAAGGGAAGAATGATGAAGCATTACAGTAATCGCATGGTATTGATACATTGGCTGACTTTGGCACTGCTGGTTGCAGCCTGGTTTCTCGGCGACTCGCTGGCAGATGCGACGGATGATAGCAATGCAACGATTTCAGGATATCTTGTGCACGGCTTAGCCGGTGGCGCGGTTTTTTTGCTGACCGTAGCGCGTTTGTTTTTTCGTAGCAAGGATGGCGTTCCTGCGCCTATCGGCGATAGCCCAATGGATAAGCTGGCCAAGGGCGTACACCACCTGTTATATACCGTGTTGTTCGTCTTGCCGGTGAGCGGCATGATCACGATTGTCACCAGCGATGCAGGTAAAGCCTTATTGTCCGGCGATGCGAGTCTGTTGCCTAAAGATGGCGGTTACGATGAGGTGTTTGCTCATGAGGCGCATGAGTTCATGGTGAACGTGCTGATCGTTGTGGTCGTCGTGCACGTGTTGGGTGCACTCAAGCATCAGTTTATTATGAAAGACGGTTTGATGGAGCGTATGTTGCCCCGCCGCAAATAAGCAGTACCGCTAAAAAAGACACTTCGGTGTCTTTTTTTTGCATGAACAATATGCGTTCGCTGCCGTCTTTAAAAATATATCGTTAACCTAATTGCTTACCAAGTAATCGAGGGTGGTATGATTTTTTAGCGTGTGAGAGGAGTCTCTGGCGGCCGGGCGTGCGTTAAGGTATCGCAATCATTGACTGATTGGGATGTACTTTTCAAGGGCTTATAGAATTTGATCGGCTAAGGAGTTTACTTACACTATCTGTAGATAACTGTGTGGGTTGTTGTCTGCTGTGTTTGAGTGCATATAATTCTCGGTTGCGGACTGTCACTGGTAATCGCAGAGCCGTACTGTTTTTAACCGTGAGTACTGAAGGCTCTGAGCCTGAAGCAAAAATTGCTGTGCGTCCACAAACTGCGGCAGTATTGAATAAGGCCATGCAGGTTTAACTCAGCACGCAGCTGAATATCTCCTTGTACACAAACTACGCGTCCTTGAACGACGGCTTTACTGCATCAGGGCTTGGTCGTTGTACCTTGAACCAGACCGCATACAGAGCGGGTAGGTAAAACAGGGTCAACAGGGTGGCGATCAGCAATCCGCCCATAATGACGATGGCCATCGGCCCCCAGAAGACGCTGCGTGTCAGCGGTATCATCGCCAGAATCGCCGCAGCGGCGGTTAGCATAATGGGGCGGAAGCGGCGTATGGTGGATTCGACGATGGCATCCCACTGGCTCATGCCGGCGTCGATGTCCTGGCTGATCTGGTCGAGCAGAATCACCGAGTTACGCATGATCATCCCCGAGAGTGAAATCATGCCCAGCATCGCGACGAAGCCGAACGGGACGTGAAATAGCAGCAGGGAACCTGTTACACCGATGATTCCTAAGGGTGCGGTCAGCAGGGCTAGCGTGACTTGTTTGTAGCGTTTTAACTGCAGCATCAGTAAGGTGACGATGAGAAAACCCATTAGCGGCAGGATTTCGATAATGGAATCCTGTGCCTTGTCGCTGTCCTCCGTCGCGCCGCCCACCTCGATGTGGTATCCCTCCGGCAGTTTGGCGCGGATCGCCGTGAGTTTCTGGTCGATCGCATCGCTCACATCCGGCGCTTTAACATCGTCGGGAACATCGGCGCGCACCGTGACCACCGGTTGGCGATTCATGCGCCAGATAATTCCGTCTTCTTCGTTTTCGCTGATGTTGGCGATTTCGCTGAGCGGTACATATTTGCCGTGTTCGGTGTAAATATTCAACTGGCTCAAGTACTCGGGATTGCCGCGCTCAGCGGCTTCGGCGCGCGCGATGATTTCGATGCGCTTTTCACCTTCACGCAAGCTGGAAACCGTCAGGCCGGACAAGAATGCCTGTAAATTCCTGGATACCACTTGTGAAGATAATCCGTATTCACGCCCCTTCTCCTGATCGACCTCGACGCTCAGGGTACGTATCTTCTCATTGGAATCGAGACTAACGTTCTTGGTGTTGTGATTCTGTCTGACAACAGCGGCTACTTCCTCCGCGATACTACGCAGTTTTGCAGGATCTGCGCCGACCACACGAAACTGAACGGGATAGCCAACCGGAGGGCCATTTTCCAGTCGCGCGATGCGTATGCCAAATTCTGCATAGTTTTTGTCCAACAATACGCGTACACGTTTGAGCACGGCTTCGCGCGTAGCGCCGTCGCGGGTGTTAATGACGATTTGTGCATAATTAACTGTGGGCAGTTGCAGGTCTAACGGCAAATAGAATCTCGGTGTGCTACCGCCGATATAACTGGTGAAATTATTGATGCCCGGATCCGCTTTGATTTTGCTCTCGACATCCAGCGTCAGGGCTTCTGTGGTCGCAAAACTGGTGCCCTCTGGTAGCCATATATCCAGCAGCAATTCGGTGCGATCCGATGGCGGGAAAAATTCCTGTTCAACTTTGCTAAAGCCCAGCAATGCCGAGATAAATGCTGCAACGGTGAGGATTAAGATAGATTTTCGGTGATCCAGACACCATTCTACCGCGACACGAAAGCGCGCGTAGAATCCCTTTTGATAGTTGTCTTCATTGCCGTTGCTGTTGCTTGTGTCCTGTAACAGCCGAAAGCCGATAAAGGGAGTGAAAACCACCGCGACCAGCCAGGAAACGAGCAGGGCGATGGTGACAACCGCGCAGATCGAGAAGGTGTATTCGCCGGCGGAAGATTTGGCAAGGCCAACCGGCAGGAAAGCGGCGGCGGTGATCAGCGTGCCGGTCAGCATCGGAAAGGCGGTGCTGGTATAAGCGAAGCTGGCCGCTTCCATACGGCTGTAACCCTGTTCCAGTTTAACCTTCATCATCTCTACGGCAATCATGGCGTCATCCACTAACAGGCCGAGTGCGATGATGAGTGCGCCCAGTGAGACGCGTTGCAAATCGATGCCAAACAGATGCATTAGCAGGAAGGTGCCTGCCAGAACCAGCGGGATGGAAAGCCCTACCACCAGTCCGGCGCGTGCGCCTAGGCTGAAGAAGCTGACCACCAGCACGATGGCGAGCGCTTCGAGCAGGGCGCTCATAAATTCACTGATGGATTTTTTGACCACGTCAGACTGATTAGATACCTGATGAATTTCGATTCCCGACGGTAATTGTTTCTTGATGCGTTCTATTTCAAGCGCGAGCGTCTTGCCCAATTGGGCGACGTTGCCTTGCGGGGACATCGAAATGGCAAGTCCGATAGCCTCGTGGCCCATTGTGCGCATTTTAAATGAGGCAGGATCGGCATAGGAGCGATAGACGTTGCACACATCGCCCAAGCGGTAGATTTTGTCACCGGCTTTAATGCCGATGTCTTGTATGCTTTTGACTGAGTTAAAGTCGCCGCTGACGCGCAGTCGCGTGATGTCGTATTGAGTCACCACTTCGCCAGCTGGTTCCATGGCATTTTGTGCTTTTAAGGCGGAGGCAACCAGCAGTGGATCGATACCAAGTTCGGCCATTTTTTTACTGGAAAAATCGATGTAAATTTTTTCGTGCTGAACGCCTATTAGTCTGATTTTATTGATATTTTCTATTCTTAGTAGCGCTTCGCGTATCAGACCAGCCTGTGCGGCTAACTCGGCATTGCCGAGCGTGTTTGAGGTGAGGGCATAGATAGAGCCGTAAGTTTCGCCGAAATTATCGTTGATGATGGGTTCGGATACACCCTCCGGCATCCCCCGGCGCATATCGGATAGCTCTTTTCTGACCTGATTCCATGCGTGTTCCAGTTCGGCCGGTGGCATGGCATCTTTGAGGGTGACGAAGATCACTGCCTCTCCCGCCTTGGAGTAACTGCTGACATTGTCCAGCCAAGGGGTTTCCTGTAGTTTGCGTTCAACCCGGTCTGTGACTTGTTGTTCGATTTCGCGCGCGCTGGCACCCGGCCATTGCAACTTGATGGTCATCACCTTGAAGGTAAAATCGGGATCTTCCTTTTGCGACAGTTGGGTGTAGGAAAATACGCCTGCCAGCAATAATGCGCACAATGCGTAGAGTACGAGTGCCTGATGTTTGAGTGCCCAGGCGGAGAGGTTGAATTCCTTCATTGGGAATGGTCCGTGTAAGGATGCGGTGACATACACCCCATTTGATGGTTTTGCGGCTTAAGGTTTAATCCAAGGGATTAAAAGGATTAATTAAGTTAAATTCAGACAGTAAATTTTTTCGCGATCAAAACCGCGTTTGTGCCACCAAAGGCAAATGAATTGGACATCACGGCATCCATTGCAACGTTGGATCTGCCGCAATTGGCGACGTAATCCAGATCGAGTTCAGGGTCGGGTTGCAGCAAATTGATCGTTGGCGGAATGGATTGATGCTTCAAGGCTAGCACGCTTGCCATAAATTCAACTGCGCCGGTCGCGCCCATCAGATGGCCGTGCATGGATTTGGTGGAGCTGACAGGAACGCGGTAGGCATGTTCACCGAATACTTGCTTTATCGCATGGGTTTCTTCTATGTCACCGGCCAGTGTTGCTGTGCCGTGGGCATTGATGTAGCCAATGTCAGCGGGTTGTAATCCGGCATCTTTCAATGCGCTCAATATGGTGCGAGTCTGACCGTGCGAGTCGGGTTTGGTGATGTGACTGGAGTCGGAGGAACAATCGTAGCCTGCCAGTTCTGCATAGATGGTGGCACCCCGGGCGATGGCACGTTCGGCATCTTCTAGCACCAGGATGGCCGCGCCTTCTCCCAGTACCAGGCCGTTGCGATTTTTCGAGAACGGTTTGCAGGAGGCGCCGGGGTCGTTTGCATCTTCGGTGGCCAGCGTGCGCAAGGCTTCCCATGCCTTCATCGCGCCCAGCGTCAGCATGGCTTCAGCGCCACCGGCCAACATGACATCGGCATAGCCGTGTTTAATCTGACGATACGCTTCACCGATGGCGATGGCAGACGAAGAACAGGCCGTTGAATAAGTGATGTTCGGGCCTTGCAAATGATATTTGATGGAGATGTGCGAAGCGGCGGCATTGTTCATGCTGAGTAAGACGCTCAGCGGCTTGATGCGCGGTTTTTCACTCTTGAAAATTTCCACGTAGCCGTCTTCGAGCGTACCAGCGCCGCCCAGGCATGAGCCCATGTAGATGCCGGCGCGCGCCTGCTCATTCTCGTTGAGTACCAGTTTCGCATCATGGACTGCTTGTTCGGCGGCAACCAGTGCCATCTGGCTGAAACGTTCGATGCCAGTGAGTTGTATTTTGGAGAAATGCCGGGATGGATTAAAATCAGAAACCGGCGCGCCAATTTTAACGGCGAGTTGTTCAACGAAGCTGCTTTGCAATCGTTTGATGCCGGATATTCCTGACATCAAATTACTGAAAAATTGTTCTGTAGAGTTGCCTACGGGGGAAACTATACCTAAACCGGTGATAACGACGCGCCTGGTCATGCAGAACCTGTTAAGCCGATTGCTCGGCGACGATACGATCGACCAAGTTGGTCACATCTTGCAGTGTCTTGATTTCGACACGTTCGTCGGGCAGTTTGATTTTCAATTCATCTTCAAGATTGAACATGAATTCAATAACAGAAAGCGAGTCCAGTCCCAAGCTTTCCAGCGTGGCTTCAGGAATCAGATCTTCGAGCTTCAGGTCAAATTGTTCGACCATCATGCGCTGTATAGTAGGGAGTGAGCTCATCTTGATAAATATTCTGTAATTATTTTTTTTGGATTATAACTGAATTTGGCGCTCAACTGTCATATCGACCATGTGCGGTTTGTTACATTTGGTTACATTTTGTGGATTTCGTTAAAAAAGGCGATGGTCTTGCTGGCCACTAGCTCCCTGTCGTTATCCACGGTGATCATATGGTAGCTGTTGTGTAGCATCACGCTTTCAATTTTGGCTGAACCTAAATTCGCTGCAACATAACGCGCATTGCGGGGTGAGGCGACATCATCTTCTTCTGCGTGGATGATGATCGCCGGTGCGGTAACCCGATGCATCGATTGCTTGACCGTTTTAATCATGCGTTCGGCTTCCTGAATCGCGGGCAAATTTAATTTACTAGCCCCGACGATGGAGGAATCCTTGTGGCTCATTTCTCGTGCGATCCATTTACGCAATTGCACGTTCTTCAAACCGAAAGGCTCGCGTTCACGATAGCTGTACAGATAGCGCACCGGCGAGTAATAGCCTACGTAGCGCATAAAACGATACCAGGGAATGCTCCAACCGTCATACCACAGCGTGGTAGCCATCAGGGTGAGGGCGGAAACTTCGTCGCCTAATTCCGCTGCAATGCTCAAGGACAGCGTCGCGCCGATACACAAACCGCCGACAGCGACAGTGCTGTGCTGTTGTTGGAGTGTGCGAAATTCTTCCAAGGCCTTAGCGTGCCAATCCTGCCAATGCGTCACCGAACGCGGGGTGTCACCGTGCATGAAACCGTATCCTCTGATATGAGGAACATGGACAGTGTAGCCTGCCTGATGTAACCGCTTGGCGATAGGCTGAAGTTCGGCGGGACTGCTTTGCAAGCCGTGCAATAACAACACTGCATGCTTTCCGCCTTTTAATGTAATTGCATCCATCTGCTTGACCCGAAAAATCTTGAGAACACTTGATTAAGGCTGATATGAGCCTGATTGCTGGAAAAAGTTGCGTTAAATTGAAAAAAGAGGGAATCGCCGTTTATTCGCTAATAAACAAAACGACCATGCAATTCATTCAGATTTAATTCGCTCAGGATGGCTTCCAGCCTTTGTTGAGCATCCTTGCGCGGTTTATTCATGCGACGTGCAATGATCAGTTCGTTTTTCATTGAATGTTCCCAGCCGACCAATTCGGTGGCCGTGACCTGATAGCCGTGAGACTCCAGCAACAGACAGCGTAGCACGTTGGTCAGGTGGCTGCCAAATTCGCGGCTGTGTATCGGGTGTCGCCAGATTTCAGATAAGGGGGTTTTGCCAAATGATTGATTCTTATGCTTGTTTAATACGCTGGATACTTCCGCCTGGCAACACGGCACCAGTACGATAAATTTGGCCTTTTTGTGCAAGGCAAATTTGATCGCGTCGTCGGTGGCGGTATTGCAGGCGTGCAGCGCTGTAACGACATCGATCTGGCCGGGGAGTTCGCTCGAATGGATGGAATCCTCGACTGACAGGTTCAGAAACGACATGCGTTCAAAGCCTAACTTGCCGGCGAGTTCCTGCGATTTGGCAACCAGTGTTTCGCGTGTCTCAATCCCGTAGATATGGCCGGTATCGCGCGCTTTAAAAAATAAATCGTAGAGGATGAAACCTAAATAGGATTTCCCTGCGCCGTGATCTGCCAGCGTGACCGCTGCCTTTTCGATCAGCACTTCGTTTAATAAGGGTTCGATGAAATGAAATAAATGATAAACCTGTTTGAGCTTGCGACGGCTGTCCTGATTGAGTTTGCCATCGCGAGTCAAGATGTGCAATTCTTTGAGTAACTCGACGGACTGGTTGGGTTTTATTTCAGGAATAAGCGTCATGTTCGATATTTAGGGTGTTTAGCCGCCGCATTATAAAGGGCTATTAAAAATCCGGCTTGAAAAACGTTGCCACCCTAATCAGCCAAATTTCAATTTCATGATCAGCACAGCGCCCGCCAGTATTAGCGTAATGCTGTTGGCGATGATAATGGGCCAGGAGGCCAGTTCCAGACCATAAGCCAGCCAAAGCGCAACGCCCAGTGTGAACAGGGTATACATGCCTAGCGATATATCGGCGGTATGACGCGTGCGCCACACCTGCCAGGTCTGCGGGATGAAGGCACTGGTCGTCAGGGTGGCCGCTAAACTGCCAAGAATATCGGGGTCAGTCATGATGTTCATGTACTTCCTCATTCGCCCATAACTGGTGGGCATCGAGCAACAAACGATAGCGTGCTTCGTTCGCGTCCAGTTGCGCCAGTTTTTCGGCTAAGGAGGATTCCAGCGCGAAACGTCGTGCGGTGAGACTCTCGGATAAGCTCACTTCTCCAAACGTGTAGGCGCGGGCGATCAGTTCGGCGTTGTTGTTTATCGCAAGGGCTGCTTCACGCGCTTGTTGCCAAGTGTCATAACTCTTCACCGCCTGTGTGTGGGCTGCATAAATATCACCCTCGATGCGGCGTGTTACAAAGGCTTCCTGATCGGCTGTGATAACGGCTTGTTGCGTAGCGCCATCCGCGATGGCACTCCGGTGCCCGAACGACAGCGGAACGGTCAGGTATACGCCGGCCAATTTCTCATTACCGCCCATTTCATTGGAGTAACGTATACCGACAGTCGGGTCCGGGATCCGATCGGCGCGACTGCGTTGCGCCATTAAATGCTGAACCTGGTTTTGCGCCTGCACCATGCCAAGTTCGTGATTGTCATTGAAGATGCGGGTTTTCCAGAAAACGTAGTCGTGCTCTATCGCTTGTGGTGTGGTGGGAGAGAGTGTTTGCGGTAAGTGAATGGCAGGGAACTGGCGGGTTAAATCATTTGCAGCGAGCAGGGCGCGCAACTGGGCTTGATGCCACGAAATACTGGCTATTGCTTCTGTTGCAACAACTTGATTTAATTCAATTTTTGGTGCATCTCCGGCTTTGACGCGCTTTTCTGTCATCAGTGCCTGCTGCTTTAAGATGTCGATTTGCTTCTGCCATAGCAAGACTTGCTCCTGCTCTCGGTGCCAGACAAACCAGAGTTTCAGCAGGGTGCGACCGGCCTCATGCCGTGCATCACCGAGTGCAAATTCTGCGCGTTGCATACTGGCTGTGCCGATATCCTGATCTATGCCAACCTTATTCGGTAATCGCAACGGGCGTTCCAGTGCGACATCCCACTCTTTGAGATTTTGTCCTGAGCTGATCACTCTGCGTTGCGATGAGCCGGCGCGTAAGTTGAACTCGTAAGGGCCGTTGTTCCACCGGTATTGGGTAGCTTGCTCCATCTTCAGGCTACTGGTGGCGTTCTTCACCAGCAGGTGATTGCTCAAGGCGGCTTCAACCTGAGCAAGAGCCGGTAAATCCGGGCGGTTGATCTCTGCGGCACAAGCAACGCCACACATTGAAATAAGCCCTAGCAACAAACTACTTTCAACTTTCAACTTCCAGCTTCCAACTTCCAACTTACTACTCGCAGTATTTTTCATTCCAGCCTCCCGAATTCGATGACCGGAGTGATCCAATAAGCCATCTCAGGATTGCTCTCCTCGTGTTTGAGATGGGTTACCAGTTCGCGCGCATCCTCTAAGTTCATGACGGATTGAAGAGCGACGCGCTGTGAGCGGCCGCGCACCTGTTCTATCATGCTGGGCAAACGTTCCTTCTGGCTGCCTCCTTCCGTTTTGAAAATGGAGAAGCCGTAAACCCATTCCGGGTGTTCCAGCAGATGATCGATCAAACGCTCTTCCAGCAGTCGGTGGCAGACCAGCGTCAAACAGCAATTTAACTCTTTTTTCATAGTGTATTTCCGTGTGGATCAATGCCAAAGCGACGGTACAGGATAGGCAGCAGAAACAAGGTTAGGATGGTTGAGGTGACCAGACCGCCGATCACCACGATGGCCAGCGGCTTTTGAATTTCGGAGCCGGGGCCGGTCGCAAACAGCAAGGGCAACAGGCCGAAAGCCGTGATGCTGGCAGTCATCTGTACCGGACGAAGGCGACGCTTGGCACCCTCGAATATAACCTGAGTGATATCCATCCCTTCGGTGTGCAGTTGGTTAAAGTAACTGACCATCACGATACCGTTTAACACCGCGATCCCCAGCAAGGCAATGAAACCGACTGAGGCGGGAACGGACAGGTATTCACCGCTGATCCAGAGGGCGAACACGCCGCCCATCAAGGCAAATGGGATGTTGGTCAACACCAGCGCTGCCTGACGGACAGAACCGAAGGTGGCGAACAGCAGCATGAAGATCAGACCCAGTGCGATCGGGATGACGATGGTCAGGCGTGCTGCCGCGCGCTGCTGATTTTCAAATTGTCCGCCCCAGGTGATGCGGTAGCCTTGAGGGATTTTGATTTGGGCGGCGACAGCGGCCTTAGCTTCATTAACAAAACCGACCAGATCCCGGTCGCGGACATTGGTCTGTATCACGACCATGCGTTGACCGCTTTCCCGGTCAACTTTCACCGGTCCGTTGGTGCGTTCGAGCTTTGCGACGACTGAGAGCGGGACGTTTTGTCCGTTTGCAAGCGGTAGCGTCAGGGCGGCGAACAGGGCAGGCGACTGCTGTACGTCAGCTTCTCCGCGTATGAGCAGTGGCGTTCTGCGGCTGTCTTCAATCACGATGCCCAGTTGTTGTCCCTCGATCTGGCTGCGTAAGGTGTTGCTGATTTCATCAGCGCTCAAGCCTAAGCGTCCTGCTGCTAAACGATCGATGATTACACGATAATACTGTACGCCATCATTCTTGACCGTATAGGCGTCTTCGCTACCCTTGATGCTGCCGACAACTTTGACCATTTTCTCGGCGAGCTCATCGAGTTTTGTGATATCAGAGCCGAAAATTTTGATGGCAACATCTCCGCGTGTGCCGGTAAGCATCTCGGAAACACGCATCGCGATGGGCTGGGTAAAACTAAATTCCAGTCCGGGAAAATCGAGCATCACTTTTCGGATTTCGTCGATGATGGCGTTCTTATCTTTTATACGCCATTCTTCCATCGGTTTGAGAACCAGAAAGTTATCGGTTTCATTCAGTCCCATTGGATCCAGCCCCAGTTCATCTGCGCCTGCACGTGAGACGATGCCTTTTACTTCGGGGACGGCCTTCAGGATGGCCGCCTGAACGCGCAGGTCGATATCTTTGGTCTGAGCCAGATTGATGGACGGCAGTTTGGTAGTCTGCATGATGATATCGCCTTCATCCATTTCCGGCATAAAGGTTTTTCCGATTTGCGTGTAAACGATGCCGGTCAATAGCAGGGTGGTGATGGCGGCTACGAGCACGAGTTTTTCCTTGCGCAGCGCCAGAGTAAGTAAGGGAATATAAACTTGCAGTGATATTCGTACCAGCCAGGGGTCTTCGTGATGGGCGCTTTTGAGCAGGAAAGAAGCCAGCATAGGAACGACGGTCAGCGAGAGTAGCAGTGAGGCTGCAAGCGCAAATACGATGGTCAGGGCCACGGGAATAAAGAGCTTTCCTTCCAGTCCCTCTAGTGTCATCAAAGGCAAAAATACGATGATGATGATGGCAACACCGGCTGAGACGGGAGTGATGACCTCTTTGACTGCGCGATAGATAATGTGCAGATGAGGGATGTGCTGACGTTTTCTACCTAGGTGATTGATGATATTTTCAACGACCACCACAGCGCCGTCGACCAGCATACCGATTGCGATCGCCAATCCGCCCAATGACATCAGGTTGGCGGACATGTCGAAACGTTGCATTAATATAAAGGTGATGAGTACTGCAAGCGGTAAGGTTACTGCGACCACTAGAGCGGCACGTAGATTGCCTAAGAAGAGGACTAACAGGATGATGACTAGGACGATGGCCTCGGTGAGTGCTTTAGATACTGTGCCGATGGCGCGGTTAACCAGACTGCCGCGATCGTAAAACACCTTAGTGGTGACGCCGGTTGGCAAGGTAGGTGCGAGTTCGGCGAGTTTTTCGCGCACGCCGTTAACAACTTTTTGTGCATTAGCCCCGCGCAGACCCAATACCAGGCCTTCTACCGCTTCATTCTTTCCGTCTTTGGTGACCACGCCATAACGGGTTAGGCTGCCGATGCGAACCTGGGCGATGTCACTGACCCGTATCGGATTATTGTTCGGACTGGCGATCACGATATTCCTGACATCTTGCAGGTTTTTGATACTACCTTCGGTTCTGACGAGTAAGGCTTCATCGCCATCGCTCAGCCGTCCGGCGCCGTCATTGCGGTTGTTAACTTCCAACGCTTGCTGCAGTTGTAGCATGGAGAGCCCGCGTGCGGCGAGTGCAGTGTGATCCGGAATGACTTCAAATACGCGAGCTAAGCCGCCTAATGAGTTGACATCAGCCACTCCAGGCAGCGTGCGTAAAGCGGGACGTATCGTCCAGTCCAGAATGGAGCGGCGCTGTTCAAGCGATATGCCTTCACCTTCTACAGTGAACATGAACATTTCGCCCAGTGGTGTGGTGATAGGTGCCAGACCGCCGGACGAGGTTGGCGGCAAGTCGCGCTGCGCATTATTCAGGCGTTCGGTGACTTGCTGGCGCGCCCAATAAATGTCGGTGCCGTCGACAAAGTCGATGGTGATATCAGCAATGGCGTATTTGGATGTGGAACGGAGCATGCGCTGGTTGGGGATGCCCAGCATTTCGAGTTCTATCGGCGTGACAATGCGCGCTTCAACTTCCTCGGGTGTCATACCCGGCGCTTTCATGATGATCTTAACTTGCGTGGATGAGACATCCGGGAATGCGTCGATTGGCAGTTCCAGGAACGAAATAACACCGGCGCCTATGGTCAGGAGAGTGAGTGCAGAAACGAGTAGTCTCTGGGTCAGGGCAAATTCAAGCAGTTTAGAGAGCATTATTGACCACCACCGATACCCATCACGCTGGATTTGAGTGCAGAAACTCCACGGACGGCGATTTTTTCATCGCCATTGAGGTCACCGCTGATGACACTGTTGGTCGCGCCTTCATTCATTATACGAATGGATTGAACGCGAAAGCCTTGGGGGGTTGCGACGAAGATTGAGATTTTCCCGTCAATATGGGAAATCGCTGTGTTGGGGATTTCCCATTGGGGAATACTATTGGATTGGGTGCTGATGGTCGCTTCGACATATTGACCGGCACGAAGATTCTCCGCGCCTTGATTGATGGTGGCGCGCAGTTGTAGTGTCTGATTGCTGCCGGTCAGGCTGTGGCCGATTGCGGTGAGTTTGCCGCTTGCCGAGTAACCGGTAACAGAAACGCTTGCACCAATTTTAAGGTTTTGTGTAAAGGAGAGCGGGGCTTGTATCTCGAGCGCGAGCGGGGTGAGTTTAGCTATTTTAAATAGCGGAACGGCAGCGTCCAGCCGCTGACCTGCGCTGGCTGTCTTTTCAAGTACAGCGCCATCGATAGGGGAGGTAATAGTGAGTAGGCTGCTTGGATTGTTGCCCGATTGTAAATGGCTAATTGCACTATCAGACATGCCGGAGAGTCGTAGCATCTGTTTCCGTTCAGAAAAATTGGCTTGTGCTTCGAGCGCTAAACTGCGGGTTGTGCGATAGCGACTTTCAGAGATGATGCCATCCTTATATAAGCTCTCATCACGAGACAGATTTTCGTGTGCAAGTTGGTTTTGTACACTGGCCTGTAGTAATCCTCGCTGTACTTCTGCAAGCGCAGGGCTTTGCAGGTAGGCGAGCGCCTGGCCTTTTTTGACAGTATCGCCAACGCCGACCAGCGTTTGTTCGATCATAGCTGGCAGTGGCGTGCTGACAATAAACAGCTGGCTGCCAGGAATGATGACTTGAGCAGGGAATCCGGAGGATTCGCCAACTCGCTTAGCTGGCAGCGAACCTGTCGTGATACCGAGTGATTGCATCTGCTTGGTGCTGATGGCTATATTATCCACCGCATAACAGAGAGGGAAAGTGGACAGAGTAATCAGTCCGAAAATGAGAGATGTCTTATTCATATATAGCCCCGTTTAGCACGATGTAATTATTTTACTGATTGGTAGCAAATTTAACATATGTGTAGTGTGGTGTAGCGATAAATGGTTCAACTATCCCTGCAAATAAAAACAATATGAAAATAACTGTTGACGCCTTTGGGGTGGTTTGCTATAGTTCTGCTTCTGACGCGGGGTGGAGCAGCTCGGTAGCTCGTCGGGCTCATAACCCGAAGGTCATAGGTTCAAATCCTGTCCCCGCAACCAGTTTTATAAGTCGCAGAATAAACGCTGTGATTAGTTTTAAAAGATTTCAAAATGTAGTTGACGGTAATTCAAAAGTCTCTATAATGCTGACCTCTTCGCTGGCAAGTTACTTGTTCCGGCAACGCTCTTTAAAAACATAAATTAAACAATTGACGAGTGTAGGTACTTGATTTTTGGTAGTTATCGGCTTCTTAGGGAGCTTAAAAAGATAACGACTTTAAAATATAGTAGTACCTTACACAAAGTC
>TBL_comb47_HYPODRAFT_10001073_pt1 | contig 35977 bp, 32 predicted proteins | sample TroBogypolimnion_40_FD_10682 | JGI IMG/M metagenome (IMG submission 10682)
TAGACTTCAACACAGTGCGTCAGACGATTCGCCAGCAGCCTCTGCTGAACGCAAGGCAGACTTCATCGCAGGAAGTACCCGCGTTGCGCGTATTTTTTATGCGCATGGCTATTACGTTGGTCAAATANCTGGCGCGTTGACGGGAACATTGACGCTGAGTGTACGCGTGGACGGCACCGTCAGCGCTGTGATCGCCAGCGCAGACCAAGCAGCGATTGTCTTAAATGGCGTATTCGATGTCACTAGCAACGATGCAGTGCGCACACTCAAGCTCATGGGAAATAGTACGCTGGGCACCACGACGTTGACGGGGCATATTGACCTTAAGTCTCGCACAGTCAGCGGCGAGTGGACAACCATTCCAAGGTCTTCCAACTCGCCCAGCCTTAGTGGCAGTTTCGCGGCTATGCGATGAACATCGAGATCGTCAACATGACGGCCTATCTGCAATGGCTCAGAGACCACGGCTACGAGCTCGGCAACTTACAGGTGCAATGATGAACCATACAAAACGAAAACTGGTAGCGGCTTTGACTTCCTGGCCCTGGCTCATGGGCTGCAAGCAACTGGTCAGCGCGCAAAGTACACAAGATCCGCTGCAGCGGTTTAGAGGAATCGGCGTGGTGCTGGTTTGCGATGCGATTGCCGGCATTGAGCTAAAGGGCGTGGAGTTTTACGACGACCGCCAAGCTATCATTTATGCCAGTTCTACCCAGAGCAAAAAAGGCCGTGCAATCCTCGCCTTGGGCGGTGCCAGAGTTCCGTTGACCGTGCGTGTGGTTTGGCATGACAGTTCCAAAATTGTTGGCCGCAAAGAGAATCCAAACTTGGATACCTACGACGGCAACATCATTGGCGACTACACCCTGCCCATCGCCTCCCGCATCCCCGATGAGGTGCTGCAGGAAATCCGCTCCCACGGTGGCGCACTGCGCCTGAAGTTCCGCCTCAAGACCGATGGCGTGCTGTTTGGCTGGGACATCGAAAGGCATATCGGTGGCGCCTTCGCGCCGCTCATGCCCGGCGGTGATTTTCTGGAAATGAAGTACTGAAGCAAGCACGTTCATGCTGACCATTCACGACATGACCCGCACCTGTTTGTCCAAGAGGAGAAGCACATGCTGCAAGTAGAAATACAACATCCCAAAGGCAAACTTGAGCGTTTGCAGGTGCCCGACGATTGCATCATCGGCAAGGGGGCGCAAAACGAGGTGCGCCTGGAGAGTTGGCGTATTGGCAAGGAACATGCGCGCCTGTTCAAGACGCCATCGGGCGTGCTGGTGGAAGACCTGGGCGCGTTTGGCGGCATCACGGTCAATGGCCAGCGCATTGAGGCGCAATACGGCCCGCTCACATCCGGGGAGGTGATCGGCATTGGGCCTTTCAAGCTCAGCGTGCAGGTGCTGGTTGGCAGCGAGAGGGTGCAGGCAGCGCACCCCGGTAGCCGCAGCGACACTGCGGCCGCGCGCAACCGGATGGCTAGCGAGGCGATGCAGGCCTCGCGGCTTGCCGCGGAGCGTGCGCAGCGCGAGGCGGCGCGCAGGGACACGCCAGCACCCGGTTTGGCCCTGGTGCTAGCGCCGGAGCCGGGGCGCAAGCGGCTCGAGTTTGAGTGGCGCAAGCGCGTGCACAAGGAGCTGCTCAGCACCATGGACTTGCGTCGCCAGGATGTGCAAAGCATGTCGGATGCCGAACTGCGCAACCGGACCAGCACGCTGATTGAGCAAATTATGGCGGCGCTGGAGGCCGATATTCCCGCACAGATTGACCGCACCTTGCTGGCCAAGCAGGTGCTGGACGAGGCCATTGGTCTGGGGCCGCTGGAAGAGCTGCTGGAAGATGACAACGTCAGTGAAATCATGGTCAACCGCTTTGATGAAATCTATATCGAGCGGGCCGGCCGCTTGCAGCACTATCCGCTCACCTTTACCGGCGACCAGGCGGTGATGGGGGTCATAGAGCGCATCGTGGCGCCGCTGGGCCGGCGCATTGACGAGTCTTCGCCGATGGTGGATGCGCGGCTCAAGGATGGCTCGCGCGTCAATGCCGTCATCCCACCGCTGGCGCTCAAGGGGCCTTGCCTGACGATTCGCAAGTTTTCCAAGCGCAAGCTCACCGCCGAAGACCTGGTGGGATTTGACGCCATCAGCCCCGAAATGGCGCAGTTTCTGGAGCTGTGCGTGGTGGCGCGCAAAAGCATCATCGTGTCCGGCGGCACCGGCTCGGGCAAGACCACGCTGCTCAACATCCTGTCCAACTTTATCCCGCTGGGCGAGCGGATCATCACGGTGGAGGATGCGGCCGAGCTCAAGCTGAACCACGCGCACCTGGTGAGTCTGGAATCGCGCCCGTCGAATGTGGAGGGGCGCGGCGGCGTCAGCATTCGCGAACTGGTAAAGAACACCTTGCGCATGCGGCCAGACCGGATTGTGGTGGGCGAGTGCCGCGGTGCCGAGGCGCTGGACATGCTGCAAGCCATGAACACCGGGCACGAGGGCTCGCTCACAACCCTGCACGCCAATACCCCGCGCGACGGTCTGGCACGCCTGGAAACCATGGTGCTGATGGCGGGAATGGAGCTGCCACTGGTGGCCATTCGAGAGCAGATTTCATCCGCTGTGGCCATCGTGGTGCAGCAGTCGCGCTTTGCCTGCGGTGCACGCAAGGTGACCAGCATCACCGAGCTGACTGGTATGGAGTCCGGCAAGATCCAGCTCCAGGAGCTATTCCGCTTTGTGCGCCAGGGCTACGGCCAGGATGGCCGCGTGCAGGGCTGCTTCACGGGCTGCGGCATGGTGCCTTCGTTTTATGACGCGTTGCGGGCCGCCGGCAATCTGCTGGATGTGAGCATCTTCAAGCCCAGCCACGCCGTAGCCGACTTGCATGCCGACGGGGAGGAAGCGTGATGAACCAGCAGGTACTTTTCATCACGGTGGCCCTGTCGTCCGCCTTGCTGGCCTGGTTTGCGGTGGACCTGTGCACGGTCACCATGGCCCGCTACCGGGCCCAATTTACCGAAAAGGCCAAGTTCCAGGCACAGGAGTTCTTCCTGTTTGTGGACCCCAAGACACTGTTTGCAGCCAACGTGGCGGTGATGGCGCTGGGCGCCTCGCTGACCTGGCTGATTACGGGCAGCGTGCTGCTGGCGGTGCCCATGTTCTTTGCCCTGGCCCTGTTGCCCCGCTTTATTTATGCCTGGATGCGCAAGCGCCGTCTGCGCCAGTTTGAGCTCCAGTTGCCGGACGCGCTGATGATGCTCTCGGGCGCGCTGCGCGCCGGTGCCAGCATGGCCTCGGCCATCCAGCTGATGGCTCAGGAGGCGCAAAACCCATTGGCGCAAGAGTTCTCGCTGGTATTGCGCGAGCAGCGCTTGGGCGTGAGCATGGAACAGTGCCTGAACAATCTGTCGCGGCGCGTGCCCACCCAAACCACCGTGCTATTGATGTCGGCCATGCGCATTGCCGGTGAGACCGGTGGTGGCCTGGCCGAAACGCTGGAGCGCACCTCCCACACCATACGCAGCCATCTGCAGATGGAGGGCAAGATTGAAGCGCTCACCGCACAGGGCAAGATGCAGGCCTGGGTGGTGGGCTCGCTGCCCATTCTGTTGATGCTGGTGCTCAACCAGATGGAGCCCGATTCCATGGCCATGCTGTGGCACTCGCGCATTGGCTGGGCCACCTTGGTGGTGATCGCATTTCTGGAAGTGATGGGCATCTATCTGATCCGCAGGATCACCGCCATCGACATCTGAAGGACGCTCCGCCATGACCCCATCCCAACACTTTACCCTCATCAGCATTCTGGTGGCTCTGGGCGTCGGACTGGCCGTGGCCCTGCCGGCCTGGCTGCTCAGCCAGGCACTGGCCGAGGTGCCTGCGGATGACCGCACCTACAAAGACCCGCCGCCGCTGGGCTTTCGTCTGGCCTGGTGGCCTATCTCCTGGGTCAGCCATTTCCTGCAACCCCGCTTGCCCGCAGCAATGCGCAATGGCCTGCGCGCCAAGCTGCGCCGGGCGGGCCTGGAGTATTGCATCAGTGCAGCGCAGCTCCAGGCCAGCCGCTTGGTGGCTGCCCTCGCCTGCGCGGCGCTGGCATGGTGGCTGATAGGCTCGTTTGCCATGGGCAGGAGCGCCTATGTCAATGCGCTGCTGCTTGGCGCACTGTGCGGATACTTCTACCCAATGATCTGGCTCAACGACCGGCTCAACGCGCGCCAAAAAGAACTATTGCGCAGTCTGCCCTTTTACCTGGACATCATCACCCTGTGCGTGGAGGCCGGACTCAATATTCAGGGTGCCATCAACCAGGCGGTTCTCAAGGGTCCCAAGGGCGCCATGCGGGATGAGTTTCGGCGATTGCTGCGCGACATCCGCGCCGGAAAAAGCCGTGCCACGTCCATGCGCGACATGGCCGAACGCCTGGATGAGGCGTCGATTACCCACTTTGTCACGGCCGTGATTCAGGCCGAAAAAATGGGCATGAACCTGGGGCCGGTGCTGCGCGCCCAGGCCGACCAGCGGCGCGCGGAGCGCTTTCACCGTGCCGAAAAGCTGGCCATGGAGGCGCCGGTGAAGATGCTGCTGCCGCTGATTGCCTTCATTTTTCCATGCACCTTCATCGTGCTTTTTTTTCCGATTGCGATGCAGTTTATGCACTCGGGTCTGTAGGAGACCNCGCATGACAAGCCCACCCTGCATCAGCGTTGCCAGCGGCTTCTGGCAACGCTTGAAAGGCCTGATGTGGAGTCGGCCCTTGCCACTGGCGCAGGGCCTGTGGATTCCGCGCTGCGCCAGTGTGCACACGCTGTGGATGCGCTACCCGCTGGATGTGGTCTACCTGGACGCGTGCGGTGCCGTAGTGAAACTGGTGCCCGGACTGAAGCCCTGGCGCATGAGTTGGGGCGGCAGCGCGGCCACTCAAACCCTGGAGATGGCGGCGGGTGGCATTGCCCATTGCGGCATTGCCTTGGGCGACCGTCTGCGCCTACCGTCTAAGCCGGAGCAGCAGCATGCCAATCGCTAAGCTGCATCCAGCCTTGCGCCTGCGTGGCTCGGCGATGTTGGAGTTTTTGGCGGTGGGGCCCATCATCAGCATCCTGGGGCTGGGTATCTTGCAATACAGCCTGATGTTTTTTGCCAAGAACCAGATCGACCATGCGAACTTCATGGCCGCGCGCGCCGGCAGCGTGGCCCATGCCAACGTGGTCACCATTCGGGAAGCCTATATTCGGGCCTTGATACCGCTGTATGGCGGCGGCAGAAACGCCCAGGAGCTTAGCGATTCTTATCTCAAGGCCGACGCCGATATGACGCCGCAAAACCTGCGCATTGAAGTGCTGAACCCGACCATACAAAGCTTTGATGACTTCGCCACCAACCAGGCACTGAACGACAGCTATGGCGCACGCACCATCCCCAATGACAGCCTGGCACTTCGCCCCAACCTGGATGCGGTGGGCGCCACATCGGGGCAGACCTTGCAGGACGCCAACCTGCTCAAACTGCGCATCACCCACGGCTACACGCCCAAGGTCTGGCTGCTGGGAACGATTTTCAACCGCTACCAACAGTGGCTGGATAGCGGCGACGACAGCTTCCAAACGCAACTGATCGCTGGTGGCCGTGTGCCCATGGTGTCGCACGTCACGCTGGAAATGCAAAGCGACGCTCTGGAGCAAAAGGACATTCATGGCAACAATCTGTTTGCCTCCACGCCGGGCCTGGGCAACAACGGCCATGCTACCGACCCCGGCACGCCGCCCTTGTCCACCAAACCGCCCCCCGACTGCCTGACCGCCGGCTGCACGGTGACCTACCTTCCGGGCGATCCTGGCTCCACCGGAGGCAGTGGCGGTGTCGGTGGTGGCAATGGTGGCGGCACGGATGGCACGCCAAACGGGGGGCCACCCACCTGTACCGGTGCCAATTGCCCAAGCTGTAACGGTTAGGATGAGAGGTTAATCGTGCGGTTGCACCCATGGGTCCGTCAACTGCTGGCCTCGGCCCTGGGCTCGGCTGCCGTGGCTGCCTGGGCACCGCTGGCCTGGTGGCCGCTGGCAGTCCTGGCTTACGGCGCGCTTTTTCAATGGCTAGGTTCCAGCCCGTCAGTCGGGATGGCGGCAAGCGTGGGCCTGCTGTTCGGTCTAGGTCTGCACCTCACCGGCCATGGCTGGATCTACAGCACGATGGCCGGGCCTGCTGGCATGGACAGCGCATCGGCCGCGCTGGCAACTGCGGTCGTGCTGCCGGGTCTGGCCCTGTTTACCGCCCTGCCCTGCGCCTTGCATGCATGGCTTCTAAAAAAGTCGGCCGATCGACCGGTACCAATCTGGCTGCAATCGTCCAGCTTTGCCAGCCTGCTGACCGCAGGCGAAATGGCGCGGGCCCTGGTGTGGGAACGCTTTAGTTCCCTCTCCCTGGGCTATGCGCTAATCGATACCTGGTTTGCGGGCTGGGCACCGGTGTTGGGTGGTTATGGCTTGAGCTGGATGGGCTATGGGCTGGCGGCAACCCTGGCACAGACCTTGGTTGCAAAACGCCGGATGGCGTCAGGCCGCATGCAATGCATTTTCGCGGTGACGGCGTGTCTGCTCGCGGGCCTGCTGCTGCAAAAGGTGCAGTGGACCGAAGCGCTGGCCATGCCGCTGCACTTTCGCCTGGTGCAAACCCACACCACGCAGGGCAGCAAATTTGATCCCGCATTCAGGGCGCGCATTACCCACCAGGTACTGGACCTGCTGACCGCCGAGCCGGCCGACTTGGTGGTGGCGCCCGAAACCGCCTTTCCGCTGTACTGGAATGAGTTGCCAGACGGCACGCTTTCCGCCCTGCAAGACTTTGCCACGCAGTCTGGCAGTCACCTGATTTTTGGCATTGCCACCGTGGGCGGCCAGTCGGAAGGCTACAACAGCATGGTGCATTTGCAGCCCCACGGAAGCAGCGTAAGCCGCTACGACAAGATTCACCTGTTTCCGTTTGGTGAATACGCGCCGGCGGGACTGGGCTGGATCAGCCGCAAGCTGTCGATTCCCATGCAGGACCTGAGCGCAGGTGCCGCAGCGCAGCCGCCATTTACATTGATGAAGCAAGGCCAAACGCTGGCCATTGGCACCTTGATTTGCAACGAGGCCATGCTGGCCGATGAAGCCAGGCGTTGGGCGCCGCAGACCCACCTGCTGATCAACCCCGGCAATATGGCCTGGTTTGAGGGCACGCTGGCCATTGCCCAGGGCCTGCAAATCACGCGCATGCGGGCACTGGAGGTAGGCCGCCCGATCCTGCGGGTTTCAAACCTGGGGGACACGGCGCTGATCCTGGCGTCCGGCGCCGTGGCACAGGTCTTGCCGCTGGATCAGTCCGCCAGCATGACAGCAACCGTCAACGGACGGACCGGCCTGACACCCTATGTGCGTTGGGGTGATTGGCCCATGATCACCCTGTGCCTGCTGTGCATTGCCAGCGCGCTGTGGGCGGGAAAGGTCAATCGTGGCTAAATGAGCCCATCCCCTCTATAAGGTAAAACGAGCGGATTTCCCCTATGAAAGAGTGACACGTTATTTGCTGAAATCGCTTGATCCAGCGATGTAATGTCAGCCACCCCAGGAAAAATCAACAGTAACCCTCTCGGAGGTAGCCTGCGGAATGACCGTTCGACCATGCTTGGTGAGCTTGACCAATCCATATTGGGCCATGGTGTGCAGCGACCGCGATACGTTGGGCGCATGTTTACCGACCGCTTTGGCTAAGGCGTCCATAGAGTCTGGGTGGCTCTCACGAATGACCTTGAGCAAGGCCATATTTTCATCGGACAGCACCCGTGCCATGGCAGTCACAGTGGGAAACCAAACGTTGGGTTCATCTTTGCCGCGTTGGCGTGTTCCCGCCGCAATTGCCAGTGTGCGGGCGCGCTGCACAGGCACCGGCGCAATACCGAACTTCAATACTTTGTTCATGGACTGATCTCCTTCAAAACGCGATCTACTTCAGCATAAAAATCACTGACCAACTGGTAAGCAGTGTCAAACTCGTACAACACCCCCTCGTCCAGAGCGTGTCGATGACGGTGGTCGTACGGAAACCTTTTGCCTGCATGCTTAAAGCGCGAGCCGACCGGCTTCACGCCGTGGGCATTGTCGAAACCAATGAGCCGGGTGTTATCCGGCGCATGCAGTGTCAGGCTGTACCTTATGCCGTGCGGTCATTCCGCCGTTACGGGCACACTCGCAACTTCCATCTTGACCCAGTAGCCCGCATCATTTTGGACTTCAATATTGCCATCCAAGCCAAGCAAATATTCCAAACCAGTGGCCGGTGAACTTTGTGAACCCATGCCAAAGCATATCATGACACGATAAGTGTTTCAATGATCAATGTGAGTGGAATGTCCCTTTTTGACCTCACTCACGGCCTTGACGCTTCAGGTATTTGGCGTTCCAAACGCATCCCTCATTTGTCGTGCGCGCTTGGCTTGATCAGTGTGAAGGTAGACCGAAGTGGTGGAAACCGATGCGTGGCGCAGGTTGTCTCGCACTGTGGTCAGCTCCGCCCCCCGCGCCAAAGCATGTGTGGCGTGCGTATGTCGCATCCAGTGTGGACTTGCCCGGCGCAGCTTTTCGGCAGTCTTTGGCGATTCGGCCGCGATGACGTCGGCAGTTGTCACGAAAAATCGCTTGGTGACGTTCCGTAGCCGGGTCGAAGTGATATGGTTCTGACCGCTCCCTGCCTGCAGGTCAGCAATAAGCGGGGTGGACGGCTTCCACATGGCTGGTGTGGTTGGCACACCGCGCTGCATCAGGTAATGATCCAGCGCCACCCGGGCCAGCGGAGGTAAGGCCACTTTGCGTCAGGAGTCGTTGGGGTTTCTGCTGGGAATGACTCTGAAGGGCTGGAAGCGGTCATCCGACTTCAAGGTCAAAAATCCAAGGATTTGAGTTCGCTCCGAAGAAAGCTGTCGTTCGCCGAAACCTGCCCATTACTCGGAAGTCCATGTTCAGGGAAGCTTATGTAGATTGACTACTCTGCGGCTTCTGGGCCGCGATTTCGGTCCTCCACGAATGACATGTTAATTAGCGTCTAATTTGATGAAATGTGCTACACAACCTAGCCAAACTTTTTCGTCGCCCAATTTCCAGATTGGTTTACTGACGCGGAATAGAAAGAAATTTCAAGTTTCAATTCTATATTTTCATATTCGGGTGTAGATTTTTAATAAAAAGTTAAACACTTATGTATCATTATCTATATTCTTTTGGTTAGCATCATCAGTCTGCATTTGGCTAAGTTTTCTTTGCGCTACATCTGCAGCCATTTGCTCAGTCTTCCAAGCTTCTAGCTCTGTAACAGTACGGTTACTTTTCTCTGAATCGAGAGAAGTGGCATTTTTTTGAATCTGATCTGCCAGTTCCTTTTGTTCTTTGATTCGTTTCATCGATAAGTCCTTTGGAAATTTTTATAATAATTCATACAACTTATAAATAGTGACTCCGACATATGATGTCGACAGCGAATTTTTCATCGTTAAAAAATTCGCAAAGGATCAAAACTATACATCCACAAAGACAAGATTGTAAGGATATGTTTGATAATACATAATTAGTATCTATTTCTGCTCTCTCCAATCATTTCCAGTGTATTCATGCTGGTTGGATACATTTTCTGCTCGCTTTTCACGGAGCAGACGTTCTGCACGAATCTTATCAGGTTCATATTCCTGCTCTAGCCAGTTAATTCGATGGGTAAGTCGTTCAATTCTACTGTCCGTTGACTGGCGAACTAATTCCGCTGCTTCTTGTGCCGATTTTATCCAACTCTTATTGCGCTGCACTTCCTCCTTAAATTGCGCCAATTCTTTGTTTATCTTAGTCCACTTCAAATATTTTAACCAAAGCGCATGAAATTGCGTTTTTGGAGGCACTTCGTTTTTTATCATTTTTATGAAATAGGTTTCCTTATCGGAGTTTGGCGTTATTACACCTTCCATTAGTTGGATTGCCTTTTTCCCCCATCTTCTAATATTTTCCTTTTCATGTTCCATAAAAAAATTTGGATACTTTTCAAGTTCTCCCATATCAAATTCCAAATCTTGTGGCGATTTATTTATATTCACATCTACACTCCAATGAACATGCTTCTCGACTTTTGAGAAGCATTAAATGCGGCGAAAAACCATCTCTTTGCAATATATTTTTGTTGCAAATGTAAGTTCCAATCATGTATTTAAATGTGCGGAGTTTATAAAACCCCAATTTAGGTCTATTCTCGCCCATCGTGCAACACAACTATCAACTTTCATATCCCCCATTCGGGTGATTCGAGAACGCTGCTGTGGAAATTTCAAAGAATTTTCAATCTTTGGTAAATGACCGATTCACGAAGCCAAGCTCAGGCTATGACTGCAGTGGAGATGAAACATTGCTGAGCAGTCTGCGCCTTCAATCTGGAAAAACGATGTCCGGTGGATGACGGTTAACGCGGCGTAATTGACTTCTGATGGTACCGCGTGAAAGTCGGCAATGTGCCTTCTACGGGTTTACGTTTTTGGCCTCAAATCCTCTGTTTCAAAGGGGAAATCCGCTCGTTTTACCTTTTCGAGGGATGGGCTCATTTAGCTATCGTCCTCGCCGGCGGCAATCTCCAGAAACAGCACCTCCGTATAGCCAAACTGGCTGAAGTCGCGCACACGCATGGGGTAGAGCTTGCCCCAGAGGTGGTCGCACTCGTGCTGTACCACGCGGGCGTGAAAGCCTTCCACCGTGCGGTCGATAGCGTCGCCATATTGATCAAAGCCGGCGTAGCGGATCTGCGACCAGCGCGGCACCATGCCGCGCAAACCGGGCACCGACAGGCAGCCTTCCCAGTCGATTTCTTCCGCGTCACCGATCGGCGTGATGGTGGGATTGATCAACACCGTAGGGGGCACGGTGGGCCGATCCGGGTAACGCGGGTTGCGCTCGAAACTGCCGAAGATCACCAGTTGCAGATCGACACCGATTTGCGGTGCGGCCAGGCCCGCGCCATTGGCGGCGCGCATGGTGTCCAGCAGGTCGGTGATCAGCAGGTGCAGGGCATCGCTGTCGAATTCGGTCACCGGCTGCGCCACGCGCAAGAGGCGGGCATCGCCCATTTTGAGAATGTCGCGCACTGTCATTGAATGTTCTCCGTGCTGCGCACTGCGATGCTGAGTGTGCTTGGGGCGGCCCTGCGCATGGTCATTGAATGTTCTCCGTGCTGCGCACTGCGATGCAGAGTGTGCTTGGGGCGGCCCGGCGCACACTCATTTCAACATCTCCAGCAGGGCCGCTTCATCCAGCACCGCCACACCCAGCTCCTGCGCACGGGTGAGCTTGCTGCCGGCTTCAGACCCGGCCACGACATAGCTGGTCTTTTTGCTGACGGAGCCTGAGACCTTGCCACCGGCGGCCTCAATCTTGTCCTTGGCATCGTCGCGCCCCAGCGTGGGCAGGGTGCCGGTCAGCACAAAGGTCATGCCGGCCAAGGGCTTGGGCGCATCGGAGGTGGGCGCGCCCTCCTCCCAGCGGATGCCGCAGGCGCGCAGTTGCTCCACCACCTCTCGGTTGTGCGTCTGGTCAAAAAAGGTGCGAATGCTTTTGGCAACGATGGGGCCCACGTCGCTCACCTGCAGCAGCGCTTCCTCGGAGGCCTCCATGATGGCGTCAAGCCCGCCAAAATGCCGCGCCAGCTCCTTGGCCGTGGCCTCACCGACATGGCGAATGCCCAGACCGAACAGAAAGCGCGGCAGCGTCGTCTGCTTGGACTTCTCCAGCGCATCGACGATGTTCTGCGCCGACTTGTCAGCCATGCGCTCCAGACCGACCAGGGCGGTAAAGCCCAGGCGGTACAGATCCGGCAGATTGCGGATCACGTTGGCGTCCACCATCTGCTCCACCAGCTTGTCGCCCAGGCCTTCGATTTCGACGGCGCGGCGCTGGGCAAAATGCAAAATCGCCTGCTTGCGCTGGGCGCTGCAGAACAGGCCGCCCACGCAGCGGTGATTGGCCTCGCCTGTTTCACGCACCACGGCGCTGCCGCAGACCGGGCAGACGCGCGGCATGTGAAAGTTGGGAATGTAGGGCACGCGGGGAACTGGTACAGGCGCCTGGCCCATGGGGTTCGCAGCATCGGCAAACGCTGGAGCCACTCGCCCAACCACCTCCGGAATCACATCACCGGCGCGGCGCACGATCACCACATCGCCCACCCGCACGTCTTTTTTGCGCACCTCGAACAGGTTGTGCAGGGTGGCGTTGGACACCGTGGTGCCGCCGACAAACACCGGCTCCAACCGCGCCACCGGGGTCAGCTTGCCGGTGCGCCCCACCTGGATATCGATCGCCAAAACCTTGGTCAGTTGCTCCTGCGCCGGGAACTTGTGCGCCACGGCCCAGCGCGGCTCCCGCGTGACAAAGCCCAGGCGCTGCTGCAGGGCCAGGCTGTTGAGCTTGTAGACCACGCCGTCGATGTCAAACGGCAACTGGTCGCGGGTCTTGCCAATCTGTTGGTGAAAAGCCACCAGTTCATCGGCGCCGCGCACCACGCGGGTTTGCTCGGCCACCGGAAAACCCCAGATCTTCAGCGTTTGCAGCAGCTCCATATGCGTGGCAAACAGACTGCCCACCGTCTGCGGTGCCACCTCGCCCACGCCATAGGCATAAAAGCTCAGGGGCCGTTGCATGGCAATGGCGGGGTCGAGCTGGCGCACGGCACCGGCAGCGGCGTTGCGCGGATTGACAAAGGTCTTGTCGCCCTTCTCCCGCTGTTTGTCGTTGAGCGCCTCGAAGTCGTCGCGCCGCATATAGACCTCGCCTCGCACTTCCAGCACGGCTGGAATGGATAGCGCAGCAAACACCGCGGAGGGGGCCCCAATTTTTAGCGGGATTTGCCCGATGGTGCGGATGTTTTGCGTCACGTCCTCGCCGTTCTCGCCATCCCCGCGCGTGGCGGCCTGCACCAGCACGCCATGCTCATAGCGCAGGTTGATGGCCAGTCCATCGAACTTCAGCTCGGCCACATACTCCACAGCCGCGTCCGTCTCGGTCAGCTCCAGTTCCTTGCGCACGCGGGTGTCAAAGGCCTGGGCTCCGGTCGATTCGGTATCGGTTTCGGTGCGAATGCTGAGCATGGGCACGGCATGGCGCACCGTGGCGAATTGGTCCAAGGGTTTGCCGCCCACGCGCTGGGTGGGTGAGTCGGGCGTCAGCCAATCCGGGTGCGCGACTTCGAGCGCCTGCAGCTCGCGAAACAGGCGGTCGTATTCGGCGTCCGGCACCTTGGGTGCGTCCAGCACATAGTACTGGTGGGCCAGCGTATGCAGTTGCGCGCGCAGGCAATCCAGCCGGGCGCGGTCGGCGTCGTCGGGCACGGCAAACAAGTCCAATGTGGCCATGGCCGTTGTCTCTCGGGAAAAGGGAATGCTCAAGAAAACAGACGCCGTGCCACGGCCGAACCGGCTGCCAGGTCGCGCTGTTCCAAGGTGTTGTACAACGTCTGCAACTCGGTGCCTATCACGTCCATGGTCTCCAGAGCCAAGGGCTGGCCATTGTCGTCGGTGACCACCCCGTCCATGCCCTGGGCCAGGGCAAAGGCGGCATCGCGCATGCGTTCAAATGGCTGCTCGGCGCGCTCGGCATGGGCCACATCCAGATGCAGACTGACCTCCCGGATGGCAGACTGCGCTGGATCGTCGGCCAACGCGGCCTGGGAGTCAAAGGCCAACACCAGCAGCGGTGGCATGCCGTCCTGCGACGCGGGCAACACCATGCGCCCCGCAATGGCTCCTGCCACAAAACCCAGACGGGCGGCGTTCTGGTGCACATAGCCTGGGCTCCAGGACGCATTGCGGGCGCGAATGCTAAAGCCCAGCTGCGCATCATGGGCGCTGGCAAAATGGTCGAGCTCGCGGGCACGGGCCACCTCGTCGCGCATTTCCGGAAAGTCGGGGGTGGCGCCCATGGCATCGGCAATGGCCTGGGTCTTCACCACAAACTCGGAGTATTCGATTTCGTTCAAGGCTCCGGTGCGGTTGGCCAATTGCACACCGACCTGAAAGCTGTTGTAGCGCTGGCCCGCTACCGGGCTTTCCCATTGCAGGCTGGCGGCGTTAAAGCCTTCGACGGCAATCGGTTTGGTGCCGGCGCGGCGCGTGGCAGGCAAGGCGGCAATGGCGGCATCGCCCGAAACCAGCGGCGTGCTGGGGTCCAGCGACAGACTGGCAATGACGTCGATCAGCGCGTCCAACGACGGTTTCTTGGCCGGTGTGGGCAAGGCCATGTCACGGCCCTGCACCTCGGTGTCAGAAAATGTGGGCTCCACCGGGTCCAGCCCACCGGGCTCCACAGGCGCATCCGGTGTCGCCTGGCGCGGTGCATTTTTGCGCGAGGTCCAAGCGTTATAGCCGACCACCGCGGTCAAAGCCAGGCCACCGGCGACAGCCAATCCGATTTGTAAATTGCTCATGTTTTATGCCATTTCGGCGAATGAGGCGGCAGACTCCATGTCCACCGCCACGATACGGGAAACGCCCTGCTCCTGCATGGTGACGCCAATCAGTTGTTCGGCCATTTCCATGGCGATCTTGTTGTGGCTGATAAACAGGAACTGGGTGCTCTTGCTCATGCTGGCCACCAGCTTGGCATAGCGCTCCGTATTGGCGTCGTCCAGCGGCGCGTCCACCTCGTCCAGCAGGCAAAAAGGCGCCGGGTTCAATTGGAAGATGGCAAACACCAGGGCGATGGCGGTCAGTGCCTTTTCGCCACCAGAAAGCAGGTGAATGGTCTGGTTTTTCTTGCCCGGTGGCTGGGCAATCACCTGCACGCCGGAGTCCAGAATTTCGTCGCCGGTAATTACCAGGCGCGCATTGCCGCCGCCGAAGAGTTCGGGGAACATGCGGCCGAAATGTTCGTTGACCTGGTTGAAGGTGCCCGACAGCAGCTCGCGCGTTTCGGCGTCGATCTTGCGAATGGCGTCTTCCAGCGTGGTCATGGCGTCAAACAGGTCGGTGTTCTGCGCGTCCAAAAAGGTCTTGCGCTCGCGTGCCGCCGTCAGCTCATCCAGCGCTGCCAGATTGACCGCGCCCAGGGCGTTGATTTCGCGCTGTATGCGATCGATGTCGGCCTGCATGCCAAACAGGCGCACATTGCCCTCGCGGATGGATTGCTCCAGCGCCAGCAGGTCGGCGCCGGCATCTGCCAACTGCGTCTCGTACTGCTCAAACCCTAAGCGCGCGGCCTGTTCCTTGAGCTGGAATTCGGTGATCCGCTGGCGCAGCGGGTCGAGTTCGCGCTCCAGCTGCATGCGGCGCTCGTCACTGGCACGCAGTTTGGCGGTCAGATCGTCATATTCGCTGCGCTTGGCGCCCAGCGCCTGTTCGCGCTCCAGCTTCAAGGCCAGCGCGTTTTGCAGCCCACCCTGGGCTGCGGCATCGGTCAGGCGCGTCATTTCGTCCTGGGCGCGCTGCTGCTCGGCCAGGATGGAGGCGGTCTGCTGGTCGGCTGTTTCCATGGCGCGCGACAACTCGGAGTTGCGCGCCTGCAGGCTGCGCTGGGCAAAACCGGCCTCCTGCGCCTGGCGCTCCAGGCTGCGCTGCTGTTCGCGGCTTTGACCCAGCTTGCCCTGCCATTCGATCACATGCTCATCGAGCTCGGCATGGCGCTCCTGGGATTCTGCCAGTTGCATGTCCAGCGATTCAAAGCGGCCTTCGGCCGTGGCGCGGCGCTCCTGCAGGTCTTCCAGTTGGGCGTCGACCTCGGCAATGTCGCTGTCAATCTGGGCGCTGCGGGCACGGGTCTGCTCGGCCAATTGGGTCAGGCGCAGCGCCTCCACCTGCAGCGCGTGGTTGCGGGTTTGCGCCTCGGCGGCCTCGCGCCGCACGCTGACCAGGGCCTGCGCGCTTTGGGCATAGGCGCTCTCGGCGCGCGACAGGGCCACGCGGGTCTCGTCGGCAATCAGCACCTGGGCGCGCAGCTGCTTTTCCAGGTTTTCGATTTCCTGGGCCCGGGCCAGCAGGCCGGCCTGCTCGGAGTCCTGGGCGTAGAAGCTAACGCTGTGGGCGCTGACCACATGGCCTGACTTCACGTAAATCGTCTCGCCGCTTTGGAGCTGGCCGCGCTGGGCCAGCGCATCTTCAAAACTGTGGGCCGTGTAGCAGCCATGCAACCAGTCCACCAGCACAGCGCGCTGACCGGCGTCGCTCACGCGCAGCAGGTCCGACAGGCGTGGCAGGCTGGAAGAAGCCAAGGGTGCGGCGGCCTGGGGCGGGCTAAAAAAGGCCAGTTTGGCCGGCGGCGCATCGCTGGCAAAGGACTTGACCATGTCCAGACGCGAAACTTCCAGCGCACCCAGGCGTTCGCGCAAAGCGCCTTCCAGCGCATTTTCCCAACCCTGCTCGATATGGATGCGGCTCCACAGGCCTTGCAAGTGGTCCAGCCCGTGCTTGGCCAGCCAGGGTTGTAGCTTGCCGTCGGTCTTGACCTTCTCCTGCAGAGCCTTCAGGGCTTCCATGCGCGCCGACAGGTCGGACTGTCGTGCCGACTCGCTGTTGACGCCCTGTTGGGCATTGCGCCTGGCCTCGTCCAGCGCGGGCACGGATTCCTGCAACTCGTGCAGGCGTTCCTGGGCAATGGCGTTGGTCTCCTGCGCGTCTTCAAACTGCTGCTGCACGTCGAGCAAACGGGCCTCATCGGGAGCGGACAGGGCGTTGCGGTCGGTGCCCAGGCGTTCGCGCCGCAGGTTGATTCCCCGGCTTTGCTCTTCGATGCTGCGCTGTTCTGCGGCCAGCACCTGGATTTGCTGCTGCACCTGCACCACCGCAGCGCGTTGCGCATTGGCTGCACCCTGCGCCTTGGAAAGGGCTTCTTCCATCTCGGGCAGTTGCTGGGCCTGCTCTTCCACCTGCGCGGCCAGCAACTCGGCCTGCTCTTCGCCATGCAGGGCCAGCTCGGCCAGGCGCTCGATCTCGTCCTGCGCGTCTTCGCGCCGCGTGGCCCATTGGGCAATCTGTTCCTTGAGCGTCACCAGGCGCTGCTCGACCCGCTGGCGGCCCTCCACCACAAAGCGGATTTCGGCCTCCAGGCGACCGACGTCGGTACTGGCCTCATAGAGCAGGCCCTGGGCCTGGTTGACCTGGTCACCGGCGGCGTAATGGGCCTGGCGCACGGTTTCCAGTTCGGCCTCGATATGGCGCAGGTCGGCCATGCGCGACTCCAGCGCATTGACCGAGGCCAGACCGTCTGCTTGCACCTTGGCCTGGTCGGCCAGCGCCTCGGCGCGCTTCAAAAACCATTGCTGTTGCTGCTTTTGCGTGACATCGGTCTGCAAAGCGTGGTATTTCCTGGCGACCTCGGCCTGTTTCTCCAGCTTATCGAGGTTGGCATTGAGCTCGCGCAAAATGTCTTCCACCCGGGTCAGGTTCTCGCGTGTGTCGGACAGGCGGTTCTCGGTCTCGCGGCGCCGCTCCTTGTATTTGGACACGCCGGCAGCCTCTTCCAAGAACAGGCGCAACTCTTCCGGCTTGGATTCGATGATGCGGCTGATGGTTCCCTGGCCGATGATGGCGTAGGCGCGCGGCCCCAGACCGGTGCCCAGAAACACATCCTGCACGTCGCGGCGGCGCACCGCCTGGTTGTTGATGAAGTAGCTGGAACCGCCGTCACGGGTCAGCACGCGCTTGACCGCAATCTCGCCAAACTGGCCCCATTGGCCCCCGGCACGGTGGTCGGCATTGTCAAACACCAGCTCCACGCTGGCACGGCTGGCCGGCTTGCGGGTGGTCGTGCCGTTGAAGATCACGTCCTGCATGGACTCGCCGCGCAGCTCGCTGGCCTTGCTCTCGCCCAGCACCCAGCGCACCGCATCCATGATGTTGGATTTGCCGCAGCCGTTGGGCCCGACCACGCCTACCAACTGCCCGGGCAACAGGAAATTGGTGGGTTCGGCAAAGGACTTGAAGCCCGATAACTTGATGGAATTGAGACGCACGTGACGAATTGGCTCTCGCTAAGCGATTGATTTCATTGGATTTTTGGAGGCTGCGGGGACGCAGTGCAGACCCCGATGATAGCCTGCGTCTAATCGAAGAAGGTGGTCTTGTAGCCTTTGAGGGCCTGCTCGATCTTGGATTCCAGGGCCTTCATGGACGGTGGCTTGACCAGATAACCGGCCACTCCCAGGGGCATGATTTCGCCCACGGTGGACTTGCTGGAGTCCGCGCTGAGGAAAATAACCGGAATCATGGACAGGGTTTCGTCGGCCATTGCCCGTAAATTCTGTACGAATTCAATGCCCCCCATGGGTTGCATATGCACATCGGTGAGTATCAGATCCGGCTTCAGGGCGCCGATCTCACGCAGGGCAGACAGGCCATTGTCAAAGGAATAGAGATCCAAAATGCCCATGCGGCGCAGGTTGCCCAGAATGAAGGTGCTCATGATCTTTTCGTCTTCGATCACCAGCACCCGCGCTCGCTTCATATCCATTGCAAAATTTCCTTATCGCTTCAGGCAGCGCTGACCTTCAGGTAGGCAGACACCTCCGACAGCAGCTGCTCAAGCTCCGGCATCAGCACCCCATAGGCGGGGCCTGCCGAGATGCTGTGTCTATCCTTGCTCAGGCCTTCCACGCGCACCACATGCTCACACAGGTGCTCGTTGCAAAAAATGGGTACAAAGCCCTTGAGCGCATGCAGCACCCGGTTGGCGGCGACCAGATCGCCATCGCGGAATAGCTGGGCAATCAGCGGGATGTCGCGTGCGAGCGACTCTTGCAGCATCAACAGCATGCTGTGCATCGCCTCCTCATCGCCGATTTGCGACAGGGCCAGATGCGTATCCAGATAGACCGGGCCGACTTGCGGCTCAGGTGACGACATGTAAACCCCTATTCATACAGTGTGTAGCATAACCATCCCGCAGGCTTGCGTGCCAGAGTTTATCCAATGCTCAGCGATAATTAGGCTCCATGAACCCCAATTTGTCACGCCTGCAGGCCTACCCCTTTGAGCGCCTGCGCCAGTTGTTTGCGCCGGTTCAGCCCAACCCGGCCTTTACGCCCATCAGCCTGGGCATTGGCGAACCCCGCCATGCCGCCCCCGATCTGGTCAAGCAGGCCTATTGCGATGCCATTCTGAATAGCGGCGGCCTTTCGGTGTACCCGGCCACCGCCGGCGACCCGGCATTGCGCAAAGCGATCACGGACTGGATGCAGCGCCGCTACGCACTGCAACTCGATGCTGCCCAGGTGTTGCCGGTGAACGGTTCGCGCGAGGCCCTGTTTGCCTTTGCCCAGACGGTGCTGCAAGCGCGCGCCGATGGCCAGCCCGCGCTGGTGGTCTGCCCCAACCCGTTCTACCAAATCTACGAAGGTGCGGCCTATCTGGGCAATGCCGACCCGTACTTTGTGAATTCGGATCCGGCGCGCAACTTTGCCCAGGACTGGGACAGTGTGCCGGACGATGTCTGGTCGCGCACCCAGCTGCTGTTTGTCTGCTCACCCGGCAACCCGGCCGGCGCCGTCATGCCCCTGAGCGAATGGGCCAAGCTGTTTGAGCTGAGCGACCGCTTTGGCTTTGTGATTGCGTCGGACGAGTGCTATAGCGAGATTTATTTCCGCGACGAGCCGCCGCTCGGTGGCCTGGAAGCCGCAGCCCGACTGGGCCGCTCTGACTTCAAAAACCTGGTGAGCTTTACCAGCCTGTCCAAGCGCAGCAATGTGCCGGGCATGCGCAGCGGCTTTTGCGCGGGAGATGCAGCGTTGATCAAACAATTTCTGCTGTTTCGCACCTACCACGGCAGCGCCATGAGCCCGGTGGTGCAGGCCGCCAGCATCGCCGCCTGGAACGACGAGGCCCATGTGGTGGACAATCGCGCCAAGTACCGCGCCAAATTCGCCCGCGTCACGCCCATGCTGTCGTCCGTGCTAGACGTGGCCCTGCCAGATGCCGGTTTTTATTTATGGGCCAAGGTCAAGGGCAGCGACACCGACTTCGCTCGCGAGCTGCTCGCAAATTACAATGTGACGGTATTGCCGGGCAGTTTTCTGGCGCGTGAAGCGCAGGGAAGCAATCCGGGCGCTGGCCGTATCCGCATGGCATTGGTCGCCGAGACCGATGAATGCGTGGAAGCCGCCGGGCGCATTGTCCAGTTCGTGCAATCCAGATCCTGAAACCCTCACCTTATTTTCCCCATGACACAACAACTTCAATCCATCATCGACCAGGCGTGGGAAGACCGCGCCAACCTGTCCATCGCCTCTGCCCCCAAGGAGGTCACCGAGGCGGTCGAGCATGTGATTGCCCAGCTCAACTCCGGCAAACTGCGCGTGGCGACCCGTGAGTCCGTGGGCCAGTGGACCACGCACCAGTGGATCAAAAAGGCCGTGCTCTTGAGCTTCCGCCTGAAGGACAACGAGGTCATCAAGGCCGGCGACCTGGGCTTTTACGACAAGGTGCAGACCAAGTTTGCCCACATGGACGAAGCAGGCCTGAAGGCCTCCGGTGTGCGCATCGTGCCACCCGCAGTAGCGCGCCGTGGCAGCTTCCTGGGCCGTGGCGTGATACTGATGCCTTCCTATGTGAACATAGGCGCCTATGTCGATGAAGGCACCATGGTCGACACCTGGGCCACCGTCGGCTCCTGCGCCCAGATCGGCAAGAACGTGCACCTGTCCGGCGGTGTCGGCATTGGCGGTGTGCTGGAACCCATGCAGGCCGGCCCCACCATCATTGAAGACAACTGCTTTATCGGCGCCCGCTCGGAAGTGGTCGAAGGCGTGATCGTCGAAGAGAACTCCGTCATCTCCATGGGCGTCTACATCGGCCAGAGCACCAAGATTTATGACCGCGCCACCGGCACCGTGACCTATGGTCGCATTCCGTCCGGCTCGGTGGTGGTGTCGGGCAATCTGCCCAGCGCCGACGGCAAGTACAGCCTGTACTGCGCCGTCATCGTCAAGCGCGTGGACGCACAGACCCGTGCCAAGACCTCGCTGAACGATTTGTTGCGCGACTAAGGCCGGGTGATTGCGAGGCAAAGTCATGGCAACGACCCATTCACCAGGCACCATGGAGAGAATCCTGCGCCTGATGGGCGAGAAAAAGGCGTCTGACGTTTACCTTTCCGCCATGGCACCGGCCCTGATCAAGATCAACGGCGAGTGCGTGCCTATCAACGCCCAGCGGCTGTCTGTGGATGCCCCGCGCAACCTGCTGGCCGAAGTGCTGCCGCCCGAACGCATGGCCGAGCTGGACGCGGTGGGCGAACTCAATATGGGTTTCCCGATTGCCGGCGTGGGCCGCTTTCGGGTCAGCGCCATGCGCCAGCGCGGCACCATTGCCGCCGTCATCCGCTACGTCGCGGTGGACGTACCCACGCTGGAGGAACTCCATGTGCCCCTGGTGCTGGCCGAGCTGATCATGGAAAAACGCGGCCTGATCCTGATGGTAGGTGCCACAGGTTCTGGCAAGAGCTCCACGCTGGCGGCGATGATCGATTACCGCAACGAAACATCGCAGGCCACATGCTGACCATTGAAGACCCGATCGAGTATTTGTTCAAAAACAAAAAGTCGGTGGTCAACCAGCGTGAAATCGGCACCGACACCGAGTCGCTGCAGGTGGCGCTCAAAAACGCGCTGCGCCAGGCGCCGGATGTGATTCTGATTGGTGAAATTCGCGACCGCGAAACCATGTCGGCCACCCTCGCCTATGCCCAGTCGGGTCATCTGTGCCTGGCCACCATGCACGCCAGCAACAGTTACCAGGCGCTGAACCGGATTCTGAGCTTTTACCCGGTGGAGGTGCGCGCCACCATGCTCGGTGACCTGGGTGCGGCACTCAAGGCCATCGTCTCGCAACGCCTGCTGCGCACCGCCGATGGCAAACGCACTCCGGCGGTGGAAATCATGCGCAATACCAAGCTGATCTCCGAACTGATTGAAAAAGGCGACTTCTCCGGCGTCAAAGAGGCCATGGAAAAATCCATGGCAGAAGGCTCGCAGTGCTTTGAGCAAGACATCGCCCGCCTGGTGGTGAGCGGTACGGTGGAGCGCAAGGAAGGCCTTTCAAACGCCGACTCGCCCACCAACCTGATGTGGCGCATGCAGAACGACTTCACCCCCAAATCCCAGCTTGTGGCACCGCAAGACGAGGAAGACGAAGGCGCATCTTTCACCGAAATAACCCTGGACATAACACATTGATGAGCCAGACGCTGTACCTGGCAGAGCAACTGCTCGCATGCCCCTCACTGACACCCGAGGACGCGGGCTGCCAGCCACTGATTGCCGCACGACTGTCGCCCCTGGGCTTTGTCTGTGAAACCTTGGTCAGTGGCCCGGAGAATTTTCGCGTCACCAACCTGTGGGCCAAGCGACGCGGCGCAGATTCGGATGCCAAGACCCTGGTCTTTGCCGGCCATACCGACGTGGTTCCCACCGGCCCGCTGAACCAGTGGCAAAGCCCGCCCTTTGTGCCGACGCACCGCGATGGCAAGCTGTTTGGCCGGGGTGCCAGCGACATGAAGACCTCGCTGGCCGCATTTGTCGTGGCGATTGAAGAATTCCTGGCTGCCAATCCGCAGCCGCATCTGAACATCGCCCTGCTCTTGACCAGCGATGAAGAAGGCCCGGCCTTGGATGGCACGGTGGTGGTATGCAACATCCTCAAGGCGCGCGGCGAAATATTGGACTATTGCATCGTCGGCGAACCGACCTCGGTGGAGCGCACTGGTGACATGATTAAAAATGGACGGCGCGGCTCCATGAGTGGCAAGCTCACCGTCAAAGGGCTGCAAGGCCATATTGCCTACCCGCATTTGGCAAAAAATCCCATCCATCTGTTTGCGCCGGCGCTGGCCGAGCTGGTGGCCGTCGAGTGGGATCGGGGCAATGCCTTTTTTCCGCCAACGACCTGGCAGGTGAGCAATTTCCAAGCGGGCACCGGCGCCAGTAACGTCATTCCGGGCAGTGCGGTCATCGATTTCAACTTCCGCTTTTCCACGGAGTCCACGGTAGAGTCTTTGCAGCAGCGGCTGTGCGCCGTGCTGGATGCGCATGGACTGGAATACGAGCTGGCCTGGAGCGTCAGCGGCCTGCCCTTTCTCACCACGCCTGGAACCCTGGTGGATGCCGTGTGTGCGGCCATACGCAGCGAGACCGGCATGGAGACCCAGCTATCCACCACCGGTGGCACCAGCGATGGCCGCTTTATTGCGCAAATTTGCCCGCAGGTCATCGAGCTGGGCCCTCCCAACGCCACCATCCACCAGATCAACGAATACGTGCATATTGCAGACATTGAACCCTTGAAAAATATTTACAAACGCGTTTTGGAAAACCTGAATGGCATGGCGAAGGTCGCGACGTGACCCTGCTGGAACTGATTGAATCGTCGGCCGAGCGGCTGACACAGGCGAAAATTTCATTCGGCCACGGCACCACCAACGCCCGCGACGAGGCCGCCTGGCTGGTGCTGTGGAGCCTGGGGCTGCCGCTGGATACCGAACTCGATGGCCCGGACTCGCTGGAGTTGCGTCCCATCAGCGCGGCAGAGTTGGAGCAATGCGAGACGCTGATCGAGGCCCGCATAGAGTCCCGCAAGCCCGCCGCTTACCTGACGCGCGAGGCCTGGCTGCAAGGCATCTCCTTTTACGTCGATGAGCGCGTGATTGTTCCGCGCTCGTTGATTGCCGAACTGCTGGTGGATGGTGCGCTGGATTACTGGCTGAGCGATGCCACCCATGCGGTGCTGGACCTGTGCACCGGCAATGGCAGCCTGGCCGTGATCGCGGCGCTGGTCTACCCGGACACCCAGGTGGACGGCGCCGATATTTCCGCCGACGCCTTGACCGTTGCCGCCATCAATGTGGAGCGCCACCACCTGAATGAACGGGTGCATCTGCTGGAGTCCGACGGCCTGAGCGGCCTTCACAAGACCTACGACCTGATCCTGTGCAACCCGCCCTATGTCAATGCCGAAAGCATGGCCGCCCTGCCCCCCGAATACCTGGCCGAACCGGCGATTGCGCTGGACGGCAACCGCTCTGGTGGTGTTGACGGCATGGACTTTGTGCGCACCCTGCTCAAGGACGCACCGCGCCACATGAATCCGGGTTCCGTGCTGGTGCTGGAAATCGGCAACGAACGAACTTTTTTTGAGACCGCCTTCCCCACGCTGCAAGCCATCTGGCTGGACACCAGCGCCGGTGAAGACCAGGTCCTACTCCTTACGCGCGAAGCGCTCACTGCATGATCAACTTAAAAAATATCACCTTACGCCGCGGCGTCAAGGTGCTGCTTGACGGCGCCTCCGTCACCCTCAACCCTGGAGAAAAGGTCGGCCTGGTCGGCCGCAACGGTGCGGGCAAATCCTCGCTGTTTGCGCTGCTCAACGGCAGCATCCATGAAGATGGCGGGGAGTTCTTTATCCCCAGCCAGTGGCGCATGGGCCAGGTGGCCCAGGACATGCCGGAGACCAGCCAGGGCGCCACCGACTTTGTGGTGGAAGGCGACATCGAACTCAACTTGGCGCGCATCGAAGTGGCGGCCGCCGAGGCCACCGACGACTATGACCGCATGGCCCACGCCTACATGGCGCTGCACGATGCCGGCGAGCACGATGCGCCTTCGCGCGCACAGGCGCTGATTCTGGGCCTGGGCTTCAAGAGCAGTGAACTGGACAACCCGGTGAACAGCTTTTCGGGGGGCTGGCGCATGCGCCTGCAGCTGGCACGCGCCCTGATGTGCCCGTCTGATTTGCTGCTGCTGGACGAGCCGACCAACCACTTGGACTTGGACGCGCTGGTCTGGCTGGAAGCCTGGCTGAAAAAATACGAAGGCACCATGGTCGTCATCAGCCATGACCGGGAATTTTTGGATGCGGTGACCAATGTGACGCTGCACATTGATGCTGCCAAGCTGATGCGCTACGGCGGCAACTACAGCAAGTTTGAAGACATGCGCGCCGAGCAGATGGACCTGCAACAAAGCGCGTTCTCCAAGCAGCAGGACAAGATTGCCCACCTGCAAAAGTTCATTGCCCGCTTCAAGGCCAAGGCCAGCAAGGCCAAACAGGCGCAAAGCCGGGTCAAGGCGCTGGACCGCATGGAAAAGATTGCGCCGCTGCTCAACGAAGCCGACTTCACCTTTGAATTCGCCGAGCCGGCCAATTTGCCCAACCCCATGCTGTCCATGTCGGGCGTGAGCTTTGGCTATCCGGCACCCGAAGGCTCACCGCCCAAGACACCACCCACGGTGATCGTGCGCAACGTCAGCAAGTCGGTGCTGGCCGGTCAGCGCATCGGCATTCTGGGCGCCAACGGCCAGGGCAAATCGACCCTGGTGAAAACCGTGGCGCGCGATCTGGAACCACTGGGCGGTGAAGTCACCGAAGGCCGCGGCCTGAACATCGGCTACTTCGCGCAGCAGGAACTTGACGTGCTGCGCCCGGCGGACAACCCGCTGGAGCACATGATCCACATGGTCAAGGACATGACGGCCAACGGCAAGCTCGGCGGCCAGGCCACGCGCGAGCAGGACTTGCGCAGCTTCCTGGGCAACTTCAACTTCAGCGGCGACATGGTCAAGCAGGCCGTGGGCAGCATGAGCGGTGGTGAAAAAGCCCGACTGGTGTTGTGCATGCTGGTCTGGCAACGCCCCAACCTCTTGCTGATGGACGAGCCTACCAATCACCTGGATCTGGCCACCCGCGAGGCGCTGTCCATGGCGCTCAATGAGTTTGAAGGCACCGTGATGCTGGTCAGCCACGACCGCGCCCTGCTGCGCGCCGTGTGCGACGAGTTCTGGATGGTTTCGCGCGGCGGTGTGGAGCCGTTTGACGGCGACTTGGACGACTACCAGAAATACCTGCTGGACGAGGCCAAACGCCAGCGCGAGCAGGCCAAGGAAGACGCCAAGAACCAGTCACCCAAGGCGGCAGTCGTGGTGGCCGCACCGGTGGCGGAACCGGCCGTGTCGCCCGAGCAGATCAAGAAGTGGAAGAAGGCCTTGGCTGCAGTTGAAGAAAAGATGGCAACCCTCAACACCGAAGGTGCGGCGCTGGAAGCCAAGCTCTCCACCAACCCGCATCCTTCGGTGATTGCCGAGACCGGCAAGCGACTCAAACTGGTCAACCAGGAACTCAAGACCCTGGAAGACGAATGGCTGGAACTCACGGCCAACCTGGAAAGCTAAATCGAGGGCCGCCATCAGGCTTGCAACCCAGCCCGCTATGCGCGGACTCAGGCAGCAAACACCTTGACGGCCTCCATCAGGCGCAGTGCCTGTTCGCTCATGCTGGTGGCTGCGGCGCTGCTTTGTTCCACCATGGCGGCGTTTTGCTGCGTCATCTCGTCAAGTTGAGCCACCGCTTGACCCACCTGGCCAATGCCTATGGCTTGCTCTTTGGAGGCTGCGGTGATCTCGGCAATCAATTGGTTCACCTGTTCCACCTGGTGTACCACCTCGGTCATGGTGGCACCGGCATCTGCCACCAACCGCGAGCCATTCGTCACCTTGCCCACCGAATCGTCGATCAGGGTCTTGATCTCTTTGGCAGCGGCGGCGGAGCGGCCGGCCAGGCTGCGCACCTCGCTGGCCACCACCGCAAAGCCCCTGCCCTGCTCGCCGGCCCGCGCCGCTTCGACGGCCGCGTTCAATGCCAGAATATTGGTCTGGAAGGCGATGCCATCGATCACGCTGATGATGTCGGCGATCTTGTGGCTGGAGTCCGAGATCATCGCCATGGTGGACACCACATGGCCCATCGCCTCACCGCCCTTGCTGGCCACACTGGTGGTGGCATGGGCCAACTGACTGGCTTGCTGGGCCGTATCGGAGTTCTGGCGCACGGTGGCAGTCTGTTGCTCCATGGCCGCGGCGGTCTGTTCCAGACTGGAGGCGGTCTGCTCGGTGCGGTTCGACAAATCACTATTGGCTGCAGCGATCTCCTTGCTGGCTACCTGTACGCCGCTCACCTGTTCACGCACGTCGGCCATCAGCGCCTGCAGGTTCAATCCAGCCTGGGAAATGGCCCGTGCCAGCAGGCCGATGTCGTCGCAGCGCTCCAAACTGAGCTCATTTGCCAGCGTTCCGCTGGCCACCTGTTGGGCCACACCCAGAACCCTGGACAGTGGCCGGGTCACCTGCGCCTCTATGCCCCAACATGCAAGGCAGCAGGCAGCCAGCATGGCGCCACCGATAGCAGCCAGGGACTCACCGGTCAGGCCTGACAGCGCAAGGCATGCCGCCAACACAGCACCCAGGAGCACCATGGGCAGGCGCACACGCCACGCGGTGGGCAGCAATTGGGGCGCGCTGACCCAGCGCAGCAGGCCGGTCCGCACGATCAGGCCCCGATGAAAGGCCAGCCCCCGGGCTGTGCCTTCGTGAAAGCGCTTGTAGAGCGCTTGTGCCGCCTGCACCTCTGATGCGCCCGGTTTGGTCCGCACCGACAAATAGCCCGTGAGCACGCCATCGCGCACCATGGGCGCTGCGTTGGCCCGCACCCAGTAATGATCCCCATTTTTGCGACGGTTCTTGACCAGTGCCGTCCAGGAGTAGCCGTCCTTCAAGCAGCGCCACATATCGGCGAACGCCTCAACTGGCATGTCGGGATGCCGCACCATATTGTGGGGATTGCCCATCAATTCATCCAAATCAAAGCCGCTGGTTCGGATAAAGGCGGCGTTGGCGTAGGTGATGTTGCTGCTGGTATCGGTAGTGGACAGCAGGGTCTCCGAGTCAGGAAACTCATAGGATTTTTGCGTGACTGGAAGATTGGTGCGCATGACTTTGAAGACCCCCTTGAACGACTCGGCAACTTGCTGAAGTTGTACGATTATGTGTTCATTTTAAGGCGTCTGCAAACCCGCTCCATCCTCTAGGTGCCCGCCCTCAATGGGGAAATCAGCGTCACAATCCCTACTTGATAAGGCCTTGCACCTGTTTGAAGACGGGATGCTCCGCGCTGCGCAACCATTCAAAGGCCACCATCTCGGTCGTCACCAGTTCCACACCGGCTCCAGCCAAGCGATCAAACGCGGCATCGCGATTGCGCTCGGTGCGGGAGCTACAGGCGTCGGTCACCACCCACACGTCAAACTCGTCTTCCAAAAGGTCCAGTGCGGTCTGCAGCAGACAGATGTGTGCCTCACAGCCGGCCAACACAATGGTGTCGCGCTCCTCACCGGCGGAAGACTTCTGCAGGTGTTTGGGCAGGCTGCGGGCATTGCCCTGAACCGGCTTGGGCGGCGGACGCAGCATGTCGCCCAGTCCCTCCTCCACGGCACTGAATTGCATTTTTGCCAAGGGGCGGGCATGGGCCAGTTTCAAGGCATCCAGCAGGCCCGGCATGGTGTCACCCAGTTTGGACGGATTCTGCTCCGTGTAAAAAACCGGCACGGCCAGGGCGGCCGCAATGGCTGTCAACCGGGTCGCGTTGTGCAGCACGGCCTCATATTCATGCAGGGCGGGCATCAGGCGGAGCTGGTAATCGACCAGCACCAGTTGGGAGGACTCAAGTTCTAACAGCATGTTACGGGGCTTCCATCGTGAAGGGCCCAAGCATAACCAGCTTGTCACCCACACTGCTGCGCAGACCATACTTTGACGCAGCTGCAATCACCAAACTTTACATGTCGCATAGTGATATATCAATATTTTTGATATTTTTCATATGGTTACAAGACATTTCTCATGTTTTACATGGTTTGACTTGGGTGCCCGGTCGGGGGTATGCTCCGCAGATGCGTTTTATGACTCTGCTGGTTTTTCTTTGGTCTTTGCTTTTCGCGGCCGCCGCCCACGCGGCCCCGCTGGAATCGACCGATGAGGTTGGCCGCTTGTTGTCCGATGGAAATTTGCTGAGCCGCATCGGCGATGTCAGCAACCAGGTGGAAGCCAAGGCGACGCAACTGGTGGTGGGCGCCCTGGGTTTTCTGGGGGTTCCTTACCGCCGTGGCGGCAGTGATGCGGAGCTTGGCTTCGATTGCAGCGGCTTTGTGCGCGCCATTTTCCAGCAAACCGCCGGCCTGCTGCTGCCCCGCAGCGCCTCCCAACAGGCCGCAGCCACCGAAAAAATTGACAAGAACGACCTCAAACCCGGCGATCTGGTGTTNTTCAACACCATGCGTCGCGCCTTTAGCCACGTCGGTATCTATGTGGGCAATGGCAAATTCATCCATGCGCCCAAGCCGGGCGGTGAGGTCCGGGTCGAAGACCTGGGGACCTCTTATTGGGCCAAACGCTTCGATGGCGCGCGCCGTGTGCCATTGGATGCCAGCGTCGCGGATCCCAAGCCCCAGTAGCCGCGTACTGGACGCCCCCCGCTGCGCCCCCAGGGGGCGCAGCCCAGTTTGGGGCGGCCCGGCACTGGGCTAAAATCCTGAATGAACTTTTCTTCGCTGGGCCTGTCGCCCGCACTGCTGCGCGCCCTCGAGCGCCAGAACCTCCACACCCCTACCACCGTCCAGCTGAAGTCCATTCCCGAGGTGATGGCGGGCAAGGATGTCATGGCACGCGCACAAACCGGTTCCGGCAAGACGCTGGCCTTTGGTCTGCCCCTGTTGCACCAACTGGCCAACGAGCCAGCCCAAAGTCCACGCCAGGTCCGTGCCCTGGTGCTGGTGCCCACGCGTGAACTGGCGATTCAGGTAGGCACCACGCTGCGCGACCTGGCCAACCAACTGCCCCAGGCCATACGCATCAGCGTAGTGTTTGGCGGCGTCTCCATCAACCCGCAGATGCTGGCCATGCGCGGCGGCACCGACGTGGTGGTGGCTACGCCGGGACGTTTGCTGGACCTGGTGCACCACAATGCCTTGAGCCTTTCATCCACGCAGATCCTGGTGCTGGACGAGGCCGACCGCCTGCTGGAACTGGGTTTCGAGGCCGAACTGAACCGCCTGCTGGCCCTGTTGCCCGCACAGCGGCAAGGCCTATTCTTCTCCGCCACCTTCGCGCCAGCCGTAGCGGCGCTGGCGCAATCCATGCTGCGCGATCCGGTACAGATCGACATCGGCGCCACTGATCAGGAAAAGCCCGATATCACCCAGCAGGCCATTTTGGTCGATGCGCCCCAACGCACCCAGCTGCTACGCCACCTGATCACCGAACAAAAATGGAAGCGGGTTCTGGTGTTTGTGGCCACCAAGCACGCCGCCGAAATGGTGGCCGACAAGCTACGCAAGGCGCGCATCTACGCCGAGCCCTTTCACGGCGAACTCAGCCAGGGCAAGCGCAGCCAGGTGCTGTCGGATTTCAAGGCCTCGCGCCTGAAGGTGGTGATTGCAACCGATATGGCCTCGCGTGGACTGGACATTGCACAGCTGCCGGTGGTGGTCAATTACGACCTGCCGCGCTCTGCAGACGACTACACGCACCGCATAGGCCGCACCGGTCGCGCCGGCGAAGCAGGCCTTGCCGTCAGCTTTGTCAGCCACGACACCGAGGCGCACTTTCGCTTGATTGAAAAACGCCACGGCCTGCAGTTGCCTCTGGAAGTCGTTGGCGGTTTTGAACCGCAAGAACCCCAGACTGCGCACTCTGCCGAAGGCGGGACGACGCAAGCCCCCCTGGACCACACCGGCGGCATCAAGGGCAAGCGACCCAGCAAAAAAGACAAGCTGCGGGCCCAAGCGGCTGGTTTTTCGTCCTGAAGCCAGGGCTTAATGAGCGCCGCCTTCATGGTGTTTGTGGCGGCCTATGGCGCCATCAGCAGCTTCGATCTGCTCCCCCATGTCATTGGCATAGTTGGCCTGGTGATCGGTTTTGTCCCCCTGGCAATGAGCCACCAGCGCGGCGGCGTATTGCCCCTGATTTCGGCGAGCCATCGTTGATGTAAGGCCGTCATTCCTGCAGGCTCGGGCTACGTTGCGTCAAGGCCGGTGCAGGCAGCGACAATCACGTTTTCGTTCAATCAACCCCACGCTGTTCCATGAAAAAAACTTTTCGCATTGCAACCCTCAGCGCCACCCTGGTGACGCTATCCCTTTCTACCTCAAGCCTGTGGGCCCAAGACACGGTGGCCTCAGCGTCGGCCAAGGAGGCCGGTGCCGTGGTCACGCCCAGCGGGCTGGTGTACCGCGCCCTCAAGGACGGCACGGGTGCGAGCCCATCGGCCAGCGACAAGGTCAAGGTGCACTACCGTGGCACCTTCCCGGATGGCAAGGAGTTCGACAGTTCCTACAAGCGCGGCGAACCCATCGAATTTCCCTTGAACGGCGTGATTCCCTGCTGGACCGAAGGCGTGCAACGCATGAAGGTGGGCGGCAAAGCCAAGCTCACCTGTCCGGCTTCCATCGCCTACGGGTCGCGGGGTGCAGGCGGTGTGATTCCACCCAATGCCACGCTGCTGTTTGAAGTGGAATTGCTGGGCATCAATGGCAAATAATCGGTTCACTCCGACCTTGCTTCATTGGACCCCATAAAAAAGCCGCGCAGCCCTTTTTTGTTACGGCGACGGGCCGGGCAGTCCGTCGCTGCCCTGCTTTAGAAGTTGTAGCCGATGCGCGCCTGGACCAGCGCATTGTCGGCGCCGCTGCGACCGGGCTGGATTTCCTTGCCCTCGGTCGCCTGCCAGCGGGCGCCGAGACCGAGGTTGAGCGGGCCTATCCGGTAATCGAGGTCGGCACCCAGTTGCAGCGCGAACAGGGTCGCGCTGTGACCGGCGATTTCCGCGTTGACCAGGCCGACGCCGGGGCCGACGCCGAAACTGAGGCCTTGGTTCAGTTTGACCGTCCACCGCGGATTGATTTCGAAGTCGGTCAGCTTCAGTCCATCGTGGTCAAACTGACCGAGCGAAATGTGCGTGCGCATGACGCCGCTCGGCGGTTGCAGCAGCAGGCAGTTGAGGGCCAGTTCGATACCGCTGTAGGTGCCGGCGCCACCATGTTGCGGGTCGAGCGAGCCGGCGACCGCGGAAACGGTGACTTCCGGCTTGAAATCGGCGTCGCGCACGGGCAGCAGTTGCCAGTCGCCGGCGAAGGCGCTGGAGGTAACGGCGAGCAGGCCGAGCAATAGGGAAAGTGCAGTACGTTGCATGGTGAAACTCCTAAAGTTGGTTAGAAGCGTGCGATGTTAGGTAGCGCCGGCGCAAAGGTATGTAACCTGGGTCACGGACAGAATCCGACACACATACTTTGCGAAACCGCCAACTTTTGCGACCCGTGGCCCGCCATTCCCAAAAGAAAAGCCCGGACCACCACGGGTCCGGGCTTTGGGCGCTTGGCTGCTGACTACTTACGCGCCGGCGGCACGTCGGTGCAAGAGCCGTGGGCTATCTCCGCCGCCATGCCTATGCTTTCGCCCAGCGTGGGGTGCGGATGAATCGTCTTGCCGATGTCCACCGCGTCGGCGCCCATCTCGATCGCCAGGGCGATTTCGCCAATCATGTCGCCGGCGTGGGTGCCGACCATGCCGCCGCCCAGGATCTTGCCGTGGCCATGCGCCTCAGGACTGTCATCAAACAGCAGCTTGGTGACACCTTCGTCGCGGCCATTGGCAATGGCGCGGCCAGAGGCGTTCCAGGGGAACAGGCCCTTCTTGACCTTGATGCCCTGCGCCTTGGCCTGGTCTTCGGTGAGGCCAACCCAGGCCACTTCGGGGTCGGTGTAGGCCACGCTGGGGATCACGCGGGCGTTGAAGGCAGCGGCTGCAAGTTCCTTGTTGCCCAGCAGTTCACCGGCAATCACTTCGGCCGCCACATGCGCCTCATGCACTGCCTTGTGGGCCAGCATGGGCTGGCCGACCACGTCGCCGATGGCGAAGATGTGGGGCACATTGGTGCGCATCTGGATGTCGACGTTGATGAAGCCACGGTCTGTGACCGCCACGCCGGCCTTGTCGGCGGCAATCTTCTTGCCGTTGGGCGTGCGGCCCACGGCCTGCAGCACCAGGTCGTAGACCTGGGGTGCAGGCACGGTGACACCCTCTTCGGCCGCCGCAAACGTCACCTCAATGCCTTCAGGCAAGGCGCGTGCGGAGACGGTCTTGGTCTTGAGCATGATGTTGTCAAAGCGCGGCGCATTCATCTTCTGCCAGATCTTCACCAGATCGCGGTCAGCGCCCTGCATCAGGCCGTCCAGCATTTCCACCACGTCCAGGCGGGCGCCCAGGGTGCTGTAGACCGTGCCCATTTCCAGGCCGATGATGCCGCCGCCCAGAATCAGCATGCGCTTGGGAACATCTTTGAGCGCCAGGGCGCCGGTAGAGTCCACCACGCGAGGGTCTTCGGGCATGAAGGGCAGGCGCACGGCTTGGCTGCCGGCGGCGATGATGGCCTTCTTGAAGGCAATCACCTTCTTGCTGCCGGTCTTTTCCTGCGCCGTGCCGCTGGTCTCTTCCACTTCGATGTGGTTGGCGCCGACAAAAGCACCGTAGCCGCGCACGGTGGTGACCTTGCGCATCTTGGCCATGGCCGCCAGGCCGCCGGTCAGCTTGCCGATGACCTTTTCCTTGTGGCCGCGCAGCTTGTCGATGTTGACCACGGGCGCGCCGAAGTCCACGCCCAGGGCCGCCATGTGTGACACCTCGTCCATCACGGCGGCCACGTGCAGCAGCGCCTTGGACGGGATGCAACCCACGTTCAGACAGACGCCGCCGAGTGTGGCGTAACGCTCGACGATGACGACCCTGAGGCCCAAATCGGCGGCACGAAAGGCCGCCGAATAACCGCCGGGGCCACCGCCCAGCACCAGCACATCGCATTCCAGATCGACGGTACCGGCGAAGGAAGATGCGGTGGGTGCGGGGACAGAAGATGCAGCCGGAGCCACGGCCGCTGCGGGTGCAGGAGCCGACGCGGGTGCAGCGGCGGCTGCAGGTGCGGAAGCAGGAGCAGCAGCACCGCCCTCGCCTTCCAACACCAGCACCAGCGTGCCCTGCTTGACCTTGTCGCCCAGCTTGACCTTGAGTTCCTTGACCACACCACCGTGGCTGGAAGGAATCTCCATGGAGGCCTTGTCGCTCTCCACGGTGATCAGGCTTTGGTCCGGCTTGACGGTGTCGCCCACCTTGACCATCAGCTCAATCACGGTGACTTCGTCGAAGTCACCAATATCGGGAACCTGGATGTCTATGTTTGCCATTCCGATTCCTTCGCTTAGAGCAACACACGGCGGAAGTCGCCGAGGATCTGGCCGAGGTACACGTTGAAACGTGCGGCAGCGGCACCGTCGATGACGCGGTGGTCCCAGGTCAGCGACAACGGCAAGGTGAGGCGCGGCTGGAAGGCCTTGCCATCCCACTTGGGCTCGATGGTGGAGCGGCAGACGCCCAGGATCGCAACTTCAGGGGCGTTGATGATGGGCGTGAAATACCGCCCGCCAATGCCGCCGAGTGAAGAAATGGTGAAGGTTGCACCGGACATTTCTGCCGGGCTGAGCTTGCCGTCACGCGCCTTCTTGGCCAGTTCGCCCATCTCTTGCGAGATCTGGAAAATGCCCTTTTTGTCGCAGTCCTTGATCACAGGAACCATCAGGCCGTTGGGCGTGTCTGCCGCAAAGCCGATGTGCCAGTAGTTCTTGTAAACCAGGGCGTCGCCGTCCAGCGAGCTATTGAACTCGGGGAACTTCTTGAGCGCGGCTACGCAGGCTTTGATCAGGAAGGCCAACATGGTCACCTTCGCCGCACTGGGGTTCTTCTCGTTTTCCTTGTTGGTGGAAACACGGAAGGCTTCGAGGTCGGTGATGTCGCAATCGTCGTGGTTGGTGACGGCCGGAATCATGATGGCGTTGCGCAACAGGTTGGCGCCGCTGATCTTCTTGATGCGGCTGAGGTCCTTGCGCTCGATGGGTCCGAACTTGGCAAAGTCCACCTTGGGCCAGGGGATCAGGCCGAGCGCTGCGCCGTCGCCACCGGAGGCCGGCTTGGCTTGTGCCGCTGCGGCCAGGGTTTGCACCGCGCCGCTCATCACCGAGCGGGTAAAGTTCTGGATGTCGGTATCGGTGATGCGGCCCTTGAGGCCGGTGCCTTTGACTTCGTTGAGCGGCACGCCGAGTTCGCGGGCGAACTTGCGCACGGAAGGCGACGCATGGGGCAAGCCGATGGGCGCTGCGCCGGGAGCGTGTGCGGGCACAGCAGCGGCAGGTGCTGCAGCAACCGAAGCGACAGCAGCCACAGGCGCGGCAGCAGCAGCCGGTGCCGGTGCAGATGCTGCGGGGGCAGAAGCTGCGGCTACAGCAGGCGCCGAGCCTTCCAGAATCGCCACCAGGTCACCGATGTTGACCTTGTCACCCAGCTTGACCTTGAGTTCCTTGAGCACACCCGCCGCGCCGGACGGGATTTCCATGGAGGCCTTGTCGGATTCCACCGTGATCAGTCCCTGTTCGAGCTTGATGCTGTCGCCGACCTTGACCAGCATTTCAATGACGGTGACGTCCTTGAAGTCGCCGATATCGGGCACGCGCACTTCCACCGGGCCTGTGGCAGCAGGGGCTGCCACAACAGGAGCGGCAGCAACGGGTGCTGCAGCAGGAGCCGCGGCTGCAGGCGCACTGGCCGCAGCTGCAGGAGCCGCTGCCGCAGCGCCCGCCGCTTCCAGCATCAGCACGGTCGAACCTTCTTTGACCTTGCCGCCTAGAGCGACCTTGATTTCCTTGACCACGCCGGCCTGGCTGCAAGGGATTTCCATCGACGCCTTGTCGGATTCGACGGTGATCAGGCTTTGTTCGGCCTTGACCGTGTCGCCGACCTTGACCATCACCTCGATGACCGTGACTTCATCAAAGTCGCCGATATCCGGGACTTTTACTTCTATGAGTGCCATATTCTTTGTCTCACTTTTAAGTTAGTGGGAGATCTTGTTGCTGCGACCCCACATGGCTGTGCCATGGGGGTCTTTGCGCAAGGGGTAATCCCGTTCTGCGCTTACGCGTAGAGGGGATTGAACTTTTAGCTGCGACATCACATTGCTGCGCAATATGAGTCTTCGCTGGAAGGTAAATCCCGTTCTGCGCTTACGCGTAGAGGGGATT
>TBL_comb47_HYPODRAFT_10001074_pt1 | contig 35924 bp, 31 predicted proteins | sample TroBogypolimnion_40_FD_10682 | JGI IMG/M metagenome (IMG submission 10682)
GGTCGCGCCGGCCCTCCGCCAAATCCATCAGTTCCGCCAAGTTGATTTCAAAAAATCCGTGATTGGCCACGAGCCACAGCCGGTTTTGATCGTCCGATAGCATCTGCGAAATATGCTCGTCGGCCAGGCCCTGATCTTTGGTGATCAAACAATAGCGTCCGTCCTTCAACTGGCCCAGCCCGCCGCCGGCATAACCAATCCACAGGCTGCCGTCTGGCGTGCCCAGGAGGCAGCGGATGGAGGAGTGGTGTCCCATTTCCGTGGCTGGATCCACAGCCACCCGGTTGCCATCCATCCGCATCAGTTCGCCCCACGAGGTTCCCAGCCAGATGGTTCCCGCCGCATCTTCCGCCATGGCCCGGATTGACCGGGTTGATTTGGAGATTTCAAAGTTCTGCAACTGGCCCTCCCGCAGCCGCTGAAAACCGTTGGGTGACGCGGTGACGATCCACAAACTTCCGTTGGTGGCCGCCAGCAGTGAACGCACACCGTTTCCCATCAATCCTGCCTTGCGGCCCCACGTCTGGTAGTTTCCATCTTTCCAACAGACCAGTCCGGCATTCTCGGTGCCGATCCACACCGCGCCCTGCCGGTCAACGGTCACACAGGTGGCTAGTCCGCCCGGCCAGTTGGTGGCGCTCGAAAGATTGGTCCAACGACCTTCCCGCCGCGTGGCCAAAATTCCGTTGCCCGTCGTCACCCAGATCGTTCCCGAAAAATCCTCGGCGACGGAGCGCACGGATTCATACGGCAGACCTTCCGCCGTGCCTTGCAACTCCAAGATACGGGGCCGCAGGCGGTTCAATCCGCCGTTGGCCGTGCCCACCCAGACCTCGCCTTCCCGGTCTTCGGCGAGGCTGGTGATCTCCTGGGACGAGGTGTCCACGCTGACAAACTCCGAACCGTCGAACCGGAACAAGCCGTGATTTGCCGTTCCCATCCAGAGTGATCCCGTGCGATCCGCCAGTAAACACTGCACTTTGACCGGTTCGTCGTTACGGATTGTTGGCAGGTGCTTTACTTCTATTATCCGCCCGTCCGCTTCGCATCTCAACAGGCGAGTGCTTGTGCAGATCCAGATTCCTCCTGTGTGTGCTGCGCCCAAGACGGTTGCCGGCTCCGGCAGTTCTGCCATCTTGGAAAATTGCTTGCCTTGGAAACGCCCCAGCCAGCGGTCCCCCGCCAGCCAGAGGCGGCCTTCTCGGTCATTGCCAAGCAAATAGGGGCCGGCGGCCGACATCTCATCCACGGGGGCGAAGTGTTTGGCCTGACCGCTTCGAATGTTAAATAGGTTCCGCGAACCGTAAACCAGCCACAGGGTGCCGTGTTCGTCCTCCGCGACTGTCCGTGGCGTCTGTTGGGGCAATCCTCGCTTCTGGTCATACACTTCTATTCCGTCAGCGGCGATGCAGATCAACAGGCCGCGATCCATCGAGAGCCAGAGGCGCCCCTGATGATCCACCGTCATGTTGCGGACAAGCGGACTCGGAATGTCGGCCATTTGTCGCAGGGGGAATTCCTGAAATCTGACGCCATCAAATCGGGCCAAACCCGTCAGCGTTCCCACCCATAAGTATCCGTCCTGAGTTTGAACAACGCCATTGACTTGATTATCAGGCAGACCGTCGTCCACTTGCCATGCCCGGTTCAGCCAGTCCGAGTTGGACGACCCGGCAGAAGGCGTTGGTAGCCAGGCCAGAAAAAGGCCTGCCAAAACCAGAGCCCGCATCTGCCAGGGACCGAAGGTATACATTTCGAAAATAAACTAGCAACTTGACCCGAACTGCACAATCTATCGATTTCCGCTTGCTCAACGTTTTTGGCGGTTAGCGAGGTTGTGATTGGTTTTGCTGGCGCGGCGTATGTTCCCGGGAAAATGGTGCAACAGAGCTTGGCGCTGGGTGAAGTTGCGGGCGGGCGCGCATGTATTACCAAGAACAAGAATGGCGGATGTTGATCCGAGTAACTATCCGCTCCCCCCTGTTCCGTTTAAAACGCCAGTAAACATTGATGATTATCGGCATCGGGTAATGGGGCATCGGGTGGAAGTTGAGCCAGCGCCTGTGAAATGGGCATTTTCTCGAAGAGCGTGAGGCTCCAAATCTGTAGAATCGTGTAGAGGCTAGCCTCCAGATGCAGACGTTTTTTCAAAATGGCGACGAGCAGATAAACGGCGATGGCGGTCCAGCTTTGGATGCGCACCGCGTTGCAATATTGCGAACTGGATACCGCCGCGATGGGTATGATCTGGATGCACTGGGTAGCGGCAACTAATTGACTAAGTTGTATTCGGTATTCCGAACGTTTCCGCTCAAATTCAAATAACTTCTGGATTATCGCCCGACTTCACGCAAGACTCCATCACTGGCTGCGAGAGTCCAGGTTTTTCACAACGAGCGACGCTCTTCTAAAAATGTTTTTCCGGTTACAAACTTTAATTTCCACTTACAGACTATAATGTCCAGTTACAAACTTTATTGTTCCTTTACAACTACAAATTTCGAAATCAAATTTCACTCCACCGTCACGCTCTTGGCCAGGTTCCGCGGCTTGTCCACGTCGCAGCCGCGCGCGACGGCGATATGATAGGCGAATAGCTGCAGCGGCACGCTCGCCAGGATCGGATAGATCGGTTCGAGCGCCTTGGGCAGGTAAATCACGTCGTCGGCCACTTTCCTGATCTGCTTGTCGCCTTCGGTGGCGAGCGCGATGATCGGGCCTTTGCGGGCGCGGATCATCGCCAGGTTCGCCATCGTCTTTTCATACATCGAATCCTGCGGCACGAGAAAAACCGTCGGCGTGTTTTTGTCAATCAGGGCGATCGGCCCGTGCTTCATCTCCGCCGCGGAATAACCCTCGGCGTGGATATAGGAAATCTCCTTCAACTTCAGCGCGCCTTCGAGTGCGATGGGGAACGTATAACCCCGGCTGAGAAAGAAAAAGTCATCCGCCTTCGCATATTTCTTCGCAGTTTTTTTCAGGGCATCATTTTGCGTGAGCAGTTTCTCGATCTGTTTGGGCACGGCCTCGAGCGCGTGGAGAATCTCAAGCGCCCGTCGTGCGGAGAGATTACGCATCCGGCCCAGATGCACGGCCAGCAATGACAAAACGGTGAGGGTGGAGACGAAGGCTTTCGTGGAGGCGACGCCGATCTCCGGCCCGGCGTGCATGTAGATGCCGCCGTCGGATTCGCGCGCGATGGTGCTGCCCACCACATTCACGATGGCGAGCGCGCGATGACCCCGGCGCTTAGCCTCGCGCAAGGCGGCAAGCGTGTCCGCCGTCTCGCCGGACTGCGAGAGCACGAGCAGGACGGTGTCGCGTTCCAGCGGCGCGTTGCGGTAACAAAACTCGTGCGCGAACTCGACCTCGACCGGAATCTGCGCGAGTTCCTCGATCAAATATTCACCGACCAGCGCCGCGTGCCAGCTTGTGCCGCTGGCGGCGATGACGATGCGGTCAATGTTGCGCAACTGCGACGTATTCATGTTCAAACCGCCGAACCGGGCGGTTGCGCCCTCAAAATCCAGGCGGCCACGCAGCGCGTTCAGGACGGTTTGCGGCTGCTCGTAAATTTCCTTGAGCATGAAGTGGGCGTGCTTGCCGCGCTGCGCATCTTCCGCATCAAACTCGAGCTTGCTGATCTGGACGTTGGCGGTGTCGGTGCCGAGATTCAAAACGTCGAACCGCTCCGGTGTGATGGTCGCCACGTCGTAGTCGTTCAGATAAACCACCTTTTTGGTGTGGGCGACGATGGCGTTGGCGTCGCTGGCGATAAAATTTTCGCCGTTCCCGATGCCGATGATCAGCGGCGAACCGCGTCGCGCGGTGACAATGGTGTCGGGCTCTTCGGCACAGATGACCGCCAGGCCGTAGGTGCCGATGACTTCGCGCAGCGCATCACAGACGGCCTGGGTCAGCAGGTTTTCGCCGCCATTTTTCCCGTTTACTCCGCGCCGCTTTGCGTAATGCTCGCCGATCAAGTGCGCGAGCACTTCGGTGTCGGTGTCGGATTTGAAAGTGTGTCCGTCTTTGAGCAGCTTCTGTTTGATGCCGTCGTAATTCTCGATGACGCCGTTGTGGACGACGGCGATTTCCCCCGACTGATCGAGGTGTGGATGCGAATTTTTGTCCGACGGCGCGCCATGGGTGGCCCAGCGCGTATGGCCGATGCCCAGGTTGCCCGCGACCGGTTCAGATTTCAGCAGATTGGCTAAGCCATCGTTGATCTTCCCCTTTTTCTTGCGGACGAGCAGGGCGCCCTCGTGCAGCAGCGCCACGCCGGCGCTGTCGTAGCCGCGATATTCCAGCCGCCGCAAGCCTTCGAGCAGGATGGGCGAGGCTGATTTCTTCCCGACAAATCCGATGATGCCGCACATGGTAAATTTTTAATATTAAGTTTTTAATTTTGCATTCAGGCCCAGAATCCATTCCGCCACCTCGGGCAAACCGTCCACGATCACCGCGCGTTTCAATGTCGCCGGCGTTTCCGCTTCCAGCTTCGCGCCGTAGCCGGTGCGGACGAGTATGGATTTTTTTACGCCGGCATTCCAGCCGCATTCCAAATCAATCAACTTGTCGCCGACCATGTAGCTGTTGGCGAGGTCCAAGCCAAATTCATCGCGCGCGTCAAAAAGAAACTGCGGCGACGGCTTGCGGCCCCGGCTCGGCTGGTCCGGCGCTTCGGGCGCGAGATAGATTTTTTCGAACCGGATGCCGTCGCGCGCCAGTTCGCGGGATAGATGCTCATTGACGCGCGCCACATCGGCAAGCGTGAAGTAGCCGCGCCCGACGCCGGACTGGTTGGACACGATGAACAGTTTAAAGCCCGCGTCCTGCAACCGCTTCAACCCGCCGCCCACGCCGGGAAAGATCACAACGTCTTCGGGGCGGGACAGGTAATTTTTTTCCGCGATCAGTGTTCCGTCGCGGTCGAGAAAGACGGCCGGTTTCATTCCGGCAAATAGTGAGGGGATCAGGGCAAGAATGGAATTGAATTATTTCGAAGGCTGACGCATTCTCCCGCTTTCGCGGTTTCAACCATTAACAACGGATACTTCACATGAGCAAAGGTAGATTGGGGATTTTGGTCGGCGGCGGGCCGGCTCCCGGCCTGAACGGCGTCATTTCCGCGGCCACGATTGAAGGCATCAATCAGGGCTACGAAGTCATTGGGTTCCGTGACGGCTTCAAATACATCGCCCAGGGAGACACCACGCAGATCAAACCGCTATCCATCCGCGACGTGAAGGACATTCATCTCAAGGGCGGCTCGATTCTCGGCACCGCGCGCACGAACCCGACCAAGTCCCCCGAGCAGATGAAGAATATTTTCACCGTGTTCGAAAAGCTCGGCATCACCGCGCTCGTCAGCATCGGTGGGGACGACACGGCGTTTTCCGCCAGCTACGTCGCCAAATACAGCCAGGGCAGGATCAAGGTCGCCCACGTGCCCAAGACAATTGACAACGATTTGCCGCTGCCCGGCACCGCGCCAACGTTCGGCTACGAAACCGCCCGCCACTACGGCGTGCAGATCGTCCGCAACCTGATCGAAGACGCGCGCACCACGTCGCGCTGGTATCTGATCGTCAGCATGGGCCGCGCGGCGGGGCATCTCGCGCTCGGCATCGCCAAGGCCTCGGCGGCCACGCTCTCGATCATCTCCGAGGAGTTTCGCGGCCGCTCCGTCACGGTGGACGAGGTCTGCGACATCATCATCGGCTCGATCATCAAGCGCACCGCCGAAGGCTCGCGCTACGGCCTCGTGGTCCTGGCCGAGGGTTTGATTGAATCGCTCGGTGAAAAAGGCCTGGTCGCCGCGCTGCCCGAAGGCCAGCTGGAACGCTTCGGTAAGGTCATCCGCGACGACCACGGCCATCTGCGCCTTGGCGAAATTGAATTTGGCCGGCTGATGAAAGAACTTTTGTCCGTGCGCCTCGAAAAGCTCGGCATCAAGATGGCTTTCATTGACAAGGATCTCGGCTACGAGCTGCGCTGCGCGGACCCGATTCCGTTTGACGCCGAATACACCCGCGACCTCGGTTATGCGGCGGTGAAATTTCTCCGGTCGCCGGAGGCTGAGAAATACGGCGCCATCATCAGCTTCGTGGACGGCAAGATGAATCCGCTGCCGTTCGAAAAAATGCTCGACCCGAAGACGGGCCGCATGCAAAACCGCAAGGTCAACGTGGATGGCGAAGCTTACGAATGCGCCTGTGCCTACATGATCCGCCTCGAACGCGAAGATTTCGAGGACGCCAAGCAGCTCGCCAAACTCGGTGCCGTCATCAAAATGACGCCGGAACAATTCCGCGCCCGCTTCGGTTATCTGGCCGGTTTGAAGTAATTAACCACCCTGCTCCAACGGCGGCGGAAGGAATTCTGCCGCCGTTTTCGCTGTAAACAGTGGCGCGTTGAGAAAGCGTGCGCTAGAGTCCGCCATGTTTATTGTCGGACTTGGCACTGCTGTTCCCCCGCAACGCTACACCCAGAACGAGTGCTGGGTCGCGGTGCAAAACCAGCCGCAGATCGCGCAACTGAAGCCGCGTTCGCAAGCCATCCTCCGAAGAGTCCTCTGCGCCGACAACGGTATTGACGCGCGGCACCTGGCGCTCGACCCGTTCGTGGAAGTTTTCGATCTGACGCCCGACGCACTACAAGCCCGCTTCGCCCGACACGCGCCGGCACTGGCCACCGAGGCCGCACGCCGGGCTTTAATGGATGCCGGTTGCTCCGCGAACGAAATCGACGCCGTGCTTGTCAGCACCTGCACCGGCTATCTGTGTCCCGGCCTCACCAGCTATGTCAGCGAAGAACTCGGCCTGCGGTCGGATGTGTTCGCGCTCGACCTCGTCGGCCAGGGCTGCGGCGCGGCGTTGCCAAATTTGCGGGCGGGAGAATCCATCCTCACCGCCGGTCGCGCGAAAAAAGTTCTCTCCGTCTGTGTCGAGGTTTGCAGCGCGGCCTTTTATCTCGACGACGATGCCGGAGTTTTGATCAGCGCCTGCCTCTTCTCCGACGGCGCGGGAGCCGCCGTTTTGGCGAATGAGCCTTTGCCCAACCGGCGCTCCGTGGAATGGAAGTTCACCGCCTCGCGGCTCTTCCCCGCCGAGCGCGACACGCTCCGGTTTGGCCACAAAAATGGAATGTTGCGGAACATTTTGCTGCGCCAGGTGCCGCAGGTTGCCAGCGACGTGGCGGCACAATTATTGTCGGAATCGCTCCTGGATGCGGGTGTTCAGCGCGAACAAATCAACGGCTGGATTTTGCACACGGGCGGCCGCGAGGTGATTCTCGCCCTGCGCGAAAAACTTAAATTGAGCGCGGATGACGTGCGCCACAGTTCCGCCGTGCTCCGGCAATTCGGCAACATCAGCAGCCCGACCGTTTATTTCGTGCTCGAACGCGCCCTGCGCGAACCCGTGTCCGACGGGCTCTGGTGGATGTCCGCCTTCGGCGCGGGATTCAGTTGCCATGGCGCCTTGCTTGAAGTGAAATCCTGCTAAATCGTCATGGTTCGCGACCATGTCCTCGAAATGAATCGCATTGTCAGACCCGAGCTGCTCGATACGCTGCCGCCCGACGATCCGCGCGCCGTGCGCTCGCGCCGCGACTTGCGCCGCGTCAACGGCTGGATGCGCAACCGCGCCATCATGGGAGATGCGCTCCGCAATCAGTTTGAAAACCGTTCGCCCAGGGAAATCATCGAGCTCGGCGCGGGCGATGGCGATTTTCTGCTCCGCGTCGCCCAAAAACTCTCGCCGCAATGGCCGAACGTGAAGCTGACTTTGCTCGACTTGCAAAGAAATGTTTCCGCCGCGACGCTCGCGGCCTTTGCCGCGCAGGGCTGGCCCGCGGAAGTTGTCTTCGCCGACGTTTTTGCATGGCCGCAAACCGCAGGCCGCAGCGAGATCGTCATCGCCAATCTGTTTTTGCATCACTTTGAGGACGCGCGTCTCGCCGGATTGCTCCGCCAGATTGCCGGGCGCGCAACCGTATTCGTCGCCCTGGAACCGCGCCGCGCCCGTTGGCCGCTGTTTTGCAGCCGGCTCCTGTGGGCGATCGGCTGCAACGCGGTGACCCGGCATGACGCCGTGGTCAGTGTGCGCGCGGGATTTTCCGGTCGCGAACTATCCGCGCTCTGGCCGGATAAACAAAATTGGCAGTTGACGGAACGTCCGGCCGGGGCGTTCAGTCATATATTCATCGCGGAGAAGCGTGCCGCCGGCATCTTGCCGTCGGAAAATCTGTCTGCCGAAAAGATGTCGGCATCTCATTAAAGATGCCGGAGGCCAAACCCATCACGATTGTCGGCGGCGGACTCGCCGGGCTGACGCTTGGCATCGGTTTGCGGCAGCGCGGCGTGCCGGTCACGATTCAAGAAGCGGGTAATTATCCCCGTCACCGCGTCTGCGGCGAATTCATCAGCGGTCGCGGCCAAGCCACCCTCGCACGGCTCGGCTTGAGTGAATTGCTGGCTCAAGCCGGCGCAGTCCGCGCGCACAGCTCCGCGTTCTTTTCGGCGACCAGATCTACTCCGCCACGCCCGCTGCCGTCCGCAGCCATCTGTCTGTCACGCTTCACGCTGGACGCCGCGCTGGCGAAAGAATTTCGACGACTTGGCGGTGAACTGCTCGCAGGCAAACGTTTTGCTGGTGATTTCGGTGAAGGCATCGTCCGTGCCACCGGTCGCCGGGCGCAAACAGAACAGGGCGCGGAACGGTGGTTTGGCCTGAAGGTTCACGCGCGCAAAGTCGCGCTCACCGCCGATCTGGAGATGCATGTTTCGCCGCGCGGCTACGTCGGCCTGTGCAAAATCAGCGGTGGCGAGGTCAATGTCTGCGGTATTTTCCGAAAACGTCCAGAGGAAGCTGGTGAGGGTAAAAACGGGCGCGATCTTTTACGCGACCAGTCCGGCTCCGCTTTGAACCAGCGGCTAAGTCACGCGGAGTTTGATGAAGATTCCTATTGTGCCGTCGCCGGGCTTTCGTTGCGGTCGCAGCAGGCCGCCGCCCATGCCGGGATTTGCCTGGGGGATTCGGTCACCATGATTCCGCCCGTCACCGGCAACGGCATGTCGATGGCGTTCGAATCGGCGGAGTTGGCCATCGCGCCGCTCGCCGCGTGGAGTTGCGGCCAAACATCGTGGGGCGAAGCACGTCAAATAATCGTTCGGGATTGCGATGTTGCCTTCGCGCGCCGCCTCGCCTGGGCGAAGTGGCTGCAACGGATTATCCTGGCGCCCGTGCTGCAAAATCCACTGATCGGACTTGCGTCGCGCAGCCAATGGTTCTGGCGGACGGCGTTTGAGCTCACGCGCTGAAGGCTTTTTGAACAACAACGGAACCAAGCGATGCGGTGTTTAAGGTTTTCCTTTGTTCCTTCGTTCCTTTGTTGTTCAATTTTCAGGAATGAAACCGCTTTTGGACTGCAAACTTTACACCTTCGTGGATACGGCCTACCTGCGTGGCCGCGCGCCCGAAGTTGTCGCGCAACAGCTCTGTGACGGCGGCAGCGATTTGATCCAGCTTCGCGCCAAGAATTCATCGCCCGAAGAAATCCGGCGCATGGCGGAAAAGATTTTGCCCGTGACAAGTCGCGCCAATGTCGGCTTCGTCATCAACGATCACCTGGAAATCGCCCGCGCAATCGGCGCCGACATCTGCCATCTCGGCCAGGAGGATTTTTTTGACGCCGCCTTTACGCACGTTGATCAATTAAAAATTGAAAATTCAAAATTGAAAATCGGGCTGTCCACACACGCTCCTGCGCAGGCCCAACGCGCGCTCGACGCCGGCGCAGATTACATCGCCATCGGGCCGATTTACGCCACCGGCACCAAGCCGACCGCCAGACCCGTGACGCTCGATTACGCCCGCTGGGCGGCGGCCCACGCCACGGTTCCCTGGTTTGCCATCGGCGGCATCAACCTGTTGACCCTCGACGACGTGCTTGCCGCTGGTGCAAAGCGAATCTGCGTGGTCTCCGCCATTCTAAATGAGTCGGACATCGCCAAGGCCTGCGCGCAATTCCGGTGCAGACTCAGCTAGAACCGCAGATGCTTGACCGTTAGGCCGCGGTTGATGAGCTGCTTCAGCGAGTCAATGCCGATGTGCAGATGCGCGTCGAGGAACGACTGCGTCACTTTCTCGTCGCTTGCGGCGGTCTTCACGCCCTCCGGCGTCATCGGTTGGTCGGACACCAGCAGCAGCGCGCCGGTCGTGATTTCGTTGTGGAAACCGGTGATGAAAATTGTCGCCGTCTCCATGTCAATGCCGATGCAGCGGATCTTTTTCAGGTATTTTTTGAACTTGTCGTCGTGCTCCCACACGCGCCGGTTCGTCGTATAGACCGTGCCAGTCCAGTAATCGCGCTTGTGATCGCGGATGGTTGTGGAAATGGCTTTCTGCAGACTGAACGCCGGCAGGGCGGGCACCTCGGGCGGATAATAATCATCGGATGCGCCCTCGCCCCGGATCGCCGCAATTGGGAGCACCAGCGAGCCGAGTTCGGCCACGTGTTTCAGGCCGCCGCATTTGCCGAGAAACAACACCGCCTGCGGATGGACCGACGAAAGCAGATCCATGATGGTCGCCGCGCTCGCGCTGCCCATGCCGAAATTGATGATGGTGATGCCGTTCGCCGTGGCGTTGGGCATCGGCTTGTCCGCGCCGCGGATCGGCACCTTGTGCCATTTGGCGAACATCTGGACGTAGTTGTTGAAGTTGACGAGCAGGATGTGCTTGCCGAAGTCCTTGAGCGGCGTGCCCGTGTAACGTGGCAGCCAGTTGGCGACGATTTCAGCCTTGGTTTTCATTCGTTGCCAATGTGTTCTCACATAGAACAGGTGCAACGGCAAGCGAAAATCGTGAACCAATTTTGCCAAGCCAAGGCAATCAATGGCTTCTGGTCAAAATACCCGCCAGCACCTGTGTCCTTTCCCGCGTGGGGTGTTTGGGGATGGACTGTGTTGGCGATGCAACCCGACAGAACCGCTGGCAGTTGATTGAAATCATCTGCAGTCCGTCAATTGGTCGCGGCGGCGGCTTTGAGCATCTCGCTGACAATGGCGTCGGAGAGGTCGCCGCTGGTTGGAAAGATCATTTGCAGATGGCCGGCGGCGTCAATGATGAGCGTGCGAAAATTATGATTGATCGTGCCGCCTTCGGCTGCCATCGCCACTCCGGATTGCCGGGCGAGCTCCTGGATTTCATTCGTCGGTCCGGTCAGGAAACTCCAGTGTGCCGCGTCGTATTGATAACTTTCGCCGTAAGCCTTGAGCATTGCCGGGGAATCAAATTCCGGGTCGAAGGTGACGGAAAGAAAATGCCAGTTCACCGGCGCGTTGGTCAGGGATTTTAGTTTGCGCGAAGCTTCCGAGAAATTCCTCGATAGGCGCGGGCAAAATTCCGGCAGCGGGCAGCGGGTGAATATGAAAGTGACGGCGAGCGCCTGGCCGCGAAAATCATTCAGGCGCACTGCCTGGCCCAATTCATTGGTGAATGGAAAATCCCGCAGCGGGTGGTTGGAGATTCTTTTCGGCGCGACAATGGCTGGCGGTTTTTGTTCCGGGGCCGCGGAACCGGTGCGCTTGATTTCATCCACCCAACTTTCCGTCGCCGTCACTTGCAGCCGGAACGAAATGGTGTCACCCGCCTTCAGGTTCGCGAATTCATTCGTCGTTTTGACTTTGAACGGCATGGTCATGGCGGCCATGTAATTGGTGATCGCTTCGTGCCGGATGACCACCGTCCGTGAGTCCGGCTTAAGATCCATCACCAAGCCCCGGGCGCTGAATACTTGCACCTGGGTTGCCTCGCGCGACAATTCTGCCGCGGCTTTTGCGTTTATCAAAAGCAGCAGGCCGCACAGGCAGAGGAGCGCTTTCATGAATTACGGATTGGGCAGCCGGCCGACACGGTAAAATCGGGAACCGTTCGTCACCGGACCGTCCACGAAGACCGTGGGATTGCTCGCCGCCTTGTTGGTGAAGATGGAAATCCAATTGGACACCACCAGATTCGTGGAGCGCTGGATGATGTAAGTGAGGCCGGTATTCACGCCGTAACTGAATTGGAAATTGCCGGCGATTTTTTGGGGAGCGGTGATCTGCAAGGACGCCGGCGTGACGACGCTGATGCTCAGGGTGTTGGTGTTTTTTGCGCCCAGGTTGTCCGCGGCGATGGCGGAGAAGGTGTAATCGCCCGCCGGCAAATTGTTGGTCACGGCGAAATAGGGTGCTGCCGTCGTGTTGATGAGGCTGGTGGTGCCGATCAGAAATTGCACATTGGTCACGGTGCCGTCGCTATCGGCAGCGTTGGCCTGGATGGTGACGTTGGCGGGCGCGGCCAGGACGGTGCCCGACGCCGGATTGGTAATTGTAACGCTGGGCGGTGAATTGGGCGCGGCGACAATGATCGCGCCTTTCATGCCAGAGGTGAAATGTTGCAAACAATAGTAGGGAAAAGTTCCCGCACTGTTAAAGGTGTTGGTAAAGAAATGCGGGACGGTGGTGATCAAGCCCGAGTTCCACAATCCGTCCGGGGTCGCAACGGCCCCCACTCCGGACCCGGTCACGGTGCCGCTGGTGGTGGAATGAAAAGTTCCGCCCCAGGTCCAGATGACCCGATCGCCCACATTGATGTTGGTCGTGGCAGGCGTGAAGGAGAAAAGCGTGCTGCCAACGGAAACGTTGGCGGTGGCAGCCCGGCCGGAAGCTGGCAGGCCAATACAAGCAATGATTGCCGCGGTGGTGACCAATAGGTTGTTTTTCATTTTAATGGCGATTGTGAGTTGTTTTGGAATAGGAGACACGGGCACGCCAAATGTTCCTGACAATTTTTTGCCGGCCTGACACCACTCGGCATCAATTCATGGGTCGCTAATCAAGGCAAGGCCAGCCGGTAGAACACGCTGCCGTTGGACGGGGCTATGGTGACGAGGACGTGATTGGTGGCGGCCGAACCCGGCACGGTAACCCAGTTGTTGGCCAGCCCGACGCTCAAGCTGTTGGTCTGTGTTTCCAGATGTCCAGCGATGGTGGGCCAGGAGATGTCCAACTGGTTGCCAATCCGTGTGACCGCCAGACGCAGCGCGACGAGTTTGTAAACGATACCGCCAGTCCCATTCGCTGATGTGTTGGTCACCAAGGCGTAGATTTCTCCGTCAGCATCCTGCCCGAAGCCATGCACGGTAAGACCGTTCGGCAACACCGCACTGCCGCCAAACTGGAACAAGGGAAACGCCTTGATCAGACCGGTCACAAGATCGGCGTAGAAGATACGGCCATCCGCCCGCACCGGCGCAGTTTTCAGGGCCAGGTCGCCGAAGATATATTTGCCGTATAGCTCCGGAATCGCGCTGCCGCGATAGACAAATCCGCCGGTGATGGAGATGCCTTCGTTGTGGTCGTATTCCAGTGTTCCCAAGGTGCCGGAAATCGGGTCAATCAGACCTGCCGGAAGTCCGGGACTGTGATTTCCCGGCGGCGTGCCGATGGTGCCGGCGAGACCGGCTGGACCGTTCGTCATGTTGAAAAGGAAGTCCCCTTCCTTGATCGCCCAGCCGTAGTTGCCGCCGAGCACGATGCGATTGATCTCCTCAATGTTGTTCTGGCCGACGTCACCCTCAATCAGGTCTCCAGTGACACGGTCGAAGGCAAACCGATACGGATTGCGCAGACCGTAGGCGTAGATTTCGGGCGCCTGGCCGATCCCTTGAAACGGGTTGTTCGTCGGGATGCGATATTGTCCGTTGGGGCTGATCGGATTGGGGCTGCCGGTCGTCAGAGCGGGATTGAGCGGGTCGAACCGCAACATTTTGCCGAGGGGCGTGCTCAAGTTCTGGGCGTTGCCACTTGGCACAAAGTGGCTGGGTCCGACATCGTTGGCATTGCCACCGTCACCCAACGCGAGATACGCATAGCCGTCCGGTCCGAAGGTGATCGTGCCGCCGTTATGATTGGGGGCGTTCTTGCCGAACGAGATGACCTCCCGGCGCGAGGCGGGGTCAACGACATTGGCGTTTGTGGACGAGATCTTCCATTCGTTAACGACGTTTTTGTAGGTCTGGGCGGCGCCGTTGGGCGCAATATATGTCGCGCCCGTTCCCAGCGGCTCACTGTTGTAGGTGTAGAGCGTTTTATAACCCGGACTGGCCGGGTTGGTGAAGCCGGGATGGAACGCCAATCCGAGGAATCCGCGTTCGTCGTTCGGGTTGGACGGGACCAGTGGTGGTTGCACACGATTGGTGATGTCGAGCGCCGCCCCGGGCAGCAAGGCACCGTTCTGGATGATGCGCAGCAATCCATTCTGTTCCACCACGAACAGCCGACTGGTGTCGCCCGGCGGGCTGATGGCGTAGTCGGGCGCGGAAAGGTTGGTGGCTATGGGCTGCAAGAGGAGGTTAATGTTCCCGTTCGTCATCGCCGGCAGGTATCTGGCGATGATTACGTGAACGGGTGCCGAGGTCGTCGCGGATCCAAGGTTGTCCGTGGCCACCGCGGTCAGGGTGTTGGTGCCAAGCGCGAAGGAGCCTGCGATAGCGGTGCCCGAAAAGTTGTAGGGTCCGCTGGAAAAATTGAGCAGCAACACGGCTCCGTTGAAAAGTTGGACGTTCGTCACGCTGCCATCCGTAGCACTGGCGGAAATCTGAACGGTTACTGTGGTGGTGTTGCCGAAGATGGCGTTGTCAACCGGGTTGGTGATGGTCACGCTAGGGGGAGTGTTTCCGACATTGACCGTCACATTCACAATCGTGGACGTGGTGGAGAGGCCGAGATTATCCGTGGCCACTGCGGTGAGCGCGTGGGCTCCGGAGGCGAGGCCGGCCGTAACCGTGTAGGGCGGGTTGTTGGTCCCGCCAAGAAACGTGACCCCGTCGAAGAAGGCCACGTTCGTGACGCTGCCGTCGGAGTCGCTGGAGTTGGCGGTGATGGGAACAATGGCTGGCGCGGTGAAGGAGGCACCGTTGGTGGGGGAAGTGATGGAGACGATCGGGGGCACATTGGCCGCGAGCGGCGTGGAGCGGATATATTCGAAGTTGCCCGCGCCGGGCACGCCAAACGAGGTGAATTGGACCGACAGATAAATATCGTCAGAAATGAGGTGCAAAACGAGTGGTTGTCCCACCAGTGTGAGCACCGGATGTCCGCTCCCGGCGTCCTGCCAGGTGCCGTATGTGAGCGTGGCCGCGTCCGCAAGGTTTCCCACCGCCCATTCCGTATCGGTGGGACTGGAAAACTTTATGTAGGCCGCTTCCGTTTTGGCGTTGAAGACGCCGCTGGAGCTCGCCCTGGTAATCCAGACGTTGGCGGTGAGCCGGTCCTGGTTGGCCGGTTGGGATGGATCGGTCCCCGGCTGGGTGTAGGTGATCAGGGGACCGTTCCAAATCGTGGCCGCGTTTGCCGCGACTGGCACCGCCAGCGTAACGAGCAAAGCAAACGCCAGCCGTAAAATTATCCAGCCCCGGCTTTCGCTGCCGTGAGAATGAGTGGCTGCCGGGTATTTTGTCGAGACAGGTTTTGATTTCATGGGCATGGTTTGTATTTGAGTTTACTCGATTAGCGGGCAGCCCGTGCGTTTAAGTTTAACCGTTTTCAAACATCCGGAATTACCCGCTTCACAAATTGAGAGTGCCGGATGCGGATTTTGTTCCCGGAAATTAAATCTGGTTTTTCCCGGGAACAAATGTTGTCGTGTGGCCTCTTACTGGCAATGAATCGATATGGCTGAGGGCATGGACTTCGAAAGTCTGGTGGCTTGTTATTACGAGCCGCTGTATCAATTCGCCTTCAGCCTGACGCGCGACGAGGCGGATGCTTGCGATCTGGTGCAACAGGCCTTTTGCATCTGGGCGAACAAGGGCCATCAGTTGCGCGACACGACGAAAGTGAAAACCTGGCTGTTCACCACCTTGCACCGTGAATTTCTCAGCGTTTGCCGCCGCCGGACGCGCTTCCCGCATGTCGAACTGGATCACGCGGCGGATGAATTGCCCGTGGTGTCGCCGCCGGCCGTCAACCGCCTCGACACGGAACAGGTGCTGGCGGCCTTGGGGCGGCTGGACGAAGTGTATCAGGCGCCGGTGGCGTTGTTTTATCTGCAGGATTGTTCCTATAACGAAATCGCGGCCATCCTCGAGGTGCCGCTCGGGACGGTCAAATCGCGCCTGGCCCGCGGACTCGGGCGCTTGCACCAATTGTTGACCGGTGAAAAGATCGAAATGCCAAAACCTAAATATTTGTGAATCGCGACGAAGCCAAATCCATCTTGTTGCTCTACCGGCACGGCACGGCGGATGCAGCGGATCCGCAAATCATCGAAGCGCTGGCACTGGCCGAGCGGGACCAGGAATTGAAGGACTGGCTGGTAATCCATTGCGCACGGGAATTTGTGGTGCGTCAAAAATTCCGGCAGATCACCCCGCCGGCCGGCCTCAAGGAGCAGATCATTTCCGAGCAGGCGGCGAGCGAAAGAGCGGTTCCCATTTGGAACCGCAAAATCGGTTGGGTCCCGGTGGCGGCGTTGCTGTTGTTGTCGGGCTTGCTGGCATCGCTTTGGCTGGCAAACCGGGGGCACGGGGAGGACACGCTGGCGGTTTTTCAAACCCAGATGGCGGGCGTGGCTTTGCGCGGCTACGGGATGGACGTCACGACCAATGACCCGGTGGCGATCCGTGTGTATCTCGCCCAAAATGGGGCTCCGTCCGACTTTGTTTTGCCGGCGGCGCTTAAACAAGTGGCGTTGGCCGGCTGCGCGATTGAAGGCTGGCGGGACGCGAAAGTCACCATGATTTGTTTCCGGACCAGCAACGCCGCGCCGGAGGCAACGAGCGATCTTTGGTTGTTTGTCGTGGACCGGAGTTCCGTGAAAAAAACATCCGTGGGGTCAGTGCCCCGGCTTGCCAAAGTGAACCGGCTCATGACGGCGACCTGGGTCCAAGGCGATAAATTGTATTTCCTCGGAACCGCGGGCGATGTCCAGGCCATTCAACATTATCTCTGATGCGAATCCCGATCGCCATATTCGTCGGCGTCAGTTTTCAATGCTCATGTGTTGCATCACCCAATCAAAGTCCGCGTGCGAGCCGGAGGCGATGGCCCGGGGCAGGGCGGCGACGTTGGGTTGGGCGGGGCGGAGCGTGTCCGCGTCGAGCCAGCGATGCAGGGAAGCATGACCATCGGCAAAAGCAAAAGCAGCGGAACCGTTATGGTATGAAGCCGGCAGGTCGGTCCATTCACTATGGCTGTAGGAGGATCCGGCGTAGGTGCTGGAATTGACGTAGCTTTCCTTGTTGAGAAAATAACCGTCGTCGATGCTGTCTGGATGCTCATCCAGAAAGGTGAAAATATCCACGGGCCGCGGAATCTGCGTGGTTTTGAAAAACTGCCGGTAATTGGGATTGTTGATGTTGAAGCCGGACGCGGAAAAATTGCCGGCGTTCCCCAGCATGGCATTCAGTGAATAGCTGCGCAGGCGATTATTCCACCCCGCGCTGATCTGAAGCGAGCTTAACGCACGGTCCGCCGGACAACGGTAAATGGCCGTGTTGCCGCTGACATAGGAACCCAAACTTGCTCCGGTGATCGTCGCGGTGTTCGTGTTGTCGGATTCCAATCCCCAGGTCATGACGTTGTTGACCCAATTGAGGTTGGTGCGGAGGGCGGTTCCATTCATGCCCAGATTGTAAGGCAGGAAATTGTCGTGGTCGTCGGTGTAAAGCTGGCACGCCAAGCCGAGTTGACGGGTATTGTTTAGGCAGGAGATGGCCTGTGCCCGCATGCGGGCCTTGGACAAGGACGGCATCAGCAAAGCAGCAAGAATGGCGATGATGGCTATCACCACGAGCAACTCGATCAGCGTAAATCCCGTCCGCCGCGGCCTGTTTGTAAATGTCGGCATGTTTTAAACTAATGATTGGCTCCTTCATTAATACAACGGCTTGGCTGCGCCGTCAAAACTGATTTGGCCTTGGTGCGTTGAAGGCCCGTTCGGGTCGGAAGGTTTCTGGAAGTGTTTTAAATTGCCGGGAACAAAATTAACCGCGGTGCTTCTTATTTGGACAATATGGGCAGCCATGTCAAAAAACGAAACCTTTCCGCGCATCAGAAACAAATCTGGTTTTTTACCGGATTGGGAATTTTTATCATCGCCCTGTTCACCGCCTTGATGTTCTGGCTGGCGAACGCACCGGGCTTTCCCGGGCGCTGAGGTTTGCTGGGCATAAATATTCCAACCGATTCCGGCCGCGGGTCAGCCGCCGAACGCGGCATATTTCCTGATGCCGCAGCGCCACATGAAGCGGGCGAGCGCATACATCACCACCACCCAAAAAAGTTGCGTCAGCAGGCCGAGCGCGACGCCGTTGCCGCTGATTTTGCCCATGTAAATGCCGATGGGCACGTAGAGCATTGAGGGGAAGGGCGTGCAGGCCAGGAGGTGCTGCAGCGTCGGCGGCAGCATGTCCAGCGGAAACAGATGGCCGCTGGCGAGGTATTCAAACGCGAACAGGATGAAGATGAACGTGGAGATTTCCAGCACCCAGAAGGCCAGCAGCGCCATCGAGTAGGACAGGAAGAACTGCAGCAGCGCCGTCAGCACGAGGGAACAAAAGCAAGCGGCCAGGGCATTGCCGCTGGCGGGCCCCACAAAATAATTCCGGAAGCAAAAAACGAAAACGGCCAGCGGCACCCCGGCCATCATGACGAACGTGACGCGCCCGGAAAAAAACAGGCAGAGCCGATACCATAGATAATCCACCGGCTTGAGCAGAAACTGGCTGATGTTGCCTTCGCGGATGTCGGCGGCGATCTGCCAGTCATCCTCGTTGACGGCGGTGAAAATGTCCACAATGGCCACCAGGATGTAATAAAAAATCATCTGCGCCTCGGTGTAGCCGGAGAGCGGCCGGCCGTCGCCGTTCGCCGTGTAGATCGTGCGCCAGAGCGACAGCATGGCGAACAGCGGGATGAAACTGAACAGCGTTCGCGTCAGATAATTGAAGCGATACGTCAGGTTGTTCTGAATCCCGATGCCGATGACGTGCCAGTATTTTTTCAACGCGCGAATTTTAGCCGCCTATCCCCCGGGAACGCCACGCAAAATATGTTTGCCGATTTATTTCCGCTGCGCTAGTTTCCGCGCACGCCGGTTTCAGGCCGTTGGATTAAGGAAGCAGAACCACGCAAGATTTTATGACGAAAAAGCCGTTGACAGCCGATGAATTGAACGAATTGGTCGCAGGTTTGGGCAAGTTGTCCCGCAACCTCTGGTGGAGCTGGGATCAGGAGTCGCAGGATTTGTTCCGGGAACTTTCCCCGCGCGCTTGGCAGGATCTTTACCACAACGCCGCCGCCGTGCTGCACGAGGTCTCGGGCTACGAGTTGCGCGTGCGCCTGCAGGACGCGCACTTCTGCGCCCGGGTCCGCTCGGTGCTCGCCGACTTCAACGCGTATCTCGCCAATCAACAGACCTGGTGCCATCTGCACGCCCCGGAGCTGCACAAACATCCCGTCGCCTATTTTTCCGCCGAGTTCGGGTTCCACGAATCGTTGCCGATTTCGGCCGGCGGTTTGGGCATTCTGGCCGGTGACCACACCAAGTCCGCGAGCGATCTCGGCCTGGGCTTTGTGGGCCTCAGCCTGTTTTATCGCGAAGGTTATTTTCAGCAGGCGATTGATTCCAACAACTGGCAGACGGAATTTTACAATCCGGTGGACCCGCAGAACGTCCCGGTCGAACCGTTGCTGGACGCCAAGGGCGGACGCATCGTGTGCGAGGTCGAGATCGGCATGAACCAGGTGTTCTTCCAGGTGTGGCGCGTCAATGTCGGTCGCGTGCCGGTTTATCTGATCGACACCAACCGGCCGGAGAACGAGCAGCATTTCCGCGACCTGACCCTGCGGGTTTACGGCGGCGACAGCACCACGCGCATCATGCAGGAAATCCTGCTGGGGATCGGCGGCACGCGCCTGCTCCGCAAGCTCGGCATCGAGCCCTCCACCTTCCACATGAACGAAGGCCACGCGGCGTTCCTCACGCTGGAACTGATCCGCGAGAAGATGGCGGCCGGGAAAAGTTTTTCCGACGCGCTGGGGGCCACGAAGGCGCAGTGCCATTTCACCACGCACACGCCGGTCGAAGCCGGCCACGATCGCTTCACCCCGGCCCTGATGGATTATGCCATGCAAGGGTATCACGCGTCGCTGTCTGTGCCGTTCGCAGACATCATGGCGCTGGGCCGCGTGAATCCGGCGGACGTGAACGAACCTTTCTGCATGACCGTGCTGGCGCTGAAGGTTTCGCGGGCGGCCAATGGCGTCAGCGAACTCCACGGCGAAGTCAGCCGCGAAATGTGGCAATCGCTCTACCCGGACACGCCCGTCGAAAAAGTCCCCATCGGCCACATCACCAACGGCATTCATTTGCTGGGCTGGATGAAAGGCACCGTCCGCCAGTTCTGGCGCGACAAACTCGCCAACGACGAGGACAACACCTCCGTCATCTGCCGCGAACAGTTCGGGGCTGACTGGTCGGCGGCGATCAACTTCCCGAAGTTCTGGGAAAAGATGACCGACCCCGAATTTGTTTCCGACGAGGAAATCTGGGCTTTGCGCTACAAGCTGCGCCGCGAGCTGATCGAGTTTGCGCGCCGCCGCCTGCTGCTGCAAAACCAGCGCGTCACGCAGGGCGATTTCATCCGCTTCGACCGGCTGCTCAACCCCGACGCGCTGACCATCGGCTTTGCGCGCCGCTTTGCCACCTACAAACGCGCGCCGCTGATTTTCCATCAGTTCAAAAATATCGTGAAGCTGGCGCACGACAAGAAGCGGCCCATCCAGTTCATCTTCGCTGGCAAGGCGCATCCGCGCGACGACGAGGGCAAGCGTTTCATTCAGCAGATCATCCATCTGAGCAAGCACAGTGAGCTCGTCGGCAATCTGGTGTTCCTTGAGAATTACGACATTCACGTCGCGCGCCAGATGGTTTCCGGCTGCGACATCTGGCTGAACAACCCGCGTCGTCCGCTCGAAGCCTCCGGCACCAGCGGCATGAAATCCAGCTGCCACGGCTGCATGAACCTGAGCATCCTCGACGGCTGGTGGCGCGAAGGCTACGACGGCACCAACGGGTTCGCCATCGGCCAGGATTCGCACCCCGACAACATCGAGGAACAGGACCGACTCGACAGTGCGAACCTTTACCACACGCTGACCGAACAGGTCGTGCCGATGTTCTTTGATCGCGATGAGCAGGGCATCCCGCGCGCCTGGATTCAGCGCATCCGCCGCACGATGATGACGCTCGTGCCGCAATTCACGACCGACCGCATGGTCAAGGAATACACCCAGAAGTATTATCAAGCCCGCTGAGCCGGTCAGGGGCTGAATTGTCTCAGATCAATCAAAAGCCGGAACAGATCGCTCGTTCCGGTTTTTTTGCCGGCGGTCGCCGTGAACACACGCCTGCGCATTCATCCAATTTGCCGCCCTTGGCCGACCTGCCGCGATTCGCCGACAGCTTTGCTTCGGCAAGGGGGCCGGAATAAAAAAGGGCCTGACTTTAAAACCATAAAAAGTCAGACCCTAAAACCCTAACCCAATCGCATCATTTGACGCGACTCCCCTGGTTTTGTTCAAATTATTCCGGAATATTTTCCGCGCTGCCGGCGGGCGCTGTTTGATTTTTAAAAAACCGAATTGCCTTTTCAGATAAATTTAACACAATAGCCGCTCTTGCATTTACCAATTATGAAAACAACTGTTTTAGCCGTAGTAATTTCGCTGGGAATGACCGCGCCGCTATTCGCGGACGGCACCAACATTTTGGGCGATGAGAAATCGCGCGTGAGCTATGCCATCGGCATGATGCTCGGGCACAACTGGCAGCAGCAGGGTCTGGAGATTGATCCGGACATCGCCGCCCACGCCATCAAGGACGTGCAGGCCGGTGGCACGACGCTCTTGTCGCAGGCCGAAATGCAGGAGACGCTCACCTCCTTCCAGCAGACGTTCAAAATCAAACAGCAGAAAATGCAGGCCGAGAAAGCCGTGAAGAACAAAGCCGAGGGCGCGGCTTTTCTGGCCACGAACAAAAATAATTCCGCCGTGATCACCTTGCCCGACGGCCTGCAATATACGGTTCTCGCCGAAGGCGCGGGTGCGTCACCGTCCGCCAATGATGTCGTCTCCGTGAATTATCGCGGCACGCTCCTGGACGGCACGGAATTCGACAGCTCCTACAAACGCGGGCAGCCCGCGTCGTTCCCGGTCAACGGGGTCATTCATGGCTGGACCGAGGCGCTGCAGCTGATGAAGCCCGGTTCGAAGTGGAAATTGTTCATCCCGTCCGACCTCGCCTACGGTGAAAACGGCCAGCGCGGCATCCCGCCGAATTCGGTGCTGGTGTTTGAAGTGGAATTGCTCTCCGTGCAGGCTCCGCCGCCGCCCGCCGCCCCGCCCCAGCCCTTGACCAGCGACATCATCAAGGTGCCGTCCGCCGAGGAGATGAAAAAGGGCGCAAAAATCGAGACTCTCAAGGCGGAAGACGTGCAGCGGATGCAGACGAATGCGGCGGCAAAGTAATACGGGACGTTTGAACGTCCGCGCGGCTTCGCTGTCCATTTCTCCGAAGCTATGAAAATGATTCCTCGTCCGTTCGCCGGGTTTTTATCCGCGGTGGCTGGTTCTTTGCTCGTGGTTGGGGTGTTTCAATTGACCATGTGGGGCAAGGACGCGCCGGCGAACATCAAGACTTCCAGCACGCCGATCGTGCGGGACGTGAAGCTCGGCACGAGCTTCGCGCCGGTTGTCAAAAAGGCCGCGCCCAGCGTCGTGAATATTTATTCCACGCGCATCATCCAGGAGCGGCCGATGCGGAATCCGTTCCGCGACAATCCGATGTTCCGCCAGTTCTTCGGCGACCAGTTCCCCGGTGACGGCCAGCCGCGTTCGCGCAAGGAACAGGGCCTCGGTTCCGGCGTCATCATTTCCCCTGACGGCTATATCCTGACAGCGAATCACGTCGTCACCGGTGCGGATGAAATCAAGGTCGCCATCGGCGATGACGGCAAAAAAGAATACACCGCCAAAGTCATCGGCACCGATCCGCAGACGGACGTTGCCGTGCTGAAGATTGACGCGACCGGGTTGCCCGCCGTCACGCTCGCGGACAGTGACCAGTTGGAAATCGGCGATGTGGTCATGGCCATCGGCAATCCGTTCGGCGTCGGCCAGACGGTGACGATGGGAATCATCAGCGGGTTGGGCAGGCACGGCTACGGCGTCAACGGTGCGAACGGTTACGAAAATTTCATTCAGACCGACGCGGCGATCAATCCCGGCAATTCCGGCGGCGCGCTCGTGGACGCCGAGGGTCGGCTGGTCGGAATCAATACCTGGATTGCCAGCCGCAGCGGCGGCAATGAGGGCATCGGTTTCGCCGTGCCGATCAACATGGCACGGCGTTCGGTGGAGCGGCTCATCAGCGGCGGCAAGGTTACCCGCGGTTATCTCGGCATCTCGATGCAGGACGTGGACGCGAATCTGGCCAAACATTTCAGCCTGCCCGACCAGAACGGCGCGCTGGTGAACGACGTGCTGCCCAACGGGGCGGCCGAAAAGGCCGGCATCAAATCCGGCGACGTCATCGTGGCCTTCAACGGCAAGGCCATTGCCGACGGTCACGATCTGCAATTGAACGTTTCAGAATGTTCGCCCGGCAGCGCTGCGACCGTAAAAGTCATCCGTAACGGCGCGCCGAAAACCCTGACGGTCACGCTGGCGGAGCTGCCGAAACAATTCGCCGGCAATTCTGGCGAGCCCATGGACACCGACACCGACACTTCCAAAATGGATGGGCTGGATGGCGTGACGGTGGCCGATCTGGATCAGAACGCGCGGCAGGAATTGAAAATCCCCGACTATGTCCGGGGCGCGCTTGTGGATGAAGTGGCCGCTGATTCTCATTCCGCGGATGCGGGTTTGCAAAAGGGTGACGTCATCGTGGAAATCAACCGTCACCCGGTGCAGGATGCCGACACCGCCGTCAAGCTTTGCGAGTCGGCCAAGGGCGACCAGATTCTTTTGAAAATCTGGCGGCGCAGCGGTGAACGCGGCGGCACGCATTATCTGAGCGTGGACAACACCAAGAAGGACGCGAAGCCGAAGTAATTGATCCCCCTCGGTCGGTTTGGGTCGCGCGAAGCCTGCGGGTTTCGCGCGATATTTTTTCAGTCCTATCTTTGACAAACCCACGCCAACGGGCACATTCTTCCGCCAATAAGTTTTTATGCCTGTGCAATACAAAGATTATTACGAGTCCCTCGGCGTGCCGCGCACCGCGAGCCAGGACGAGATCAAAAAGTCCTTTCGCAAACTGGCGCGTCAATTCCATCCCGATGTGGCCAAGGACAAAAAGAAGGCCGAGGAAAAATTCAAGGAAATCAACGAGGCCTATGAGGTGCTGGGCGACCCTGCCAAACGGAAAAAATTCGACGAACTCGGGGCGAACTGGAAATCCGGATCCGAATTCCGTCCGCCGCCCGGCGGGTTCGGCGGCAGCCAGGCGTTTCGCGGCGGACGCGCGACCGGCAACGCGGCCGATTTTGAATTCGGCGGCACCGGTTTCAGCGATTTTTTCGAACAGATGTTCGGCGGCGCGCGGCGCGGCCCGGCCGGCTTCAGCCACAGTCACGCGGGCGAGGAGTTCGCCGAGCGCGGTGGCGACATCGAAGGCGACATCATGGTCACACTTGATGAAGCGATGCGCGGTTCCGTGCGCGAGGTCAACGTGCGGCACCCCGTCGGGCGCGGCTTCAAAACCGAGACGCATCAGGTCAAGGTTCCGCCGGGCGTGACCGAGGGCCAGAAACTGCGGCTCACCGGGCGCGGTGAACCGGGCACGAACGGCGGCACGGCGGGCGATCTCTACCTCCGTGTGCGCCTCGCCAAGCATCCGGATTTCGACGTGGACGGCCACAATCTGATTCACGAACTCGAACTCGCGCCGTGGGAAGCCGTGCTGGGTGCGGAGATTTCCGTGCCGACGCTTGACGGCCCGGTGAAGATCAAGATTTCCGCCGGCACGCAAAGTGGTCAGAAGCTGCGGGTGCGCGGCCGCGGCCTGCCGCAACGCGAGGGAACCCGCGGCGACCTGATCGTTGTCACGAGCATCGTCACCCCCGCCAAGATTTCAGACGCGGAGAAGAAAATGTGGGAGCATCTCGCGCACGAATCCAAATTCAATCCGCGCGATTAAATTGATTGTAGCGGCGGTCTGTGACCGCCGGAAAGACGCTCATAGAGCGCCGCTACAAAAGTCAAACTTGGTGGGGCGAGAGTCCCCTCGAGCCCTGACTGAAGCAATTGATTTGGGTTCGACTGAGTCTCGCCCCAACCGTTGTAGATTTATGCCTGCAAAAGTAATCGTCATCACCGGCGTTTCGCGCGGACTCGGACGTGCGATGGCGGAGGAATTCATCCGTGTCGGCCACACTGTTCTCGGCTGCGGACGTTCGGAAAAGGAAATCGCGCAGTTGCGGAAACAATTTCCCGCGCCGAACGATTTTGCCGTGGTGGACGTTTCAGCCGACGCACAGGTCGCCGCCTGGGCGCAACGCGTTTTGAAACCGCACGGCGCGCCGGATCTGCTGCTCAACAACGCTGCGCTCATCAACCGCAATGCGCCGCTGTGGGAAGTTCCCGCGCCGGAATTTTCCGACGTGATGGACGTGAACATCAAAGGCGTGGCGAACGTCATCCGCCATTTCGTGCCGGCCATGATCCGGCGGAGCAGGGGGGTGATCGTGAATTTCAGCTCGGGCTGGGGCCGCTCGACCGACGCGGAAGTCGCGCCGTATTGCGCGACGAAATGGGCGATCGAAGGGCTCACGCAAGCGCTCGCGCAGGAACTGCCGCCGGGTCTGGCTGCCGTGCCGCTCAATCCAGGCATCATCAACACCGCCATGCTGCAAAGCTGTTTCGCCGGCGGTGCGTCAAGTTATCCGTCGGCTGAGGAATGGGCCAAAACCGCCGTGCCGTTCCTGTTGAAACTCAATGCCGCTGACAATGGTAAACAATTGACGATCCCGGTTGGCAATTAAATGGTGGTCGGGAGTTAATTCATATTCCTGCGGTAACAAGCGCATGGCCAAAGGGCCGAACCTGGCGTTCGGCGGCGCCATGCTAAAGTCCAACCATGATTTCGGGCGCCTCACTCCGTCGATCATGTCGCCCCGCTAAGGATGTATTTCATGGCCAGGCAAGTCCTCGGCGCCGTGGTGTTCCGCGACCAGGGAAAACGATGTCAGCGGCGTATGCCGGGCTCCCTCGGCAGTCAATTCGCTGCGGACAATGGCCACCGCGCCGGCCAGCCAGTCACCAAAATGATGGTTGCGCCAGACCTCGGCGCGTTCCAGCCACGTTGCACTCGCCGCAAAGCGCCCGGGCTTGAACCGGCCCAGGGTGATGTGGCCGGTGAATCGTTTCAGTGAGTCGGCCGGTGCAAATGGCCGCACCGCCTCGTCCATCCGCCGGTGTAATTCGGCCAACCGCTCGTCGGCGTCGTCGGCACCGGCCCAGATCAGACGCGGCCGCTGCGCGCCTGGGAAAAAACCGAGGCCGTGCGCCGACAGCCGCAGGGCGTTGAACCCCGCACAAACCCGGGACACGGATTCTTCCAGCGCCGCAACGTGGGTTGCGGGCACGTCGCCGAGATATTTCAACGTCACGTGAAATTGTCCCGGCCGGGTCCATCGGACCGCCCCCGGCGGCGAGTGACGCCGCAGCTGGCTTTGGGCTCGGCCAATTTCCTTTTGCACGTCGGGCGGGACCGGCAGCGCGATAAATAAGCGCAGAAACGCCAGTGGTTGGCTGTCGTTCATCGGTGCTCGGGTTTGTTTTTGTCCAACCACGCGAGCACCGGCGGAACCAGCTCGGCGAACCGGTAGGGAACGGTTTCGTGGGTGGCCCCGGGCACCACGATCAGTTCGCTGTCCGGCAGGGCGGCTGCGAACAGGCTCCGCACTTCCGCCGGCGGAATCACTTCGTCTTTGGTTGCCGTGATGAACAGGGCCGTCACCGGATGACGCGTCACAACGGTGATGGTGTCGAGTTCATCGCCCGGCACACCCAGCACGGCTGGCAGTTGTTTAAGGCCGGCGCGGATGACAAACCGCGGCAGCAAGCCGGCGTAATCGCGGCAGATGTTCATGACGGCATTGGACAACACCGCATAGGGCGCCACCGCCACCACGCTGGCCACGCGCGGATCCATGGTTTGCCAGCGCAATGCCAGTGCCGCGCCGTAGGATTCTCCCATGACGGCCACGGGCGAGGCAAACCGGCTTTGGTTCGTCAGCACGTCAAGGAGCTGGCCCAGGTCCCGCGACTCGGTGAGTCCGAAGGTGATGGTTTTTCCGGTGGACTTGCCATGTCCGCGCAAATCCACCAGCACGCAACGCCAGCCCGCCTCGGCGAGCCGCCACGCCCACGGCACCATCGAAAATTCGGCGAGCCCGTAACCATGCAGCAGGAATACGGTGCCGCGCGGCGCCGCTGTCCAGCTGTTGGTCTGCGCCATCTCGGCGTGGAAGTCGAACTGGTTGCGCGCCTCGCCGTGCTCCAGCCAGTTGGTCGAACAAACTTTCAGATGATAATCTGCGGGCTCGACCATGCGGTAACGCAAGCGCGCCGCCGGCGGTCCCACCTCGGCAAACCGGGCCGGGGAATTGGTCAGCAGCTTATCGTCGAACGAAAGCAGGACGCGGGCTGAGGGTGCCAGCCAGGTGGCATAGGTGTTGGGCGCCTGGACCATGCGGTGGGCCACAAAGCTGCCACAGCCCGTGATCAGGGCAGGGAGCAAGGTCATCAGCAAGAGCTTCAAAAGATGAACGGCATCATGATGGTCGCCCCGCTGCCGCCAGGTGAAGAGCTTGGAACAGGATTCACGTTCTTCCCTCGACACGGACTGACTTGGGGCCGCGGAAACGACGGTGCGCTCCTCCGATTTAAGATTAAGGCTCTTATTCAAGTGCGGGGCCAGTTTCTCGGCGCGGCGCAACCGCGTCAAGCCGAACGCTCGCAGGGAATCATTGGAATGGTCAGCGGCTTTATCCATGGAATCGCGACTCGAAATCAATGGATTGATGGCTGGCAATTTTGCCGATGGTGGCCTGACCCGAGAATGAATCCCGCAATAAAAAAGCTCCCGCTTTCCCCTTCGCCAGGTTACCGGGCAAATTGGTAGGCGCCGTCGGTGTGGGCAACGACCAATGAATACTGCGCGACATGAATCATGTCCTTCACCGATTGGAGGGCTTCGATTCCAGCCTTCCTGTCATCAACCACGATTGTCCAGTCGCCGTTGATTTTGATGTCCCGGCTCAGTCCCGCTCCGTTATAAATGACGAGAATGTTTTTCCAACGGTCACCGTTCGCATGATTCCGGATGACATATTCCACCAGGTCGCCCGGGACATTTGTCGCGAAATCCAGCGCCTGATCCACGGCTGCCCGCTCCGTCATGCGAAACGCCGGGTGGGCTTTTCTGAGCTGAATCAGGCCTTTGTAGAAATTAAAGACCTCCTTGTTTTTCGACTTTAGCGTCCAGTGGATGGGATTGACCCGGGGATCATTGTCGTTGTAGCTATTGCTGATGAGATTTTTGGATCGGAGAAACTCGTCTCCGGCATGCAGGAATGGCACCCCCTGGGCGGTGAGCACAATGCCGGCCGCCAGTTTGTCCATGTTGATGCGCAGGTTCTCCGGCACGTTGGCGGCCGATACCTGTATTTTGTCCCAGAGGCAAAGATCGTCATGGGCGGAAGCGTAATTGATGCTCTCGTTGGGAGAAAACACCTCGATGCTGTGGGTGTTTCTGCCGGTGCTTTGCCCCTTGATCTGCAATTCGAATCTTTCCCTGCCGCCATACTGCGGCCCGGCACCCTGCACCAACCCGCGGGCGGTTTCACTGCCCACATCCCCTTTGATGTTGTCCCTGAGGCCATCATTGAACGCGGCGATGCCGGTGCCGCGGACGTTCTCCTGCGTCATCATCATTTTCGGTGGCAGCACTTTTTCCATGTCCCAGCCTTCGCCATAGAGGATTGCATTTGGATTGATCTGTTTTGCCTCCCGATAGACCTCAAGCATCGTGTCGCGATCCAGGATCCCCATTAGGTCAAACCGGAATCCGTCCACGTGATACTCCGTCATCCAATACTTGATGGAATCCACAATGAACTTCCGCACCATGGGTTTTTCCGAGGCCAGCTCATTGCCGCAGTGCGTGCCGTCGGCGTAGTGGCCGGAAGCATCCGTGCGGTAGTAATACCGGGGAAATATCTTGTCGAAGATTGAAGCCGGTTTGGAGCCGGTGCTGGCGGTGTGGTTGAAAACAACGTCCATGACAACGCCGAGGTGTTGCCGGTGGAACGCCTGGACCATTTGCTTGAATTCCTTCTGCCGGGTCGTGCCATCCGGGTGGGTGGCATAAGAGCCTTCCGGCGTGTTGAACAGGACGGGATCGTAGCCCCAATTATACCAGGTGTAGCCGGTGTCCGCTGTTTGCTTCTCATCCCCGCCGGCATAATCATTCACCGGCAACAGATGGAGATGGGTGATCCCCAGCTCTTTCAAATGCCTGATCCCGCTCGACTCGCCGGACGGCGTTTTCGTGCCGGCTTCGACCATCCCCAGATACTTGCCCCGTTTGGTTGCCGAGATGCCGGAGTCGGGATGGATTGAAAAGTCGCGGACATGCGCTTCATACAGAATGGCGTCGGCGTTGTTGCTCAAGCTTACAAAGCGGTCCTGATCCCAGCCGTCGGGATTGGTTTTAACCGGGTCATAAATCAACGTCCTTCCGGTGTTGGCCGAACATCCCCGGGCATAGGGATCGTTGACGGGTAAAACCGTTGGCTGGCCACCGTGCAACCCCGGCAGCGTCACTTCATACAGATAGTATTTGCCGTCCAGATTCCCCGGTAAGGTGACGGACCAGATGCCGTTGCCGTCACACACCATCGGGGTTGAGGCGATGGCCGGTTGCGTGGCGTCCGCAAACAGCATAACAGTGACGCGCTTTGCGGTCGGCGCCCATAATTTCATCGTCGTCGCTTCCGGGCTGAACACCGCCCCCAGATCATCCTGCGGATAGCGATAGGTCATGAGGTTCGAATCCATCGCGTGGGCGCAAAAAAAGTTTCCGGGCACGGTCAACCCCGTGGCGGACATGACAATTAACCACAGCAGCGAAATGCCACCGCCATCACGCCAGCGCCGGGGCCGCCTCGGTTTCATCCCGAAATCATGAGCCGGTTTTTCAGGGTTGTCCAGCCACTTGCAAGCCTCGGCGACGAACGGGCCGTTATCGGCTAAATCGGCCTGAAATCAGAAGCCCTGGGTTCCCCGCTGTGCCGCCTTCCCCATGTGAACAACTAACCGTTCCCATTCCCCGTTCGTTGCTCTAAAGTCGCCATCATGAAACTGAACCTGCGCTGGATCGGGGCGTTGTTCTTGATTGCCGGCCTGCAAAACAGTTTTGCGGCGGACTTGGATTTGTCCAAACTTGCCGCGGCCAACAACACCTTCGCCTTCAAACTGCTCAAGCAACTCGCCACCGACCAGCCGGGCGCGAGCCTATTCATTTCACCTTACAGCGCGGCGACGGCATTGCAGATGGCAGCCAACGGCGCGGCGGGCCAGACGAAAACGGAACTGCAGCGGGTCTTGGAAACGTCCGGCATTTCGGCGGCGGCGTTGAACGCGGCGAGCAAGGCCGCCGCCGGTTTGCTGGATTCGCAGGACACGAACCTCATTCTCACCACGGCCAATGCGCTGTGGTATCGGGAAGGCGCGGCGGTGAAGCCCGGCTTCCTGGAGGCGAACCGGAATTATTTCTCGGCCACCATCAAGGCGCTGGATTTTGGCAAGCCGTCGGCGGCGGAGGCGGAGATCAACCAGTGGGCGAGCGACCAGACGCACGGGCGCATCACCGGCATCGCCAATGGCATGATCACCCCTTACACGGATTTGATTCTGGCGAACGCGATTTATTTCAAGGGCAAATGGCTCGATCCCTTTGACGCGAAGCTGACGAAGGAGCGTCCCTTTCATCCCGCCAACGGCGCGGTGAAAAATCTGCCGATGATGGAAATGTCCAAGACCTTCAACTATCGCAAAGGTTCCGGCTATCAAGCCGTGCGGCTGCCTTACCTGGGTTACAATCTGGCGATGTATGTTTTTCTGCCCGACCCCGGCTCCAGTCCGGCGCAACTGCTGCAAATCATGAACGGTGACAAATGGCGGCGCGTGACGATGCCGGGATTCAGTGAGCGCCCCGGCCTCGTGGCGCTGCCGAAATTCAAACTTGAAAACACGTTTGAACTGAATCACCCGCTCGAAGCGCTGGGAATGAAAATGGCGTTCAGTCAAACCAAAGCTGATTTTTCCAGCATGTTCAGCGACCAGCATTTTATTTCTCAAATCAGGCAGAAAACTTTTGTGGAGGTCGGTGAAGAAGGGACCGAAGCGGCAGCGGTGACAATGATTGCCGTGGCGTGCAGTGCCGCGCCGGTAATGGATCCCCCGAAGCCGTTCGAGATGATTGTGGACCGGCCGTTTTTGTTCGCCATCGTGGATGCGCGCAGCGAGATGATTTTGTTCATGGGCGTGGTGAATCAAATTTGACGCGGACTCATGGATAATGGCGACTTCAGCTCGGGAGGGCTGAAAGCCCGTCATGTGATAGCCCAGACTGAAGCGAGCCTGCGAGCGGAGGTCTGGGTTAACCCGTCACAAATAAATCACGAGGCCTGAAAGGCCGGCATAGGCTCAATATCGTCCCCCATGCCGAAGGTTCCGCCCTTTCAGAGCGGGGACAATTTCGGGCGTTGTTATCCCGGGCCGGCGCTGCGCTTCAGCCCGGGCTTTAAAATTCCGGACTTTCAACCCTTGAAACGGCGGTGCAAACCGGTTATTTCATTTTCACATGTCCCAATCACTCGCCAACATTGTGGTGCATCTGGTGTTCAGCACCAAGGAGCGCCGTCCGTTGCTGCGCGATGAGGAGCGTGGCCAGCTTCACGGCTATATCACGGGCATTCTGAAAAATCTCGAGTCGCCCTTGCTCGAAATCAATTCCGTCGGTGACCATATCCATATTCTTTTCGCCCAATCCAAAATCCATGCGCCGGCGAAAATTGTCGAGCAGGTCAAATCTTCCTCGTCCGGCTGGATTAAAACGCAGAATCCGTGGTATGCGGATTTCACCTGGCAGGCGGGTTACGGGGAATTCAGCGTCAGTCCGATGCATGTGGAAGCGGTGCGGGAATACATCCGCCATCAGCCGGAGCATCATGCACAGGAAGATTTCCAAACCGAATACCGGCGTTTCTGCGACAAGAATGGCAAACCGTTGGATGAAAGATATGCGTGGGATTGATGTTTTAACCGGCACAAGTTTCACCCTTTCAGGGTGGGGAAATTCTTGGGGTTTTTATCTTGGGGCTTCACCCCAAGCATTAACATAATCGGCCTTCAGCCTTGATAATTCCGTGACATCCTTGACCAGTTCGTTGATGGGCTTTAGCCTCACTTCATGGCCAACGCCAAAAAGAAACGCAAAGCCGCCCTCCTCGGCGTCGGCCTGGATTCCGACGGCAGCAAGCGCATCACCACCGGCCCGAACTTTGCGCTCGTCGGCGGCACGGAGGAGACCCACGACGCGATGACCGAGAAGGCCATCAAGATCAACGAAAAGCTCAAGGCGCGCGGCAAACAGCTCGAAGAGGTCAGCCGTGAGGAGTTCGATGACATCGCCCATGAGGTCGGCCTCAAACAAATTCCAAAAAATAATGCGAATTGATTCCCTGCCGCGCTTTCCCTTGGCGCATCTGCCCACGCCGCTGGAGGAACTGAAAGCCCTGTCGCGCCAGCTTGCCGGCCCGGACATTCTTATCAAGCGCGATGATCAGACCGGCCTCGCCCTCGGCGGCAACAAGACGCGCAAACTGGAATTTCTGCTCGGCGACGCGCTCGCCAAGGGCGCGGACACGCTCATCACGCTCGGCGCGGTGCAGTCCAATCATTGTCGCCAGACCGCAGCCGCCGCGGCCAAGGCTGGGCTGCGGTGCGAACTGATTCTCAATGGCAAGAAACCGGAACAAGCCAACGGCAATCTGCTGTTAAATGAAATACTCGGCGCGAACCTGCACTGGATCGAGCGCCCGCAACGCGCCGCGAAGTTGCAGGAGCTGGACGCGCAACTCCGCGCGCAAGGTCGCCAGCCGTATTTGATTCCCGTCGGTGGCTCGAATGGCGTGGGCGCGACCGGTTACGTGGTGGCGATGCAGGAGTTGGCGGAGCAACTGCGCCTGAGCGGGCGGCGCGTGGATCACATTCTGTTCGGCACGAGCAGCGGCGGCACGCAGGCGGGCATCGTGCTTGGCGCGCGGATCGCCGGTATCACCAGCCAGCTGCACGGGCTTTCGATTGACAAGAATGATCCTGAGCATTTTGAATACGAAACCGAGGTGGCGCAGATCGCCAACGACTGCGCGGCTTACATAGGTTCGGATGTGCGCCTCACGCGCGACGACGTGAAGGTCGTTTACGGTTACAAGGGCGAAGGTTACGGCGTGGTGGGCGATCTGGAGCGCGAGGCCATCCGCCTGCTCGCGCGGAGTGAGGGGATTGTGCTGGATCCAGTCTATGCCGGCCGCGCGTTCGGCGGGCTGGTGGACTTGATCCGCAAAGGTATTTTCAAAAAGGGCGAAACAGTTCTGTTCTGGCACACCGGCGGCGCGCCCGCGCTGTTTGCCTACGCGAAGGAACTGGCTTAATCTCCACGCGTGAACAAAGTCATCCACTGGTTCCGGCGCGACCTGCGCGTCTCCGACAATGTCGCGTTGAGCGAGGCGGCCAAGCGCTCCGAAACGGTCATTCCACTGTTCATTTTCGAGGATGCCTTCCGCACTGGCCCCGACGTCGGCGCGGCGCGGCTTGCGTTCCTGCTGCAATCCGTCGAATCGCTCCGCAAAAATCTCGCGGAACTGGGGCACACCTTGATTGTGCGCTGCGGCAAGTCCGAGGAAATCCTCCCGCAACTTTGTAACGAGGCCGGCGCACAGGCGGTCTTCGCCAACAAACCTTACGAGCCCTACGCGCAGCGTCGCGACGAGCGCCTCACCGGGGTTTTGCACGCAGCAGGCTTCGGCCTTGAGTTGTTCAAGGATGCGGTAGTGTGGGAAGAAACGGAAATCCTCACGCAGGCGGCCAAACCTTATACGGTTTTCACGCCTTATTCGCGGACTTGGAAAGCAAAACCAATTCCTGCGGCGCGGGCCAGGTTTTCAATCCGTAATCCGCAATCCGCAATCCGCAATTTGAAATCCGATGCGCTGCCGGCGTCGACGGATGAGATTGGTTTCCCGCTCACGCAAACAATTCCGCCCGGCGGCGAACGCGCGGCGCTGGAGTTGTTGCGCCAGTTCATGGCCGGGCCGGTTTATGAATATGGCACGGCGCGGAATTTTCCCGCGCTGGATGGTGGCTCAAATCTCTCGCCGCATCTGCGCGCCGGGACGATTGGCATCCGCACAGTCTTGGCGGAGTTAAAAAGAGCGCGGGAGAAAGCCGCGCCGACACAATTCGCCAGCTGCGATGTTTTTTTGAACGAACTCATCTGGCGGGAATTTTACCTGCAAGTGCTGCACAACTTTCCGCACGTCACCAAAGGCGCATTCCGTCCCGAATACGACGCCTTGAAATGGTCGGACAACCAAGAACACTTCGCCGCGTGGTGCGAGGGGCGCACGGGCTATCCCATCGTGGACGCGGCGATGCGCTGCCTGAACGCCACCGGCACGATGCACAACCGGCTGCGCATGATTGTGGCGATGTTTTTGACGAAGGATTTACTGATCAACTGGCAATGGGGCGAGCGCTATTTCATGAAGCAGCTGGTGGATGGCGACATGGCGGCGAACAACGGCGGCTGGCAATGGAGCGCGGGCACGGGCACCGATGCCGCGCCTTATTTCCGCATCTTTAATCCGGTGTCGCAGAGCGAGAAGTTTGACGCCGGGGGAAAATTTGTGCGCCGTTGGGTTCCCGAGCTCGCGTCGCTGCCCGATGACCTGATTCATCAGCCGTGGGAAAATCCATTGCTATGGGGTCGCACCAAATATCCCGAGCGGATTGTTTTGCACGAAGAACAGCGCCCGAAATGCCTGGCGATGTTCAAGGCGGTGAAATAGCCGGTCGGGGGGCGGCGGAGCTGCGTTGACTTGGTGTTGAAGGTTACATTGCGGCTGTGAGATGATTGAGCTTGCTCTCTTCTCTCGGTAGCAATTGAGAAGAAACAATGACGGGTTCAGTTGCCGCTGAGAGTCAGTTCCGCGCTCAGCACCAGCTCCCCGCCGACTCGGGCGCTGGCTTGTGCTTGAACAAGATTGCCGAGCCGTCCGATGATTTTGGCCTCAACCAAAATAATCCCGCCCGGCTTGGCGGTGCCAAGAATCTTCACCTGACGCAGGGCGGTCAGCTTCAGGTTTTTCAAGGGCGGAATCTGCGGATCACTTTGCGCGACCACCCCGGCAAGCTGCGCCGCCGCCTCGACGAGCAGCACGCCGGGGAAGAGCGGTTCGCCGGGGAAATGGCCACGCAGGAAGGGTTCGTCGCCGCGCACGGTGTATTCCCCCGCGCCGCTTTGACCGGGCAGCAAACTCGTCAGCCGGTCAATGAACCGGAACTCCGCGCCATGTGGTAAAAGCTGGAGCGCGCGTTGCAGGTCTTCGCGATTCATTTGGCAAACGGGTTGGTGACCTTGAAATCGGCGGGCGGAGTCCATTCAAAAAGATTTGCGTCCAGCGGCGCATTCCAAACGCCGTTGGTGAAATCATTCCGCATCCGCGAGCCGTCC
>TBL_comb47_HYPODRAFT_10001079_pt1 | contig 35805 bp, 49 predicted proteins | sample TroBogypolimnion_40_FD_10682 | JGI IMG/M metagenome (IMG submission 10682)
TTTGCCAAAGTAAGTCACCGCGATTTGATTGCCGATGTACTCCATTTGGACCAAGCCTGTTGTAGGGGCTGCGCCGACGGCAGCCAGTCCAAACACAGCTGCTTTTGCCGCCATAACCGCGTCCCCGTTACCGCCACAACATGCTGCCATTTGTTTCTCGCCTCTCATGTATTCGCCGTAGCGAACATCAAACGTCTTGAATATCTCGTTCTTACGAACATTGCTGGCAGTACGCCGCTCGCCGGTGTGGTGCCGGTATGCAAAAGTGGGATACGGAACTCTCCTTCCGCACACCCCATTTATTGCACACCGGATGAAAAAGTCCCAATCCTCAAACCCCTTAGTACTGTCATCAAACTTAAGGGTCTTTGCATGGCCTGTTGCCATGACCACCGTTATACCAGCGTAGAATCCGCGAGCATGTGTCAAGTCGTGAACATAATCGGCAGCCTCAGCCAATGACTGATCGCCATTGGCCTCAACTACGACCCAATTACCGTACACATACCCTGCTTCGCCCTTGGCGTACTCTTCCAGCATCAGCTGGAGTCCATATGGCTCTAGCCAATCATCTGCATCCAAGAAACACACCAACGGACCTCGCGCGGCGTCTAGTCCCAGATTTCGAGCGGTCGCCACTCCCTGTTGATGCGAATCAATAACGCGCGCAAACGGGTAGGAAACGCTTAGGTCAAGCGGCTGCCCACTATCGTTAATGACAATGGCTTCCCAGCTACGGCAAGTTTGCCCGAGTAGGGACTCCAACGCACTTGCAACTAGGGTGGTGTGCTTCGGCCCAACAGGAATAATTACACTAACAGCCGGCTTAGTGTAGTCAGGAATGCCTGGGAACCGTTCCGCGGGGGCCATGAATGGAAATCGTTCATCTCGCATCCACGGCTTATAATGGTCAATGCGTGTGAACTTTCGTGACATACTCATTTGTTGGCCCGAATGTCTACGATACGTAAACAGTCTTTCAGGAGTGGCCTTTAGGGCTTCCCATCCTGTAGCCAAACCGCGCATCCAAAAGTCAACGTCTTCGCCGGCACGGTAGGTTTGTTGAAACCCTCCGCACCGTTTCCACATTGCCTTACGAAACATTGCAGGTTTAGGTATGCATGTCACTGGTGGGTTGATTGGCTGACACATGAATTCCCAACTGAATGCCGGGAAGTCAGTTGGCTCATAAATCTGCCCATCTTGCAATACCTTGACCCCGCTGTAGCACACCCCCAAGGCCAAGTTAGCCAACATTGCGTCGTGCAGCACTTGAATGTAAGTCGGGTCGATCATATCGTCCGCATCCAAACATACAATGTGCTCTTGAGTCGTTAGTCGGATCCCGATGTTTTGGGCTTCCGCTAGATCGACGTTATGTGGGGTCATCACTTGAATGACCCATGCACTTAGTTCATGTGACTCAATATACTCATCGATAACGGCTTCCGAGTTATCGGTGCTAAAGTCGTTAACAATGATAATCTCTTCAGGCCGCCGAGTCTGCTTCACTACCGAATCGATAGCTTGAAGTACAAACTGGGCATAGTTGTGACATGGAATAACGACTGACACACCGCATGTTGTATCGTACTCGTACTTTCGTAACTTAACCGCGTCTTCAAGGTCTGCGTCTTCTAAAGACATCGGGACAACACGCATATCACGCATCACAGCCTCATCAAGCCGATTAGAATCAGTAGCAATGATAAAGGCTCCGCGCAGTTTATGCGGGTCAAATGGTTGACCTGTCTTGAGTACTACAAGCCCTTCTTGTTCCATGAGTCTCCAACGTGTGCCCAGTAATCAAATCCATAAGCACACAACGGAACTAAGACATCTGGTAACTGTCCTGCTATCCCCATACGCTTAGCCCGCTGATTGAATTCTACTTCACAACGGCCGGTGGGTATTCCTTCCATAAACCGCCCCACAGCCGTGTGATAACGATAGGTGCTGAGGTGCGCACGAAAGCTGCACGGCCAGTCATCGGGTCCGTCGTATGCCAAACGCCAATGCCGTTTGTCCAGTTTGGCCACGAATCGATAGCCGTCGTTGGACTCGTCCCCCACAGCATCGAGAAGAAGTTGTATCCAGCCGGCAGTGGGGTCGTCCCGTAGCTTTGCCACATGTTCGCCTAACCTTAATGGGTTCATAAGCCAATGGTCGTCGTCAAGACTAACATAGTATTCGAACCCATTCAAATACGCCGCATCAATCAACCGATTTAGATTAGCGCCTAGCGATCCCGATGGTTGTGCCAGCACCGTTGTACCTTGCAGTACAGCCGGTGTGTTGTCTATACCATCACATCCGACATAGAAGAACAAGTTCCCCTCATACCTAAGGTTTTGCCTCAGGAGGTCAATCGTGCGCTTGACAATCTGCGCACGATTATATGTCGGAATAAGGACCGCTACGTTAGGCCACATAATGGTTACGCGCTATACACATTCGGCGGATAGAGGCTGGGCGCGCTCACAGTTGAGGTCTTGCCGCCGTTATAGAACGTGGCATCACCTGGGAACCCTGAGCGGGTCGGCAAACCGGCGGTGTAGCGGACACTGGTAAGACGAGCCGCCAAGAACGGCGTGTCCATGCGAATGCGGGTCATTTCAACCCCCAGGAAGCTGACGCAGAAATTGTCATTCTGGCGCACAAAGGCGTACCGGCCCGCGTCGGTAGTAAAGTACTTGCCAGTGATGCCAAACACCTGTGAGGCCTGCTGAAGCGCCCCGTCGCCATCGAAGTTGAAGTACTCCGTATAGGTTGCGGGGGTGTTGCCCAAGACGGTCACGGGGATAAAATAGATCGTCGATTCGAACACATTGCCGCCAATGGCAGTCTGGGCAATGGCGTCATCAAGAACCACCGGCACCTGAATGCCGTTGATCATGAGGAATCGACCTGTGCGCAACGAATCGCGCATTTGAGCGGCATCCATAGAGTTGACCTGCAGCTGAGTGTTGGTCTGTGCGCCAGCGATCACGGTTGTTGCCGTGGTAGCGTACGCAATTGGCCACACCTTGGTCAGCTCATAGAACATGTCACGGGCCATCGCAATCTTGAACGACACGGGCGAGAGGCCTGTGCGATCCGCGATCGATACCAACGCGCGATGCATGTCCTGGATCAGCCCCACCAGGTTCGTTGCTGCCGTGCCAGACGTGCTAAAGTTCTGAGAACTAAAGCTCTGCAGCAGGGAATTGGCCGCGGGGCACCACACACCGGTTTCAGCGTCCTGATACCCTGTGTTGATCAGCAGGTCCAGCCCGTTGAATTCCTTGTAGCCATCGCCCAAGTTGTTGACGGGATTACCGGCGTAAATCAACTTCGCAAACTCGCGGGCCCAACCAATGCGGAACTGCATCATTTGCTTCTGCACTTCACTGGTGATGGCCTGTGAAATGCCCCCGTTTGGCAATGTGGGGGTCGCCCCGTTGGTGATCGTGGAGTTCATCGGATCGCCAATCAAGCGGAAGTCCGAGAAGTAGCCACGATTGGTAAACTGGCCAACACGGGTCAAGTCAATCGTTGGTGTCTTGAGAGACATACGACCGAACTTGGTTGTGATGTTGCACAGTTTTGCCAAACCAACCTGCTTGGTGTCGCCGCATGGCGCGGCGCTAAACGAACCTGTGCTAGCGGTCACACCTGTGAACAACGGGGTCAACGGCTGCATCTGATTGGTGAAGGTCACCGGCAATGCTGCCTGCAAGCCCAGTTCGGGCAGGATCATCGCATTGATAATCCCAGGATTCAAACCGGGGGTATTGAACAAGCCACCATTGCCGAACGCGTAAGTAGCGTTTGGGTTTTGGGTGCCAGTATCCTTATACCCTTCGGCGACTGGCACAAACTGGCCAGACTCAGTACGTACGAAAAAGTCCATGTCTACTACCTCCAAAACAACGGGGTCTAACGCCCCAACAAGCCCGGCAGGCCTTCAAGGGCGTGTGCTACCAGCGGGTCCATGTACTGAACGGGTTGCTGAAGTTCCTTGCGAGCGACGGTTTCAGGAGCTGCCGATGCACGGAAACCTGGGCGCTGCGGGGCATCGCCTTCGAGTTCCTTAAGCCGGTCGTTCAAATCCAAGAGTCGCTGGTCAGCGAGTTCCTTGGTTTTCACACCTGCCTGCTCCATGGCGGCGATCCGGTTACTGAGTTCCTTCGTTCCTGAGAGGATCAGTTGTGCCAACATGGTTGCCAGGGCTTCCTGCAATTCGCCGATCGTCATGTCGGCAATGCTAGGCCCGCTCGCGCCGGTTTCATCACCTTCGGCCGTTGCCTCATCAGGTGATTCGCCGGCCTCTTCTTCGGTCGAGCCTTCAGGCCACAGACCCTCTGCAGGCGCGGGAGCCTTGGGCTCAGCAGCTGCAGTAGCAGCAGGCGGACCTCCAAACGGCGAACCGGGCTTCTTGGCAGCAACGCCATCGGCCACCGCCTTATAACGGACACCGTCTTTAACGATCTCCTGTTCCTTCTGGGCAAGACCAGTCACATACTCTTTGGCCTTCCCTTCGTCCCCGATAAGGGCGACGAACTCCTTCCACTTCTCGTCTAAAGTCGCCATACTGTTCTCCTTATGCACTGTTATAGCAGTGTATGGATTCGCTGCCCTTTCATTTCGCAGCACCGAACGTTCGAATTTCCTTACGTGATGATAAACACCATCACTATCAGGCTCAGTAATTGGATACAGGAAGCCCAGCGATGCCGCGTAGTCGTCCTGATGTTCCTTAATCTTTTGGCCGATGAAGTCGTCCTTAAACGTCCCCGATTCGACCAACGTATGACCAGACATTGCATTGAAGTCGCATGTTCCAATGTCTACGCCACTGCCCGGGACTCCCATGTGCCAAAACCGTAACGGTCCGTAGTCCCCAGTGCGATCACAGCGGTCGCAATCTTCCGCTAATGACTTGTAGGACAGGATCTCCCCTTCACGATCTTCGAAAGCATTGCTGGAAGTGATAATCCACCGCAACTTACCGTCGTTTTGCTTGAAGATTGCTAGATTGCCGACTTCTTTGCCGACAAACTGCTCAAAGCTTTGCTGCAGGGCCTCCAACGGGTTGACTTCAGCTTCGCGTCCACCAGCGGCCTTCTTGAAGGCATCCATAAGCCCCTTATGAACTGGTTTCTCACGTACAGAGGTGCGCTTGCCTGCAGGAGCTTTACCTTTACTGTGCGCCCCCGATTCAGATTTGCCTCCACTTCCGCCCCCAGCCGCTCCGGGGTCATAGGTGCCGCGGTCGTGCATGTTAGCCATAGCGGCATTCTGCTGTTCCTGCGAGCTAAATTCCTTCGTTTCAATAACGTCCCCAGGTATTTCATTGTTACTAACAGCCCATACGAACAATGCAAAGGCTTCAGTAGCTCCTTTTTCGATCATGTCGGATACAAACGCTTCTTTGTTCACTTAATCCATCCCCGTTTGGCAAACATGTCGTCAATGGCCTTTCCAATTGGCTTGAACGATTTGTGGGACCACATACCACTCACGCTGCCTATCTTGTTTAGTCGATCGACTGCCCCTTTCATGGCAATATCCCCACTACGCGTAGCTATATATTGCGAATACGCTCGTGCCCATATCTCGTGGGGTTGAGTCAGATATTCGGCGTACTTGGCTACGCTGGCTCCAGCTGGAGCGCCACTTAGTTTGCCCGATTTCCATTCAGCATGTTCAGGCGACGCTTGAACCGCCTTCATAAACGGCGCGAATTCTTTTGCACCATTGCGAGCTCCCCCCTCCATCCCGGCCCCTTCAATATAATGCCCCATCTCATGCACAGCGAATAATTTCTGATCGTCTTCACTACTGGCCTTGCTTAGTCCAATCTCAACCGGCCGACCATCTACAGTTTGCTTATAATACCCAAGCGTCTGTTTGCCCCCAGTCGCAACTACGGGCACTTTTGGCATGTCGTCTAATGAATGAACGGAGTTGATTACCTTCGCCGCATCCCTTGCAATGCCTGGGGTCTTAGATGTCGCTTGCAGGAAACTAGTAATCTTTGGGCCATCCCCGGGAGAATGGCTTTCGCCGTCGTCGCCTCCGCCCCCGTCCCCGCTCTCACTGCCACCGATCTCCCCGGGACGCCCTCCATGATCAAAGTCTCCAGAACTGGCGCTGCCCTTAACACCTACCTTAATGCCCGTTTTCTTCTTGGACTTGCCAACCTTACGATTGAGTCCCAAGCCCGGCGTGTTGAAGAGTCCGCCGGGCCCGTAAGCCATTACGGCATTCGGGGATTGATCGCCGACATCTTTGGTCTTAAACATGGTGTATTACCGCCATATACCGATAAATGTGGATCTCGTCGATCTCAAGCTCACGACCTGTCAATAGCTTCTTTTCAATTGGGGCGACATTGTCAAGACGCGCTGCCGCTGTCTTGCCGCGGCCATGAAGATCGTCCTGAAGCACACCCCCTATGAAAGCTACGGCTCTTCGCGGCGAATCCTTATAGCTAGTATAGTTCGGATGAAGGTCTTCGATGGCATAGATCCCGCCGACTCGCACATACGGCCACAGGGCCTCAAACGAAAGGATCTGGTGTTCAGGGTTGTGGGATCCGTCATCGATGATAATGTCCCATGGACCAAGATGTTCGGCCATGTTAACTAGCGACGGTGTGGATGACTGGTCCGCTTGCCATAAACGACAGTGCTCGGGTGTACGCTTACATCGTTCGATATTGATGTCGGCGCCTACAATGGTCGCTTTCGGGAAGTACTTCGCCCACATCTGTAGCGATGCCCCTTCCCACACGCCGATCTCTAAAACCTTAAGCGGCTGATCCCGCAAAGCATCGAAATGCCGAGCATAGTACTTAGTGTATCCATGCCCATTGGATGCCTTATCAGGAATCGGGTCGCAACTTAGGGCGATTTCGTCTAATGTCATTGGGACAATAATTCCTTGATCCCTGTAACCATGTCGCCGTACTGAGTCTCTTCTTTGAGCCCCGCAAACGGCCCTGCGTTTCTGGCCATGCGCCCCTGCATCCCAACCGCGTGCCCCTGCGCGCGAAGCCGCGCCCTTCCATTGGCACGGGCTTGCTGTTGCTGCCGATCGTATCCAGGAGCTCCGGGGTTAAGCCGTTTACCGAGAGGCTTTTCAGTGTTGCGGCCGCCTCCAGGATGAGGTCCACTTCCTGGCCCGCCCTTATAACGAACGGCAACTTCTTTGAACATTGCCGCCAACTTGTATGCAACATCGTCAATTACTTCTTGGTCCATGTTATTGGAAATCCTTGAGCTTCCCGCTCACGATAGACACGTCCATCTTCAAGGTGATATTGTTCACCCAAACGATACGTTTCGTCATGCTGGGCTAAACCCAGCGTATAATGGTTATGCTTGATGACTATTTGCTGGGTCTTGGTGTACCGGCCGGCTTTGCGGGCATGCCAACATACTTCCCAATCAGCCCACCAAGACTTATACACTGGCGGCAGAAGCACACCCCCAAGAACCTCTTTGCAAAACGCCTTGGTCATTAACCATTGGCCCGTGATCACCGCGCTGTATGCGTCGCCTTCATTAAGTCCAATAAAGCCCTGGTTCGGGGTGTTCATGCATTCGTCAAACCATCCCGGGAGTGCGACATCATCGTCCATAAACGTCATTATCCATTCATGTTTTGCGTGTTGTGCCCCATAGTTAAACTTGGCTATGGCATCCGAATCAAGCATCAACAGTGTGTCAACCCCCGCTTTAGTAGCCATCCGATAAGTCTCATGGTCGCCCGCAATCACTACGATGTCCGGGGCGCCCACAGGCGCGCCATCACGTAAGCTCTTGATGGCGTTCCATAATAGTTCAGGCCTGCCGCGGGATGGAATGATACTACTTACCATGGAACACCAGTTTCAAGGCGTCGCGGAAATATAGGTGCTGTCGTTCGCGGGCTCGCACAGTTAGGATTTTAGTAAACCCACGAGCCTTAGTACCAGGATGATGAACTAAATACGCAGCCCTGGGCTGATCACCGGGCTTACCATTGTAGCTACTGACGATCTGCGGTTTGGTCTTCGGCGACCCGCCGGTTGCAAAACGTAACGGATAGCCTGGACCTTTGGGCTTGATAATGTGGGGGCGTGTGCCCCCATCTACGAACTTGTAGATCTTGTCACGCGTGCCTATGCTACGCCCATACTTAGTTTTGGTGATTGTAAACACCGGTTTGTCGTTCCAGGTTGCCACAGTTTTCTCGTACTCTGCTTGAGTCGCCCTTGCGTTGGCGTCTAACGACTTCTCGATAGCCGCTTCGACCTCATCAGGAGATCCGACCGTCTTGCGGCCCACGTGGGGTGTGATCTTGACTCTCATTGTGTTGCATCTGTGCCATCAGTTCGGCGTCAGTTGGTTGCCCCGTCTGAGCCGCATGCATCTTCTCGACGACCTTGATCCAATTGTCATCTTCGTCGTTCGCCGTGTATACATAAACCGGTCTCTTGTCTGCCATATCATTCCTCTAGAAGGTCCTGCGTATCCGAGCTTGTTGTGTGTACTTACCCTTTAGAATGAACTCTTGCTCACTAGCGCATCCTAAACCCGTCGACCAATGTGCAAACACCGCTTCCTTTGGGACCTTGACTTTTAACACTACACCACGATTGCCTTCTCGGGCAAAGTCCTCTGCAACCGTCGGTGCTGTGGTCCAAGACGATAATGGTCGAGACTTAACGTTAACTAGTTCGCTTTCCTGGGGAAATGAACTAGCCCCGCTAATACCAGATTCACTCATTTTCTTATCGAAATGGACGCCACGGTACAGAGTTATCATCTCGCCATCTTTAACGCCGGCTTCGGTCAGAGCTTGCTGAGTCCGGGCGTAGATGTCCTTGTAGGCTACTTTAGCTGCTGCCTGAGACATCGAATTCTTTTCCGCGTTGGCAGTCTTCATGCCCCCCGACTCCTGCATATCAGCCCACCCGTCTTGTCTTCCGGCCTCGACCTGGAGATAGTCGGACATTGATCCACTATCGTTAGAGGAGTCAGCCCAGTCACTTAACAACGTACGACCCCTAGAACTCGGTATGCCTTGAGCCACCAATGCCGCACCTAAGGCCTTTTCCCCAGCTTCCTTAAGTGCCTGGCGACCTATGGTAGATGCGTGCCACTCAATCTTGTTGTAGGTGGCGTCACTGATCTCAGGGGCCGTGTCGTTAATTCCTGAACCACTACCTTCGCCAGATCCTCCGACTTCGCCTTCGCGACCGCTGTGGTCGAAGTTTCCAGACCCTTCGCCGCCTTTGAAAATGATGCCAAGCTCTTTGACGATGGCTGCCTTGATCGTGTCAGGCTTGTCGGGGTTGAAGCCGTCAATGTGTTCGGCATTGGCCCGTTTAACACCAGTAACCTTGATTTGGTCCTTGGCTAGGGCGCCGATCCGTCGTGCCATTGAGTTTCGTTGGTCGGCTGTGTTGTCCCAGGCTCGCTCAAACCAGTTATTAGAGACTGCAGGTCCGACATGTTTTGTGTAGACCAGCTCGCCATCGGACCCAGGGAATACCAAGTATCCTTTTGGGTCTTTAGGCCCGAAACCACGTCGTCCATACAGACTACTGCGGACCACGACTTCGGGTCTTTCAGGACTGCCGGCGTAAACACGTAATTGGATGTCAGGACTGCCACGCCCCTCCACTAAATGCCTGATGCTGTCCCGCAACTTGCCTGACTCACCAGACGTTCCACTTTGAGGACATTCGTCTTGCGCGGCCAGAACTAGGATCCGACCATACTCGTCTAGTTCGTCTGCCACTTTTTCCAGGTACATTGATTCCCCCATTGAGGGTTCGTTGGAATCAATCAACTCCGCCCGTTTTGGGGAGATCGTCGTTAGATCTACGGTCGATCTCTCCTTAACCTTCTTGTCGTGTATGGCGGTATGAACTATCGCATTAGTCGTGTACTTACCCTTAATGACGTATTCTTGTTCGTTGGCACACCCAAACCCCGTATGCCATGAGGCAAATATAGCCTTACGTGGGATCTGAGCCTGGATGATGACATGATGGGATCCGATGCCCAAGAAACCTTTGGCGATGTCGACATTCATAGTCCACGATGACAATGGCCGTGCATGTACGCGTACCTTATCGCCGGCCTCGATCTTGGTAGTGTGGTACCCGAGGACGCCGCCTTCCTTAACCTTGTCGTAGCCGATGCCGCGATACATGGTTACGAAGTCGTCTTCTCCCCATCCAAGGCCGGCTAGGTATTCTTGGGTCCTGTCATATTGGGCCTTATAAATGTTCTGCCGTTCCTCAGCTCGAGCACTGTCGCCCCCTTCATCTCTGACGACAGTCTCCATACCTTTCGAGACATCCATGCTCTTCCAGCTATCGAGCTCTGCTCCAGCTTGTTGCATGGCGTCCTGATATCCACCGCTATCATTGGACATATTCGCCCAAGATGCCAGGATGTTGTTGGCATAGCGCTCTTGGATACCTGCCTTAGCGGCCAGTTCTTTTGCGCCTTTGGCTTTAATAGCCCCGCGGTCTTTTATCGTGCCCTTGAACATTAAGTTCTTTAGTACATTATTGCCAACTGGCTGGCCGCCTTCGCCAGATCCTCCGACTTCGCCTTCGCGACCGCTGTGGTCGAAGTTGCCTGAACTAGCCGATCCCTTGGTACCTACCTTAGGCGCAAAGGCAGTAGACACTGCTTGCTGGACCTGCGGCAACGTCGCTGGAGGCATTTGTGCATTGGGGTCAATTACGCCCGGTTGAGCTGGAGGCACACCCCCCAGGCTTGCGTCAGCCGCACTATCGCCCTGCAAATCCGGGTTGTCGGTATCTTGGACCGTCTCGATTTGCGTTAACGGGGCAGGTACGAACTCTTTCGGTATGTCGCCTACATCCGCTGCCATCTGTTGCGACTGTTGAGCTGTAATCTCGCCACTTGCAATCTGCGCTTGCCGGGTTTGAGCTCGAGTAAGACGGACCTGTGCTTCGGCTTGCTGATCCCGCCAGTCCTTCTCGCTGAACGCAAATGTCGTGGCGTTGCCTACAATCCCACGCAAGTTAAGCTGCTCGGCGAATGACTGGAACCACCCGAACTTGCCGTGCTCTTTGTCATCCAGGACCTGCGACTGCGTGGCTGTGCCCATTGCTCGTCCCGTTAAGGGCTGAAGCTCCTGTGGGTCCAGGCCTATTGCGTCAGCATAGCGAAGATAGGCGTCCTGTCGTTCCTTATCGACATCAACACGGTCAGGGATTTCAGCCAGCTTGACCGTTACTACTTCAGGCTTAAGGTCCGATTGGGTTGCAACAATTGCCGCGCCCATATAGGTCGTCAAGCCTTGCTGGTCCGCGACCAATTGAGCCCCTTGCAGTGATCCATCGATCTGCTTCTGCGACAGGTTACTAACAAATATCAGTTCCAATGGTCTGCGCCCCGAAGCCTTCTCGGAAATGTACTTCTCGATATTCGCCAGTTTGTAGATCGTTGAGTAAGCCCGTGAGGCTGCGCAGAATCCAACGCCCCGCATGGTCGCCGAAGGACTCGGCATGTCTACCACGCTGAACACTTGATGCCACTTAAGTTCGTGTTCAATGCCTACATAGTCGCGGTACACAACAGGGACTTCATCGTCGCCTGTACGGCGACATCGCAGACTGTCAAGATGGGCTAACCCCATTATCTTGCTGCCGGCTCCGCTGGTGGCTCGTATGATCTCAACAAACGCACCGTTGTCAGTACATAGGAAATCAAATCCGTGTTGTGCAATGAAGTATCGCCAACCGCGTAAGAAGTTCACGCCACTAAGTAGTTCGTGGGCTTGTTTGGTCTTGCGGGGGCTGCCTTCTACCGACCAGCCGGCCGATTGCATTTTAGTAACCGAGATCCCGACGGCTGAACCCCACATCGTCTCGGCCAATGTTGTAGCTCGCAATACGATGTCTCGGTTGTAGGTCCAGTACACCGGAGGCTCGGGGGGCAATGCCGTCAGAGGAGCCGTCTGCATGAACGGCATCATGTAGAAGTTGTACTGCATGAGCTTCTGCTCATCCAGAGTTACCGACTTCTTTCTAGTGTCAACGGGTAGTGCGTCTGCCATAATTAAAGCGGGAGTTTAAGACATCGATAGGATGCCATGCTAAGCGCCACCGCTAAGTCAATCTTTCTAGACGATTCACGCTTAACGATACGTATCTTGCGTGACTCGGTATCGACCTTCTTATTCGCGTTGTCGACATGTTCCCTGAGTGGATTCGTGCCGTCATGAAATATACGGGTCTGAACGATCAAATCGTGCAGCCCCTTGTCCGCCTCAAGCCGGTCGTTGGCTTGGTTGAACTCACGAGTCATGACAGTACCATTGCGCTGAAGCCGAGTCGCCATGTCATGTAACTGATAGGGATCGTAGGCCAATTGGACCACATTCCAGGTATTGCACACCTGCGTGATCGCGGCTTCAACGGCCGAGAAGTCTATTTGTCCATTTCGTGGGGGCTTCCATTCACGTACCACGCGAACCGCTATTGCGTCATTTGCCTGAGGATGCCGGGACACCCCCACCAATGCGAAGCTGTCATTGTTCACACCTGCGTCTGCTGCTAATACGATCGGCACTCGCTTATCCCAATGCGGCTCATCCCAACGACATCGGTCCCATAAGAACATGTCGGCTAAGAACTTCTCGGTGTCGGACGCTGAGAATGCCTCAGCCGGCGTATTCGGGTATTCCTGTTGCAACAGGGCTTCGGAGATTGAATCGCGGGCCACACCTGCATACCACGCATCATCACGATCAGGACGTGCACGCCAGTTTAGGAATAGCGGCTTGAAGCTATTGAGCCCCGCTGCCGCCTTTTCCCACAGACTCGCAAACAGGTTGCTATTGCCGACTGCTGTCGACACTATGATCAACTGTCCGCCTCCGTCCACTGTAGGTTTCATACTGGTGTACAAGTCGTTCGCCCATACCATCTTTGCGAACTCGTCTGCCAAGACAAAGCTGGCTGTGAAACTACTGCCGGCGGTTTTAGTAGCCGCCTGGGCCTTAATGCGCGACCCGTTACTGAACTTTAACTCTTCGGTATTGCCCGTCATCACTGGCAGGTCGACCTTCATGCTGTCGGGCATCCGGTTGTACATGCCCTGAATACGCCTAACCATTTCGGCGGCTTCCTCTAGACCCTTACTGAAGATCAGCCCCGTCTTCATCGGCCAGTACAAGCACTTCCAAAGGGCATACCCGCAAAGCAGCCATGAAATCCCCAACTGCCGGGCCTTAAGGATAATCACCCGCATTGAATGCTCGATCTCGGTAAGCATTTCGTCCTGCGCGGGCCAGGTGTCGAACGGGATGATCCCCACCTGCCCATCGGCCTGCGGGTCCTCAATCGTTAAGCGACGAATGAACTCAGCCGGCTTGGGGATCCGTGTCCTCAGCAGCCGGTCGACTTCCGCTAACTCCTGTGGCGTAAGATATTGGCGGAGTTCAGTTAGTTCAGCCGCCAATGAACCCATTTGGTTGCACCTGAATGTAATCGGTCATCGCGTAAAGGGTTCCGACGTTCTCCTTAAGGAGCCCTAACGTCGTATTACAAGCGTGACAAAGCAGCCCCCGGATCTCGTCCGTTCCGTGATCGTGATCTATCTGCAACAAGGTCGAAGAAGATTGTTTGCAAATCGCGCAAACACCGTTTTGGGATTCTAAAAGGACATCGTACTCTTTAGGCAGGAGCCCGTACTTGTGTTTTAAGTTGTACACACGCCGTTCGTCTTTATGCGTTCGGCGGTACTCTGCCATATAGGCCTTATGGACTTTGGTTACCATCTTCTTCCTTTCGCTTACGAGCGGCATTCAACAAAGCTTCAATCCTGGCCGCCCTTTCTTCATCCCCTAAACCAAGGTACTCATGCGCTCCTGTGGGATCAGTAAGGGCAATCTTCTCAACGAATAGCCCCCCGATCTTGGCTAACTGAATAAGGGCATTCTGGGCGTCGTACATGTCGATCTTGATATTAAGAGTGCCGTCTTCCTTGACCGTCTGTACCACGCTTTTTAGCAATGCCGTTGGGGCTTCTTCGGTCAAAACAACCATGCCCGCTTCATCTAAGAAGTCTCCGACATCGCCCCTGGCCTGTGCGGCCAAACGAGCTACCACTTCACGAGCAGACATCTCGACATCCTTAAGATATTCGGCAATGTACTCTTTGACTTGCGGATCGCGCATCATACGATTAAACGCATCGCGTACATTCTGCCGACATGGGGAGTAGCCTGCCTTAACGATCGCCCCCCGCTTACTCCACGTACGGACATACTCCGCTGCGAAAACCCTTTTCTTCTCGCTCGTGATTGCTTGTAGATCTGCCATTACAACTCGCCCATGTCATGGTCAATGGTGTCCAGTTTATCGCCGTACGCCTTGAACCACCCTTCAATAATCCGTAACTCCGCCAGACTCTTGGTCTGTTCATCCACAAACCACCCGAGCATTTGCATGGTTTGAGCATCGCTTGCCGCAAAGGCTGTGTACCATAACGTCCCAATGGCCATGGTAACTTCAAGCTCTAATTCCACTGCCCCTTCGATCGTGTCGTAAAGCGAAGTGTAAACAAATGGCTTGGGGCTTACTGTGGGCACAATGGCAATGGCATCGAAGTCCGTTAGGTACTTCATGAACATGTCACGGTGCTTGATCTCGTCAGCCGACGCCTTCTCAAAGTACTTAGCAGCCCCCTGAAAGCCGGCTCGATCACATGCCATGCTCAGGCCCTTATACGACAGACTGGCCGTTTGCTCGCGACCTATCTGATCGTTGACCGCCTGAACAATGCTGTCTAGTAGTATGTTCACTTCTTCACCCTAAACCGCAGTGGCACCTGTCTTTTGGGTGCCGGAGTAGCGGGTCGATTAAACCGTTTAGCATTCCGTTGCAAGGCCGCCGGACGAGAATTCAATGCCCCCGCCCCCTCATGGGGCCCGCCACCAGGACCGCCCTTAAGCTTGATCTCAGTAGCCTCTTTGACCCCAACAAGAAACTCATACATATTTATGGCATCACCTCAAAGTAAATCACCTGTACGATCGCCGACTTTACATTCGGGCCAAAGTCAGGAACCAACGGATGCCGTATTCCTGTCCACGGGTCGTCTACTAACCCATCTCCTTGCCACACTACATAGTGTTGATGAGTGGGTCCAAAGTCGACTCTTACCACCGCAAGTCCCGAAGGAGTTGCCAATAGGTTAAGAATTTCGTCAACCGGAAACGGATCGTCTTGGTGCACTGCTGTCATGCGGAGGCACACCACCTTGCCCCCTGTAGCTCGGCCGACAGCCCCAAACACCAACAACCCATCCCCCATGAAACCGCCGGTCTCCTTAAGTCGTTCGTTAAGGACGTCGGGACGAATGTCAGCGAGCTCGGATATGCAACACAGCAAACAACCATACCCGCCGATCGTGTACTCGGGCTCAATGTTAAGCCCTAAAAGTGTGTTCGCCCACCTAACATCCCGCTGATGGTAAATCATGTAACTTCCTGTCGATACGTTGGAGAAGCTCTTTATTAGTCAACATGCGTTCCGTCACAGTTGCCATCGCTGCCGCCACTTGTTGACTTAGACCCAAGTGCTGCGCATCCATCTTTTCTACCAGGATGGCAGTTTGTTGCACTAAAGGGATCGTACTATTGCCCCGGACTACTTCCCCCAACTGCCGGTTGGTGTCCGAGATCTCTTGCATGACTCGAGAGTTCACTACTAAGACCTCGGTAAAACCTTTCATGAAGATAAGGAAGTCGGGCCACATCCTTTTGTAGAAAAAGATTGCGAACCCGACGACAAGCACCACCGACAACCCAAGAGTCCCGATTATGGTCGTCAGTGCTTGAATCCATTCTTGTGGAGTCATCGGGCCGCCCTTATCTGCTTAACCTGCTGTTTGACAACACTGACACCGCTGGCCGCTAGCATCGCAATAATGAACCCATTGATCGAAGCCCACACTTCCTTAGGGAACGCAGGTATGAAATAAAAGGCCAACGTGTTCGCCATCAAGAGAAACGCGGACCACACCGCCCCATTCCCCAGTATCGCTTTAATCCAGTCGTTCATGTGTTACGTTCTCCGAAACCATTTGTCGTTGCTCCGTCGGCGTCGCTGCCAACCGTTCCTTAAACCGCGCGTACTCAGCGTCCTGGTCCGCTCGCATCTGCTTCTTTCTTGCGGCCTGACGTTGGCTGTTCTCGATGCACTGATAATAGTGATCGTAATAGTACCGACGATTGTACTCACTTCGTTCAGGAGTTGTCATAATCAATCTAAAGTATACGCCGTTTCGGTCTAAGATTTCACCCTGAAGTTTGTTGGAGATTATCTTCGTTTTAAGCTGGATATCCTTCATCTACGCTTCTTGCATGCTTTCAAAGACATAAATATGAAGTTACTTGATTCTATAGTCGATCGTTAATAGATGAATTCATCTGAAAAGAATGCTGATGAACATAGAAGATATATATTATATAATAATATAACATATATATATATATATATATATATATATATATATCTTTCTATTCCGGTATAGCCCCCCACCGTCCCCGGCCCGAACCCGCGTCGTGCAGTGTTCACTAGTTTGCTGTATAATCAATTTATGGCAAAAAGAATCTCTCAAGATACCCGTAGTGATATCTGGCAGCTGGGAGAAGCAAAAGTTTCAGTTGCCGCAATCGCTGAGCAGCTTGACGTCAGTATCCCATTTGTCTACAAGGTCCTGAGCGAAGGCGGACTACGGCCTGCAAAGCCCAATCCCCTTACTCCGGAGGCCCAAGTAGACGCATTCGAGATGTATCGTGCAGGAGTCCCATTAACCACGATATGCAAGAAACATGGTGTTAACCCGCAATACATATACCAAATGTTACGTGAGGCAAACGAGCCTCTTCAACGCGATGTCCAACGATTGACATTCGAACAGAACTTGGCCAAAGCGCTAACAATGTATCAGTCCCCTGAACAGCCGCCTATCTGGCAAATCTGCCGGGACTGTAACATTTCACAGCCTGCCCTCTACAAGGCGATCCACGATTACGAAATCGAAACTCGTAATGTTCCAAGGAGGATCAGTGTTCCACCTATTCAAGAAGCGTCGTGACCCCAACAAAGTCGGTCACTTCAACATCAACGGCAATAAGGTCGAAGTATTCAAGGACCCCGATGCTAAGCTCTTCCCCTACTACACCATTAGCGATACCGGCTTGGTGTCCACTAACGATGTCCAGACGATCCTTGATGTCAAACGGGCTGAACATGGTAAGCGCCCCCCTTTCTTCCGTGCCGGCGAATCTGCTCAACCCAAGCCCAAGCCCAAGCGAGGGAAAGCATGACACTAGTAACTGAACCTGTTAACATTACGCCGGCAGTTCAAGACAGCATTGAACACGGGTTGACCTTACTGGTTGACAAAGGAGGCATCGAAGGGTGGTACCGTACGAATACTGGGAATGGCTTGGTCTACCACATCCTACAGACCCCAACCCCCAAGGCTGGCGCCTCAGAACCCGAGTTGGCTGGCTCGAAGTAAGTACCCGCATGACTGGAGATGTCTACCTGACCACAATCCAGTCGGTTCTTGGGGAAACCTTGGAACAAGTCATGCGCGACAACGATGCTCGTGCCATCCGGGTCCATCACATCTTGTGCAGACACGCCGCAAGGTTGCAAACTCTGGGCACTGACAACGTCATTCGCTGGGACAACAAGTATTCGGACTCGGCCTTAGACAAAGGAGCTGCGATCCCAATTGTCAAGCGCGCAGGTACGGCTGACCAAGGCCTGGGGGGTGTGCTTCCTCCGGCCAAGGCGCCTGCTCAGGTCTTGGATAGTTTTGACTTCGCCGATGTCGTCGATCTTTCGGCAGGATCCAACGGTTTTGAAGTGGGAGCCATGATCGAAACTATTCGTGCCGATAAGAAAACCCCGAAAGGTCTGAAGGGCAGGCTCTTCTGGGTCGGCAACAACAAATATGGCCCCGGTTTACGCGGCGGCATTGAATCGGACGGCGTGACGTATTGGGTGTTGCAATCCAACTGTAAAGTGGGGGAGTGACTTTTGCAGCGGAAGAGCGTATAATCAAGCCATGGTTAACATTCAATCAAAACTAGAACCGATCGAGCCGGCAAAGTCAAGCCGACTCGATGCCGATGAACTTAAGGAATTCTTGGCCTCTCTTGAAGAGGGGCCCAAGCCGCGCTACAAGTACGAGAAGCATCGATGGTGGCCCGGTAAGTTTGGAGATGATAATGAGACTAATACCGACGACCCGGACTCCGCGTCCCACGCTTAGACATTGGGTCCTGGCCATTGTCCTGGCTGCACTGTTTGCACTTACAATGTGGCTATTGGCTGGTTGCCCTGCATTGACGGGGTGATGACCACCTGAGTCACAAGTATAATTGACACAATTCAAGGAGACATTAAAATGACCGAAACAGTTACCCAGCCCGTCGAGAAGATGGGCATTCGTCAAGCCGCAGTTTACGCCGACGTGTCCGAGCAGTACGTTCGCTCGTACCTGATTCGCAAAGGCAAAGTCGAATTCGTCAAGAACGACAAAGGCATCTGGGAGACCACGAAAGACAAGGTCGACGCCTACCTAGCCACGGTAAAGGAGCGCCACGCCACCACACAGGCAAAAGGAGAGGCAAAAGCAAGTGTCATGCGGGCGGCTCCCGGCAAGACTGCTGTGATCCATTACGGATTCGAAGTCGCAACCCAAGTTGAGGAATTCCTGGCCAGCCTGAACATCGTCCCAGGGCCACGCTACAATGCGGAAGCCATGAAAAAGTCACAAGAGAAGCAGAAGGCTAAGAAAGCCGCAGAACGTGCCGCAAAGCTCGCCGCTGCCGCTGCCGCGCCCGAACCGACTCCAGCCCCCGAAGGCTAATTCATTCCTGGACAAGTATAGACCGCCCGACAAAGGCGGTCTTTTTTGATTTACATGATTGCAATTGATCCTGGCTTGACCACTGGCATTGCTATAGGACATATCGATGCGTATAACCATTTCGTTTTGGAAACGTGTCATGTCGTTACTTGGGACCAACGTTTCGATCGGCTTTGGCGTCTCCTTGAGGCGCAAACGACGGTCATTATTGAAAGCTTTAACCTCTTCGAACACCACAAGAACGACCAGGTGGGGAGCTCGTTCCCGTCGTCGCAAGTGATCGGGATCGTTGAAGCGTTCTGTTGGCACCAAGGCATAACAGACGTTGTATTTCAAACACCCGCATCCCGTATCAAAGTAGCAATACTGCCCCAACATGAGTCCATAGTGGGCAAGGTAAGCCATTGTAAGGCGGCCTACCAACATCTCAGACTGTACGCAGTTACACATTGTCATGCTAAGTCCTAGATCGTTTCAACTTGAAGCTATCGAATGCGCCGTTGCACGTAATGCCTATATAATGGACGGCTGTGGCACAGGCAAAACCTTAGTTGGTGTTGAAACTGGACTTAAGCTACGTCAACGTCTACCCCGCCCCCTCCCCTTTTTAGTCGTTACCCCCAAAACTCCCCGTTGGCAATGGGAATCCACGATCTTAGAACAAGATCCTCAAGCCCAAGTGTTTGTCATCGACAGTAAGGCCCCCATATTTGACGAAGGGGCATCCTGGGCGGTGTGCCATCCCGATTTCCTGCGATCGTACGCCGACTTGTTGGTTGACACCAGATGGGGCTTGGTTATTGTAGATGAGGCGCATTTGTTTCGTAATCGGAACACAGCTGTCTACAAAGCGCTTACGGATTTGCGTGTCTATAGGAAACTGGCCCTGTCGGCGACTCCAATGCACAAGGACCCGTCGGAGTTGTGGGCTATGCTTAGTTGGTTATACCCTCAAGACTTCCCGTCCTATTGGCATTTCCGTAATCGATATGCGGATTATCAAGAGAACTATATGGGGTACAAGACGTTCATGGGCCCTAAGCACACTGACGAGCTTGCAATCAAACTAAAGGACTTTACCTTCCGTCGGACTCTCGCGGATGTCCCCGGTTTGCCTGCTCGACATATGACTGTGGTGAATGTCCCCGCCAATCCCCAACTACTCAAAGCCCATGAAGATGTTTTTAATGCCCCGGATATAGTAGTCGATGCCTTACCGAGTGAGCCAGTGATTATCAACACCCTGGCTGCCATCAACTACTTACGGCAACTGATATCCAATCCTCCCAGCAAAGGGTTTAACTTCGAAGGACCCAAGATTAAGTGGGCCTGCGACTACGTCAAAGAGAACCCAGAACAACGTATCGTAGTACTGTGCTATTATATAGAGACGGCTAAGCGATTAGGTGAAGTCCTAAAGGTTCCCGGGTTGTATGGGGCGTCACCTATTAAGGATCAAGCGGTCGCTGATTTCCAACAAGGGAAGTCCACTCTATTAGTAGGTACGTTTGGGGCCTTGGGTACTGGTACCGATCTTCCTGGAGCTGATGTGGTTATCATTGTCGATCTGCTATACCAACGTATTCAACTGGAACAAGCTATCGACCGTATCTACAGGATCAACATCACTACACCGAAGTTTATCAAACTGCTACGAGTACCCGACACAGTAGACGACTTACTGGTGAAAGCCATCGAAGAGAACTGGGGCTCAACGAAACTAGTGTTAGCATTCATTGCTAAAGCCAGGCGTGACAGTTTGACCACGTTTGGCGTATAATTACACCATGAAGACATCAATACACGTTTCCGATGTTCGGACGTTTTGGAAATGTAAGATGCAGTGGGGCTTTACATCGCCGTTACGCCGTAACTTGGAACCTGATCGAATTTACGCCCCCTTTCTAACTGGCCGAGCCGTCCACTTTGGGCTCGAACAGTATTACAAAGGTGTTGATGTGACCAAAGCCCTGGATGCATTCTTTGCGGCCGAGAAGGCTAAACTGGAAGCTTCCGGGGGCATGGACGACTTGGTCTTTGGCGAACAGGTTGACTTGACAACTGGTTTGATTCAGCACTATTTACAGTGGGTTAAGAACCAACATACCATGTGGTCCGACGACCAGTTCGACTTTCTAAAGTGGGAACATGAATGGCATCTTCCGTTGCTTACCCCAGCTGGGCGAATCAGTCCACGAATTGTACTTGGCGGTCGATTCGATGGCCTGATTCGCCGCAAGGATGACAAATCGTTGTGGCTATGGGAAACCAAAACCGCGCGGTCCATCGACGAATTGGGCTCTACTCTTTGGAATGATTTGCAAGCAACGGTTTACTGTGACGCAGCCCGCCGACTTTATAACGAGCCTATAGCGGGGGTGCTCTACAACGTAATGCGCAAGAAACTGCCGACCGAACCAGAGGTGTTGAAGTCTGGTTACTTGACAATGCGGGCTAACATCGATACTACGCCTGAGGCCTACGCAGCCGCAGTCAAGGCACACCATAAAGAGGTCACCCTTGAGATTCGTGCCCATTACGAAGAATTCCTGTATAATTTATCACGTACCCAAACTCCATTCTTTGCGCGGATACCTATACGACGTACCAAAGAACAATTAGACCGAGCCATGACAAACATGTATTACGTTTGCCTGGAGATGGCACACCCACAAACGGCGGTGTTTCCAATGCCGGCTTGGTCAAGTTGTCGCTTCTGTATGTTCCAGGACCCTTGTAAGGCATGGAGTGAAAATCGTCTTGACATGATGGAACGCATCCTGACAGACGAGTATCGGGTTAAGCAACCATATTCCGACTTGGAGGTAGAGATAGAATCATGAACGGTCCTTTCTTTCGATTACTAGAAGATCCACCAGACGACGTTGTCGATGACGACGCAGAATTCGAAGACGATTTCGAGGAAGAGGACGAGGACGACGACGATGAGAGCGACGAACCCGAATCAGATATCGACGCTTAAGATCCTGTTGTACGGCGATCCTGGGTCAACTAAGACTCGGACAGCCGCCACAGCCGCAATGGATCCCCGAACAGCCCCGGCATTGATGATCGACATCGGCGGCAATCCTATTAGCATTCGTGACTACAAGGAACGCCCCGACGTCATTAGCATTGACGCATTGACCGACTTGAACCTGATTTATGCATGGATCAAAGGCGGTCAAAGTGTCGAAGCTATGTTTACTCAGGCCGGCAAGCCAACGAACTTTGTTGAGGCCATGCAGTTGCATCCTCCATACAAGACGTTGATAATCGATGGTGTAACCGATCTGCAGCGCTTTTCATTTGGTCAAGTTACTGGCAATGATGCTACAGGGCCCGGCGATCTCCCAAACGAGACTAAGCGGCCACACTTCAATGCTGTGCTAGGTCAGATGGTGAAAATCGCACGATTGTTTTACGACCTGCCGATGCATGTTATTATGACGGCATTGGAGCACAGCGACAAAGACGCGACGACTGAATTGATAACCTATCGTCCCTTACTACTGGGCCAGTCAGCTTCCGAAGTTGCTGGGTATGCGTATGTAGTGGGGCGAATGGTCCATCGTACAAAAGTAGCGGACAAGATTGGCATCTCTGAAGACTCGATCGGCAAGACCGCTACAAGCATCGCGCTTTTCAAACCGTCCGGCAAATACGTGGCTAAAGACCAAACCGGGCGGCTCGGGGCCTACATGATCGACCCCACAATGACAAAGATCATGGATCTAGCTTATTAAGTGGTGGTAGCCACTAACTAAAGGAAACCTAAAAACCATGAATGAAACAAACATTCCCTTGGACGAACTAGATGGTGCGTTGGATACCGGGACAACCGGAACTGATGGCGCTGTCGAAATCGACTTTTCAACCGTAACTGGCCTGGAACCGCTTCCGGCCGGCAAGTACAACATGCAGTGCGTGTCTGCCAAGATGTCCAAAAGCAAACAGGGCCAGCCGTTGCTTCAGTGGTCGTGGCGTGTAATGGACGGCGAGTTCGCAAAACGCCAGGTCATTGATAGCCTCAGCTTCCACCCCAATGCTTTGGGCCGCACTAAGACGATGTTGAAGAATCTGGGTGTTGATGTCGCTGGTCGTGTGCGCATTACGCCTGAGCTGTTTCTCAACAAAGTCGCAACCCTCCGCGTCGATATCGAGACCTCTACCCAAGTCGATCCCGACACCGGTGAGAACTATCCCCCCCGTAACCGCATCAAGGCGATGAAAGCGGGTTCTTCTGAATCAACAATCAATACCCTGCTCGGCTAAAGCAGGCATGCTACCACTGCTTAGTTTCAATGGAGGCCTACTAATCCTGGGCCTCTTTTGCGTTTCGATACCATGTTAAACAACTTCATGTTTGGTGGCGGGAGAATGGTAATCGCAGACGGGCATCCGTCGGCACTGTCGTTCAATCCCCCCATCGAAAACAGCCCCAATAACATGTACTTTGGTCCTGCTTTACGTAGCGACGTATCAGGTACTAAAGCTTCTGTTGTGGGGGCTAAAGCGTTGTGGGTAGACATTGACAATCTTAACAAGCCCGCCATGACCTTTCCTCCGTCGGCTATTGTGTTTAGTGGGCATGGGCACCATTGTTACTGGTTTTTGGAAGCCCCTGCTATGGGATCGGATCTCATCGAAGAACTAAACCAAATACTTCTAGCGGACATCCCTCAGGCCGACAAAGCCTGCTGGAATTCAAACCGGTTACTACGGGTTCCAGGGTCAATGAACATTAAACCAGGATTGTCCCCTGTAAAATGTGAACTCAAGACCATGACAGGCCCAGTGTACAGCATTGATGACATTCGTGTTTTGGGCGACCTTTCGGACAACGTCATACAGAGAATACGATCGGGATCGGCTAAGGGCTTTCGTTCGCGGTCTGAACGCGATTGGGCAGTAGTCTGTGCCTTGGTGGAAGCTGGGGCTACTGATGCATTGATCGAACGGCTCTTTAAGTTGCAGCCCATTGGGGACAAGCTCATAGACCCTGCGACCCCTCAAGAATACTTAAAACATACTATCGAGAGGGCGAGGGCCAAAGTAGATGAGGCCCCAAAAGGCAAACAGCCTAAAGAGCCGGTCGTTCAAGAACTCACCCAAGGCGTTGATGGGTATTACCGGGGCAAAAAGAAAGTCAGTACGTTTGTCATGGAACCCAAGATTCTACTTGACGGCAGTCATTTCAAGACCGATGATGCTGTCATTGTAGACGTAAAGGCTAATGGGTATGTGTGGGCGGACATTCCTTTCGGACGTAAGGCATTCACTGGAGTCGCTCAGTTAGATAAGGAATGCCCTGTGGCAGCTTGGCAATGGATTGGACACGACAATGATGTCCGTCAGTTGCTGCCATTGATAATCTCCCAACTGCAAGTTAAGGGGTTGCCGCATGTATCGGCGACTCCCATGTTGGGGCTACACTTGGTCAAGGATAAATGGTATTTCATCGGGCCAACTCAAACGTTGACTGCTGATGCCATTTACACCGGGTATACGGGAGCTCTGTGCTGGTTGCCGCGTAATACTGAATACCCACATGTTGACCTATGCCCTAATGTGTCTCCAGAGCAATTGGAACTTGCACGTACATGGATTCCACAGGTCAATACCGCCGAAGTAATGTACCCCTTGATCGGATGGTACTATGCTTCACTATTGAAACCATGGCTTGAGACGCAGGGTTATCGATTCCCGATTCTCAACATGACTGGTACAAGAGGCGCGGGCAAAACCACTCTTTTGTTACGGATCATGATGCCATTGTTCGGACAACCAGAAGCTAAGTCGTATGATGCAAATACCACTAAGTTCGTTTCCCTTACCTTGTTGGGATCCGCCAATGCCATTCCTATCGCCTTCAGCGAGTTCCGATTTGCTTCAAGCAGTGACTTCCTTAGGTACATTCTACTATCGTACGATACAGGACATAACCCCAAAGGTAGAGGCGATCTCTCAACAGTTGACTATCCTTTGGCAGCCCCTTTTAGTCTCGATGGCGAAGATGCTATCACAGATGCCGCCGCTCAGCAACGAGTCATTGTCATTCAGCCTAAAACCAGTACTACTGATGAAGGCACACCCGCCTTTGCCGCTTACAACAAGATACGGGCGAACATACCGAACTTGGGTGGCTACTTCATACAGCAGGGCCTCAAGGCGATCGAATCCGGGGTTGCCGTGCAGGAATTGCAACTAGCCCACGCGGACATGTTAACGGCGTTTCCAAACAAGATGCCTGACCGAATTAGGAACAACTATACTGTAGTTCGATTCGGAATGAGAATGTGGACTAGATCCGTAGGGGGTGTGCTTCCGCCTACCGAACTCTTTAGGTCATCGATTGAGACGTTGTGCGATCTTAAGACTGGCAGGTCTCGAACGGGGTCTGATGAGTTTGTAGAGGCGGTCGTTAATGAAATACTTAACCGCACATCGTTAACGTATTTCAAGTGGTACTATGATCCTGATACTAAGATCGTGTACTTTCAATTACAAGCCCATAGCTGGTGGTTACAACTGAAACGCCGGGAAGGCAACTTAGCCCCGCTAGGCCTAGACGCAATTCGAAGTCAGTTAAAGGAACAGTCGTACTTTGTCCCCGCTAAGATTCACAACGGCGTGACAATGATCGGCATTAAGTTAGATGTAGCTGCTGCTGCGGGGCTAGATGTCCCGGAGCAACTAAACGTCGGCATACTGGAAATAGCACTATGAACAGTACAGCAATTATATCAGTTAGTGGCGGACTTGATTCGACCACTTTACTTCATTACATTGTCGGGCAGGGAGAAAAGCCCATTGCCGTCATGTTCGATTACGGCCAACGGCATGATAAAGAATGCGGTTGTGCTGTTGAACAATGCAGCAAGTTAGAAGTCCCATGGATGTTTATTCAGCTTGACGAATACCAAGACATTGCTTCGCGAATGTCGGCGCTTGTGAACCCCTTGATCGCCGTGCCGACTGTCCAAGAGGCTATGGGCGATCCTCAGCCGGTCAGCTATGTCCCAAACCGTAACATGTTGTTTTTGAGCTACGCTGTCGCCATGGCTGAATCATTGGGCATCAGGAACGTCTACTACGGCGCGCAAAAGCATGACACTTACGGTTATTGGGACACCACACCAGAATTCGTTGCCGCCTTGAACGGTGTTTACCGGTTAAACCGTAAGAACCCGATTCAGATCTTAGCCCCCTTTGTCAATAAGTCGAAGGCGGATGAGATCCTACTTGGAATCGAGTTGGGCATCGATTACGCCAATACGTGGTCATGCTATCAAGGGGGCGATAAGGCATGTGGCGTGTGTGCTACTTGCGCTGAACGCCTTAAGGGCTTCATGGACGCTGGCATCCCCGATCCGCTTGAATATGCCTTCTTACCGTCGGGCTATAAGCAGCGGTTTGGTGTATAATTGTCTTATGGACATTAAACTCATTCCTACGGAAGAACTTATCAACGACTTGTTGAATTCGCGGATCGACATTGGGGTCTGCAAGACGGCATTGGAAGTCGGGATCACTGTATACAGTGGTGGTTCCGTGGCTAGTCGTATGATTGTCAACGAGAAGATGTGCGTCATGATCGAAGCCGAATTGAAACGGAGGAACGTATGTGTGGAATCTACGGAATCTTCAACCGTCCTGGAAGTAGCTCCGACCACCGAGAACTCCTTGCTCTTAACCGAGTAAGGGGGGACTTGGGTGGTGGGCTTGTAAGCTTCAATAATGACAATTCATACCGGCAAGTACTACGGAGTACTTGCCTTGCTGACGTCAATGAAGCCCGAAATCGGGGCAACGTTGTTTTGGGACATGTGCGAGCTCCCACAGGAGGACAGACCGACACAGTAGACTTTCTACATCCGTTCGAGACTGCCGATTTCATGCTGGCCCACAACGGGTTACTACTTAACTGGTACAAGCCTGTCGCTTACGGGTTACCAAATGTTGACAGTGCTTGCATGCTTGAGATCATTCAACGTACGTACAGTGAACGCGGGTCAGTCTTGTACGCCATTCAGTTGGCCTGTGAAGAACTGCAGGGGCAGTTTGCATGTTGGCTTTATCATAAGACAACCGGCGATGTCTACATTTGGCGTTGTATGAGCCCATTGTGGATTACACATACCCAGGAATGGACATCCGTTAGTAGTGTTTGTCCCTCAATGCCTAAAGAAGGGTGTCTTGTAGAACCGTTGCCTGAGGGGCAGATTCGAAAGTTCAGTTACAGCGATATGATGTTTCATACCGTTGCGTTATTTTCATTACCGGAGGACTATCCATATGCTATCGATTAAGATTGAGGATCACTTCTCGGCTGCCCATCGTATTGAGGGGCATCCTAAGTGCGGCCGCTTGCATGGGCATAACTACGTTGTAGAAGCAGTGTTTGCCGGCCCGATCACGGGCATGGGCTACATTGCTGACTTTGCCGAATTGAAAGCAATTCTCAAGGACATCACTGACTCGGTCGACCATGTGTACCTGATTTCGGGGTCCAACATTCAGGCCGGCGATCCTTACGCGGAAATCGCTCGTGACCGTGATGAAGCCGCCGAGATTGATGTCGACGTTTCCAGCGCTGAGCAATTGGCCGAGTGGTTCTACAACATGATCCGACGCGCGCTAAACATTGATTCGGACGTAACGATCGAATCGGTTAAGGTCTACGAGACCCCGAATACATGGGCGGAATACAATGCCAGAAGCTAATCGCGATCCGCTGGACGCTCGTTACGATTTGCTGGAAGAAGGCTTCTTGACTGCCATGGCTCAGACAATGGCGGCCGGCGAAAAGAAGTACGGGGTTGACAATTGGAAGAAGGGGCTCCCTCATGGCAAGGGGGCCCTCAATCATGCGTTGTACCATCTGTTGCAAGCCAGCAAGGGCGGACCTGACGCCCTGATGCATTTGGCTCATGCAGGGTGCAACATCATGTTCCTATTCTGGTTTGAGGAGGCTGCAAATGTACGTGGTCAATGAGATTTTCAACAGTGTTCAGGGCGAAGGCGTGAAAGCCGGGGTCTGGAGCACATTCATCCGCTTGCAGGGATGTCCTGTTGGTTGCAAGTGGTGTGATTCGGTACGAACATGGGGCCCGGGAACCAAGACCGCAAACTACTGGCTTGGGTACATCGCTTCCTGGTATATGGGTAGTGACAATCCCCTGCCGAAATGGGTTCCCATTACTGTGGAAGTCATCGAGCATAGTCAGCACGATTACGACCGCGGGCGTGTTGCTGGATGGTTCGATGCCACTGACATGCATTTGGATCGGGAAGTTCTGGCGTTACTGGAACAAAACGGTTTCGACGTTGCGATACATGATCATAAAATGTGGCCTCAGGACATGCAGTTTTTCTTGGACTATTATCAACCGTCAAACGAATCGTTGTGGGGCGGGCTTACTCCCAAACTTAGCGGCACCAAGATGTCTGCCGAACAGATTGCCGAACAAGTCAAGGCTAAGCATGTCGTCATTACCGGGGGCGAACCCATCCTGTGGAACTTGGACGAATTGATGCTGGCCATTGGGGATGATCACACCATCCAGATCGAGACATCGGGGCTTAACGACTTCAAGGGCATGATTACGCCGAACTGGGTTACCTGGTCGCCCAAGCAAAACCTACTGTGGGATGCCCCATCGAGATTCAAGTTCTTGGTCGATGAAGTAAAATGGGTTGTCGATGACGCATTAACCCCCCGAATGATAATCGACACCATGGAATGGTTTAGCAACCATGCACGTAGGCCTAAGTACGTACTGATGCCGGAAGGTTGCCCCCCGTCAAAGGTCGCGATCCAAAAGGTCTTTGATCTGTTGACCGCTATCCCAGAAACTGTATTTGGTCCCCGGCTTCAGTATTACCTGGGGGTACGATAATGCCCACGCCAACTCAAATCAAGGAATTGTCAAACGTACTGAACAGCGTCTTCCGCGCCGAATCATGGGATGATGGCGTGGAAGAGACTGCCCGACGTGTATTGTCGTACTGGGAATCAATGGTTGAGCCCGTCAAGATGCCGTTTACGTTTACGACATTTCCAGCGGTCGCCAACCAAATGATAATTGTCAAGGACGTTGAGTACACCAGTATGTGCGCACACCACCTTCTGCCCTTCTACGGGGTCGCTCACGTGGCCTACATTCCGAACCGCAGAATGGTGGGGCTGTCTAAGATACCCCGAGTTATTGACTGGTTTGCACACCAGCCTCAGACCCAAGAAAAGCTGACGACCCAGATCGCTAAGTTTCTCAAGGACGCATTGGAAGCCCATGGCGTATCAGTAGTCATGGAAGCTCGGCACACCTGCATGAGTTGCCGCGGGGTCATGAAGTATGAAGCGTCGATGATTACTTCGGAACAGCGTGGCGTTTTCCTGACCTCAGGTGAAGCCCGTGCCGAGTTCATGGCGTTGATAAATCGATCGCGTATGTAATTCGTGGGATTAAACATGGGAATTAAACTTGCACACATTGTTCCGCCATCATTTGGAGACCTGTATCGGACAGGCTACTATTTGGCTTTAGGCCAGAAGTTGTTGTCTGATCGTGGTTACCGCGAACAGACCCTCCGCCTATCAAAGGCAGGGGGTTTTGTTATTGTTGACAATGGGGCCGCTGAATTCGATCAGCCCCCATTTGCCGACGTCGCTCAGGTGGCTGCTTATGTACGGGCTGCAGAAGTGGTCATGCCTGACGTATTGTTCGACAAAGAAGCCACCATCGCGAATGTTACTGCCCTAAAGAATCGTAACTTGGTTCCGCCTGAACAACGATTGATAATCCCCCAAGGCAATACAATCGCCGAATGGTTCGAATGCCTGGCATTCCTGAAAGAAGCCGTAGCATTTGGAACTCTTGGGATCCCAAAGCATCTAGAGAAGCATGAGGGGGGACGTGCCAAAGTCATGAACGAGCTGCCGGCCACAGCCCAGCGTATTCACTTCTTTGGGGTCTATCAGGATCCCAAGACTGAAATCGCAACTGCTGTAGCAGCTAAGGTTCGCGGACTTGATAGTGGCGCAGCAGTGGCTTATGCTCAAGCAAACATGCGGCTTGACAGCGGCATTCATGTCTCACTTAATTGGGACGCTCGTCCCGGTCCACAAGAACGAACCGAAGCGTTCAAAAACATCATGCAAATGGAGGACTGGGCCAATGGCTGAGTACTACGAACGTTACTTCGGCAACAAACAAGATCCAACACGCGCAACAGTAGTAGACGGGATTGTGGTGTCAATTTATTTGCCCCGCAATGCCAGCCTGCTGCAGCGCCTAGTCGAGCCATCATATATTGGTAAGACCGCCGCCGAACTGGAGGCTTTAGGATTTTACAATGAACGACAAACTACCGAAAGCTCACTGTCAAAACTGCACGCTTCGTAACGAGTCACTGGTACCGCCCTGTGGTCCTGATGACGCCAAGATTATTGTCATTGGCGAAGGGCCTGGGGCTACCGAAGTCGATAAGGGGCAGCCGTTTGCAGGCCCTGCCGGCAAAGTACTTGACTACACACTCAGGCACGCCAATGTTGAACCCGCGTTCGTCTGGAAAACGAATGTGGTGATGTGTCGACCGCCTGCCAATCGAGACCCCAGTCCCAACGAAATCTTGTGCTGTCGTGATCGCTTAGCCGCTGAACTGGAAGCACACCCCCGAGCCATAGTTCTGCCGCTTGGGAAAATGGCGACCTCCACGCTTGGCCTGGATTTCAAGAACCGCGGGCTTTGGCAAAAGTATCAGGGGCATGATCTCATTACGTCATGGCATCCCGCCTACATATTGCGCCAGCCTGACGAGCTTAATGTTCTCATAAACGACATCCGTAAAGTAGCTCGGGGGCCCGAAGCAGCGATTAAAGCTCCCAAGATTATCATGCCGCGCAGTCTTGAGGAATTACAGGCTGCGCTCGTACGATTGGAAGCCGACAGTACCAACAACTGGGTCGCGTTTGATCTAGAGACAGACCAACTACGATGGTACGATACCAAGTCGGAACCCAAAGATTCCATACTGTGCTTGGCCTTGTGTTCACGGACTGACTACGCCGTGATTGTCAACGACGAAATGCTGTATGACACCGCCGGAGTTCAAAACGAACTCCAAACGTTCTTCAATGCCATGAAAGCCATTGGGCACAATGCTAAGTTCGATGTTCTGCATCTCCGCAACATTGGCATTGAGGTCGCGCCTGCGTTTGACACAATGTTGGCCCACTACGTACTGGATGAAAATAGTAAACATGGGCTAAAAGAATTGGCGGCTAATTGGCTTGGGGTACCTGACTATGAAGAAGAGTTGGTCCAGAAGTACTTGAAGTCACGCAACGACCGCTACAGCAAAGTACCTCCAAACGAGCTGGCCCAATACGCCGGCTGGGACGTAGCAATAACACTGTCTCTTAAGGTTATTTTCACCGATCTGTTACTGCGCAACAAGCAGTACAACATGCCGTTCTACGGCGTGCTTATGCCTGTGAGTCTAATGGCCACTGAGATGGAACGCGTCGGCATTATGGTCGATACCGAATACCTGGTTCGGGTGAGATCGGCCCTTAGCGGCATCAGCGAAGCAGCTGTCGACGAAATGAAAACGATTTCGGGAGAGCCCGACCTAAACATCGGTTACCCTGCCGCGCTAAGCAAAGTGATGTACGGCAAACTGGGGTTCAAGAAGCCTGTAGGTAAAGGGATCTCGTCTGCGGCCACAAGCAAAGCAGCGTTGGTTGAATTGCCAGATGTACCGTTCACACGGGCCCTACGTCGCTATCGGGCCGCCAATAAGATGCGATCGGCATACGTTGAAAATCTGTTGGAGAACCAGGACGAAAACGACAGGGTCCATTGTACAGTTTTGGTTCATGGGACTGAGATCGGGCGAATCTCAATGCGCAATCCGGCACTGATGACGATCCCACGGGAAAAGGGCAATCCATACGGGGCCATGATTCGTGGGGCTTTCATCGCCAAGCCAGGGCATAAGCTGATTATCATTGACTACAGTCAAGCTGAACTGCGTGCAATGGCCGCTCTAAGCATGGAGCCGTTTCTAATCGATGTATACGCGCATGATAGGGATTTGCATACAGAAGTAGCTAAAGCCATGTTTGGCGCTAATTACACTAAGGAACAGCGCGTACAATGCAAGATGTTTAACTTCGCTTACGCTTACGGCGGAACTGAATACAGCTTTGCAAGAGACGCGGGATTACCACTGAACGTGGCCCAAAAGTTTGTTGCCGACTACGACAAGAACATGCCGGTGTTGAAGGCCTGGAAACGGGCTCAAATGGAACAGTTGCGGGCTAAGGGCTACGTTCAAACTCCGTTCGGTCGGCGACGTCGCTTTCCGATTATCACTCAGGAGAATGAGGACGATGCACGTAAGGCATGCGTGCATATGCCTGTGGCTAGCACAGCTGCAGATCTAACATTATTGAGTTGCGTAGAGCTTAGCCAAGGGGGGTTTGAGGTTGTTCTTACTGTACACGACAGTATTATCATTGAGGCCCCCGATCATATGGCTAATGAAGTCGGAGAGATAGCGTTAGCAGTGATGGTAGGTATGGGGGAGAAGTACTTGCCGCAGGTAAAGTGGAAAGCGGACGTGGATATCGTTGATAGATGGGCCGAAGCGCCGGAGATCAAGTTCGATGAATCCGCACCGGAGCTCTGAGCTGGTTGTAAAGTACGCGCGGGTTTATCGAAATAAGCGCGGCTACGTGATCTTACAGATGTGGTCACGTTACCGCGCTTACCTTCTAGAACTTGCGGCGCTTTACGGCGGCCATGTTTATCATCACAAGACCGGCGCCATCTGGGTTGTTTGTCGCCGTGACGAGCTAGAGTTCCTCATGGTGGTGTGCTCTCCGCTTGACCCCGATCGGCGTCTGACCCCCCTCTACGACGCAACAAAAAACCCCGAGTGATCGGGGTTTTCTTTTTGCCTACGCTTTGTCTTCGATACCCACAATCGCATCGTTGCTAAGTGGGAGCCGGCTGAAGTTGTCTTCGACGGCTACAAGTCGTGTAAACTCGAGTGAACCATGGCGTGCTGGAGGGTAGATCGTCTTGATCAGTGCGCCACAATAGTACATGTTGACGGGCTTAACGTTGTTCAATTCGATCGCTTCTTTTAGTGTTACGTATTTCATGGCTTGATTATACGCCGCCGCCGCGCAAAAAGCAAGCCCCCAATCTTTCCCAGACTGGGGGCCTGTTAATGTGATTAGGCTGTGCGCGAATCGATGTCGACGGCTACCGATACGCCCCATCCGAGCCCGAAGACTTGCGGCTGATTAGAGTCCTTCTTGAGAATAACGTTGGCTATGCCCTGTTGTTCGGGGTATGTGATGTCAAGAATCTCCAAGGTTGCTTTAGCCTCTTCGGGCAGATCCATGAACTCTAGCCCCTTAATAATAAAGGGAGAAAGGCCGGTGCGGACGTAGCTACGAAAGTCGCGATACTGTTCCAAGGTCATTATTGTCTTCATGTGTTTTTACCTCTCACTGATAACCATAAGAAAGATCAGGGTCATGATAATGCGCCGATAAGTCTTCGGCATCGTTGCCATGTACCGACGGATTGCTACGGCTTCTGCTGGTGTAAACATGGTTTGATTTTACGCCGGCTTGTCTTGATTGGCAAGCCGGCAATTTCGTTCCTAGTTCAGCGCCTTGTTGGCGGTCAACGATGCGCCGAATTGCACACCGGTGCTGAACGCGGTGGCTTCGGTCTTCAGATGACGTAGCTTAGAAGCGTGCAGGCCAACACTCTGCTTGACCCACAGTTCGGCTTCCTTCCGGGCATTGCCTACTACGACCAGGGCCATGCTGTTGGCTGTCTGTTCCTGCTGCTGTGCCTTGGCCACGATTGCGGCGTATCCCTTAGGGGCTCCGATCTTGAACGACTTGATCCAGGTCGCGCGAATGGCTTGAACCCCAGACTGCCGATAGAACGACACACCTGTGCGCGCCTTTTCGCTGGCGGCGTGCTGTTTGAAGCTTTCGACGGCCTGTAGCTGAATGGCGCGCTCGAACACCGTGAACAAGTGCACTGCCACCGCTACATTGCTGGGCCGACCACTGAATAGGAACGAATCGTTTCCGGTGTGACGATACACATAGGTTCCGGTGGCGACAGACACTGCCATGGCCAACTCGCCCATCCACTGTTCCAGCGTACCCGGTTTGGCTTCGGCCGATTCGAGCGTTGCCTTTTCTCCGACGGGGCGGCATTCCTCTTCGGAGACCATGTACTTTGTCATTAGCGACGTTGCCTTGGCCATTGCGACTTCGGCTTCGCTAGTTGTAGCCCCTTCGTTAAAGGCTAGGGCTAGTAGTTTGGCGATCAATTCACGAGCTTCTTTTTTTTCCATTTCACTTACCTCGGTTTGATTATACGCCCCCATAGGCTAGAAAGCAATCCCCCAATTTCGCGCCTTCCCCTGAGCCTGATTGTCATTCCCATGAACTTAGATTGGGGGGGTGCTTTCCAACAGATCTGGCGTATAATCAAGCTGTAGGTAAGCAAGTCCAAGTTAGTGAGGTAAACCAAATGTCAGATCAGAACGAAACAACCGCCAACAGCACGCTCAACATTCGCCAGGCCGCCATTGCCATGGGCACCAGCGAACAGTACGTCCGCCAGCTCCTCATCACGGGGAAGGTTCCCGGCGAAAAGAATGAGAAGGGTGTGTGGACCGTCAACGCTGAAGACGCCGCACAGCACAGCGTCGCTTCCAAGTCCAACGCCGCAGTCGCGTACATCGTGTACTTGACCCCCGAAGAGGTCACCCGTGTGCAGGCCGCATTGCCGATGGTTCGTCTGGAGAAGCGGTTCGACAGCACGAAAGCCAAGGCATATCGGGCCCGCAAGAGCCAGAACGAAGAAGCCGCCGCCAGTGAGTAGGTAACAAAAGACCCCCGCTAATCACGGGGGTCTTTTTTTGCATATTGCCGGCGTGCCATTGTGGCAGATCCGGCGTATAATCAAGCCATGGAATACATCATTGTTCGTATCAGCAAGTCGATCAAGTCGGCAACCGAGTTTTATTGCGGCGGTTTCGGATGGGATCCCAATAAGGCCTACGCCGTTCGCTTTGCGACCAAGAAACTGGCCGAGCAGCGTATTATTGACCGCGGCTTCAACGGCGGCAAGCACGTCGAATACAAGGTACGCGGAGTTAAGTAATAAGTAAGCCCCCTCCAATCGCCGGATTGGGGGGGTGTTTTTTGTTTTGAAGTAGCGTATAATCAAGCCATGGAAAAGTATCAGTGCACTCAAATGCGTAACCCGCTTAAGACCGTTGGTCCAAAGTGTTGGGCCTTAGTCGCCGTTCTTCCGTGCATTACTTTCGAAGATCACGAGTCATTGACCTACTTGGTAGAACAGCATCACGAGTTATTGATCTACTTGGTAGAACAGCATGGACCTGAGTCCGAAGTCTTCACGATCGTAGGGACAATTGGGGGCGATTGGATATGGGTCATGAGCCAAAAACAATGGGACCAAGAAGTAGCCGATCGCACAGAATACGAGTATGACGAGAACATGCCGATGCCGGGGCAGTTGCCAATAGCAATGAGCAACTCACACGCCGAAGAGTTTGCCGACATGGCCAACGCTTACAACGTCCTAACATCGCTTTATTTTCTGGATACAAGCCTGTAGTCTTAGCCCATTGATAAAGCCAGCTTGGAACGCTGGCTTTTTTGTTGTCTAGTGCACGTTGATTGTGTACTTCACGCCGTCGAATGCAATCCAGCCCTCTTTCGCTGCCAGCAACAGTATCAGGTTACGGCTTTGCGCCAGTGTCAACAGTGTCGCGTCAGTGCCGTTCACCGTGGCTGCTAACGCGACCGCTG
>TBL_comb47_HYPODRAFT_10001080_pt1 | contig 35803 bp, 38 predicted proteins | sample TroBogypolimnion_40_FD_10682 | JGI IMG/M metagenome (IMG submission 10682)
GCCCTACCTCCTTGTGGTCGTCTTGGAATTATCGAATACCTTCGCCGGCCTTGCCTTAGGGACGCCCGCTGTGATGGCCGCACGTATTCGCTTCTTCCAGAAACAGGGGATCGATACGACGATCGCGGTCTCGTCTGGGGTGCTGACCTCAACGGCATCGTGGATTGTCAAGGGCGTGCTCTTCTTGATCTCGATTCCTTTTGCGATCAGCGTGATCCATATCAGTTCGCTGACGGGTGGAAAACACGGCTCGGATACGAAGATCCTGGAGTATCTCTTAGTTCTGGTGGTGGGGATTGGCTTGATCGTGGCACTGTCATTGGGCGTGCCACGGTGGAGGAAGTTGGTCAAAGCCCAAATTGTCCCTCGGTTCAAAGAAGTCGTTGATCACTTTTCCGTCCTGATTCATCTGCCCACCAAGATCGCCGAGATCTTTGGTGGGATGTTCATCGCCCAGATCACCATGGCACTGGCCCTCGGTGGAGCACTCCAAGCATTTGGTTACCACCTCTCGATTCCGGTCTTGCTCTTTGTGTTGACGATCGGATCAATGCTGGGTGGCGTGTCACCGGTGCCCGGGGGTATGGGGGTTGTTGAAGCGGGGATGATCCTTGGATTGAAAGCCGCAGGGATCCCCGCTGACGTTGCGGTGGCAGCGGTCTTTGTGCAGCGGCTCTTCACCGCGTACTTGCCCCCAATTGCGGGGTGGTTTGCCTTGATGTGGTTGCGTCGTAAAGAGTATCTCTAGTGGCTTCGTTGACGATCGTGACCTTGTGCACGGGCAACGCCTCTCGTTCGGTGATGTCGGCCATGATGCTCGCGCAGCTCGCAGACCACGAAGGGATCTCGCTCAACATCCTCTCGGCGGGAACCCATGTGATCGATGGCCAGCCCATGGGAGCGCGTACCCGAGCGGCTCTTGCATCCCTTGGTGACGTTGACATTTCGACCGTGCCGCTTCATCGAAGTCATCAGCTTTCGCCTGGTGACGTCGCCAAAGCAGATCTCATCTTGGCGATGGAAGCTGATCACATTCGCTATGTGCGCCGGGTGCACCCTGAAGCCGCTAACAAAACAGTGACGCTGATTCGTTTTGTTCGAGAACTCAGTCCCGACGACCGACCGGTCACCGAACGGCTCGCTGCCATGAGCCTTGGGAGTCTTTCGCTCGACGACGAACAAGACGTTGAGGACCCTGCAGGTGGAGACCAAGAGGTCTACAACGCCTGCGCACTAGAACTGTGGGAGTTATGCCAGGTAGCGATTGCAATGATGGGGAGCGGATCGCTCGGTTAGTCGGCGCGCACAGAGCGCAAGCCAGCCCAAAGCATTGATGACATTCGCCGTGCCAAACGCTCGGACTCGGTCTTGCGACTTTGGTCAGTGAGGAGCACGTGACGAGTATCAATCCACGCCAGTGACGCCCCTTCAGCCATCCCCACGAGACCAGCCGCCAAAAATACTCGGTGCTCTGCGTCAAGGCCTGCATCGATCAAGGGATCAATCGCTCCGACAAGTGCTCGTTCAACTTGTCGCACGGCACGACCAAGTTCCTCGTCGCCACCATGGTCGCGGTCGTAAAGGAGTTTAAACGAAGCGGGGTCAGCGACCACGAGGGCGAAGTAGGCACGAAGCCCTTCTTCAACTTGGCTTCGTGGACCAACAGCTCGTGCGGTGGCTTCGGCAATGGCCGCCAAAATTCGGTTGGCTACTTCGTCAACGAGTTCGAGGTAGAGGGCCTTCTTTGACGAGAAGTGTTGGTAGAGGAGAGGTTTGGTGACCCCGGCTGCTTCGGCGACGTCATCCATGGTTGTCGAACTGAACCCTCGCTCGGCGAAAAGTGCCGCTGCAACATCAATTAACTGGCGACGGCGCTGTTCTCCAGTGAGGCGTCGAGCCCGAGTCTGGGACGGAGGAGTAACGATCGACACAGGACTGAGGTTATCGCTGAAATGGAGGAGGCGAAACGCCAAATCCCATGGAGCTCAGTACCTTGTTGAGTTCCCCTGGCTGGTCGGCCAATGAGAAGTGTGCCCGAGCAATAGCGAGGTTTTGCTCGAGGACTTCTTCGATTGGGTCGCTGAGGTAGCGATCAATTTGGTCAACTTCATCGAGAGAGAAGAAGGTAAAGCCGAATGAGCGGATCTCTTCGGCGACGGGGTAGTTGCCAAGAACGAGGGGTTTTCGGTGGGTCACGGCCTCGAGAGCGGGATTGCCAAAGCCTTCCCAGGTCGAGGCCAGCACAACGAGATCGCTGGCCGCATAGACATCATCAATGGTCAGATCTCCAAGGAAGCGCACCGTGGGGACGTCAGTGGTGTCGAGTGCAGTATCGAGGTCGCTTTGGTAGCCGTCTTCTGCAGGTCCGGTGAGCCAGTACGCAGCACCCAGAGCCTGCGCCAGGTCTAATCCCCCGCCTATGTTTTTTCGCGCCAGCGCTCTGGTGGGTTGGACAATGAGGCGGTCAGCATCAGTGACCTTGGCATAGTGGCGGCCAGCCGCACGATCACCCTGGGGAGGATCGATGGCAAAGCGGTTGTAAAGACAGACGGCCTCGATGCCTCGGGCATTCAGTTCACCACGCGTGAACTGATTAATGGTGACGTGTTGCCAACTGGGATCGTCGGGTGGCGTGCCAAACGCAGCAGTGTCTGCCCGATGCCACGAGAAGTCATGGTCGTGCATGATTGCCGGGCGCCCTTTCAGGGCCGTGGCAACGGCTTCGGTAGCGCGTGGGTTTAACGGTAGTGAGCAAATGTTTTCGACGATGACAAGATCAAAGGCGGCGAGTGTCGTTTCAAGAGCATGCTGATCAATCGCTTCGGTATCGGAAATGCCCAGACCGGGGAATTTGATGACCTCCTCGTCGCCTTCACCAGCAATCAAGGTGACGTCGTGGCCCAGGGCTCGAAGTGACGCCTCCCACTTCGCCGCTTCAATGGAGACCCCATCGGTTCCATGGAGCCGATAGGAGATGATGCCAAGAGAACTCACCTTGATGAATCTAAACGAGGACGGAGACCCGGTTGTAACGTCGTGTGCGGCTAACCTAAGGAAAAGCTTGACCGGAGCCACATGGTGGGACCCGAAGGAAGAAAGAGCCTGATCGATGAAGAAAAAAGCGCTCATAACCGGAATCACCGGCCAAGATGGTTCTTACCTGGCTGAGTTACTTCTCGAACAGGACTATGACGTTGTGGGAGTGGTGCGACGATCATCGACCGTGACGGATGAACGCATTGACCACATCAAGGATCGAATCGAGCTCGTCAGTGGTGACCTTCTCGATGAAGGCTCACTGCGACAGACCCTCGGCGAGCATCGGCCTCAAGAGGTCTACAACCTTGGAGCGCAAAGTTTCGTCCAAGCGTCATGGGGCCAACCAGTCCTGACCGGAGAGACGACGGCATTAGGCGTCACGCGGCTCTTGGATGCCATTCGCGCGGTCGACCCGGAGATCCGCTTTTACCAGGCAAGTTCCTCGGAGATGTTTGGGAAGGTTCAAGCCGTTCCCCAAGACGAAGACACTCCGTTCTATCCCCGCAGTCCTTATGGCGTCGCCAAGGTCTACGGCCATTGGATCACCGTGAACTATCGCGAGAGTTACGGCATGCATGCGTCGTCGGGCATTCTGTTCAACCATGAGTCACCACGTCGGGGCCTTGAGTTCGTGACTCGAAAGGTCACGAATGGTGTGGCCCGAATCAAGCTGGGCTTGGACACACAACTTTCCTTGGGGAATCTCGATGCACAGCGTGACTGGGGTTACGCTGCCGACTATGTCCGTGCGATGTGGCTCATGTTGCAACAGGACACGCCGGACGACTACGTCGTTGCCACCGGCGAGACCCATGAAGTAAGAGAACTGTGCGAAATTGCCTTTGCTGTGGCGGGGTTGAACTACGAAGATCACGTCATTTTGGACGAGCGCTTTTTGCGCCCCGCCGAAGTCGACCTGCTGGTTGGTGACCCTCACAAAGCAGAGTCCGTGCTCGGCTGGAAGCGAGAAGTTGAATTTTCCCGTCTCGTTGAAATGATGGTGGAGTCCGATCTCGAGGCACTCACTCGCCAACTGCGCTAGTTCCTCTCGGGCAAGCATGATCCGAGCGTTCCACGGGTAGCATCAGAAGTCCATGGTGAGCGCCATTTCACTCCAGTCGGCCGTCGCGGTGGCGGGCCGTTTCCCCGTCCTAGCCGGGGTTGACCTCAACCTTGACGAGGGAACTGTCTGTGCGGTCCTCGGCGCAAACGGTGCCGGGAAGACCAGTCTGCTACGCCTCTTGGCTGGGCTCACCGCGCTCGAACGAGGTGCGGGAAGCGTCCTTGGGGCTGACTTGACGAAGAACACCAGTGGCCTGCGTGCCAATGTGGGCTTCATGGGTCATGGGGTGGGGCTCTACGAAGAGCTACTGCCCAGAGAAAATCTGGCCTTCATGATCAAGGCGGCACGCCTCGACCCCTCAGGAATCCCCGACGCACTTGATCGAGTGGGGATTCGTGGCCGCGTCGCCGCGACCCCCGTGGGGCAACTGTCGGCTGGACAACAGCGCCGAGTCGTCCTGGCGTTGCTGGTGGCGCGTCGCCCTCGTCTTTGGCTCCTCGACGAACCGCACGCAAGTTTGGACGCTCAAGCACGTGACCTCGTTGGGAGTGTCCTCGAAGAAGCAGCTGCTGGTGGTGCAACGGTGGTCGCCACAAGTCATGAACCTGACATTGTGATTCCTTTGGCTGACGTGGTGGTGACCATGGCTGGTGGCGTCGTTACGGAACGCTACGCGGGCGGAAGAATGGGGTCGAGCGATGTTTCGTGATGCGGCGCTCGTCGCAGGTCGAGATCTTCGTATTGAGCTGCGTTCTCGCGTCGTGCTGTGGCAGGTGCTCCCGTTTTCAGTCCTGGCGCTTCTCCTCTTTGCGTTTGCGTTTGGTCCGAGCCAGGCACGCCTGGTTCAAAGCGCTCCCGGATTGTTTTGGCTCGCTCTTTTATTTTCAACGGTGCTGTTCGCTCAGCGTTCGCGCGCTCTTGAAGGGTCGCCAGCAACTAGAGAGGCAGCGCGGCTCTTAGGGCTCGATCCAGCGGGAGTGTTTTTGGGCAAAACGGTGGCGCTCTTTTTGGAATTGGTGGTGCTTGAGGTCCTGTTGGTTGTGGGGCTCTTATTGCTTTTTCACGTGGTGGTCGTCTCTTGGCTGGTCTTGATTGCGGCCTGTCTCTTGGCTGCGCTGGGCTTGGCGTCAGCCAGTGTGCTTTATGGAGCACTTTCAGGTGAGGCTCGAATTCGCTCCACATTGTTGCCGGTCTTGTTGTTGCCGATTTTGGCCCCGGTTTTGATCGCCGGAGTTCGGTCATTTCAAGCCGCCATCAAGGATGGCGCAGGCCTGAGCGGAAGATGGCTCGGAGTGCTGGCAGTATTTAGTCTGGTCTACACAGGCTTAGGGATTGCTCTCTATGGCCCCCTCGAGGAGAACTAATGCGGAGGAGAACTAATGCGCAAACAGTTGGATCGGTGGCTTGGCCCTCTGGCGTTCGTGCTGGTCGCTCTTGATGTATGGCTTGGCCTCTGGATCACCCCACCGGACCAGGTCCAGGGAGAGTATGTCCGGCTGGTGTACGTCCACCCGGCAGTTGCCTGGGTGGCGCTCTACGTCGCCTTCGGCATGGCGGGATTGTGCAGTGTTCTCTACCTGTGGCCGAGAACTCGTTCGTTGGCCTTTGACTATGCAGCCGCTGCGGCCGTTGAAGTGGGTGTGGTCTTCACCATCTTGACGTGCATTACCGGAGCAATCTGGGGCCGTCCCACCTGGGGTGTGTGGTGGACGTGGGATGCCCGCCTCACGTCAACGGCCCTCTTAGCCGTGATGTTCTTGGGGTATCTGGCGCTTCGCCGCGTACCGGCGGAACCCCATGTGCGAGCACGACGTTGTGCGGTGATGGCTTTGATTGCGGCCGTTGATGTTCCGATCGTACATTTTTCTGTCAATTGGTGGAATACCTTGCACCAGGGAGCGACGGTGCTGAACGCCAATCTCAGCCCGACGATTCATGGGTCCATGGCGTGGACGCTGTTGCTGAGCTTTATTGCATTTACTTTGTTGTTCGTCTGGATGGTAATCGCTCGCTATCGATTAGAGGTTCTTCGTCACAGCGGCGAAAGGAAAGACCTGGATCGTGCACTGAGTGAGCGTCGGGCCGAAGGAGCAGAAGCATGAGTTACGTGATCGCTGGTTATGTCGTCACGCTGACGTCGTTGGGTCTCTACGCAGGCTCGTTGATCTATCACCTTCGTCAAGCACAAAAAGGCCAGGGAGATGATCATTTATGAGCGATGCTTCGCCTTCGAAAGAAGCGGCATCGGCCCCTGGTCCTCACCTTTCAACGAAGAAAACCTCGCGCCCCGCTCTGCGTTTGGCGATCGTGGGGATTGTCGTTGGTACTGCCGTGGCGTTTTTATTAATTAAAGGCCTGGGGAGCTCGTTGAACTACTTCGATACGGTCAACGACGCCGTGACCCACCGAGCGTCGATTGGGACGTCGGAGATTCGCCTTGAAGGAACCGTTGACAAGGGAACGGTTGTGCGCACGAACTTAGGTGCCTCGTTCTATATTTCATCGGGAACCCATCGCGTCTACGTGATTAATGAGGGAACCCCGCCCTCGCTCTTCCAGCCAACGGTGCCGGTCGTCGTCGTCGGGCATTTTTCTACTCCGACCTCGATGACCTTTCTCTCCAATCAGATTATGGTCAAGCACTCTTCGTCGTACATCACGCAACATCCCAATCGTGTGCGCGCCGGGAATGGAGTGACGCACTAAATGGAAGCGCATCTCGGCGATTTAGGAGTTTGGATCGCCTTCATAGCCTCGGGCCTTGGGGCGATCCTGTTGGCGGTGGATCTTCTTCGCCGCAAGCAAGGACATGTGCCGTTCACCACCTTCAACGGGCGGAACCTTATCCCTCTCGTTGTCGTCGGAGCAGTACTCGCCACGGGTGCGATGCAGACTGCGCTGATTACTCATAACTTTTCGATCGCTTACGTCGCGGAGAACAATGCCTCAGTTACCCCACTGATTTATTCGATCACGGGGATGTGGTCAGCACTGGCGGGTTCAATTTTGCTCTGGGGCTTAATCCTGACTGGTTACCTCGTCGCCGTGACGGTTCGGTATCGCAAAGAGAGCAACGACGAAGTGATCGGCTGGGCCTTAGCCATCATCATGATGGTAGCGACCTTCTTCTTTGGCCTGATGACTGGTCCTGCGAATCCATTTGTGACGACCGGTTCGGTTGTGCCGACGTCCGGGGCGGGGCCGAACTCGCTGTTGCAAAATAATCCGCTGGTGGCGATTCACCCACCTCTGCTGTATTTGGGCATGGTGGGCTTTACCGTCCCCTTCGCCTTCGCCATCGCGTCGCTGATCACGGGTCGGGTGAGTGATGGTCTCCACATCGACACGCGGCGATGGGCTCTCATTGCCTGGACGGCGTTGACCATTGGTGTGGTACTCGGGGCGTGGTGGAGTTATCAAGTACTGGGGTGGGGAGGCTTTTGGGCCTGGGATCCAGTGGAAAATGCTGCCTTGATGCCGTGGCTCTGTGCGACGGCGTTCGTCCACTCCATTGTGGTGGAAGAACGCCGAGGCTTGTTGCGCGTGTGGAACCTGTCACTGGCAATCGGAATCTTTGCCCTGACGATTTTAGCGACCTTCTTCACTCGCTCGGGTGTCGTGCTGTCAGTGCATGCGTTTTCCGACTCCTCTCTCGGTACGATCCTCATTGGGTTTTTTGCCATCATCGTCTTAAGTTCGTTGGCGCTGATCGCATGGAGGGGTGATGCACTGCGCTCGTCGACCAGAATCGATGCCGCCTATTCACGTGAAGGAGCGTTCGTCCTGAACAACATTCTTTTTGTCGGCTTTGCTGCGGTGGTTCTCGTCGGCACCGTCTTTCCTATGTTGTATCAAGCGCTCAAGGGAGGCACCGTGACGGTGGGCGCGCCATATTTCAATTCAGTGGCGGTGCCCATGGGGATCGGCATTTTGTTCATGATGGCAGTGGCCCCCATTCTCTCGTGGAGAGCGGCCACAGTGAAGCAGACCGCTCAGCGCATGGAGTTTCAGGTGTGGTTCGCTGTGGGGGTTATCGTCATCCTGGTGATCAGTGGCGTGCGCGGGCTCTTCGCTCTCGTTGGATTCTTCTTGGCCACGGTGGCGCTGGGAACAGCCCTGCGTCATCTCCTCGTCGAAGCGCGAAGTGAGCGCCGTAAGGGTGGAACGGGTTTGCGAGCGGTGATCGGCAGAAGCGGCGGGGGAATGATCGTCCATGTGGGTGTGGTGATCATGGCTATTGGCATTGTGGCGTCGACGAGTTATGTCGCACGAACTGAGATGGTGATGCGTCCAGGGCATGTTGTTTCCTTCCACGGCCATACATTTCTCTATCAAGGACTGCGCACGGTCGTCACGCCAGTAAAGACGACAACCGAAGCATTGATCTTGGTTGACGGCGGTGGGCCGTTGAAGCCAGGCGTGTCGCAGTATGCCGGTCGTGCGAGTGAGCCCGTGGGGACGCCAGCAATTGATTCGGGATTCTCGGGCGATGTCTATCTCACCTTCGACGCCATCGGCGCTCGAGGTGGAGCTTCTGGTGCGCAAGCTGATCAAGGACTCGCCCCAACGTCCGTGGCGATTGGGGTCATCGTGGAACCACTCTTACCCTGGCTATGGGCCGGTGGGGTCATCATCGGGATCGGTGGATTCATGGCCTTCGTTCCGCTGCGACGTCGACGACGACGTCCTGAGGGTGAGCGCGACCTTGTTCACTCTGAATCGATCGCGGCAAGCGTATGACCCCACCGAAGAGAGTTCGCTTTATCGCTCTTCTCTCCGGGGTCGTTGGCGTGATCGTGGTTGCCCTCATTGTGCTGTTGGCCACCCGTGATTCCAATCAAGCAACCACCTTCCAAAGTCCACTCCTGGGCCGTCCAGCACCCGTCATGGCCGGCGTGACCCTGCAAGGGCCGGTTATCAACTTGGCCAATGCCAAGGGCCACGTGATCGTGGTGAATTTCTTTGCATCATGGTGTCCGCCGTGCCAGCAAGAGTCACCGCAACTTTCGGCGTTTGCTTACGATCAAACAAAGATCACGAACGGAGCACAGATGCTTGGTGTGGTCTACAACGATTCCACTGCGGCCATGAAGGCGTTTATCCAACAACAAGGAATTGGCTACCCCGTCTTAACCGACCCCCAGGGCAATACAGCGAATCGCTGGGGTGTGAGCTCTCCACCGACCACCTATATCGTTGCCGCTAGTGGGCGAGTTGTCGCCGCATACGTCGGACCATTGACCGCAAAACAACTCGATGCTGCGGTCAAGCCCTATGTTGGGGTTCACTGAGATGACGAGATTTTCGCTCTTCTCTCGCTTTGCTGCTGCTGCACTCATTCTTTTCGTTGCCTTGATCGTGGGCTCCAATGTCTTTTCCCCGCACGTTCAGACAAATCGAGAACGAGCGCAATCAATTGATGCGACGATCAAATGCCCGAGCTGTCAAGACTTGTCGGTTGCCCAAGCATCGTCACCGTCGTCAATTGCGGTGCGAGCGCAAGTACTCAGAGACGTCAATAAGGGAATGTCGAAGAGCGAGGTTCTTGCGCAACTTGAATCTCAATACGGCAATGCCATCTTGCTCACCCCTCCACCAGGAGGACTCAGCGCAATTTTGTGGATTGTTCCAGTGCTCATCGTGGTCCTGAGTGCCGCAATTTTGATCAGCGTCGTGACAAAACGTCGGCGCAGCGCTAGGCCTCGTGGCCAAGCGCTCGTAGATCACGAATAACGGGACCAATATGATCCACAAATCGTTGGACGTCACGGTCAGTGGTCGACCAGCCAACCGATACTCGCATGGAGCGATCTGCTTCGAGTCCCATCGCCGCCAAGACCGGCGAAGGTTCAAATGACTCTGATGCACACGCCGAACCCGAGTGGACGGCCACACCAACGCGGTTGAGACCCATGAGTACCGGCTCGGCTTCGACCCCAGCAATCGTGAAACAACGAAGATAGGAAACCCGCTGCTCGGGGTTGGGATCACCCACGGCCTCGACGCCGTCAACGCCGAGAGCGGCGTTCTCCAACGCGGCGATCTGAAGACGCGCCCTGTCTGCTTCTTGGGCGAGGACTCCAGGCTCACTGAGGGAACTTGCTGCAACGCCCATGCCGACGATGCCGAGAATGTTCTCGAGGCCCGCTCGGCGCGCCCGCTCTTGGGTGCCTCCTCGCAGGAGGGGTGCCAGCACGTGACCTTTGCGGACAAAGAGTGCGGCAACCCCCTGGGGAGCTCCCAGAAGTTCACCGGTCACACTGACGACGTCTGCATCAAGATCACCGAAGTCCATATCGACATGGCCGAAGACCATTGAGGCATCGATATGAACCGCAACTTTGTGCGCTCGGGCAATGCCAACAACTGCTCGTATGTCCTGAAGCGTCCCGGTTTCGTGGTTCGCAGCGTGAACACTGATCATGTCGATGGCCTGGTCCGCCAGGAGGCTCGTGAGAGTATCGAGGTCGTAGTGGCCAAGAGCGTCGACGGGGATGGTGATGAGTTGTCCGTGATGGGCTACTTCTTCAAGCACGCTGGCCCGCTCAGTTTGTGAAGTAGCGACCGAGCCCTGACCTCGAAACGCCGAAAGCGAAGTGGCGATTGACTCGGCAATCGATGAGGTGAAGACAACCTGGCGGGGAGTGACGTGGCCGAGGGCGGCGACGGCATCTCGAGACTCTTCAATGATCCGACGGATTGTGATGGCATCGTCATAAGGGCGACCGGGGTCGCTTTGGGGGAGTGCAAGTAATTCAGTGAGGGCATCGACCACGGTGGGCCGCAGCGGGCTCGACGATGCGTGATCGAGAAAAGCCACCGCTATGCAGTGGCGCGACAGGCCTGATCGCCGCGAGCGCGTGAGGTTAATTGAACCTCTGTTGACTGCTGTGCGACACCAAGACCGGCGAGCAGGCCGGTCACCATTCCTTTGTCGACGGCACACAACACAGGATTGTGGGCAGCAACTTCTCCAAAGGGACAGTGCTCAACGACGACAGAGGGGTGGGTTGTTCCTTCAGCGCGGGCCGCAAAGCCGTGAGCCGTCATGGTCTGAGCGACGGTAGCCATCGCTGCTTGAATCGTTCGTTGGCCGTCTACGGGTCCCATGCGCTGGGCGAGATCAAAACCAAAGTCGTGTCCTACTTGTGACGCAATTGCTTCGGATTGGTCGGTGCCAAGTCGTTCGAGGGCTTTTTCAAGCAAGGCCAAGATCAGATCATCTTGTCGTGTACCGAGATCGAAGACGAGATCAGTCGCCACGCAGGAGTACCGCTTGGCCGGACGACCAGCATTGTGCGACCGCTCTGGTGCTTCGGCTTCGATATAGCTTCCCCCGAGAAGCCGATCGAGGTGGTGGCGGACCACGTTGGGGTGGAGAGCGAACTCATCAGCGAGTTCAGCAACCGTACAGTGAGGGTTCGAGCGGATATAGAGAAAGATCGCTCGTCGAGAAGGATCCCCAAAGGCACTTGAGAGAGCGGCGATGGCGGCAGAGAAACCCTGATCTTCAGAATGCTGCCCAGTGTTCTCAAGTGCAGCGAGCGTCTCCATAGCCCCTAGTCTAACGAGGGGAACTCACCGATGAGTTCCCAGCGGGGGTTTCCAGCCTGAGGAGAGCGTTTTGTGAGTGGACCAAGTGATCCAACCAAACTCAGAGAGGTCGCTGAGTCCGTCATCGACCCCGAACTTGAGTGTTCGCTCGGGACGGTCGGGATGATCGGGGCGCTGGCCCTCGATGGATCATCGCTCAACGTAACCCTCACACTCCCGATTACTGCATGGCCGAATGCGGACGATCTCGAACGAGCGCTTCAAGAGCTGTTGGGAGCGCAAGAAGGGATCGATCATGTCACCGTCCAGCGGCGCACCATGACCGAGGATGAACGACTGACGCTCCGCAGCACCTTGCGCGTGATGATGGGTGCGCAAGCTGATGACCATGGCCATAGTCACGGAGATGAGATACCAGCGTTCTTACGTTCAGATTCTCCAACGCGCGTGCTGGGGATCTCCTCAGGAAAAGGTGGTGTGGGGAAGTCATCGGTCACCGTGAACTTGGCGATTGCGTTAGCCCAAGCGGGGAAGACCGTGGGCGTTCTTGACGCCGATGTCTATGGATTTTCACTTCCCAAAATGCTCGGGCCCTTGCACGACCCGATCATCTTGGGCGACACCGTCTTGCCAACTGCGGTGCACGGCGTGCGGTGTCTTTCGATGGGATTCTTTGTGCCCGACGAGCAACCAGTGATTTGGCGTGGGCCAATGCTGCACAAGGCAATCGAACAGTTCATCACGGAGGCCTACTGGGGCACTCCTGATTTTCTCGTGATCGACATGCCGCCGGGAACCGGTGATGTTGCGTTAACCCTCAGCGAAGTACTGCCACGAGTAGAGATGTACGTAGTCACCACGCCACAGGCAGCCGCAGAACGAGTGGCCCAGCGATCTGCGTGGGCGGCACGCAAGATGAAACTCGCGGTGCGTGGTGTGATTGAAAACATGGCATGGTTCACCGGTAATGACGGAGAGCGCTATGAACTTTTTGGAAGTGGGGGAGGAGAAATCTTGGCCAAGCAACTCGGCGTGCCGATGTTGGGCCAAGTTCCCTTCGTGCCAGCGCTTCGCCAAGGGGGCGACGAGGGTCGACCGATCACCGTGACCGACCCTCAAAGTGAAGCATCACAGGCCTTTTCCCTGTTAGCCGAAAAGATCATTGCCCAAGGGCCAGCTCGGGTTTACCGCCAAGAACTCAAGCTGGGGTAGTGCTGCTGCTAGCCGAGGCGACTAGTTTCGGAAGAGAGAGCGGAGGTATCGAATGGAGTCAGTAGCGAAGAAGACGGTCGTGATTACCGGAGGGGCGAGCGGGATTGGCTTTGCCACAGCACAGCGATTTGCCAAAGAAGGGGCCAACGTCGTTCTGGCTGATATTGAAACCGCAGCCCTCGATCAAGCAGTGATTGACCTCTCGGCAGAAGGTGCCAACGTCATCGGCGTTCCCTGTGACGTGGCGGTTCTGGGAGACGTCCGCAAGGTTGCGGAGAAAGCACAAGAACACTTTGGTGGTGTTCATATCGTCTTCAACAACGCGGGCGTCGGCGGCGGTTCGACCATCGCATCACCTCCTGAAGTCTGGGAATGGGTGATGGGCGTCAACGTCACCGGCGTCACGAATGGCCTCGCCGTTTTTTTGCCACTGTTTCTCGCACAAGACGAAGGACACATCGTGAACACAGCGTCGCTGGCGGGCCTCGGTGGGGTTCCAGGAATGGGTCCCTACTGCGCGTCAAAGTTCGCGGTTGTGGGACTGTCTGAGTCGCTCTGGTACGAACTCGCTGGAAAACGAAGCAACGTGCACTGTTCGGTGCTCTGTCCGGGTTTCGTGAAGACGAGAATCTTTGAATCAGAGCGCAACAGTCCCGAGTCGCTGCGTGAGTGGGTAGATCAGCCCGAATCGCAAGCGCTGCGTGAATTCACCCGTCAGATTGTTGAATCTGGTCTTGATCCTTCGGTGGTAGCGAATGAAGTACTCGGGGCCGTCCTCGATGAACGCTTCTGGATTCTTCCCCATGAGCGCGTTGCGCTCGCCACGATGCGCCAACGCATGGAGTGGATGGAGGGCGGGACCCCTCCACGTATCGACCTCTCTGAGGCGGCCAAGAAGTAACTAGTGATCGATTCCTTGGGGAAGCAGGTCAACCCGATAGCCGGCTAAATCCACGGCGGCCGAGAATGCATAGCGGTCGGTCATGCCCGCAACGTGGCTCACCGCCGAGCGCACAGCATCCTGTGACGTTGCATCAGGAACGCTCGTCGGATTGTCGATGAAATAGTTCACCAAGACCGTTAGGACGTCAATCACGGCGTTGGCTTGTACTTGTGATTCATCACGGAGGTAGATGCCCTCGTAGTTAAAGGCCCGGAACGCTGCCAGTGCTTCCGCATGATGGGCATCCATGCCGATGGTGCCGTGGGTCAAGGTGGTCCGCACCATGGCATCAATGAACGAGCCGAGTTGTTGACCGCGTCGAATCCCACAGCGCTCAGCCACGATTGCCGGCAATATATCGGTCGTGACGATACCGGTGGAGACCGCGTCTTCAAAATCGTGACAGACGTAGGCGATGCGATCAGCCCATGAGACGACTTCGCCTTCAGGAGTTCCTGGAGCAGGCCGTGACCACGAGTGGTTCCGAATGCCGTCCAAGGTCTCTGCGCACAAGTTCAGCGAGGCCAACGCAACGTCCGCTCCCCACGGGGCATGGTTAAAGCCCTCGGGGAGAAAGGGATTGAACGCATCTTCGCTTGCGTGCCCCCCCGGGCCATGGCCGCAATCGTGGCCCAAGGCAATGGCTTCGGTGAGCGCAACGTTCAATCCAAGGGCTCGTGCGATACCGGTGGCTACTTGAGCGACTTCGAGCGCATGGGTGAGACGGGTGCGCTGGTGGTCGTCGGGGAGTACAAAGACCTGGGTCTTGCCCGCAAGTCGGCGAAAAGCTGCCGCGTGAAGGATGCGGTCTCGATCGCGCTCAAAGCATGTTCTCCATGGATCGGGCGCTTCATCGATGGCGCGATTCCCGGCTCCCTGAGCACGAGTAGCTCCAGGGACAAGGAGAATTTCTTCGCGTTCCTCTCGGGTCAGGCGGTCGATACCTCGCTCGTCAAATGGGATGGCCCCAAGCTCGATCGAGGCGGTCGAATCACGGTGTGCCGTCACGATGGTGTCATTTTGGGCAAAGCCACTCATCGTCGACGCCCACAGGCGATTGCGCTCGGTAGTCTCCTCAGGCTGGCTCACGTTTCCTATTCTGCCCTTCCCCTGTAACGTAGGGAAACCAGAACAGCCCCGAGTCAAAGGAGAGCGTGACGTGGAAGTCCGCATCGGCATCGTACAGACCATGAAAGAACTTGAAATTGAGCTTGATGACGACGTGAAACGTGACACGGTTATCGCCGATATTGAGGCAGCCCTCACAGAGGAAAGCGTCTTGTGGCTCACTGACCGTAAAGGTCGTCGTGTCGGCGTTCCCGCAGGGAAGATCGCCTACGTGGAAGTTGGGGCGCCGGCATCTGATCGCCGTGTCGGCTTCGGCACGCCATAACGAACGCGACCTTGAGCGTGGCAGCGACCCCGCTTCTCGATCGATCCCTTCTCTTTGTCACCGGCAAAGGCGGCGTCGGCAAGACCACCGTGACGGCCGGTTTAGCGCGTCTGCTGGCTGATCAAGGGAAACGAGTCTTAGCCTGCGAGATTGACGCAAAAGGCGATCTCGCCGCCGCGTTCGAAGCCCATGGCGTGGGCTTCAGTCCGGTTGATGTGGGCGGTCTGAGCCTCATGCACATGGACACCGAAGCGTCGCTTCGGGAATACTTGCGAATCCATCTCAAGATTCCCATGGTTGGGCGCATCGGTCCGGTAGCTCGAGCCTTTGACTTTGTCGCTACTGCGGCTCCAGGAGTGCGGGAGATCTTGACCGTGGGCAAACTCTGTTATGAAGTGCGAGAGCGTCACTATGACGCGATCGTGGTCGACTCTTCGGCGACGGGCCATATTGTTGGCCAACTCACAGCGCCGCAAGCCATTCAAAGTCTTGTCAAAGTCGGATTGATGCGATCTCAAACCGAGTGGATGCTCGACATCATGTCTGATCCTTCACAAACGGGTCTGATCATCGTGACCACGCCAGAGGAGATGCCGGTCTCTGAAACCTTGTCGCTGGCCAGCGAGGTCGCTGACAAGACCACCGTTGATCTCGCAGCGGTGATAGCGAATCGTGTCTTGCCTGAGCGATTCGCTCCTCGCGACGAAGAAGTGTTCGATGCCATCGCCAAGAAAGAGTCCCTGCGACTCGTTGATGACATTGTGCATTCGCCAACGGAAGAGGTCTTTGCTGCAGCGCGGCTAGCCACAACACTTCGTCGACGGGGCTCAGCGCATCTCGTCACCTTGCGAGAAGGATTGAGCCCGAGCGTGCCGGTGATCTTGCTGCCATATCTTTTTGCCCGGAGCGAAGGTCTTCGTATGACGGTGCAGATCGCCGACCACCTCGGCGAGGAGCTGCTCTGATGGCGAAAGAACCAGCATCGTTTGAATCACTCTTTCGTTCTCGAGAGATCGTGATTGCCTGTGGGCCTGGTGGGGTGGGTAAAACCACGACCGCAGCAGCAATGGCGGCTACGGCCGCAGCGACGATGGGAGCGAAGGTGCTGGTCGTTACCGTCGATCCAGCGAAACGCCTGGCCGATGCGCTTGGTATCTCGGGAATCGGGAACACCGTCATGGATGTTCCGTCGAAGGTCTTCAAAAACGCAGGGGTCACCCCTCAAGGGTCGCTCTCGGCCGCCATGTTGGACACCAAAGAGAGCTGGGATGCCCTGATCAACGCGCACGCTCCAGATGAGGAAACCAAAGAGAAGATTCTTGGAAATCCCTTGTATCAAAACATCACCAGTCGTTTTATTCAAAGTCATGACTACATCGCGATGGAGCGGCTTTACGAGCTGCATTCGTCAGGCAAGTGGGACTTGATTGTGGTGGATACGCCACCAACACGCAATGCGTTGGACTTCCTAGATGCCCCAGAGCGGATGGCGGACTTCTTTTCAAGCAAGTTACTGCGCTGGTTGGTCGCTCCTTCTCGGTCATCAGTGGTGAGTTTTGCCACCAGACCTTTCACCCAGATTGCGGATCGCATCCTTGGGACGCAATTCCTGCAAGACATCTCGGAGTTCTTTCTCTCATTGGAATCGATGTACGGAGGTTTCATCGAACGTGCGAGAGCGGTCCAACGCTTGCTCGCCGAAGAACGAACCAGTTTTGTGGTGGTCTCGAGTTCAGAGATGGTGCCGCTTCGAGAAGCAGAATTCTTCGTGGATGAACTGAGGAAACGAAATCTTGATATCGGCGGGGTGATTCTTAACAAGGTCCTGCCCGATTCCCTTTCTGATCCCAGCGTGCACGCCACGGCACAGCGTTTCGCCGATGAGCGAGAAGCTCTGGTGAGCGCGTTGGTCAGCCAGGTCGGCTGCGAGGAAGACGTTGCCCGACGAGTGTTGGCGACGGTGTCATCAAGTTATGACGACTTCTCAGTGGTGGCCGAGCGCGAGCGTCAAAGTCGAGAACGATTCTCCCGGAGTGATGCGCCCGTCATGAACGTCCCCTACTTTGACCACGACATAAACGATATGGCGGGGCTTCTCGGATTGGGTCATTACCTCTTTCCTCATTTGAAGAAGTAGTCATCAGCGAGATTCCAGAGAACCACCACAGCGAGCGCCAGCGTGACAAGATGAAGGGCACACCACCACCTTGTTGACGAGACTGCATGCTTGACTACCACCTTCACCTCTGGACACATGAGCAAGCGGACACCTGGCTTTCGATTGACCAGATCGCTGCGTACTGCGAGGAAGCGGCCCGCCACGGGGTGAAAGAAGTCGCGCTCACCGAGCATCTCCATCGTTTCAGCCAAGTCAACGATGTGGTGGGCAAATTCTGGGAGTCAACGGAGTCGAATCCAGCTCTGCAGACATCGATGGCTGACTACTTCGATCACCATGCACGCAGTGACTTGGACGCATATGTGGAACTGGCCATGAAGGCCAAGCAAGAAGGACTGCCGGTCAAGATAGGCATGGAAGTTGACTATTACCGAGGTCAGATGGATGACGTGGGTGACCTTCTCGCTCAGTATCCCTTTGACGTGCTCTTGGGATCGGTCCACTGGATCGGCGGCTGGCGCTTTGATGATCGCCATGACGCCGTGCAGTTTGCCGAGTGGGATGTACGCGACGTCGACGACTGTTGGGATGCCTACTGTGCGGCGATTCAAGAACTGGCTGATACCCAGACGTGCGATGTCTTTGCGCATCCAGATCTCATCAAATACATGGGAAGGATTCCGGCAAATCCGACCGAGTGGTGGGATCGATTGGCCGAGACGGTAAAGAATTCAGGGATGGCCGCTGAGTTGTCGAGTGCCGGTTGGCGAACCAAAGCGCAAGAGCAGTACCCAGCGGTGCCTCTTCTCGAGCGTTTTCTCTTGGCAGAGGTGCCGATGACTACCGCCTCGGATGCCCATCAACTCGATCGAGTTTCAGAACGCATGGAGGATTTGGGCTCGTTAGCGGCCTCGGTTGGACTGCTTGAGTTGGCGAGTTTTGAAGGACGGGTCCGCACCAACGTCCCTCTAGAGGACCTCTAATGGCGACGCCCAGCGAACTCGCACGCTTGCGTACGTCGCTCACTGAGGATCAAACCGAACATCTCCAACGCCTGCTGGGCTCATGGTCGCTATTGGCTGACCTTTCCTTTGCAGACCTCCTGCTGGCCGCGCCGGTCAGCGTCGTGCACGGTAGTGAACCCCAGCTCGTGGTCTTAGGCCAGATTCGCCCCAACAATCGCAGCACCTTGATCACCCAGGACCTCGTCGGCCAGACCGTTCCGGCTCGTCGCTGGGACTTAGCGCACGATGCATTGACCTCAGGGCGGCTCGTTGAAGGAACGATCGAGATTCGTAACGTCGCCGAAGACGTTGTCGTCTGGAATGTTCCTGTGCGCTACCGCGATGAAGTGATTGCCGTGTTGCTCAGGGTCCAAGGCCCCACTCGTTCGCCCGCCAACCTTTTTGAACGCACCTACCTCGATGTCTCGGAGCGCATTTGCTCGATGGTGTCAGAATCTGCGTTTCCGTATCCCGACGAAGAGGTGGCCGCCGAAGAGACACCGCGCGTCGGTGACGGTGCCATCGTGGTCGATGCACGAGGTCGTGTTGAGTACGCCACGCCAAACGCCGTGAATGCGCTTCACCGAATGGGGGTCTACTCGCCTCCTGATGGGAGCTTCTTTAATGATCTTGGCATCCAGTCCACTGTGGTGACGACGGCATTGGCGACCGGTAGTCCTGTGATCGAAGAAATCCACAAAGGTAAAGACGTGGCCGTCTTGGCCCATTGCGTGCCCTTGTTGGAAGACGGCCTCGTGACTGGTGCGTTGATTCTTTTGCGTGACGTCACCGACCTTCGCCGTCTTGACCGCTTAGTCCTCTCAAAAGATGCAGCAATCCGCGAGGTCCACCACCGAGTGAAAAATAATCTTCAAACCATCTCTGCGCTGTTGCGGCTCCAAGCAAGACGGACTGAAGCAGAGGATGGAGCGCTTGCGCTTCTCGAAGCAGAACGTCGCATCCGCTCGATTGCAATCGTCCACGAGATCTTGTCGAAAGAGCCTGGTGATCAGGTTCCTTTCGACGAAATTATTCGGAGCCTGATTCAGATGGCCGAAGATTCCGTTGTCGTTGAACATCCCATAGAGTTCTCGGTCCACGGTGAACTCGGCGAGGCAACCGCCGACATCGCTACTCCTCTTGCTGTAGCGATTGCTGAGATTTTACAAAACGCAGTCGAACATGGTTTCGTCGGCGAGGATAGTTCCGACAGGGTGGGCCATGTAGCGGTTGAACTCGGTCACAGTCGAAAAGAACTCTGGGCAGAGATTCGTGACAACGGTCAGGGGCTTCCGGTCGGTTTTGACATGAACAACACGGACTCGCTTGGCGTGAGCATTGTGCGCGACCTCATCTGTACACAACTCCAAGGTGAATTAACGATGGAGAATGTGGTCGACGACGACCAGGGGGGAACGAAGGTTTCGGTACGCATACCGCTTTTCGAAAAGTGAGAGAAAGAAAAAACCCTTTGACAACTTTGTCAAAGGGAAAGCAAAAGAATCAATGTTGGTGCTGTTGTTCGAGAAGAAGTGCTCTCCTGCGATTTGCGAGCCACGTTTTGCGAAGTTTGCGTCGCTCTTCTTCGCCGGTCCCTCCCCATACGCCCGACTCTTGGTTCGTGGCGAGTGCAAACTCTAAGCATGGTTCGAGTGCATCGCATTCTCGACACACTTTTTTGGCAGATTCAATTTGGTGGACTGCACCGCCGGTGTTGCCGATAGGAAAAAAAAGTTCTGGCTCAACGTTGCGACACGCTGCGCTCTCTCGCCAATCTTCCGCATCCCAATCAACGGTGCGGTTCCAAGTTAGGGCCATCTCTTCCTTCCAAACCTTCAACGACAGGGGATTAACTCTTCAAGAGTTAACCACGCGGGAAGAGGGGTGTTTGACGCGGTCTCTCCAGCGACGTCAATACGACAATCCATGGGCACCTGTCTCATTCGAGCACGCCGCAAAAACTACGGTGGTGTCACCATGACCGCCGTCATCGCTCACAGAGGCTCGGCACAACAAGAGCGGGAAAACACTATTGCTGCGTTTTTACGAGCAAAAGAATGTGGGGCCGACGGCGTGGAGTTTGACGTGCAGATGACCGTTGACGAAATGCTCGTTATCCATCACGATGCTGAAATTCCAGATATCGGCTTTATTTCTCAACTATCGAGCGAGGCACTCCCCCCATGGATTCCAACGCTCAGCGAGGCGCTGATCGCCTGTGAGGGCATGAGCGTGAACGCTGAGATCAAGTGCTTTGAGGAAGGAAATCTGGGGTTCAAAGAAACAATCGTGGAACGGCTCGTCGAGGTAGTTCATGGCGCCGACGCTCCGCCGGATCTCCTGGTCTCATCATTCGACCATGGCGTCCTCGCTGAGGTCCGTCGCCAGGCCCCGTCGGTGGCCACGGGGGCGCTGATCGCCCCCGGCAGGGGGATAGTGAGCGTCCTGGAACGCCTGAGTTCTCAGGGCATTTCAGCCGTTCACCCCTTTGTGCTCAGCGTGCTTGAGAGCGATGTTACTGAGGCCCATCGACAAGGAATTGAGGTCAACGTGTGGACCGTGAATGGGCCAGACGACCTTGAGCGAATGAGCAATTTCGGTGTCGATTCGGTCATCACCGACGACGTGCAACTTGCGCGAAAAGTGCTGAAAATCGGGGAATCAAATTGCTGATCGGGGGGCGAAAATCGAGGTGTGTTTGAGACGGCAAAATCTCCGTTTAGATTATGGGCATGAACGTTGTTGTCTGTGTAAAACAAATCCCTGACCCCGCAGCTCCGCAATCTTTAGAGCCGGGGACCCACACGCTCGATCGATCAGGAAAACTGATCCTCGACGACTCCGACGCCTATGGCGTTGAGATGGCATTGCAACTTGCTGAACAAGCGGGCGGCGGTGACGTCACCTTGGTGTCGATGGCACCAAATGGCGAGACCTCTGGTCTGCGCACCGCATTGGCGATGGGTGCAGCGAGCGCCGTCTTGGTGAGCGATGACGCACTGAAAGGTGCGGATGCACTCACAACGGCAAAGGTACTTGCTGCAGCTATTAAAAAATCAAATCCTGATTTGATTCTTACGGCGACAGAATCTTCTGATGGGTACACCGGAACGGTCCCGGTGCAGATCGCTGAACTCCTTGGCCTCCCGTCAATCACTTTTGCAAAGTCGGTCGTCATCGAAGGCGGCAACGTCAAAGTCCAGCGACAGACTGAATCTGGTTATGACGACGTCGTTGCCCCACTGCCGCTGCTCGTCACTGTGACCGCGGGTGTGGTCGAGCCCCGGTATCCATCGTTTAAGGGCATCATGGCGGCGAAGTCGAAGCCCGTCGAAACAGTGACTGCTTCAGACCTCGGCATCGCAACGGGTGCCGCTGGCCAGGAGATCACTTCGGTGGTCGATGCAGAGGCTCGTGCCGCTGGTGAAATTGTTGTGGACGATGGCGATGGCGCTCAGCGCATCGTGGCGTTCTTGGAAGAACTCAAGCTCGTTTAACTCGGAGGAATCATGGCGATCAATTCAATTTGGGTAGTAGTCGAACTTACAGAGGCAGGTCCAACAACGACATCGTTAGAGCTCTTGACCGCAGCGCGAGGCCTCGGCTCGAGTGTTGATGCAGTTGCGTGGGGAACGAACGTCGCCGCCAACGCTGGCGTGCTTGGTGAGTACGGTGCCACCACGGTCTATGACATTGGTGACATCGGCGACGCTCTGCCGGGATCACCTGTCGCAGGGGCGATCGCAGGAGCGATTGCTGGCGGGAGCGGTCCAGATGCAATTTTCATTCCGACTTCCTATGACGGTCGGGATATTGCCGGTCGCCTTTCTGCTCGTGCAGACCTTCCGGTGTTGACCAACATCACGGGTCTCGTTGGTGGAGACACGATGACGACCCAGCACCCGGTTTTCGGTGGCACCCAGATCGTTAATGCGTCATTCACGGGCAACGGTCCAGGTATTTACGTCATTCGCGCGAAGTCGTTTGCTCCCGAGCCATCGGGAGGTGCTGCAGCATCGGTGAGTACCCTTGCGGTTCCTGATCTCGGCAACACCAACTCGGCGTCGATTACCGAGCGCCACGTTGAAGAGCGAACCGGACCGAAACTTGACGAAGCGGCCGTTGTCGTTTCTGGGGGTCGAGGACTGGGGGAAGCAGCAAACTATGCCCTGATCGAAGATTTGGCCAAACTGCTCCACGGTGCCGCTGGCGCGAGTCGTGCGATTGTTGACGCTGGATGGGTTCCCTATGCCCACCAGGTGGGCCAAACCGGCAAGACCGTGAAGCCAGACGTCTACCTGGCCTGTGGCATCTCTGGTGCGACGCAGCACATGGTGGGCATGAAGGGTGCGAAGAACATCATTGCCATCAACAAGGACCAAGATGCTCCGATCTTCACGATTGCTGATCTTGGTATCGTCGGCGACGTCCACAAAGTGGTTCCGGCACTGATCGAAGCACTCAAGAGTCACTAAGACTGGAGAAAGTGCCTGGCCAGATGGCTGGCAGTATCACCGAGAAATAAGGTGACCAACAAGTAGCCTGGGCATCGATTCCCATGCTGTTTCCTACTATTGACTTCGCGATCTTTTTCGCGGTGGCCTTCACCGTTTGTTGGCTCCTCAGCCCTTTCCCACGCTATTGGAAACTCGCTGTGTTGGGGTTCTCCTATTTCTTTTATGCCTGGTGGGACCCGAAGTTCGTTCTTCTTCTCGTAGCGGAGACCTTGATCGCCTATGTTGGCGGCCAGCTCATCACCAACAGGGCGGCAACGCTCAAGGCACGCAAGCTATGGATGTTCGGCTCGATTGCGTGCCTTTTGGGGCTTCTCGCCTATTTCAAGTACGCAGGCTTCTTTACTCTCAACGTTGACAACTTGGCTCACAGGATGGGTATGGGCAATATCGTCCCCTTGTTGCAACCTACTCTTCCCGTTGCGATTTCTTTCTTCACGTTCATGGCCATGAGCTACGTGATCGATATCTATCGCAAGCAACTTGTACCCGCTCGACCTATCGATGTCGCGGTCTACTTGGCATTCTTTCCTCACTTGATCGCTGGGCCCATTGTGCGCGGTGGCGAGTTGCTTCCACAGATTCGCCAGCGTCGAGATCCAAACCATATTGACTATGCCCGAGCGACGCAGTTGATCATGATGGGCCTCTTCAAGAAAGTCGTGATTTCTTCCTACCTCGCAACGGCCATTGTTGATCCGGTGTTTGCATCGCCAAAAAGTTTTTCAGCGATTGATAGTGCTTTTGCCGTGTGGGGCTACGCATTCCAGATCTACTGTGACTTTTCTGGGTATACCGATATCGCCATTGGCTTGGCGCTGTTGCTAGGGATTCGCTTCCCCTTGAACTTCGATAAGCCCTACTCGGCGAATACCCTTCAGGACTTCTGGAGGCGCTGGCACATCACCTTGTCGCGTTGGTTGCGTGACTATCTCTATATCCCCCTCGGAGGCAACAGAGGCAACAACACTGAAGTAGCGCGCAACATCATGATCACCATGATCTTGGGCGGGCTCTGGCATGGCGCTGACTGGACATTCCTTATTTGGGGTGGCCTTCACGGTTCGGGCCAAGTCGTTGGTCATATTCGCCGACAACGTCGAGAAGATCTCGGCTTACCTGGCGTAGCAAAAGGGACGTGGCGACACTGGATCCAGGTCTTCTTGACGTTTCAGTTTGTCTGTTTGGCGTGGATCTTTTTCCGGGCCACATCAGTCGCAAACGCCATGCAGATGCTTGGCCGTCTTTTTTCTGGATGGAATACTGCGACGACGCTCATCACCCCCCTCCTCATTGTGACCTTCATCGCCGTGATGGTGGTCCAGTTGGTACCTTCCAAGGTTGGAGATCGAGCGACCACGTGGTTCTCCAATCAGCACTTGGCCGTTCAATCATTGTGTGTGGCCGCTGGCTTATTGATCATTACGACGCTTGGGCCGGCGGGTGTGGCTCCCTTTATCTACTACCGCTTTTAACCATGGACCGCGACCACACATTTACTCGTCGACCCTCTAGCCTGAGGGCCGTGGATGGCCGGAGGAATCGAGGAGGGTGTCATGAGTGATGCCCCAGTGACGATGGACGAGTCGCCGACCCACCCTGCGATGGTTCGCCAGAGCATGGGATGGAAACGGATCTTGGTGTTGATGGTGGCGGGCTTTGCGATTTGGATCGTTCTTGATGCCACGACCCTTCAACACAATGCACAAGTGTCACCCGTGGGGGCTCGCCGAACGCTGTCGCTGCAGATTTTGAATCCGATTGCCGCCACAAGCCGAACGCTGCAGATCTCGCACATCGAGTCCATCGCCAATGGCATGTTGGGTAGGAACGGTAACGTCATCGGCTATGGCAATGTCACCGTCTTAGGCCCAACAAAAAAGCCCGCGGTGAAATCGAACAGCTCGACCACCACGACGGTGCCAACGGCGATTCTCCCGTCAGCGACGAATCCACTGCGGGTCTTGATCGTTGGCGACTCAATTGGAATCGACCTCGGTGACGCGTTGCAGAACCAGTTGGCGAGCACGGGCGTCGTGACGGCCACCTTGGACGCCAAAGAGTCAACGGGACTGACCCGTCCGGACTACTTCAACTGGCCAGCCGAGCTCCAAGGCGACCTCGCCAAAGTGAATCCGCAGGTGATCGTCATCATGATGGGGGCGAATGATCCCCAAGACTTCCCAGGTCCCCCTGATATCCCCTTTGGAACGCCGCAGTGGAACTCGCTCTATGAGCAGAAAGCAGTCCAGCTCATGACCTTGGCGACGTCAAGCGGTGCAAAAGTAATTTGGATGAGTGTCCCGCCCATGCAAGACGCAGGTTTGAATGCTCGAGTGGCTACCGTCAATACCTTGCAAAGTGAAGCAGCAGGCCAAGTGAAGAACGTCACCTACCTCGACTCGGCTTCGGTGATTGGGAACGCCCAGGGTTTGTTCACCCCGTTCGTTACCGTCGACGGTAAAATCCTTAACGTCCGTGAGCCTGACGGCACCCACGTCACCCCAGCCGGTGGGGCTGTCTTGGGCAGCTATGCAATCACAACAATTCAGCAGAAATTCAAAATACCGATTCCCTAGCTGACGCCTTAAACAAGCGGCCAAGGATAGGGCGGGTAGTCACGATCCTCATCGGGGAACGGAAGAGACCCTGCAGCGAGGAGCTCGTCTGCTCGCTCGATCGTGCGGGAAAGTTCACGCGGTGCAAGTAATTCAGTAAGAACTTCTGGAGGAGCAGCGCAGAACGATCGCAGCGCTGCCAGGAATGGCTCATCGAGCGGCTCTCCAGCAAAGTCCCAGACAACCGTGCGCAACTTGTCCTCTTCATGAAAGCACAAACCGTGATCAATTAACCATAGGCGGCCATGGTCGAATAAGACGTGGCCGCTTTTCCGATCGGAATTATTCGCTACAACATCAAATCCTGCAATGGCAATCATTGTCCTATGGAGTTGCTCTTGTTCACGCAAGGTGAAGTAGTGGTGCTCCATGTCTTCATCGACATAGACCTGGAGGGACCCCACTCCAAAGGGAGCATCGTGGCGGACAATGGTCAAGGGAACGAGATCAAGGCCGAGTCCAGAAGAGAGTTCGTAGGCCGCTACTTCACGTCGCCACAGGCCGAGAGGGAAGTCCCAAAGGGGTCGCTCGCCTTGTTCTGGCTTGTAGACCGCCATCAATTCCTCGCTGCCATCAGAGACCGTGACGAGCAGCGTGTTGTTCGAGCTATTTGAGAATCGACCTTGAACTTCTATGGACCCAGTGGACAAGAGCCGGGCGTGATCGTCGCTCACGTGATCGGTGCGCGATGACCGTTCGTTCGTGGACAGTCATGACCGCGAGGGTCCAAAGGAAGGCCACAAAGCGGGCAGGGAGGTCGACCAGATTCGACAAGCAGCGTTGCATGAATGGCAAAGGCCGCGGCTTGTTCTTTTGTGACCACGATGACGGCTGTATCGAAAGGGAGATCGTCATCGCTGATTGACTCAATGCTGACTTCTACGTTGCCAGAGGCATCGTCAATCGCCACCGACAGATTGCCAGCCGCAAAGTCAACCCCTTGGTCGGGGCTTAAGACAAGATCAAGATCTTCGGGAAGATGGCCCGGTCGGCCTAAGCCTTCGATGGCGCGAGAGAGGTAGGTGGCCAGCACCGCAATCTGTTGTTTCTCAACTTTGACGGTCAAGACCCGGGGCCCGTCTATGGCTTGGAGGAGAAAGACTCGTGATCCGATCTCTCCAACGGTGCCCACGGAGAAGCGTTCAGGGTTGAGAAAGCGAAAATCGGTCATGAACGTGCCAACTCCTTGAGTGATCCTGTTGAATTCATCGTCAAAACATGGGGAATGCCATCACTGATTACGAGCACACTGATTGAACAGGGTGACACCGTAAGGCGCTGGAAGAGATCAAGTGGCGCCCCGAGCGCCATCTGCAAGATGGCCTTAATGGGATCGGCGTGCGAGACCAGCACAATGGACCTACCCCGATTGGCGGCGGCCAAGTCCATCACGGTCCCATAGGCCCGCGTGGTCATTTCAGTAAACGATTCTCCGTTGGGAAAGCGAAAGGACGAAGGCGTTCGCTGGACTTGGGCCCATTCCTTCTTCTTGGTTAAAGCAAGCAAGTTCTTGCCCGTCCAGTCCCCAAAATCACATTCCAGGAGACCCTTGGCAAGCTGCGTTTTCAGTCCGAGCGCTTTGGCGATAGGGGCGGCGGTTTCTTTGGTTCGCTCTAAGGGCGATGCATAGATGGCCTTGGGCTTGGTGGTCAGTTCATGAAGCCGCTCTGCCGCCTGAGTGGCTTGAGCGAGACCTTCGTCGCTTAAGTGGAGCCCTGGGGCTCGTCCGGGGAGAATCTTGCCCGTTGATGGGGTTTTCCCATGGCGTACTAAGTAAACGAGGGTGGGGCGAGGGCGAGATGGAGGCACCGAGCCATCGTAGAAGAATTCTGAGGGAACCTGACCCTTTCGCCAGAAAAAGGGGCTTAAGCGCTGCGAAGGCTTGGTGCGGCAACGGCCGTGGCGGGCCAACGCTTTCGAGAGACTCCGGCCAAGCGGCGTAACAGGGCGATCGCTGCGGGGTCGTCATCGCCGGGGCGAATTTCAACCACGCCGGCGTCCACCATGGCATTCAACAGTTCTCGACCGACCTCGGTGCGCACGATGGTCAAGGTCCAGTCGCTAAAGGAACCAATGCCACCGGTTGAGATATCAGCGTGCTCGGCTGCAAAGTCCGGGCAGGATTTACATCCTTCTCGGGTATAGGCGTGGCATTCCTTGAGCGGGACTTCGACATAGCGTCCATCGTGGAGCCAAAGTTGGAAGACACCTTTGATGTTCATTTTCATGATGTCGGCGCGCTTCACGTCGTATTTTGCTTCAAAGAGTTCTTCGAAAATGGCATCGTCGAAGGTCTTTGAACATAACAAGCCAATAGTGAGCGAAAGTCGTCGTGCAATTTTTCCAGCCTTACGGGCTTGCATGGCCCCCGGTGCTGATGCCTGACAACCCATCCCCACCAGTGCGATACGTTCTGCACCGCCTGCGATCGCCTCAGGGTAGGCCAGGGTGTTGGCTGAGTAGGTATAGCGAGACCCGGCGGTGGCGATCACATCAGCTCTCGTGGTGGCGAGGGCAGGTATTGCCTGCCAGGTTGAACCGTCGCCTTCGAGGCCTGAAACTAATGCGGCATCGATGAAGTCGTTCTCTAAGGCAAAGGTCAAGAGCGCTGAGACAAAGCCACCGTCTTGGCCAACGTCGGCGAGCTCTGGGTCGGTGGTTCGGGCCAAGACAATGTCCAAGGCAATACCGAAGTCTTCGTCGTCGGCTCGCACACGCTCAAAGCGCTTTTCGTCGATCTCGGTTTCCCAGTTTCGAAAGCGCGGGCAGGCCCTGGTGCACAGGGTGCAACCCTTTTCGCCGTGGGTGCAGTTTTCGAGGTCTCCATCAATGTCCAAATGGAACGGCTTGTAGACCCCGTTGGCGTCGTTGTAGTTCAAGACGTCGTGCGGGCACGCGATGACACATGCTGCACAACCAGTGCAAAGTCCCCCCGTGACCACTTCGTTGTAGAGCTCGGTCCATTGGGGTTTTTCTTGTGACATGGCTCCCACCTTAGCGAGGCGGTCACACGAGCGACAAGATGGGAGTACCGTCACGTGGATGCCAGAAATCTTAGAGATTGAGTATTACCGTCAACTCGCCGAAGGAGCACTCGGTCGCGAGATTAAATCAGTCGAAGTAGACCGTTATGCGGGGAAGTCCTTGACCCCCGGGATCCGGCCCAACGACGTTCTTCCGGGCCTCTCGTTCACTGCGGCTCGTCGCAAGGGCAAATTGTTACTGCTTGAGACGGAAGGCCCGGTGTTCGGCATGCGCTTTGGTATGACCGGAGGGCTCCTTCTCGATGGTCTCGCCGGTATCGATCGCTTGGAGTACGGCCCGGGGACCTACGAAACCAAGTGGATTCGAGCCTCAGTCCACTTTGTTGATGGGGGAGCGCTCCTTTTGCACGACCCTCGACGACTTGGTCGAGTGCTTATCGATCCGGATGAAGATCGCCTCGGACCTGATGCTTTTGCGCTTTCGCTCAATGAGCTTCGAGGTGCCCTCGAGGCGCGCTCGGATGGCCCAGCATTAAAGGCCCGCCTGCTTGATCAAGCAAAGATCGCTGGGATCGGGAATCTTTTGGCTGATGAGATGCTCTGGCGCGCCGGCATCAGTCCGTTGCGGCCGTGTAACAAGCTCAAGCCAGACGAACTCAAGCGACTTCATCGCTTTATTCGCTCGGTGTTGACCCAGCTTTTCAAACGTGGAGGGTCGCATACGGGAGACTTGATGAGTGAGCGCCACCCGGGTGGGGCGTGTCCAAAAGACGGGCATGCCCTTCATCGCGCAACCGTCGGTGGGCGTACAACATGGTGGTGTCCAAAACATCAGAAATAGTTGTTNCTGGGGAGTTTTCGCCAGCATCACTCCTCAAGAGTGTCTTTTNCGGCAAGACTCGTTTCATGCAGCACTACCTCATTACGTATGGATATGTAGCCGTCTTCGTCTTGACGGTGCTCGAGTCCGCTTGTTTCCCAATTCCTTCCGAGGTCACACTGGCCTTCGGAGGCGCCCTCTGTTCGACATCGTTTGCGGCGTCAAGCGGCGATCAACCTCTCAATCTTGTGCTCGTCATCATCGTCGGGATCATTGGTTCTGTGGTGGGCTCCTTTGTTGCCTATGTGGTTGGGAGAACCGGAGGCCGAGCCCTGGTGGACCGGTGGGGGAAATATGTCTTCTTGACGCACAGCGACCTCGACAAAGCACATGCGTGGTTCGAGAAAAAGGGCGATGTTGCGGTGCTCGTTGGCCGAGTCATCCCCCTTGTGCGGTCGGTGATCTCGCTTCCGGCAGGTGTCGCAGAGATGCAGCCGCTTCGCTTCGGGATTTTTACCACGCTCGGGGTGTCGGTCTGGGTCTCACTGTTCACCATCCTTGGCTACAACTTCAGCGATCATTATGAGCAGTGGACAAAAGGTGTGGGCTGGGTGGGCTACATCATTGGTGCAGTCATTGCGGTGATGATTGCCGTCTTTATTTATCACCGCTATCAGCAGATTAAGAAAGAGCGCGGCACGAGTGGGAAACACGCCGCAAAATAGTTAGCCTTCTGTTGCGGCGTCGAGAACTTTCTCAGCGTGTCCGTCAGCGCGGACGTTGTACCAGGCGCGAGCTATCTTGCCTTTTTCGTCAATTAAAAACGTTGAGCGAATAACGCCGACGGTCTTCTTGCCGTACATCATCTTTTCTCCCCACGCGCCATAGGCTTCCATGGTCTTTTTCTCGGGATCGCTCAAGAGCGGGAACTTCAGTTTGTACTTCGTGCGGAATTTCGTATGGGCAAGGTCACCGTCAGGAGAGATGCCGAGAATGGCGACGTCGGCATTGGAAAACTTTCGCAAATTGTCATTGAACTGGCAGGCCTCTTTCGTGCACCCAGGGGTATCGTCTTTCGGGTAGAAGTAGACAACGACCTTTTGACCTTGAAATGAGGCCAATGACACAGATTTGCCATCTTGGTCCTTGAGGGTGAATTTGGGAGCTGCCTTGCCTTCTTCAAGTCGTGCCATGCGTTTCTCCTTCTGGTGAAAAAGTTCTGAACAGTGCTGATGTTAGAGCCTGTGGCACTGTCGTGGACCAGGTTGGCAGTAAGGTAGGAAACGAGCAAGGCGCAGACGGTGCCTTGAATTCGGGGCCCATCTCCCTTGACGCTGGTTTCGGGCCCAACCAAGCACAAGGAAGAAGTAGCAATGACCAACCCCTCCGGGCAGGGTGCTGAGACAAGCACCATGACTGCCGACACGTATGAGACAACCCGAACCTTTGAATCCTTAGGGATCATCGCTCCGCTCGTCCAAGCTCTGGCCAAGGACGGCATTACTGTTGCCTTTCCCATTCAGTCGATGACCATTGAAGACGCGTTGGCCGGCCGTGATGTCTGTGGCAAGGCCAAGACCGGTTCAGGGAAAACCCTGGGTTTCGGCCTCCCGATGCTTCAGAGGATTGCCGAGAAATTGACCGATGCCAACGGCACGTTTCATCAACTCGCCGGCGGGCCCGCAAAGCCCAAGGGCTTGGTGCTCTTGCCGACGAGAGAACTCGCCGTGCAAGTCCACGACGTGCTCGGCCCACTTGCCGAAGCTCTTGGAATGCGAGCCGTTGCCGTCTACGGTGGCGCTGACATCGAAAAGCAGATCTCGACCTTGAAAAAAGGCTGCGAGATTATTATTGCTACTCCTGGTCGGTTGATCGACCTGGGGGATCGCGGTGAGCTGGGCGTCGAGGATCTTGATGTCTTGGTGTTGGACGAAGCAGACCGCATGGCCGACATGGGCTTTATGCCACAAGTCGAATGGGTATTGCGTCGCTTGACCGGCCCACACCAGACCTTGTTGTTCTCAGCCACTCTCGATGGAGCCGTTGATCGGTTGGTCTCGCGCTATCTCACCGACCCGGTCTTTCACGAGGTCCAATCCGACACCCAGACCGTGGCCAAGATGGTTCATTACTTCTTCAATGTTCATCAGATGGATAAAACTAAAGTGGCCGCCGCCATCGTGTCGAACTACGACAAAGGATTAATCTTTTGTCGTACCAAACGTGGAGCAGACCGTTTGGTTGAAGATTTAGGCAAACTCGGTGTGAATGCGGCAGCTATTCACGGTGACCTACGTCAACAACAGCGAGAACGAGCGCTGGCAGACTTTACGGGCAACAAGCTTCATGTGCTGGTAGCCACTGATGTCGCAGCTCGAGGCCTGCACATCGACGGCGTCGACGTTGTGGTGCACTTTGATCCTCCCGAAGACCAAAAGGCCTACCTCCACCGATCGGGCCGAACGGCTCGTGCCGGGACCGAAGGCGTGGTCGTGTCGCTGCTCTTATGGAATCAAATTGTCGAAGCAAGCGTCATCCAAAAGCGCCTCGAGCTTAAACTCCCGGTCGTTGAGATTTTCTCGAATAGTCCGCACCTTAAAGAGTTGGGGAGTTGGCAGCCAGATCCGAAAGATTCCGTCCTATGAGCAAGAAAAAGCAAAAAGCACCATCACCGTTCGCTCCCCATGAGGGGCCTCCAAAGGTCATCAATCCCGCCAAGGGCATCGAGCGCGCCTTAGTGATCACGGCCCATCCCGACGACGTGGACTTCGGTGCAGCAGGAACCGTCGCGGTACTCACAAAAGCAGGCGTCAACGTGACCTACTGCATCGTGACCGATGGTGACGCGGGTGGGAGTGATCTTGGAACCACCAGAGAACAACGTGCGGCTCTTCGTCGACGTGAGCAGACCACGGCGGCAGAACAAGTTGGCGTCAGTGATCTCATCTTCTTGGGCTACGAAGACGGAAAACTCGAAGCAAACTTGGCCCTTCGGAAAGATCTTTCTCGAGTCATTCGACAAGTTCGTCCCGATCGGGTGATCTGTCAAAGTCCGACGATGAATCTTGATCGCATCTATGCGTCGCATCCTGACCACTTGGCCGCTGGATCAGCGACCATTAGCGCCGTCTACCCCGATGCGCGCAACCCCTTCGCCTTTCCGGATCTTTTAGAAAAGGGCTTTGAGCCGCACGCCGTCCCTGAAGTGTGGGTAATGGCTGATCCGAACCCGACCATGGCGGTCGACACCACCGGGGTGATCGACCAGAAAATTGCGGCCCTGCGCTCCCATGACAGTCAAGTGGGAGACGGAGAACACATCGAGGAACTCTTGACAACCTGGGGTCGTCAAACAGCGAAGATGGCTGGATTGAAGAAGAAGCGAACCGCCGAAGCGTTTCGCGTCGTCAATACCCAGTAGGTCACTGCCCCGAAGGTCACGACCCAGTCGTTAGTTTCCCGCGGCCAATTGGCGCAGTACAAAGGGAATAACTCCGCCGTGGCGGAAGTAGTCGGCTTCTGTTGGGGTATCGATGCGCACTCGAGCATCAAACTCCACAACGGATCCATCAGACTTTTTGGCCATGACGCGCACGCTCTTTGGGATCTCTCCGCTATTCAACGCGTCGATCCCGGTGATGGTGAGGACCTCATCGCCGTCAAGACCCAGACTCTGGGCGGTGGTGTCGGCGGGATACTGCAGGGGCAAGATACCCATGCCGACCAAGTTCGATCGGTGGATTCGCTCGTAGGACTCGACGATGACGGCCTTGACGCCAAGCAACTTGGTACCCTTGGCGGCCCAGTCACGACTCGACCCCGATCCATATTCAGTTCCCGCCAGAATGACCAGAGGCGTCCCCTCTTCTTGGTAGCGCATTGACGCATCGAACATCGACATCTGTTCGCCTTCTGGGTACTTGGTCGTCACGCCACCCTCTGTTCCTGGGGCGAGTTGGTTGCGAAGGCGAACGTTGGCGAAGGTGCCGCGCACCATAACTTCATGGTTTCCTCGGCGCGTGCCGTAGGAGTTGAAGTCTTGCTGGCTCACCCCACCATCAGTGAGGTAGGTGCCTGCAGGCAGGTTGGCTTTGATCGAACCAGCGGGAGAGATGTGGTCGGTGGTGACCGAGTTGCCTAATTTGGCCAAGATACGAGCGTCGACAATATCGTTGACGGGCGCAGGTTCGGCGGGCAAGTTCTCCAGGAATGATGGGCGACGCACGTAGGTCGATCTCTGGTCCCACGCAAAGGTCTCGCCTTGTGCGACATCAATGGCTTGCCAGTGAACGTCGCCTTCAAATGCTGCGGCGTAGCGTTCTTTGAACATCGCCGGCGTGACGGCTGCGTGGACAGCTTCGGCGACATCAAGATCGCTCGGCCACAGTTCACTCAACATCACGGGGTTCCCGTCACGGTCGGTGCCGATGGGCTCGGTCGTCAAGTCAATGTCAACGGTACCGGCCAAGGCATAGGCGACGACCAGCGGTGGTGACGCTAAGTAGTTTTGCTTGATGTCGGGATGGATGCGGCCTTCGAAGTTTCGATTCCCTGAGAGGACCGAGGTCACCGTCAGGTCATCAGACGTGACGAGATCTGAGATCCCATCAAACAGTGGGCCAGAGTTGCCGATACAGGTGGTGCATCCATAGCCAACGAGCCAGAAACCCAACTGGTCAAGGGGGTCACTCAATCCTGCGGCATCGAGGTAGTCCATCACGACCCGTGAACCAGGAGCGAGCGAGGTCTTGACCCACGGCTTCGAGCTGAGTCCTCGCTCGATGGCTCGCTTAGCGACGAGTCCAGCAGCGATCAGCACCGATGGATTTGACGTATTCGTGCAACTGGTGATTGCGGCAACCGCGATAGCGCCATCGGTGAGCTCTTCAGCGACACCTTGACCATGGCCGGTTTTTGGCTCCCGGCCGAGGGCTGAGCGAAAGGCTGTGTGCACGTTGGCAAGATCAACACGGTCTTGAGGACGCGATGGGCCGGCCAAGGACGGCACAACAGATGAGAGGTCAAGTTCGGCGTACTCAGAGAACACCGGTTCGATCGAGGGGTCATGCCACATCCCTTGAGCCTTGGCGTAGGCCTCAACGAGGGCGACCTGCTCTGGAGGGCGGCCCGTAAAGGTCAAGTAATCGACCGTGACCTGATCGACCGGGAAGATCGCACAGGTTGCACCATATTCAGGGGCCATGTTGCCGATGGTGGCACGGGTTTCGAGTGAGAGTGCCCCGACCCCTGGGCCATAGGCCTCCACGAACTTGCCGACGACGCCGTGCTTGCGCAGTAGTTCGGTGATGGTCAACACGACGTCGGTTGCGGTGACGCCTTCACGAGTCGAGCCGGTGAGTTTTAATCCCACAACTGGCGGGATCAACATTGACGTGGGCTGGCCGAGCATGGCAGCTTCCGCTTCGATGCCACCCACACCCCAACCGAGAACACCAAGGCCATTGACCATGGTGGTGTGGGAATCTGTCCCCACGACGGTGTCAGGATAGGCAACGCCATCGGCAGAAAAGACCACGCGCGCCAAGTGCTCAACATTGACTTGGTGACAGATGCCCATGCCTGGCGGCACGACCCGGAATCCATCAAAGGAACCCTGGGCCCAGCGCAAGAGTTGGTAGCGCTCAAGATTGCGTTGGTATTCGATTGCCATGTTTTGTTCGTAACTTTCGGGTCCACCAGAGCGCTCCACGATGACGCTGTGGTCGGTTACAAGTTCCACGGGAACGAGCGGGTTGATTCGTGACGCTTCGCCACCGAGTTCGACAATGGCGTCACGCATCGCTGCTAAATCGACGACGGCCGGAACGCCGGTGAGGTCTTGCATCAAGACACGCTCCGGGCTGAAGGCGATTTCCCGGGCAGCATCGCCGGCGGCTTCGCCGTGGCTCAAGGGCTTGAGGGACCACTGGGCCAGCGCGGCAATATCGTCCGCGGTGACTTTTCGCTCGTCCTGGTGACGAAGGAGATTTTCCAGAAGAATCTTGATCGAATAGGGAAGTTGCGCAATAGGGAACTGAGCGAGTCCGGCTGCGTTCAAGGAGAAGTATTCCAACTCTTGGCCATTGATGGTCAAGGTGGCCAATGCGCCGTAGCTATTGGGATGAGCGGGGGAAATTGTCATACTCAAAGACTACAAGTCGAATTCGACCTCCCGAATTCACGTTCAAAGCAGATCGTGACTACGATCAAGGCCAGAAACCGACCCAGGAAAAGGGGGCAGAGATGCCACGCTATGACTACCGCTGCCAGACGTGTTCTGAGACCTACGAACTGAACCGAGCAATGAGCGATGCAGATGCTCCTGCAACATGCCCACGTGGCCATGTCGGTGCAGCACGACTCTTGCCGGTCTTCGCGTCGACGGGCCTGGCTCAGTCACCCGCTCCTTCAGGCGGCGGTTGCTGTGGCGGGGGGTGTTGCAACTAATGGGCGAACTGACCAGCTACGACGATTTTCCCGTTCACCAGACACCGGAACTGATTGCTCACTCTCCATTTTCGGATCGTAATCTTTATGACC
>TBL_comb47_HYPODRAFT_10001081_pt1 | contig 35742 bp, 27 predicted proteins | sample TroBogypolimnion_40_FD_10682 | JGI IMG/M metagenome (IMG submission 10682)
GATTGATACCGTTCTAAGAATTCTTGGGTATTTTCGCTTCCTAAAACATTTGCGCTGACGGCGGCATCTAAGCCAGTGAGTGGGCGTAACTCGGGTATCCAATGTGGGTTTGCGATAAAACGACAATCCATCACAAGATCGGCATCAACTGGAATGCCGTATTTGTAACCGAAAGAGAGAACATTTACCCGTAGGTCAGCATCGCCATCGGATTGGAAGATTGTGGCAACCTTTGCCTCAAGTTGATGGACATTGAGTGAGGAAGAATCGATCACGAGATCTGAGATCGAGCGAACTTCACGGAGCCGCTCACGCTCTTTGGCGATACCATCAACTATTCGATCCGAACCTTGCAGTGGATGGGGACGCCGTGTCGACTCAAATCTGCGAACAAGAACATCATCGGCAGCGTCAACAAAGAGAATCTTCCGCTCGATTCCTCGCTCCCCTAGTTCGGCGAGGGCGCCGTTGAGTTCATCGAAGAATTGGCGTCCCCGGACGTCAATGACGACAGCGATCTTCGTGACCGTCCGTTCGGCTAAATCGCAGAGATTAAGCAATAGCGCTGGCGGTAAGTTATCGACTACGTACCAACCCAGATCCTCCATCGCATGGGCGACAGTGGAACGGCCGGCACCGCTCATTCCGGTAACGAGGACTACTTCGGCTGACATGGCTCTATCTTGCCCTACTTGCCTTATGCGTCAAGGATCTCGCCCGTTGCCATATCTACGGATTCACTTCCTGGTTGGAGATTATCGAGAATGATCTCTGCGGTACGTTCACCGATCCCAGGGATCTCGGCTATCTCTGCCTTTGTCGCCTTGCGAAGTGCCGTCACTGATCCGAAGTGTTCGAGGATCGCTCTTCTGCGGACCTCACCCAGTGATGGGATGCCATCAAGAAGTGATTCCAACATGACCTTTGAGCGCTTGCTCCGATGGAAGGTGATGGCAAATCGGTGCGCTTCATCTCGAATACGTTGAAGGAGGTAGAGCGCCTCGCTATGGCGAGGGAAGATGACTGGATCTGGAATTCCAGGCATCCAGACCTCTTCCAGGCGCTTCGCTAACCCGACGAGAGCGATGTTGGTGATACCAAGATCGGCGAGAGCTTGTGCGGCTGCGGCAACTTGTGGTTGACCACCATCGACCACGATCAGTTGAGGTGGATAAGCAAACTTAGGTCTACCTCCCCCGCTCTGCGAAACTTCAGCGATATCAATATCTTTCTCGGCAAGGTAGCGCTTCATTCGTCGAGTGATGACGTGGTGCATCGCCCGCGTATCATCAAAGTTCGCATCGTCATCAATCGCAAAGCGGCGATACTCGCTCTTCTTCGCTTGACCATCTTCAAAGACGACCATTGAGGCGACCATATGATTGCCTTGGATATTGGAGATATCAAAGCACTCGATGCGAAGCGGAAGTTCAGTGAGGTCGAGAGCGCTGGCAATCTCTTCTAGGGCTGCGCCACTCACAGCTGCATCATTCGATCGCTTGCTGAGGTATTGGATCAGCGCTTGATGGGCATTCCGCTTCACCACATCGATCATCTCGGCCTTCTCGCGACGCTGCGGTTGGAGGATCTCTACCTTGTGGCCTGATAGTTCACCGAGCCACTTCTCGTATTCGTTCGTCTCAGTACATGGCCGATCGATCAAGATCTCACGTGGAATCTCGTTATCTCGGTAGATCTTGCTCAGCGTTGCACCGATCAAGTCATCATCTTCGAGCACATTAGCCATATCGATGATCCATGATCGTGATCCGACGATTCGACCATTGCGAACAGTAAAGAGCGAGGCGGCGCAGTGCGTGACCTCTTCATGAATGCCGATCACATCTGCATTGAAATTAGGACTGAGCGAACTCCCCATAATCTCATTCGACTTGGTGATCGCATTGAGTTGATCGCGAAGCTTCGCCGCGCGCTCAAACTCTTCATTCTCAGCAGCCGTCGCCATCTCTGCTTCAATCTGCCGCTCAATATCTGACGGGTTCGACTCTAGATACTTCACGAGCTTCTTTGAAAGATCTTTATGCTCTTCTTGGCTGATCCACCCCACGCACGGTGCCGAGCACTTCCCAATATCGCCAAGGAGGCACTGGCGCTTACTCTTAACCGCACGATCAAAAGTTCCGTTGCTGCAGCTTCTTACTGGATAGATCCGTTGCAAGGTATCGAAGGTGCTACGTAGCGCCCAGGTGTGAGCAAATGGACCAAAGTACTTAGTTCCTTTGATCTTCTTCTGACGAGATACATAGACCTTAGGAAATTCCTCGTTGATTGAGATGGCAAGGTACGGGTACGACTTATCATCTTTGAACTGCACATTGAACTCTGGGTCGTAACTCTTGATCCAGGTAAACTCGAGTTGAAGCGCCTCGACCTCGGTGTTGACGATCGTCCAGTCCACACGAACAGCCTTGTGAACCATCCGATAGGTCTTTGCAGTGAGGTTGCTTCCGAAGTATGAGTTGAGGCGATTCTTGAGATTGAGTGCCTTGCCCACATAGATGACTACACCTTGAGCATCGTAAAATCGATAGACCCCAGGATCAGTGGGGATATTCGATGGACGATAACTCTTCGGGTCTGCCATGGTGAATCGCCTACTTGAGTACAGATGCCAAGAATTGCCCGGTGTAACTCTGCTTCATCTTCGCGACCTCTTCTGGAGTTCCTTCGGCAATGACCTGGCCACCGCCGGCACCACCTTCAGGTCCCATATCTATCACCCAGTCTGCGCACTTAATCACATCGAGATTGTGTTCAATCACAACAACAGTGTTTCCGGAATCAACTAGGCGATTGAGGACGAGCAAGAGCTTGCGCGTATCTTCAAAGTGAAGACCCGTGGTTGGTTCATCGAGGACATAAATGGTGCGGCCAGTTGAGCGCTTCTGTAATTCGGTCGCGAGCTTTACCCGCTGTGCTTCTCCGCCTGAAAGCGTTGGAGCAGATTGCCCAAGTCGGACGTAACCTAGCCCGACGTCGTTGAGAGTCTTGAGGAATCGTGCGATCGCCGGCACGGATTCGAAGAATTCGTGCGCCTCTTCAATCGGCATATCCAATACTTGTGCGATCGTCTTGCCCTTGTAGTGAACCTCGAGCGTCTCACGGTTGTAACGAGCACCATGACAGACCTCGCATGGCACATAGACATCGGGAAGGAAGTTCATCTCGATGGTGATCGTGCCATCGCCCGCGCAGTTCTCGCAGCGTCCACCCTTTACATTAAAGGAGAAGCGACCCTGCAAGTATCCACGGACCTTCGCCTCGCTCGTCTCAGCAAAGAGCCCGCGAATCTTGTCGAAGACGCCAGTGTAAGTCGCTGGATTTGAACGAGGAGTACGACCGATCGGTGATTGATCGACGTGAACAACCTTGTCGAGATTCTCTAAGCCAGAGATAGAGCGATGTCGACCCGGAACGATACGTGCACCATTGAGCTTGTTAGCCAAGACTGAATAGATAATGTCATTGACGAGCGTCGACTTTCCTGAACCGCTCACGCCAGTCACAGCAACGAAGCTACCAAGCGGGAAGGTCACAGAGATATTCTTGAGATTATTCTCTTTCGCATCCTTAACCGTGATTACGCGCTTCTTATCGTAAGGGCGACGCTCGGTAGGAACATCGATTTTGGAGCGGCCAGACATGTATGCACCAGTCACAGACTTAGGTGCAGCGATCAACTCTGCATAGGTTCCCGATGAGACGACTTCTCCGCCATGCTCGCCAGCACCCGGACCGATATCAACGATCCAATCGGCTGCGCGGATCGTATCTTCATCGTGCTCGACAACGATCAGGGTATTACCCATATCGCGAAGGCGTGTGAGAGTCTCAATGAGGCGATGATTATCGCGTTGGTGAAGGCCGATGCTTGGTTCATCGAGTACATAGAGAACACCTACTAAGCCCGATCCAATCTGAGTTGCTAAGCGGATGCGTTGGGCCTCACCACCGGAGAGAGTTCCTGCTGCGCGCTCTAGCGAGAGATAGTCGAGGCCAACATCGAGCAAGAAGCCAAGACGCGCATGCACCTCTTTCAGGACACGCTCTGCGATCTTCTTCTCGCGGGTGTTGAGTGAGATCTTCTTTAAGAAGAGTGCGCATTCCGCGATCGAGAGTTCGCAGATCTCGGCGATGCTCTTTCCGCCGATAGTGACTGCAAGAACCTCGGGCTTGAGGCGAGCGCCCTTACATGCAGGGCATGGCGTCTCGCGCATATATGCCTCAAACTTGGCGATACCCCATTCGCCCTCTTGTTCAGCATGACGTCGTGTGATGAATGGAATGACGCCTTCAAAGCCGGTTGTATAGGCGCGCTCGCGGCCATAACGATTCTTGTACTTCACATGGACTTCATAATCCCAGCCATTGAGGATTGCATCCTTCGCCTTCACTGAAAGTGCCTTCCATGGCTTATCCAGAGAGAACTTAAGTTCTTGCGCTAGCCCTTCGAGGAGGCGATCGAAGTACTCGGAGTTCTGCCACGGCGCAATCGCACCTTCATTGATTGAGATTGAATCATCTGGAATGAGGAGTTCTTCATCCACTTCAAGACGGATACCAATACCTGTGCAATCCGGGCAGGCACCAAAGGGTGAGTTAAAGGAGAAGGATCGTGGTTCTAGTTCGCCAAAGGAGAGCTCGCAATCATGGCAGGCCATATGCTCGCTAAAGGTTTTCTCCTTCTCAGGATCAGTATCTTTAAGATCAACAAAGTCGAGAATGACAAGCCCACTTGCTAATTTGAGTGCGGTCTCAATCGAATCGGTGAGGCGAGATTTCGCATCGGGCTTAACTGCCAGGCGATCAACCACTACTTCGATAGTGTGCTTCTCTTGCTTCTTTAATTTAGGTACTTCGGCAAGTGGATAGACAACGCCATCAACTCGGGCGCGTGAGAATCCTTGAACGGTGAGATCTTTAAAGAGGTCTAGGAATTCACCCTTACGTCCACGGACAATCGGGGCGAGGACTTGGAACTTTATGCCAGCATCGAGTGCGAGGATCTGATCAACAATATTCTGTGGGGTCTGCTTCGCAATCGCCTTTCCGCAATTCGGGCAGTGTGGGCGACCAGCGCGAGCGAAGAGGAGGCGAAGGTAGTCGTAGACCTCGGTGATAGTTCCAACGGTTGAACGAGGATTTCGATTTGTTGATTTCTGATCGATCGATACTGCTGGCGATAGGCCCTCAATGAAATCAACATCTGGCTTATCCATCTGACCCAAGAATTGACGGGCGTAGGCAGAGAGTGACTCCACATAACGCCGCTGACCTTCAGCGAAGATGGTGTCGAAAGCGAGTGAAGACTTGCCAGAGCCAGAGAGCCCAGTAAAGACGATGAGGGAATCGCGCGGAAGGTCGAGGGAGACATTCTTCAGGTTATGCGCCCGCGCACCACGCACTATCAAACGATCTGAACTCATCCGCCAGCCTCATCCATTCCTCGGAGCTCACGTTTGAGCTCTCTAATCTCGTCCCGAAGTCTGGCCGCCACCTCAAATTGGAGTTGGGCTGCTGACATCTTCATCTGTTCGGTGAGCGATTCTATGAGGGCGACCAACTCTTGTCGCGGTAGCGAACCTGGGGATGGAATCGTGATGCCGATCGGCAGGCTGGCCGAGGCTCCCCTCTGATTCTTCGACTTCTTCTTGCTCAACTCTTCGGTATCTTCCGCCTCTTGCGTGATCAGGTCGGTGATATCAGCGATCTTCTTGCGAAGCGCCGTAGGTTCGATACCGTGTTCAGTGTTGTAGGCGACCTGCTTCTCACGGCGTCGATTGGTCTCGTCAATCGCTTGCTGCATCGACTTCGTCATATTGTCCGCATACATATGAACTTCGCCTGAGACATTTCGAGCGGCACGGCCAATGGTCTGAATGAGTGAGGTTGCAGATCGCAAGAAGCCCTCTTTATCGGCATCAAGAATTGCAACGAGTGAGACTTCTGGCAGATCGAGGCCTTCACGAAGAAGGTTGATACCGATCAGGACGTCGTATTCACCAGTTCGAAGTTCGCGCAGGAGTTCGACTCGGCGAAGGGTATCTACCTCAGAGTGGAGATATCGGACTCGGATACCTATCCCCTGCAGATAATCAGTAAGGTCCTCTGACATCTTCTTTGTCAGAGTCGTCACTAGAACGCGCTCATTCTTCACCGAACGTTCATTGATCGAAGCTACGAGGTCATCGATCTGACCCTTAATCGGTTTAACAATGATCTTTGGATCAATTAATCCCGTTGGTCGGATTACTTGCTCGACCACATCGCCCTGGACCTTCTCGAGTTCATACTTGCCAGGTGTTGCAGAGAGATAGAGCGTCTGGCCCTTGCGAGTGAGAAATTCATCAAATCGGAGTGGCCGGTTATCCATCGCACTCGGAAGGCGAAAGCCGTGTTCAACGAGGGTTCGCTTTCGGGAGGCATCGCCTTCATGCATCGCGCCAATTTGTGGGACAGTGACGTGTGATTCATCGATGACGACGAGGAAGTCTTCTGGAAAGTAATCAAGGAGACAGTTAGGAGCGCTGCCCGCTTCGCGGCCATCGATATGTCGCGAGTAATTCTCAATACCTGAGCAGAAGCCGAGCTGGCGGATCATCTCGATATCAAAGGTAGTTCGCATCCGTATGCGCTGGGCTTCAAGGAGCTTATTCTGACGTTCAAAGGCATCAACTGCCTTCTCCATCTCTTCCTCAATCGCCGTAACTGCGCGCTTCATCGTCTCCGGGCCAGCTGCATAGTGGCTAGCCGGGAAGACGTACATCTCGCTCTCTTCCCGAACAATCTCACCGGTTAATGGATGCAGGGTCATGATCTTCTCGATCTCATCACCGAACATCTCTACTCGAATCGCGAGCTCTTCATACATCGGAATGATCTCTACGGTATCGCCGCGGACGCGGAAGGTGCCTCGTTCAAATGCAATGTCGTTACGTTTGTATTGAATATCTACGAATTGTCGAAGGAGTGTGTTTCGGTCGATGGAGTCTCCGACGCGAAGGCGAATCATGCGATCCACATACTCTTGCGGTGTACCGAGGCCATAGATACAGGAGACGGTGGCTACGACGATGACATCTCTGCGTGTGAGGAGTGAGTTCGTCGCGCTATGTCGAAGTCGTTCTACTTCAGCATTTACCGATGAATCCTTCTCAATGAAGGTATCTGATTGCGGAACATAGGCCTCTGGTTGGTAATAGTCGTAGTACGAGACGAAATACTCCACCGCATTATTGGGAAGGAGTTCTCTAAACTCATTGGCGAGCTGGGCAGCGAGCGTCTTGTTAGGAGCGAGGACGAGCGTCGGGCGCTGAAGCTTCTCGATCAGCCAAGCTGTTGTCGCTGACTTTCCAGTACCTGTTGCGCCTAGGAGGACAACATCGTTCTCGCCCGCCTGAATCCGTCGAGCAATCTCTGCGATCGCAGTCGGCTGGTCGCCGGATGGGACATAGTCGCTGATAACTTCAAATGGGTGCGGCTTACGTTGCAGATCGGATATCGCTCTCATGCGATCGCTCGAGGCTTCAGTTCAGATTCCCACAACTCTTCTATCGCCCGCAGCAAGGCATCGGCATCGCCGGCATTATCAATGACGTGGTTCGAGATCGCCGTGCGCTCTTCATCACTCGCCTGGGCTGCGACTCGCTTCTCAAATTCGTACGACTTCATGCCTCGCGCAATGCAGCGTTCGCGACGGAGCTCTAAGGGTGCGGTGATGCTAATAATGTAATCAAAGCGATCCTTGCCGCCGGTCTCAACGAGTAATGGGATCTGATTCACGATGACATCTTCGGGGTCACAACTAGCGACAATCTCATCGAGCGCTTCCCGAATTCGTGGATGTGTGATCGCTTCGAGTTCAGCTCGGGCTGCCGGGTTGGAGAAGACGAGTTCGCCGAGTTTGCCCCGATCAAGGTTCCCATCTTTGAGGATCTCATCGCCAAAGCGCGCAACGATCTCATCAAAGGCTGGGGTGCCACGTTCGACAACTGCGCGAGCGAGCTGATCTGAATCGACCACAATTGCACCGAGTGCAGCCAGATACTCCCCTGCCAGGGATTTTCCAGAGCCAATTCCTCCGGTGAGGGCAACGAGTAGCACATCGCTAGCCTACCGAGAGTTGGTCGTCATCGTCATGGGAAGTTCTGCCGTCCTAGAAATCAAAGGAAAAGGCCCCGACCATAATGGTCAGGGCCTTTAACGCTAGATTGAGTCAGACTATTCTGCAGCCTCAGGTGCTGGAGTCTCACTCGTTGCAAATGCCTCTGCTGGTGCAGCTGCATCAGCGGCGCGTGCTTCATCCTTCTGCTTCTTGTGAGCGACGAAGCGAGCTTGAGCTTCAGCATACTGACGCTCCCACTCTTCACGCTGCGATTCAAAGCCTGGACGCCACTCTTGGGTCTCAGAATCAAAGCCTTCTGGGTAGATGAAGTTACCTTCAGCATCGTATCGAGCAGCCATTCCGTACTGGGTTGGATCGAATGCTTCGATCTCAACTTCGTGACCTTCGTTAGCCTGCTTCAAGGAGAGTGAGATACGACGACGCTCGAGATCGATATCGATGATCTTCACGAAGAGTGAATCGCCGACCTGAACGACCTGCTCTGGGATCTCAACGTGGCGTTCTGCCAACTCTGAGATGTGAACGAGGCCTTCGATACCTTCAAATACCTTGATGAATGCACCGAATGGAACGAGCTTGGTGACTTCACCAGGAACAACCTGATTAATAGTGTGCGTGCGAGCAAATGCCTGCCATGGATCTTCTTGTGTTGCCTTGAGTGAGAGTGATACACGCTCGCGCTCGAAATCAACTTCAAGAACTTCGACAGTTACTTCATCGCCAACTTCAACGACTTCACTTGGATGATCGATGTGCTTCCATGAGAGTTCAGAGACGTGGACGAGTCCATCAACGCCACCGAGATCAACGAATGCACCAAAGTTCACGATTGAAGAGACAACGCCCTCACGGACCTGACCCTTTGTGAGCTGGTTGAGGAAGGTTGTGCGTGACTCGGACTGAGTCTGCTCGAGATATGCACGACGTGAGAGAACAACGTTGTTGCGATTCTTATCGAGCTCGATGATGCGGCATTCAACTTCCTTGCCGATGTAAGGAGTGAGGTCACGGACGCGACGCATTTCGACGAGTGATGCTGGCAGGAAGCCGCGCAATCCGATGTCGACGATAAGTCCACCCTTGACAACTTCGATGACAGTTCCGGTGACGACTTCGTCGCGCTCCTTCTTGCCTTCGATCTCGCCCCAGGCACGCTCATACTGAGCACGCTTCTTCGAGAGGATGAGGCGGCCTTCTTTATCTTCCTTTTGGAGAACGAGCGCTTCAATACGATCGCCAACCTTGACGAGCTCTGATGGAGCTACATCGTGGCGGATTGAAAGTTCACGGGAAGGGATAACACCTTCTGTTTTGTAACCGATATCAAGAAGAACTTCTTCGCGGTCGATTTGTACAACGATTCCTGAGACCAAGTCTCCATCGTTAAAATTCTTAATTGTGCCTTCGATTGCGGCGAGGAAATCTTCTGCTGAACCGATGTCGTTAATAGCGTGAGTGCTCAAGTTGCTCCGTAGGTGAATAGAAGTAGTAGGGATAGGACGGTTTACCCATCTGGATGAGGGGTGAGTCGCTAAGGGTACGCACCCCAGAAAACTGGGTCAAACCGCCAAATCTCGCCCACGCGAAGGGCTACGATGGATTCGTGCGTGAATATCTGCGGGTCGTGAGTTACTCAGGGGCTCGATCCATGATTCTCGCCTCATTCCCCGCTCGCCTCGCCTACGGGATGATCGGATTGGGCCTCTATTTCAAGACATACCATTCAGTCCATTCCATAGCCTTCGCGGGTTTTGTAGCAGGCGTGAATGGCATCGCAGGCTCTCTCACAACCAGCCTTCGATCCTCACTTCTTGATCGCTTTGGCATGCGGACTCCGATCCGAATTTTCGTACCATCCTATGCTGCTTCGATTCTGATTCTTAACTTCGTCCACACCGGGACCTTGCTGCTCCTTGCGGCTCTTTTACTTGGAATAGCTGCTCCACCGATCAACCTCTCGATTCGACCACTCTGGCGAAATATTGTGCCGCAGGAAGATATGCGTCGCGCTTTAGCCATCGATACATCTGTGATGACTACGGCAACGATTCTTGGACCGGTTCTGGTTACCTACCTCTCGCTCTCCAAACATCCGGCATCTGCACTCATAACCTGTTCGATCCTCATCTTTATTGGCGGCATCTCACTCTCGACGTTGAAGGTCGCGAAAGAGTGGAGACCAGAAGCTAAGACAGGTGATGAGATCGGAATCTTCCAGGTTCCTGGCATTCGCCTACTGATGATCGAGGGCATCATCATCGGACTGGGCGCAGGAATTTTTCAGATCGCCGTACCGGCGTTCACCTCAATACGACATGTCGAACATCTCACTGGCACTATCTTCGCCGTCAGCAGTGCGTGTAGCATCGTTGGAGCGCTCTTAGCTGGATTAATCGGTAAGCGTCTCACTCCCCTCAAAGCCTTTGTTCGCAACTATTACTTATGGGCGCTCGTTGGGATTCCGCTCTGCTTCACAACTCCTGGCTGGTCGTTGATGCTGGTTGCAGGGTTAGTCGGACTTACCGTCGGTGCGCAACAGGTCTTCTATCTTGAGGTTGTTGAGGCCGTCCGGCCAAAAGGTACCGCAGCCTCCGCGCTTGGTTGGATGTGGACCGTTGAAGGTAGCGCTGCATCTGTTGGCGCATGGCTAGGCGGTTCACTTTCACAGGCGCTCTCACCGCAGTTCTGTTTTGCAATAACCAGTGCTTCGGTCGTACTAGGTGTCGCGATNGTTCATTATGGNCAAGGTCTATTGAAGTCTGCCGATACCTTCGGTGGCCGTAGCGATTAGTGCGCTGCTAGATCCCAGCTCTTACCAATTCCAATATTGACATCGAGCGGGAGCGAGAGCGCCACGGCATTACCCATCTCTTCTTTCACAAGTGCTGAGAGTTGATCTGCTTCACCCTTGGCAATCTCAAAGATCAATTCATCGTGGACCTGCAGAAGTAAGCGTGATTTCAACCCTTCAGAGTNAATNCGTCTAGCGACGTTGAGCATTGCCACCTTCATGATGTCTGCAGCCGAGCCTTGGATTGGCGCGTTGAGAGCCATCCGCTCTGCCATCTCGCGTTGCTGACGATTCTCTGAGTTCAAATCTGGCAGGTACCTTCTACGACCCAAGATCGTCTCGGTATAGCCGCGATCGCGCGCTTCGACGACAACGCTCTTGAGGTAGTCACGGATTCCGCCAAAGCGATCGAAGTAACTTCCCATCAGTGCTGCAGCTTCGGTTGGTGAGAGGTTGAGTTGTTGTGAGAGTCCGAATGCTGAGAGACCATAAGCGAGTCCGTACGACATCGCTTTAATCTGACGACGCATCTCAGCATCGACGTCACTTGGCTTGACGCCAAATACTTGTGCGCCAACGGTGGTGTGGAGATCTTCACCGCTCTTGAAGGCAGCGATCAACGCTGCATCCTTAGAGAGATGGGCCATAATACGCATCTCGATCTGACTGTAATCGGCAGTTAAGAGGTCTACGTAAGGAGTCGCGGCAACGAAGCAGTCACGAATCTTCCGTCCCTCTTCGGTGCGGACTGGAATATTCTGCAGATTCGGATCAGTAGAAGAGAGGCGTCCAGTTGCCGTGGTCGTCTGCTGGAAGGTGGTGTGGATGCGACCATCTGGCGCGATTGCATTGAGGAGGCCATCGATCGTCGTGAGAAGTTTCGTGGTCTCACGAATACGTAAGAGGTGGGCGAGGATTGGGTGGGATGTCTTAGCAAAGAGCGTCTCTAGACTCTCGGCATCGGTTGTATAACCCGTCTTGATCTTCTTCGTCTTTGGCAGGCCAAGTTCGTCGAAGAGGATTACTTGTAACTGCTTTGGTGATCCAACATTAAATTCTCTACCAGCTACTTTATGTGCGGCCTGCGTCTCGCGATCTACTTCACCACGGAAGAACTCGGCGAGAGAGTTGAGCTTCTTCTTATCAACGGCGATGCCATCTCGCTCCATTGCTGCGAGCTCGATCATCGTCGGAATTTCCATATCGGTCAGCAGCGATTGCATATCGCGCTTGGTGATCTCTTCAGAGAGCACCGGTACTAATGTAAAGATCACCGCAGCAAGGCTGCCATCAAAGGAGCTGAAGAGATCTTCACTAGACGTTGTCACACTTTGGCCAAGGTAGCGCTCTGACAGATCTGAGATCTCAAGGTTTCGACCGCCTGGGTTGATGAGATATCCAGCCAATTCAGTATCGAAGGCGATGCCCTTCACTTCGTGCTGACGAGTGAAATCTTTGCCACCATGGACCCACTTTGGAAGGGATGAATCTGCAAGCCACTCCCCTTCAGGTTTACCTACAACTGTATAAATTTCGGATTCACTTATAGCAACTGCATAGGCGCTGATCGAACCATCGATCACTTCAGCAAAGAGTGCAATCGGATCTTTGCGACCTTTAAGAAGTTTTGCGACTGCTGCACTCGTGCTCTCATGCGATGTTGCCTTATCCATCGGCGCTACGACTGGAGCTGCCTCAGAGAGTTGCTCACTACTTCCGCCAAGGATCTTCGCCTTCTCCTTGAGCGCTTTGATCTCCAGTTGATCCATCAGAGCATTGAGCTTCGCGTAATCAACTCCTGGCCATTCAAGTTCGGTGACGCTTGCACCAAATGAGAGATCGTGACGTAATTGCGTGAGTTCGCGATTGAGTCGGATCGGATCGAGATGAGCACGCAGTGATTCGCCCACCTTGCCACCGACTTCATCTGCCTGCTCTAAGAGTGCAGCGAGTGAGCCATACTCTTGAATCCATTTTGTCGCTGTCTTTTCGCCCACTCCAGGAACCGATGGCAAGTTATCGCTTGGATCCCCACGTAGCGCGGCAAAGTCAGGATATTGCGCAGGTGTAAGTCCGTACTTCTCTTCAACCGCGGCAGGGGTCATGCGTGCAAGATCGGTCATNCCCTTCTTTGGATAGAGAACGGTGATTCGATCTGTCACCAGCTGAAATGAGTCACGATCGCCAGTACAGATGAGCACCTCGTAACCTTGATCAGCAGCATGGGTAGAGATAGTTGCGATGATGTCATCGGCTTCAAAGCCCTCCATCGCGAAGTGTCTGACACCAAGAGCTGAAACCGCTTCGAAGATATATCCCATTTGCGATTTGAACTCATCCGGAGTTGCGCTGCGATTCGCCTTGTACTCAGGGAACTTCTCAGCACGGAAGGTCTTGCGCGATACATCGAAGGCAGTAGCGATATGTGTGGGTTTCTCCTCTTTGATCAAGTTGATCAACATGGAAGTGAAGCCATAGACCGCATTCGTCGCCTGGCCAGAAGCGGTTGAGAAGTTTTCGACTGGGAGGGCATAGAAAGCGCGATAGGCCAGCGAGTGGCCATCGACCAGAAGTAAGCGTTTCTCTACAGTCACGAGGTGGAGTCTAGTTAGACTTACCCTCATGACCGACTATCTTGAAATTATTCGTCAGCGTGGCAGTGGAGCCCTGGATAAGAAGATGGGAATTGAATTCCTTGAGGCTTCTCCTCAGCGTCTCGTCGCTCGCATGCCAGTTGAAGGTAATACCCAACCCTTCGGACTCCTCCATGGCGGTGCCAATGTGGTCTTGGCAGAGAGTCTTGGCTCGGTGGGAACAAGTCTTCATGCGGGCCCTGATCGCAAGATTGTCGGCGTCGATATCAATGCAACCCACCACAAGTCAGCTACCGAAGGATTTGTGACGGGGGTTGCGACTGCCATATCCCTTGGCAAGACGCTCTGCGTCTATGAGATTGTTATAACAAATGAGACAGGTGAGCGCACATGTACTTCGCGCATCACCTGCCTCATCTTGGCAGATCGTAAATAATCGCCGCCTAGTGCGCGCCTGTTCCCAGGTAAGCCTCGCGAACAGCTGGATCGTTGAGTAGATCTGAAGCCTTCGCCTCCTTAACAACCTTACCTGTCTCAAGAACATAGGCACGGTCAGCACGTTGTAGGGCTTGTTGCGCATTCTGTTCAACGAGAAGGATTGTGGTTCCAAGACTCTTATTGATCTCCGTGATGATGTTGAAGATATTTTGAATCATCATTGGGGCTAGACCCATAGATGGTTCATCAAGAAGCAGAACCTTAGGACGTGACATCAGGGCTCGCCCGATTGCCAACATCTGCTGCTCGCCTCCTGAAAGAGTTCCACCTGACTGAGACGTTCTCTCCTTCAAGCGAGGGAAGAGGGAATAAACCTTCTCTAGGTCTTCCTGCATCTCTGACTTTCGATCCTTGCGGAAGTATTTGCCGATCTCAAGGTTCTCAAGAACGCTCATGCCAGGGAAGATGCCACGGCCTTCAGGGACCTGCGAGATGCCAATCTCAACACGTTCATGCGCTGACATGCCAGAAATATCTTGGCCATCGAAGAGAATTGCTCCAGATGAGACTGGGCGAAGTCCTGAAATCGTCTTAAGGGTCGTCGTCTTGCCAGCACCATTGGCCCCGATAAGGGTGACTATCTCGCCTTGGTTGACGACAACGCTTATTCCCTTGATAGCTTCAATCTTTCCGTAAAAAACGTGAAGATCTTTAATTTCAAGACGCATCGGTGGGCACTCCTAAATAGGCTTCAATAACCTTCGGATCATTTTGAACAACGCTTGGCAGATCATCAGCAATCTTCTTACCAAAGTCGAGCACAATCACACGATCTGAAATACCCATGATGAGTGACATATCGTGTTCGATCAGGAGAACGGTGTAGCCAGCATCACGAATTCGTTTGATGTCAGTAGCGAGTGCCACCTTCTCGGCAGGGTTGAATCCCGCAGCGGGTTCATCAAGAAGAAGGAGTTGAGGATTTGTTCCAAGGGCACGTGCGATCTCAAGTCTGCGCTGATCACCATAAGGCAGATTGCGTGCAAGCTGATCTGCACGGTGGTCAATTCCTAGGAAGGTTAAAAGTTCGTGGGCCTTGGCCGCTGACTCTCTCTCTTCTCTACGCGACTTAGGTGATCCAAAGAGCGCTCCCACCAATCCGGACTTCTTGTGAACATCGGTCGCTGTAATAACATTCTCAAGCGCAGTCATGTCACCAAAGAGGCGTACGTTCTGGAAAGTACGGGCAATACCCATCTGGGTAATCTTGTTGCGCTTCTTGCCAGCAAGGTTCGCACCGTTAAAGCGGATCTCGCCTTCTGTTACAGCGTAAACCCCAGTGATTACGTTGAAGACTGTCGTCTTACCAGCGCCGTTTGGACCAATAAGGGCGCAGATCTCGCCTTTTTTGACTGAGAGATTAACGGTATCGAGTGCGCGAACGCCACCAAATTGCATAACAACATTGTCGAGTTCGAGAACTAGTTCAGAATTATTAGACATTCTTTGCTCCCGCCTTTGCCTTGATCTTCTCTCGCTTCTTGCGTGGCAAGAGTCCATCCGGTCGCACGTTCATAATAACAACGAGCACGATGCCATAGACGAGTTGGCGGGCATCCGTGATGAAGCGGATTCGCTCTGGCAGATAAGCCAAGATCACTCCTCCGAAGACCACTCCCCACATATTTCCCATACCGCCAAAGACGATACAGGAAAGGATGAGTACAGAAACGTTGAAGGTGAACATCTGTGGCGCAATAACCATGACCTTAGATGCATAGATAACACCCGCAGCTCCACCGACAGCGGCGCCGATGCTAAAGGACCAAATCTTGTAGCGAAGAGTAGGCACGCCCATAAGCATGGCAACATCCTCGTCCTGGCGAATCGCCTCCCAGGCACGGCCTGGACGACGAACAGAGAGTCGACGGATCATCCAAATAACAAGAAGGATCATCGCAAAGACCAACCAGAAGAAGTTCACGGAATTCATCAAGCCAAACTTCAATGGCCCAATCGCAGGTGGATTAGGAATACGAGCGATTCCATTTGTTCCACCAGTAACTGAAATATTGAGAGTCACGATACGGACGATCTCACCGAAGCCAAGTGTCACAATCGCGAGATAATCACCGCGAAGACGTAGGGTTGGCAGACCAAGCAAGACGCCAGAGAGCATTGCAAGACCCATTCCGATTGGAAGAATCTCCCACGCATTAAGGTGCGTCCGAGTTGAAAGAATTGCCATCGTATATGCGCCGATAGCAAAGAATGCTACGTAACCCAGATCGAGTAGTCCGCTCTTACCAACAACGATATTGAGCCCAAGACCCATGAGTACAAACATCCCGATTGGATAGACCAGGACATCTTGGTAGGAGGAGATTGGTGTGTCGAGAATGCTTGTGAAAGAGAAGTTGCCCGCAAACGGCATGGCTCCTACCAGAGCTATGAGAGCTACGACGAAGATTGTGCGTCGAGGGCGATCCCAACCTTCCCAGATCGCTGCGCCCTTATCACGAAGATTAATATCAGTAAGTTTCACGATTAGACCCTCGTCTGCTGGATCGCTTCGCCAAATATTCCATTTGGTCGAACTAATAGGACTAGTACTAGGACTACAAAGACGGTCACTGACTTCCATTGGCTACCAAGGACCGCTGCAGACATCGTCTCAAGCAGTCCAAGTGCGATGCCGCCAAAGAAGGCACCTCGCAAGTTTCCGATTCCACCAAGCACTGCAGCGGTGAAGGCAGCTAAGCCGAGGTTGAAACCAACGTTGAATTTTGTGGTCTCATAGACTGTCATGAAGAAGAATGCTGCTGCTCCGGTCATGAGGCCACCGATGAGGAATGTCACCGAAATAACGCGATTGAGGTTAATTCCCATCAACTTGGCATTCTCTTCTGACATCGACACTGCACGGATTGCCTTGCCGAGACGACTCTTATTCACGAATCGGTCTAACGCAAAGAACATGAGCAAAGCAGAGATGACCACCAGAACGGTATCAATACGGAAATTTGCACCAGCAATATGGCCAAAGGAAGTCTTCTCCATCAAACGGGGACTTGCCTGAGGGCGAGAGTGAGTCAAGATACGTGCGCTTTCGCTCAAAATGATCGACATTCCGATCGCAGAGATCAAGCTTGCCAATCGATTTGTTCCTCTTGCACGTAATCTGCGATAAGCCAGGAATTCAACTGCGATCGCAGTCAGCCCAGATGCGAGCATGGAGACAACAAGGGCAAAGAGTAATGTATAAACCAATTGGAATCCATGAAGCGGATTTGAATTTGTTGTATGCCCAGTGAGGCCGGTCTCAACCCAGACAGTGGCAAATGTGCCGACCATAAAAATTTCAGAGTTTGCGAAGTTGATGAGTCGCAGAACGCCATAGACCATGGTGTAACCAAGGGAGATCAAAACGTAGATCAATCCCAGGCTGAGACCGCTCAAGCAGAGCGACCAGAACTGGCTGGTCAGAACGGAAAAATTCATTAGCTCCCTATTTCTTAATAATCAGGGCGTGCAGGGTACGAGAGATTCTACAGAGCGGTTCGAAGAAAATAAGCGAAGTGCCTACGGATCTCTCCGCAGGCACCTCACAACGTTCATTCTTGGAGAGTGTTACCTCCCCAAGGAGTGGCTAATTAAGCCTGGCCTACGTAAACGATATTTCCGTTTGCATCAACCTTGTAAGCACCGATTGGCGCTCCACCCTTGACATCGCCCCATGCTTCAAAGGAGAAGGTTCCACCTGTGAAGTTAGGGAACTTGCCTGTTGAAACGCAAGTAGCGATTGCTGCACGTGTTGTCTTACCCTGCTTGATGCAAGTAAGGAATACGTTCAAAGCGTTGATTGTGTTGGTGACGTATCCGCCAGCAACCTTAACTCCGCTTGCAGCTGTGAATGCCTTCTTCTGAGCAGCAGTTGCAACGTTATCGAATGGTGTGTCACCTTCGGTCAAACGTGCATCCTTTGCAGCAGCATTTCCAGCAGCCTTAGCGAATGAAGCAGTAGCTGATCCATCGCCTGATGCGAAGACGCCTGTGTATCCGCCGTCACGAAGTGACTTTACGAATGCGCCTGCATCTACATCGTAACCACAGTAGATAACGACATTAGCCTTTGATGCAAGAACCTTTGCGGTTGTTGCAGACCAGTCTGTACCTGTTGTTGGGAGGATGTGATCTGTTCCGACGGTTGTTGCCTTCACTTTAGCAAGGCCAGGAGCTGTGTACTGAGCAAGACCAGCACCGTAAGGAGATTGGTCATCTACCAAGTAAACAGCAGGTGAAGTAACACCCTTTGTTGCGTAACGAGCAAGGGCTGGACCCTGGACGCTGTCGTTACCAACAACGCGGTGGAAGACTGGTCCACCAAAATCAGGAGCCTGTGGTGTTGTAAGAGTTACGCGTGAAGCTGAAGGCGAAACCATAGTGAGGCCAGCAGCGATGTATGAAGGGAATGAGTTTTCAGAAGCACCTGAATAAGCAGAACCGACGAGGCCGATAACTGCCTTATTCTTAGCAACACCTGGAGCAACTGTTGCTGCTACAGATCCTGAACCCTGATCGTCAACCTGAATCATGTTGACCTTTACAGCTGGCTTGCTTGCATTGTAAACAGCAAGAGCATACTTAAAGCCTGCAAGTTCATCTTGACCAGCCTGTGCTGCATCGCCAGTCAATGGACCCTGGAATGCAATTGTTACTGTTGTTGCCGCGTGAGCAGAAGTTGCAGTCAATGTTCCAAGTGCGAGGAACGCAGCTGCTGCAGCGCCAAGAACGCGAGTTGAATTCTTGTTCATGTGGACCTTTCTTACTTACCTGTTGTTTCCCGGGACAGGGAGGTGAGAAGGGTAGCCCGAAGAGTCCCCCGCGGACAAGCCTTAGAAGGGTCGATCCCCGCGTAACAGGGCTAAAAATTATTACTTTTGTGTTACATCCACTATGTGGACGCCTTCTTGCAAATGCTTTGCGGGGACCCTACTTCTTGGCGTTATCTGGCACGGCATCCGGGGAGATGACCGCCTGGGCCACCTGCTTCATCGAGATGCGACGATCCATCGCGGCTCGTTGAATCCATGAAAATGCCTGTGGCTCAGTGATATTGAGTGCAGCCATCAAGATTCCTTTAGCGCGATCAATGACCTTACGAGTTTCAAGTCGTTCATGAAGATCTGCAACTTCACTGGCAAGTGACTTCATCTGGGTATGACGACTCATTGCGATCTCAATTGCAGGAATCAAATCTGCAATTCCAAAGGGCTTCACGACATATGCCATGACGCCAGCATCTCGTGCACGTTCAACAAGTTCGCGTTGACTAAAAGCAGTAAGCATTAAGACCGGTGCAATCTCGATAATCTTCTCTGCTGCCGAAATACCGTCGAGTTCTGGCATCTTTACATCGAGAATTGCGAGATCTGGCTGGTGTTCTTCGGCGAGCGCGATTGCTTCAAGACCATTAGTTGCTTCTGCGACAACTGTGTATCCAGCTTCGGTGAGCATTTCGACTAAATCGAGTCGAATGATCGCTTCATCTTCTGCAACAAGAATTCGGGCGCTACGAACTTCGCCATCGCTTAGCGATGGGACTTCGGCCGAACCCGTTATCTCTGACATGTGCCTCGAGTCGGATTTGAACCGACACTGTGCGGATTTTGAGTCCGCCCTCTCTACCGTTGGAGTACCGAGGCTCTACTTCTCTCACTACGAATGTGAATGAATGAAGGGCAAGAGTTTATAACCCTTGCCCTCAATCAGCGAATTTCTACCGAGTATTTAGCTGCGATATGCCTCAGCGACGCCATCTACGGCATCTCCGATGATGTGTACACGTACCGCATTCGTTGATCCAGGGATCCCCGGAGGCGCGCCGGCCACGATGATGACTGCTTCACCCTTTGTGCCACGACCTGAATCAAGGAGGAGGTTATCTACCTGCTTTACCATCTGATCAGTGTGAGAGACAGAAGGGGTAATAAGTGGTTCTACTCCCCAGCTAAGTGCGAGCTGGTTATAGACAGGCACTTCAGGAGTGAGGGCCAAGATTGGAATAGGTGAACGGAAGCGTGAGATACGACGAGCAGACTCACCGCTCTGAGTAAAGGCGACAAGATACTTCGCTCCAACGGTTGCACCAATTTCGGTAGCAGCCTTTGTAATTGCGCCGCCCTTGGTAGTTGGAGCGCCTTGAATTGCAGGGATGCGCTCGAGCATCGCCTCTTCGGTACGTTCGATGATGCGAGCCATCGTCGTTACCGCTTCGATAGCAAAGGCGCCGACCGAGGTCTCTCCCGACAACATGAGTGCATCAGCGCCATCAAGGACTGCATTTGCACAGTCGGTCGCTTCAGCACGGGTTGGCGATGAGTTTGTGATCATGGAATCAAGCATCTGTGTTGCCACGATAACTGGCTTCGCCGCTTCACGACAAAGTGTGATGCACTGCTTCTGCACAAGAGGAACTTCTTCAATAGGCATCTCAACACCAAGATCGCCGCGGGCAACCATAATTCCGTCAAAGGCTTTAACAATCTCTTCTAGATTTTCAACAGCCTGAGGCTTCTCAATCTTCGCAATCACCGGACGGCGAATTCCAACCTCGTCCATGATCGCGTGAACGTCATCAATATCTTTTGCATTTCGGACAAATGAGAGAGCGATGAAATCTGCTCCGGCACGAAGGCCCCAACGAAGGTCATCAATATCTTTCTCAGACATTGCAGGCACTGAGACTGCAACACCTGGAAGGTTGATGCCCTTATTGTTTGAGACAAAACCTGGTTGTGTGACCTTAGTGACAACATCGTTGCCCTTAACTTCGACAACCTCGACTGAGACCTTGCCGTCGTCGATGAGAATGCGGTCACCAGGCTTGCAATCACCAGGAAGACCCTTATAGGTCGTTCCGCAACGCTCCTTTGTGCCCTCTACTTCATCGGTTGTGATCGTAAAGATATCGCCACGGAAGAGCTCGTGTGGGCCATCCTTAAAGCGGGCAAGGCGAATCTTTGGACCTTGAAGGTCGACCAAGATAGCGACGGCTTTGCCGCTCTTCGCTGCCGAGGTGCGGACGCCATCAAGGCGAGCTTGGTGCTCCTCATATCCCCCGTGAGAGAGATTGAGGCGGGCCATATTCATGCCAGCGGCAATGAGTTCGTCGATCTTCTCTGGGGCCTCAACTGCTGGGCCCATCGTGCACACAATTTTCGCTCTACGCATAGTTCAACCTTAATCTATTACCCTGCGGTAATCCTCTGTTTTGACGTGGATTGAGAAGAATTCAGAGTGAACTACACCATCAATGGTCGCGCTGTCGGCAAGATCGGTGCAGGCAATTGCGTTGATCCTTCTAAGTACGCATCAACAGCTGATGCACAACTACGTCCTTCAGCAATCGCCCAGACGATCAATGATTGTCCGCGGCCAGCATCGCCAGCAACGAAGACGCCATCGATATTCGTGGCATAGGTGAGATCTCGCTTCACATTTCCGCGCTCATCGAGTTCTACTTCCAATTGTGAGAGCAGTTCACTCTTCTCAGGACCTACGAAGCCCATCGCCAAGAAGACGAGGTCTGCTGGAATCTCTTTCTCTGATCCTTCGACCTTCTCAAACTTTCCGTTCACAAACTTCGTCTCGACCAACTGCAAGGCACGAAGATTTCCGTCAGCATCACCGAGGAACTTCTCAGTCGAAACGGCATAGAGTCGCTCGCCTGCCTCTTCGTGTGCTGAGCTGACTCGATAGATCATTGGATATGTTGGCCATGGTTGTGAATCAGGACGCTCTTCTGTTGGACGAGGCATGATCTCAAGTTGGGTGACACTCGCTGCACCTTGTCGGATCGCAGTACCGAGGCAATCTGCACCAGTATCTCCGCCACCAAGAATCACAACATGCTTTCCATTCGCATTGATTGCAGGTGCGCCATCTAATTCATTAAGGCCTTGCTTATTTCCCCAAGGCAGGTACTCCATCGCTTGATAGATACCCTTTAACTCGCGACCTGGGGCTTGAATGTCGCGCCAATTGGTTGAACCAACGGCAAGTACAACGGCGTCGTACTTAGAACGAAGTTGATCGCCAGTGATATCTACGCCGACATTTACGCCAGCTCGAAAGCGAGTTCCTTCGGCCTCCATCTGTGCGAGGCGGCGATCTACGATCGACTTCTCCATCTTGAACTCAGGAATTCCGTAACGGAGCAATCCGCCGATTCGATCTGCGCGCTCATAGACGGCAACGGTATGGCCTGCGCGAGTGAGTTGCTGCGCGACCGCTAATCCAGCCGGACCCGATCCGATAACAGCAACGGTCTTACCTGTTAAGCGATCTGGTGGGAGTGGAGTAACAACGCCAGCACCAAAAGCCTCTTCGATGGTGCGAAGTTCAACCTGCTTGATAGTGACAGCATCTGCATTGATTCCAACAACGCATGCAGTCTCACATGGAGCTGGGCAGAGACGACCGGTGAACTCTGGGAAGTTATTTGTTGCGTGTAGACGATCGATCGCCTCGCGCTTCTCTCCGCGCCAGATTAAGTCGTTCCACTCTGGAATCAAGTTTCCAAGAGGGCAACCGTTATGACAGAACGGAATACCGCAATCCATACAGCGACCTGCCTGCTTCTGAAGGTCACCAAACTCTTGTGGTTCGTAGACCTCTTTCCAGTCTTTGATGCGAACATCGACTGGACGGCGCGTTGGTGTCTGACGTGGTGTAGTAAGGAATCCCTTTGGATCAGCCATTTTTACAGTGCCTCCATAACTACTTTATTAACATCGAGTCCTTCGCGTTCAGCCCGCTCCATCGCGGCAAGTACACGTGCGTAGTCGCGAGGCATCACAAGTGAGATGCGATTCTTCTGAGCATCCCAATCGCTAACCAAGGTCTGCGCTACGACTGAGCCAGTCTCATCAGCGAAACGTGAGATCAACTCCTTCACGCGGAGTTCTTGATCGGCAGGGAGTGCGAGTACATCCACCATCTCAGTATTTACAAGACGTGGATCGAGGTCGAGCACGAAGGCGCGTCCGCCTGACATGCCGGCTGCAAAATTGCGGCCAATCTGCCCGAGGACGATCGCTGTACCACCAGTCATATATTCACAACCGTGATCGCCAACGCCTTCAACAATTGCAGTCACACCAGAGTTACGTACGCAGAAGCGCTCGCCCACGATGCCGCGAATGAAGATCTCACCGCTTGTGGCACCGTAACCAACGACATTGCCTGCAATGACATTCTCTTCTGACTTAACGATCGCCTTCTCACTCTGACGCACGATGACTCGGCCGCCCGAGAGTCCCTTGCCGACGTGGTCATTCGCATCTCCGAATAAACGAAGTGTGATTCCCTTTGGCACGAAGGCGCCGAGAGATTGACCAACTGCGCCATTAAGCGTGATATCGATCGTGTTATCTGGCAGTCCTTCTCCCCCGTACTTACGGGTGAGTTCGGCACCAAGCATCGTTCCAACAGTGCGGTTCACATTGCGAACATTGACTGAGAGCTTGACAGGTTTTGCATCCATGAGCGCAGCCGATGCGAGCTTGATCAACTCATTATCAAGAGCTGCATCTAAACCATGATCCTGGGTAGTTGTGTTCTTGCGATCTGGATAGGCCATGCTTGCAGGAGCTGCAAGTAATGGTGCGAGGTCGAGTCCGCTCGCCTTCCAGTGATCAATCGCTGCCTTGGTATCAAGGAGTTCTACCTGACCAATCGCTTCATCGATAGTGCGGAAGCCAAGTTTGGCCAACCACTCACGAACTTCTTCAGCGATATATTCGAAGAAGGTCTCAACGAACTCCGGCTTGCCAGAGAAGCGGGCACGCAATTCTGGATTCTGTGTCGCAACACCTACTGGGCAGGTATCAAGATGGCATACGCGCATCATGACGCAACCAGAAACGACGAGTGGTGCGGTTGCAAAACCGAACTCTTCTGCACCGAGAAGTGCAGCAATGACGACATCGCGGCCGGTCTTCATCTGTCCATCAACCTGGACGACGATGCGATCACGTAGACCGTTGAGCATCAAGGTCTGTTGCGTCTCAGCAAGACCAAGTTCCCAAGGAGCGCCAGCATGCTTCAAAGATGTGAGTGGTGATGCGCCGGTTCCGCCATCGTGACCTGAAATCAGAACCACGTCAGCATGCGCCTTTGAGACGCCTGCAGCAACAGTTCCGACACCAACTTCAGCAACGAGCTTGACGTGAACGCGAGCGCTTCGGTTCGCATTCTTAAGGTCGTGAATAAGTTGAGCAAGATCTTCAATCGAATAGATATCGTGATGAGGTGGTGGCGAAATAAGTCCAACTCCAGGTGTTGAGTACCGCACTTGGGCGATCCATGGATAGACCTTGTTGCCAGGCAACTGTCCGCCTTCACCAGGCTTTGCACCTTGTGCCATCTTGATCTGAATATCATCAGCGTTGACGAGGTAATGTGATGTGACACCAAATCGACCTGAGGCAACCTGCTTAACAGCTGAGCGTCGAAGATCGCCATTCGCATCGCGAGTGAAGCGATCTGGATCTTCGCCACCTTCACCGGTGTTCGACTTACCGCCGATGCGGTTCATCGCAATGGCTAAGGTCTCATGCGCCTCTTGCGAGATCGAACCATAGGACATCGCACCGGTAGCAAAGCGCTTGATGATCGATGATGCTGGTTCAACTTGATCAAGAGGTACTGCTGGGCGGATGCCCTCCTTGAACTCAAAGAGTCCGCGCAAGGTCATTAAGCGCGTTGATTGATCATCAATATGACGGGTATAACGCTTAAAGATGTCATAACGCTTTGCACGAGTTGAGTGCTGCAGTGTGAAGACAGTCTCTGGATCAAAGAGGTGAGGCTCGCCATCGCGACGCCACTGATACTCGCCACCGATCGGCAACTTCTTCGTTCCAGGAACTTCTCCCCCTGGTGGGTATGCGATGTGATGGCGCTTGATCGTCTCTTCCGCAATGACATCGAGTGAGACGCCACCTAGTCGTGAAGTAAGACCGACAAAGTATTCGTCTACCACTTCACGAGAGAGGCCGATAGCTTCGAAGACTTGTGCGCCGGTGTAGGAGGCGATGGTGGAGATACCCATCTTCGACATCACCTTTAAGACGCCCTTACCGAGTGACTTAATGAGGTTCGCGACCGCCTTCTCTGGCGTGATTCCAGTGATGACGCCTTGGCGAACGAGATCTTCCGCTGACTCCATCGCAAGATATGGGTTAACCGCTGCTGCACCGAAACCGATGAGCAGAGCTACATGGTGAACTTCGCGTACTTCACCTGATTCAACAATGAGGCCTACTTGAGTACGAGTCTTCTCGCGAATCAAGTGATGATGAACCGCAGAGGTAAGGAGAAGTGAAGGAATCGGTGCATCTTCGGCATCGCCATCTCGGTCAGAGAGAACGATGATGTGCGCGCCATTTGCGATCGCCTCGGAGACTTCCTGGCGAATCTCATTGATGCGCTCACGAAGCGCTTCTCCCCCACCACTTGCCGGGAAGAGTCCGCGGACAACGTGCGCCTGGAATCCAGGGTTATCGCCATCAGCGTTTACGTGAATGATCTTTGCAAGTTCATCATTATCGATCACTGGGAAATCGAGCGCGATCTGTCGGCACGATTGTGGACCAGGTGAGAGCAGATTGGACTCAGGTCCGATACTTCCGCCAAGGCTCGTGACGAGTTCTTCACGAATTGCATCGAGCGGTGGGTTTGTCACCTGAGCAAAGAGTTGGGCAAAGTAGTCGTAGATCAAACGTGGCTTATCAGAGAGCGCAGCGATTGGCGTATCGGTTCCCATAGAGCCAAGTGGTTCGAGACCATTACGTGCCATTGGTGCGATGATGACGCGAAGCTCTTCTTCGGTATATCCAAATGCCCGCTGTCTACGAACGACAGATGAATGCGGATAGATGATGTGTTCGCGTGCTGGCAGATCAGAGAGTTTGACGAGACCATCTTGAAGCCACTGGCCATATGGTTGCGCAGTCGCTAGTTGATCCTTGATCTCATCATCTTCAATGATGCGACCAGCTTCGATATCAACAAGGAACATGCGACCAGGTTGTAGTCGGCCCTTGCGAACAACCTTCTCTGCCGGAATATCGAGCACGCCAACTTCAGAGGCGAGTACAACGAGACCATCATCTGTTACCCAGAACCGCGATGGGCGTAGACCGTTGCGATCAAGAACAGCACCTACTTGCTTGCCATCTGTGAAGGTTACACATGCTGGGCCATCCCATGGCTCCATCATCGATGCGTGGAATGCGTAAAAATCCCTACGCTCCTTCGACATCGTTGCATGGTTCTCCCACGCTTCAGGAATCATCATCAAGATGGAATGAGGAAGTGAACGGCCGCCGAGGTAGAGGAGCTCCAGTACTTCATCAAATGATGCGGTATCGCTACCTTCGGCATCGACGATTGGGAAGATGCGAGTGATATCACCGGGAATCACATCACTTGATAGCAAGGCTTCACGGGCACGCATCCAGTTGCGATTTCCCTTAACGGTATTGATCTCACCGTTGTGTGCGATAAAGCGATATGGGTGAGCGAGTGGCCATGATGGGAAAGTATTGGTGGAGAAGCGTGAGTGAACGAGTGCGAGCGGAGACTTTACGCGGGCATCGGAGAGATCTGGGAAGAATTCTTCAAGCTGGCCAGTAGTCAACATACCTTTGTAGACGATGGTCGCAGATGAGAGTGATGGGAAATAGATAGGAAGAGCATGTTCGATCCGCTTGCGGATAACAAAAGCAAGACGATCAAGATCAAGACCTGATTCACTCGCGCTGCCCGCGATAAAGATCTGCATGAACTTTGGCATGACTGAGAGCGCAGTCTTGCCCAAACCCGATGATTCAATAGGAAGTTCGCGCCAGCCAAGAACGGTTGCATTCTCTGATTCAACAATTTCACGGATTGCTTCGTAATCCGAGAAAGATGGATCGATAAAAGCGATACCAGTGGCATAGCTTCCAGCTGTCGGAAGGGTAAATCCAGCGACTTCACGGTAGAACTCATCTGGGATGCGGATCAGAATTCCCGCACCATCACCGCTATCTGGTTCGGCGCCTGTTGCGCCACGGTGTTCGAGATTGCGAAGTGCTTCGAGAGCCTGAGCGACGATCTCGTGTGTTGCGACCTTGTTCAGTGTTGCGACCAGAGCGACGCCACATGCATCATGTTCGTCGGCGGGGTTATAAAGCCCCTGTGAGGCGGGCAGTGCACTGAAAAGAGTCACGGTATCTCCCATTGTCATACATAAAGTGTTCAGCTAATTGCGAGTGAACGGGAGGGACGACAATGGCCCAGAACTTGAACTTCATTAACTGCCGCCAGGGGCTTCGGTGAAGCCGAGACCCTAAATCAGCGAGTAGGAAAGGCTACCAATTAGAGGCCAGAAAGGTGAACCAGCGAGCCAATTCCAGCCGTGATTGCCATGCCGATTCCGCCGCCAATTGTGACGCGCAAGATAGTGATCGGCAGCTTTGATCCTGAAAGGCGTGAGCTGATAGCGCCGGTCGCCGCAAGGCCGAGCAGGGTCGCGATCACGATTCCCATGGATTTGTGCGAGAAGTGCCAGAGTAGAGCGCCGAAGAGCGGCACGACTCCGCCGACGGTGTAAGAGATCGCTGAGGCAAGCGCCGCTTGAACCGGGCGCGCCTTGGTGTGCTCGAACTGCCCGAGTTCATCACGAAGATGAGCCTCAAGTGGGTCCTTCTCATGCATGACGCGAGCGACCTCTTTGGCGAGTTCAGGTGAAAGTCCGCGCTCGACGTAGATCTGGGCAAGCTCGGCCTCCTCGCCCTCTGGATCTGCAGCCAAGTGCTCGATCTCCATACGGCGATCACTCTCTTCAATATCACTCTGCGATTGAACCGAGATGTACTCGCCTACCGCCATCGACATAGCACCGGCAGCAATAGCTGCAACGCCAGTCACGGTAAGGCTAGCCTTTGGAGCAGCGGTTGCAATTCCGATCATTAACGATGCCGTCGCGACTAGGCCATCGTTGGCTCCCAAGACCGCAGCTCGTAGCCAACCCGAGTTATGAGTCTTGTGGTGGAGATTGCGCTGGTAGACATCTTCGATCATAAGGTGATGATACCTCGCTCATACTTTCGATGCCTGAGGTAAATGGTGAACGTAGCGAAAATTAATCCAAGCAGGCTCACCCACTCATTGAGGCGAAGCCCCAGGATGTGCTCGGCCTGATCAATTCGCAGATACTCCGTGCCAGATCGACCCAGGCAGTAGAGGGCGACATAGGCGAGGAAGAGGTTTCCCGGTTGGGTGCCCCAACGCTTCGTGAGGAAAATCAGAGCGATAGCACAGATTAATGACCAGAGCCCTTCATAGAGAAAGGTCGGGTGAAAGGTTGCATACTTTTCAAATCCGACCGGTCGAAGCTCGGGTGGAATCTTCAACCCCCACGGCAGTTGAGTGGGGCCCCCAAAGAGTTCGCCGTTAAACCAATTACCGATGCGTCCTATCGCCTGAGCAATCAATAGCCCGGGTGCAAGCGCATCTGCGAATTGCGCAAAGGTGAGCGATCGCTCACGCGATCTGAAACTGAGATATGCGGCGAGCGTGCCAAGAGCAATCGCACCCCAGATACCCATTCCGCCATCCCAGATCTTCACCGCATCAAGTGGGTGGCCATTACTTCCGAAGTAACGCTGAGGGGATGTGATGACGTGATAAAGCCTGCCGCCGATGATTCCGGCAGGGATTGCGAATATCGCGACATCGGTGATCTCATCTGGGTTACCACCATGGCGTGAGTAGCGAGTGCGCCCAATGACCATGGCAGCGATTACACCCACGAGAATACAGATTGCGTAAAAATGTATTGTAAAAGGACCAAACGCCACCGCTGAGTGCGATGGCGTTGGGATAAAACTCTTCACTAGTGTTACTTGACTCCAACTGCTGCGAAATCTGCCTTCAGTGCAGTGAGATCTAAGTAATGAGCCTGGTTAAGTTGCTTACCATTGATAAACATTGTTGGAGTTGAGTTCACATTCTTCTTAGCAGCATCGGCCTCAACGTTGTTCGTCCAATTTGTATACTTTCCAGAGTCGATACACGATGCTGTCTTTTTACTGGTATCGCCGGCAGAGATCGCCAGTAATTTGAGAGATGTGTTTGTCCATGCCCCTGAGTTTTCATTTGCCGGCTGATTATTGAAGAGTGCCGTATGCATATCAAGGAATTTACCTGAATCTGCAGTGCATGCTGCAGCTGCCGCTGCGAGGATTGATTCCGGTCCAATAAAAGTCATTGGGTGGTAAACGATCTTAATCTTTCCAGCGCGGACTAAGTCGTTGACGTAGTTTCCGGAGACCATCTCAAATTCTTTGCAATGTGGGCATTGGAAATCTTCCCAAAGGTCCACTTGTACTTTGGCATCCTTATTGAGGACTACGCCGTAACCATTAGTTGCGGAGACGGAAGCGGGAATCGAGACCTTGCTATTTGTCTTATTTGAGAGGAACGAGAAGAGAACTCCGACGAGAACGACAAAGATGACCATACCAATCGCAATATTACGATTTGTGGTGTCCTTCGCCTTATTGATCTTCTTCTTATCGCTCACTGTTATCCCCTAGCTCTGATGTACTCTCAAATTTATCAATCCCAAACTTACCCTGCGGGAAGCGGTAGAGAAAAACGCCGGTCAGGGTGAGCCCCAGATCTCTCAGAATCTCCTGCAGATACTTAGTGTGACCCGCGGCCACCTGTCCCCCGCCGCCAAAGCAGCCACAATCAATTGAGAGCCCGCGCGCCCAGGCCTGCGAGATCGCCGCAACGAAGAGGAGCATCAGGGCTGCCCCAAAGAGTGCGCTATAGCGAACGGCCAAGCCGACAATAAGGAGAAGTCCAGCACCCATCTCAAACCATGGCAGAGCGAGTCCAAAGAAATTTGCGAGGGTGACAGGGAGCACGTCATAAGCACGCACTGCCATCTGAGCCTCTGCAGGTGACTTCGCCTTGAGATAACCCGCGAGCAGCAACACAACTCCCAGCAGGATGCGACATATAAGTGTGATCCAAGGTTGAAATTTCGAGAACGGCATTAGCGTCTGACTCCTGCTGAAAGTGATCGCGCTAATTCACGCACTCGAGTGCACGCCTCATCGATCGATCCGCTCTCTTGAACTTCGCGAATGAATGCCGATCCGACGATCACACCATCTGCGTAATTTGCGACCTCGTGTGCCTGTGCTGCATTTGATACACCAAGACCCACGGCGATTGGAAGCGTACTGGTTTCGCGGATTCTCGCGACGAGCGATCTGGCATCTCCCGAGACAGATGTACGTGTACCAGTGACGCCCATCAGCGAGGCGGCATAAATAAATCCTGAACATTGCGATGTAACGAGNGGCATTCGATTATCAGAGGTGCTTGGTGCAATGACATAGATCCGGTTGATCTCTGAGTTTTCAGATGCTGCGGCCCAGCGTGCAGATTCCTCAACAGTCAGATCAGGTGTGATGACGCCAGATCCACCTGCTGCCTTGAGTGATTGCGCAAAGGCATCGACGCCATATTTTTCAATGGGATTCCAATATGTCATTACTACCGCTGGCACGCCTAGCTTCGTCGTTTCAGCCATGAGATTAAAGACATCCGAAGCGCTGGTACCCTGCTTAAGAGATTGCTCAGCGGCGTTCTGGATAACCGGTCCATCCATTACTGGATCGCTATAAGGAAAACCGATCTCGATTGCATCTACGCCACCCTTGACCATCGCGGCAATAACTTTCGCGGAATCAGCGATTGTCGGAAAGCCTGCTGGCAGGTATCCAATCAGTGCAGCACGGTTCTCGGCCTTGGTCTTAATAAAGAGATCGGATAACGGTGTTGAATACGAGACCATTACAACGGAATCCCAAAGTACTGTGCCGCTGTCTGAACATCCTTATCGCCTCGGCCAGAGTTATTGATAAGCAAGATTGCATCCTGGGCCAAGTTCGCGCCCGACAATGAGTGCACCAGCAAGTGCGTGCGCGGTCTCAATCGCAGGAATGATGCCCTCTGTCTTTGAAAGCAGTGAGAACGCAGCCATCGCTTCATCATCATTGATGGCACGGTACTCGGCACGGCCGATATCGTGAAGATAGGCATGCTCAGGTCCAACACCTGGGTAATCAAGTCCAGCGGAGATGGAATGTGACTCAACGGTCTGGCCATTCTCATCTTGAAGCACATAGGTGCGAGTTCCGTGGAGTACTCCTGGAGATCCGCCAGTGATGGTTGCAGCATGCTTCCCCGATGCAACGCCACTTCCGCCTGCTTCAAATCCGATCAGACGCACATTCGCATCATCGATGAAGGGATGGAAAATTCCAATCGCATTTGAACCGCCACCTACACATGCGAGAACTGCATCTGGCAGGCGACCAACCTCAGCGAGCATCTGTGCACGCGCCTCAACCCCGATGACGCGATGAAAGTCTCGCACCATTTCGGGGAATGGATGAGGACCAGCAACCGTACCGAGCAGGTAATGGGTTGTTTCAACATTTGTTACCCAGTCGCGCATCGCTTCGTTGATGGCATCCTTCAATGTTCGTGAACCTTGAGTCACAGGAACAACTTCTGCACCGAGCAATTTCATTCGTGCGACGTTGAGAGCTTGACGCTTGGTATCTTCTTCACCCATGTAAACAACGCATTCAAGACCCATGAGTGCAGCGGCAGTCGCTGATGCAACGCCATGCTGACCCGCTCCGGTCTCAGCGATGATTCTCTTCTTCCCCATGCGCTTTGTGAGGAGAGCTTGACCAAGAACGTTATTGATCTTATGGCTGCCAGTGTGATTGAGATCTTCGCGCTTTAAGAAGATTCGTGCGCCACCTGCATGCTCAGCGAATCGCTTCGCTTCGGTAATAATGCTTGGCCGGCCCGTGTAGGTGCGGTGAAGTTCGGCGAGTTCGGCTTGGAAGGTTGGATCGTTCTTCGCAGCGAGGTGGGCTGCCTCAAGTTGATCGAGGGCACCGATGAGCGCCTCCGGAACGAATCGTCCGCCGTAACTGCCGAAGTGCCCAAGAATCGCTGACTCTTCTGTGCTCGCCTTGAGGTTCATGGTCTTAAAGTACCAGCAGGCTATAAGCCAAGCAGTCTGGATATTGCAGCTCGAGGATCGCCCGCTCGAACGAGCGTCTCCCCCACCAAAATCGCGTTCGCGCCGAGTTCTTCTACCGTCTCAACTTCCGAGCGCTCAGAGATTCCAGATTCGGCGACCTTGATGATTCCGGTTGGAATCATTGGTAGGAGTTCATGAAAAGCGGCCGGGCTTACATCGAGGGTCTTGAGGTTTCGAGAGTTCACGCCAATGATCTCTGGCTTTACTTCAAGTGCCCGCTCAAGCTCCTCTTCGTTGTGAATCTCGACCAAAACATCCATGCCTAACTCTTTAGCCATTTGATGAAAGTCGATGTACTGGGACTGGGTCAATCCAGCCACGATTAATAAGAGTAAGTCTGCGCCGAGAATGCGAGACTCGATGACTTGATATTCAGTGACAATGAAATCTTTGCGGAGCATAGGAATATGGACGACCGAACGAACGTCGATGAAATCCTTAATTGATCCCTTGAAACGTCGCTCCTCAGTCAGGACACTGATCACTGACGCGCCGGCATCTTCATAGCTAAGCGCAAGCGAAGTCGGATCAGCAATCTCACTGAGATCTCCTTTGGATGGAGATGCCCTCTTCACTTCTGAGATGATCTTCATATCTATACCCGTGAGGGCGCTTTTGGCACCACGTAAGTGACCAGCATCTCGTAGTTGAGCCTGAAGTTGTGCCATCGGTATCGAACGGCGATCGAGGTCTTCTAAGACGCCTTCAATGATCGAGGTAAGGACATCGCTCACAGCGTTGGATCCTGATCATCATTAAGAGCTGACCAAGGAGTTTGAGGCTTACGATCGTAGCGACGTTTCTTCTCGCTCTTCACGGAACGGCGCAAGAGTAATCCAGAGACGATGATCAAGGCCATCACCACGAAATTTTTGCTCATACTGTCCTCACTAAGTGATTTGAGGAAGCGATCGCGCCAAGTACTGCCGCTGCCTTATGTTGGCATTCAAGATCTTCAGATTCTGCAACAGAGTCTGCGACGATGCCGGCTCCAGCTTGAACATATGCCTTGCCGTCTTTAAGAACTGCGGTGCGAATCGCAATACATGAATCAATATTTCCGCAGAAATCAAAGTATCCGATGGTTCCACCATAAATACCTCGACGAGTTGGCTCAAGGCGTTCGATGATCTCCATAGCTCGAGGCTTTGGCGCACCGGAGAGTGTTCCCGCTGGGAAGACTGCGAAGAGCGCATCTGCTGGAGTTGAATGCTTTGATAGTTTTCCAATCACGGTAGAGACGATATGCATCACATGCGAGTATCGCTCAAGGTGCATGAACTCAACAACTTCGACTGATCCTGGCTCACATACTCGCCCTAGATCATTTCGCCCAAGGTCGACGAGCATCAAGTGCTCGGCTCGCTCCTTCGGATCAGCCAAGAGCTCTTCACCGGTCCGTTGATCAATATCTGGATCCTGTGAACGTGGACGTGTGCCAGCGATCGGGTGGACCATAACTTCATCGCGTGAAATCTTTACCAGTGCCTCTGGGCTCGAACCAACGATCTCCAGTCCATCTTCAAATCTAAAGAGATACATATAGGGGCTCGGGTTGCGAAGTCGCAAGGTGCGATAGATATCGAAGGCATCGGCCGTTGCATCCATCGTAAAGCGTTGTGAGAGAACCACTTGGAAAGCTTCACCCGATCTAATCTCTTCTTTAATCTCTTCAACCTTCGATCGGTAATCATCCGATGAGATATTGCGCGTGAAGGCAGGCTCTACCTTTTCAAGTGGCTCCCAGATAGATGGTTCCGTTGGTGTATTAAGTGCTGCGACCATCTGCTCTAACCGAGCAAGTGATTCGTTGTAAGCCTCATCGATCCGTTCGGATGTGCCATCCCAATTGATCGCATTTGCAATCAATGTGAGTGAACCCGTGAGGTGATCAAAGACTGCGAGATCTGATGTAAGCATGTATGCGATCTCTGGCAGATCAAGATCTGCGCTTGCGATTGTTGGCAGCTTCTCGAGTCGTCTGACAATCTCATACCCGGCATAACCAACAAGACCACCGGTCAACGGAGGTAGCCCTGGAATCGTCGGGCTCTTTAAATGTGCTGCGGTGATCTTCAACGCTTCAAGTGGATCAATACCTTGAGGGACTCCAGCAGGCGCTCTCCCTTTCCAGATTGCCAGACCATTCTCTTCGGTAAGCGTCGCAAGATTATTTACACCGATAAAGGAGTACCTCGACCAAGCCCCGCCATGTTCAGCCGATTCCAAGAGGAAGGTGCCGCTTCTGCGACCGGCAAGTTTGCGGTAGACAGTAAGTGGAGTCTCCTGATCGGCGAGGATTGAGCGCCATACTGGAATGACATTGTGTGAGGCAGCATGCTGACGAAACTCTTCAATCGTCATCATGAGTGAAGATCGATCTCTCGATGGAAGCAAGTTTTTTCACCGGTATGGCATGCAGCGCCGGTCTGTTCAACTTTCAAGAGCACCGCGTCGCCATCGCAGTCGTATGAGAGCGAGATCAAGCGCTGGGTATGCCCAGATGTAAGACCCTTCTCCCAGATCTCATTTCGACTTCTGCTCCAGTAGGTGACGCGAGATGTGCTCAGCGTCTGCACTAACGCCTCGCGGTTCATCCACGCGAGCATGAGGATTTCATCGCTCGTGGAATCTTGTGCGATCGCTGCAATCAGCTCACCGCGCAAAAAGAGCGCTTCGATCTCTTGTGGGATTTCGATAGGCGATGAGGACATATCCGTATTCTGCCCTATTTCTGGTTAGAGGCGGATTGAATACCCTCGAGCAGCTAGATCTGCCTTGACTGCTTCAATCGTGAAGGTGCCGAAGTGGAAGACGCTCGCTGCAAGCAGGGCGTCTGCGCCAGCATCTAGGGCGAGGGCGAAATCTTCGATCTTCCCGGCACCACCACTTGCAATCACTGGGACTGAAGCGATCGCACGAACAGCACGAATCATCTCCAGATCAAATCCATTTCCGGTGCCATCGGCATCCATGGAATTAAGAAGAATCTCGCCAACTCCTCGAGCAATGCCTTCTTCTACCCAAGCAAGCGCATCGGTGCCTGCGCTCTTTCGTCCACCATGGGTCGTTACTTCATACCCAGATGGTGTCTGCGCGCGTCTGGCATCTACAGAGAGGACCAGTACCTGATTACCAAAGCGATCAGCAATCTGATTAATAAGTGTGGGTTCTGAGATTGCCGCAGTATTGATAGAGACTTTATCTGCACCAGCTCGTAGGAGTTGATCGACATCTTCTACCCGGCGAATTCCGCCACCAACGGTGAGCGGAATAAAGACTTGCTCTGCAGTACGACTGACCATATCAAGGGTCGTTGAACGATCTTCTACTGAAGCTGAGATATCTAAGAAGGTGAGCTCATCTGCACCAGCATCACCGTAGAGTTTTGCAAGCTCAACTGGGTCGCCTGCGTCACGCAGATTCTGGAAGTTCACACCTTTGACAACGCGCCCTCCGGCAACGTCGAGGCAAGGGATGATCCGTTTTGCAAGCATTAGCGGCAGGTCGCAATCGCTTCTTGCAATGTGAAGGCGCCGGCATAGAGCGCCTTGCCGACAATTGCTCCCTCAACACCAAT